>Ga0105094_10002087_pt1 | contig 10422 bp, 8 predicted proteins | sample PPLLak1March2015_2_FD_87023 | JGI IMG/M metagenome (GOLD analysis project Ga0105094, IMG submission 87023) | Freshwater sediment microbial communities from Prairie Pothole Lake near Jamestown, North Dakota, USA - PPLs Lake P8 Core (3) Depth... | ecosystem: Environmental > Aquatic > Freshwater >...
AGGCGACTACATCCCCAAACCTGGAGAATAGCGGTGACATTTCTTCTTGAAACGGACCGGTTACACATTCGCCACTTCCAGGATTCCGACCTGGAACCCTTCTGGGCTTACCGGAACGATCCTGACGTCGCCAGATACCAGGGCTGGGACGTGCCCTACCCGCGCGAAAAAGCGCAGGAATTCATTGCCGAGATGAAAGCCAAAGACCCGAGTGTACAAGGTGAATGGTTCCAGGCGGTGATCGAAGAAATGACAAGCAGCGAATTAGTAGGCGATGCAGCTTTCTATCTCAAAAAAGATGATCCGCAGGCATATATCGGGTGTACGATTGCCCGCCCGTATTGGCGCAAAGGGTATGGTATAGAAGCTACTCGCCGTCTGCTGGATTATCTCTTTGGCGAACTTGGTTTGCACCGTGTCATCGCTATCACAGATGTCGAGAATATTGCTTCATTCGGAATGCTCGAACGCATGGGCTTCCGCCGCGAAGGTCACTTTGTGGAAAACCTGATGTTCAAGGGGCAATGGGCCAGCGAATATCACTACGCCATGCTCAAACGTGAATGGGAGAAGCTGACATTTTAGTCCGCTTTAGTGGGCTTTGTATAAGGGGTTTGTCGTCGTTGCTGCGCGTCGAAACGGTGGCAGGTTTGGGGTGAGGGAAGATGCGTATCTCTTTCCGGCGTGACCAGTAGGTTCGTTCGGGGTTTTAGGTAGAGCCAACATCTGAATTTGTCTGGCTACAGAGTCGTACTATCTTTTGCAAGGAGGCACAATGCAGGAACGGATTGTCATCACCGGGATGGGAACTGTCAATCCCCTTGGTCTGAACGTTTCTGAATCCTGGAAGAACGTGACAAATGGTGTGTCAGGTGTGGGGCCAATCACACTGTTTAATGATAGTGATTTACAGGTTCACATTGCATGCGAGGTGAAGGATTTCGTACCGGAGCAGTTCATGGAGGCAAGGGAAACGCGCCGTCGGGACCGTTTTGAGCAACTATCGACGGCGGCTGTACAGGAAGCCATAGAAAGTTCAGGGCTGGAAATTACGGAAGCCAATGCGGGCCGGGTTGGAACCGTTATTTCTTCGGCGATTGGCGGTTTGAAATCCTTGCAGGATGCGGTCATTACCAACTATACCGAAGGGCCGCGGCGAGTCAGCCCGTTTCTGATCCCCATGCTCATGTCGAATGGCGCAGCCGGGTTGGCGGCCATTGACCATGGTATTACGGGAGCCTGCTTTTCGGTGGCTTCAGCCTGCGCTTCCGGTGCAGACGGGATCGGAATGGCCTGGCTGATGTTGAAAGCCGGGATGATCGACGCCTGCCTGGCGGGGGCTTCAGAGTGCACCGTCACGCCTGTGGGTGTGGCAGCCTTTGACCGCGTTGGGGCCATGTCGCGCCGCAACGATGATTATTCGATGACGCCGCAGCCTTTTGACAAAAACCGCGATGGCTTGGTGATGGGGGAGGGTGCAGCCGTACTGGTGTTGGAGCGCGAATCGCATGCGAAAGCACGTGGCGCGACTATCTTGGCAGAGTTGGCCGGTTATGGCTCAACGGCAGACGCCTTCCACGTCACAGCGCCACACGAAGACGGGACTGGAGGGGCGGCTGCCATCCGGCAGGCGCTGGCTAGCGCGGGAGCCAACTCGGAGGAGGTGGGGTATATCTCTGCACATGGCACAGCAACGGAATTGAACGACCTGTCCGAAACAAAGGCCATCAAAGCTGCATTTGGCGACCTGGCTTATAAGATCCCGGTCTCTTCGACCAAGTCCATGACCGGCCATATGATGGGCGCGACCGGTGCGCTGGAGGCTATCTTTTGTGTGCAGGCGGTGCGCGAAGGTATCCTGCCGCCGACCATTCATTACGAAACGCCCGATCCCAACTGTGACCTAGATTACATTCCCAATAAGGCCCGTGAGCAGAAGATCGATCTTGCAATCAGCAACGCCTTTGGGTTCGGTGGACATAATGCGGTGTTGGCTGTGAGGCGGTATCGATAATTGACTGCTGAGAAAAAACTTGGCGTCCTCAATGTGCTCTGCGGTTGATTTTTTGTGGTTGTCTATAAAAAGTGATGACTTTAAACGCGAATTTTGCGAAATGGGCGAATACCCCGAAAAGCTTAACATCTTCGCGTAATTCGCTACATTCGCGCCTTTTGCGTTGAAAAGGGTCTGCGACTAAAGCTCACACGGTCGTGGGCGTGTCCATTACTTTACCCTTCACCGCTACCTGATTTTTTAGCTTATCCTGAAATCCATGTCCAAATAAACTTGTACATTGCGAAAATGCGTGCTATAATCCGCCGTCGCGTTACAAATAAGATAAACTTCAATTGAGTAAGGAAGATCGAAATGACTGACCAGATTTTACAAGCCGTGGAAGCCCCGGTTAATGAGAATATCCCCCAGCTTCGCTCCGGCGATATCGTAAGTGTGCACGTCAAAATTACGGAAGGCGACCGTGAGCGTATCCAGGAATTCAAGGGCACCATCATCCGATTGCGCAAGGGCGGCAATAATGCCAATTTCACCGTCCGCCGCGTAGCCAGCAATGGCATCGGCGTCGAACGCACCTTCCTGATGCGCTCCCCGCGCATCGACAAAGTTGTGGTTGAGCGCCACTCCAGGGTACGTCGCGCGCAGTTGTACTTCATGCGCGAGCGCACAGGTAAATCCGCCCGCCTCAAGCAAAAATTCGACTGATCGTATCAGTTCGAAATATTTGAGCCCCAAAGGTTTAGGCCTTTGGGGTTCTTTTCTCAAGTGAGGGCATATGCAACCTGTGATTGGAATTACAACGTATCAGGAGATGAGCGAAGACGGAATACCGTATGTGATGATCTACCAGGCCTACGTCCAGGCGGTGATGCAGGCGGGCGGTGCGCCGGTCTTGATCCCTTCCATCCTGGCGGAGGGCGGTTGGGCGGTGCTGTACGAACGACTGGACGGTATCGTTCTGGCCGGTGGCGGCGACATCTCTTTGGAACATTTCAAAGGGGATGAACATCCGCGCATCGATGGCGTGGACCCTCTGCGTGATTCCATTGAATTGAGCCTGTTCCATGCCGCATTGGAAGATGGCAAACCCTTCTTGGGCATCTGTCGAGGGATTCAGATCGTCAACGTAGGTTTGGGCGGGACGCTGTACACACATATTCCGGACCAACATCCCAACGCCATTGACCACACCTACCCGGGCAAGATGCGCAGGGTGCTGGTGCATGAAGTCAAAGTAGAAGTAGGCACGCGCCTTGCGGAGATCCTCGGTGAACCCATCTTGCGAGTCAACAGCCTGCACCACCAGGGACTGAAAGACGTCGCGCCCGAATTACGCGTCACCGGCTACGCACCCGATGGCCTGGTCGAGGCGGTGGAACTGCCCGAGCATCCCTTTGGGCTGGCCGTGCAATGGCATCCCGAGTGGCTGACCGACCAAGGACCGATGCGGAATCTGTTCAAGGCTTTTGTGGAGGCGGCGAAAAGATAGAGGCTGCCTGTGAAAGAGAACGTCCCACAAGCTCCATTTTCAATGTGTGGGACGTTTTTTTGTTGGTAGGCAAAAATGCTAATCAGTCGTTAGATGTTTTATAGCCTCTTCACGATCCCTGAAAAGCGTTACGTTCATACCGGTGTTCCTGGAAACAGTTTCGATGAAATCGGTGAGTGGTCGTCAGGGCTGACCAATATAGCAACGCGCGCATACCGGTCTATTTCCGCTTCTTGTTGCATATCTGCATAAGCAAACTTGTAGCTATCCAAAGGGGACTCGACATTTCTTGCCTCGGTCGCATCTGTCAGAAAACGGTTGATGCCAAGTTTCTTTCCCAAAGCGTGGGTCTCGCGGTTTTGCTGCATTGCAACGGCGCGAGACATCTCGCCTTTGACTTTAAGAATGATGTACTTACCATCTTCTGAGGGGGTGAAGCTGTATTCCATACTGCTTTACGTTTTCCCCCTTTCGTCTTATCATTCCCCGCATGTCCGGACAAAACCATCCCATTGGCGTTTTTGACTCGGGCGTAGGTGGGCTGTCTGTGTTGCGCGCCATGCGTCAGTTGATGCCCGAAGAACCTGTCGTCTATTTCGGCGACCAGGGCCATGTTCCGTATGGGCCGCGCCCGCTGGAGCAGGTGCGCGATTTCTCGGAAGCTATCACACGCTTTCTGCTCGACCAGGGCGTGAAGTTGATCGTAGTCGCCTGTAACACGGCTTCCGCGGCGGCGTTGCACTACCTGCGGGAAAGGTTTCCGGATGTCTCGTTCGTGGGGATGGAACCGGCGGTCAAACCGGCGGCAGAGCATACGCAGAGCGGCCTGGTGGGCGTGCTGGCTACCCCGGCCACTTTTCAGGGCGCGCTGTACGCCTCGGTGCTGGAACGTTTCGCCAACGGCGTGCAGGTCTTGCAGCATACCTGTCCCGGATTGGTAGGGCAGATCGAAAGTGGGGATTTGGATGGGGATGGAACGCGGGCCATTCTGGAAGACGCCCTGCGCCCCATGCTGGAGCGGGGAATCGATACCGTTGTGTTGGGCTGTACCCACTATCCATTCGTGATTCCGTTGATTGAGCAGGTGGCGGGAGAGAATGTGCGGGTGATCGACCCGGCCCCGGCAGTGGCGAAACAGGCCAAACGTCTTCTAGATGCGGGCGGGACGAAGGTCCTGGCGGGGGAACGAGCTGAAGTCCGCTTTTACACGTCCGGGGATGCCGACACACTTGCCTCCCTGTTGCCAAAGCTGTTGGGCGAAAGCGGAGCGGTGCAACCGGTCGCCTGGCTGGATGACCGTCACGTAGAATCGGTAAGCCAAGTTTGAACTTGGCTTACAACTTTTTTAGCGCTGCGCGGAGGGCCAATCGCCGCGTGACAAGTTATGCGTGATGCCGTCGATGTTCCTATTGATATTTTGATTATAGCCAACGACAGGCGTCACGCACTTAATATTTCTTTTAGTACCCCTTTCAGGCTTGCAAGAAGGAGCCAATTTCTGTATAGTAATACCAGAATGATTTTCCCTGCCTATTTACAAATGTCCGCTGCTGAGTTAGGAGAACGAGTTAGCATTGCTTACATGCGGATGGAGCGTTGCGATTTGTGTGCTCGGCGTTGTGAAATCAATCGTTTGGCTGGAGATCTGGGAGTATGCAAAACGGGCCCTCAGGCCAGGGTGAACAGTTACGGACCGCATCTGGGCGAGGAAGACCCATTGCGCGGCTGGAAGGGGTCCGGCACGATTTTCTTTGCACGCTGCAACCTGCGCTGTCAGTTCTGCCAGAACCACGATATCAGCCAGAGGGATTCTGGCAATGAGGTCAGCTCGCAGGAGCTGGCAAGCATCATGCTCGATCTTCAGGCTATGGGGTGCCATAATATAAACCTGGTCTCGCCGAGCCATGTCGTGCCACAGATCCTGGCCGCATTGACGTTAGCTGCGCCGGGCGGGCTTCGTTTACCTCTGGTTTACAATACTGGCGGTTATGACTCGCTGGAGAGCCTAAGGCTTTTAGATGGCATTGTTGACATTTACATGCCGGACATGAAATTTGCAAACGGGGGACATGCCAAAAAGTATTCCCGCGCGCTGGATTACCCACAAGTGAACCGCGCGGCTGTCAGGGAGATGCACCGCCAGGTGGGAGATTTACAAACCAACGAGGACGGTCTCGCCACCCGCGGCCTGCTCGTCCGTCACCTGGTCTTGCCGCGCAACCTGGCCGGGACGCGGCAAATCGTGCAGTTTTTAGCGAATGAGATTTCGAAAAGCACCTATCTCAACTTGATGGCGCAGTATCACCCCGCTTACAACGCCAGCCATTTTCCGGAATTAAACCGCCGAATCACAGCCAGCGAGTACAATGCGGCGGTCCGCATGGCCAAAGAAGCCGGGTTGACCAATCTGGACGCTGATTTTAGCCCCGCTTTAATTTGATTTTACGGGGGCGATTTCGTTCCCGGGCCTCCCACGCGGGGTGTTATGGGCGACGCAGAATAATGGCGGTTTGATCAGAATAAAGCGTTTGCCAACTCTCGGCTTGGAGAGCGGGCACGAGGGAAGCGGTGCGCGGCAGGACGGCCCACTGCATAGAATGACGGTCTAGCGAAGCCTGCCAGTCGCCTTTTACAGTCAGGGTGCGTTCATACTCTCTCACCTGAAACTAAAAAGTAACGTTGTTGCGATGCTGCTTTTTGATATGAATTGTAATGATTCGCGTCAAGGGGTCTGGCAGGTTGCTTCAATCTCTTCGGAAATATCCACGAAATCGTAAGGGTTCACGTGAGGCGAGTAATAGGTACGGTCGGGGAGCATAGGATAGTTTGTCCCAAAATAGGCATTGAAGACTACGCGGAAGGTATTGACCGGCGTGATCGAAGGATACAGCAGGTCTGTTTTTCCGCCAGGCAAGTAATACGCGTTTAAAATAGAGACTCGCTCGAACATGCAAGATGTATCCAGGGAAGAGGGATCCAGGTGCGAACCGCCCCCGTGGTCGCCCTGGATGATGATTATGGGTGGGCGGGACGAATTGGCAAGGATGGAATCTATAACCAGCAGGATGTTTGTGTTGACGAATTGCAGTTGCTCAGTGTATTGTGAAAGATACTCTGCTTCGGTCCCCTTGTAGTTCTCCCCGTCCAGGTTAGCAAAGGGGCGACTGAATTCCTGCGCCGCCCCATCCCGATCGAAGACGAAAGGTGGGTGCGGGGCGATGATATGCACGAAGACAAATTTATGTCCGCCGATTTCGGGTATTTTTCTCACCTGGTCAAAAGCGAATCTTATCTTCGTACGACGCGTTTCGTAACTTGGCAGAGGAAGAAGCGCGCGAAGGCCGTTTGAGAACGGGAGTCCCGTGTCGAAAAACGCGCCCATGGCCGTTGTGCCAAGAAAAACACGCTCGAACTCCGAAATATTCACACTGTAAGGGGAAAGATACGTATCAGCATCCTTCCAATCTGTGAAGGGGAAGTCGGAATCGAATGCGACAATAGAATACCCTATATTTTGAAGCATGGTTTGCACTTGCCCGTGCCGGATGAGGTCATACAGCGGCAGGTAATTGACCGATCGCCAGCCCGCTTGGTCCTCTGCGAAATTGACATAGCTCATATTCAGGGAGGATGGTAGTGATACCACAGTTCGGATATAGTTACTTCGGCTTTGCTCGGCCACATAAAACCCGCGCTCATGCAGCGCTTCAATAAAATTCTGGTTGTCAAAGCCATAGATATCCTGCAGGGCATCGGCGCGGGTATACCCATCAAGAATAATATAGTAAATGTCGGGCGTATCGCTTGTCGTGAGGATTTGTGGCGGGATTTGGCGTTGGATGATTTCGTTCCAGGGGGTGCGGATGTCATCCGCCGAATCAACCAGCACACTTCCAATTCGATAAGACGGGTAGACCAGTGAAAGCGCGGCAATGAGATTCAGGATGGGAGTCAAGGTGATGCGGCGTGTGAGCGGCAGATATTTCGTCCACAGGAGCGGATGGTTTAAGATTAGGATGATCACAAAACCAAGCACTACTAATCCCATGTGCGTTAGCGGATGAAATACCTCTTTTGGGAGCGTGCGGTAAATATAGCCAGTTGAAGTGAAGAAGACGACAATAAAACTCGTCATGATGGCTGCCCGAAATCGTTCTTTATAGACTGCGCTTAGCACCACCAACATCGCCAATATTATGGAAACCTGGATAACTAACGGACGGATCACGTTATCAAGAGGTATCCCCCCAGGCATTAGCGCGTAGAGAAAAACGATGGGATAGATTCCGAACAGGATGGGATGGAAGATGGATGTTCTTTTCACGATGCTCTTCGCAATGTTCTTTCGCTCCAGGCCAGAAAGGAGAGATGCAGCGCCAATCCACATACCCCTAGAAAAAGCCCTTCGTATTCGAAATCGGGTAAATACCCGAGTTTAACCAACGCACCGAGAATGAAAGCGATGAACAAGATCAGCGGCGGCATAAAGGTCCAGTAATAAACCAGTTTGTGAGGAATTCGATTTTGGACGGCAAGGTAAACCAGCGGTGGCAGGATGATTGTCATCATATGTAAATGCGAATGCCATGTGATGGCTGTAGTCGCGGCCAGTGTTCCGAGCAAAGCGATTGAAAATTTAAAATTAGATTGAGACCATGGTTTGAGCCAGAGCAGAAGACAAGCCATCAGAGTCACCAATAAGCCAGCTATGGCGGCCCCCCAACCTATTGCAGGGTTTGTAAACGGACTTAATCGTAAAGCGACCATCCTCCAATTGACCATGTTTTCCGGGGCGTTCGTAGGAATGCCAGAGGCATAATTCAGCCAGAGTCCTACCAGCGACCGCATCCCTTGAAGACCGGTTAATGCGAATGATGCAATGATTATTCCGGTTGCCGCGATTGTGAAACCAGCTAGCTTCTTCCAAGAACGCTGAAAAAGCAGGGCAGGGATCAACAATATCAAGGTTTGGGGTTTTATCAGCAAACCCGCCAGCCATAGTCCGCTTTGAAAGTCTTTTCCGCGAAGGGCGGCGCGCATGAACTCGCCGATGCAGATCACAAGCCAGACATTGATCTGTCCCCAAAATAGAGTATGGAAAACCGGCAGTGAGATTAGAGATATTGCAAGAAGGCGGGATTGAAGTGGACCAGGGAGCAGGTCTTTGATGAAAAAGTGCAAATAGACAATAAGACCGACCAGGTTGAGGATCGTCCAGAGGCTAAATCCTATCACTGGATCGAGTAGAGAGATAAGTTGGAAGGGAACGATAAAAATCGCAAAAAGGGGAGCAGGGATTGGCGCGTAAACCCTGTCTGTCACAATGTCTTCGTGAAAAGGTTTTTGCACCTTCGATAGGAGCGGTAAATCATAGACATAGTCATAGCCCTGATTGTTAGCAATATGGCCGACGCTCCAGAAAGAAAGATAGTCCGAGCCAATTGTATTGAACAGGTTGTTGGCATAGAGGGCCAGGCCGAATTGCAATAAATAATAAATAATTACTGCGAACGAGGCTAAATTTAGCCAGCTTTGGGAATTAAGGTTTTGAAATGGGATTTTTCGGCTCATCGTGTTTTTTCATCGTATGTTTGAACAGTCCACCGGAAGTATGCTACGATTTCAGGGTACATCCAACTGGTAGAGCGAGTAACTATCCCCAATCGCGCCTATTTCTGGTAAGGATGCCAGAAGCGTATCCAATATTTGCCAATGAAAAACCGGGTCGTTGTCCGTGTTATCGAGGCGGACAAAATCAGCGCCTGCGCGATAATATAGCAGATGTGTATAGCCTCTGGACTTCCACTCCGTGATGATAGCATCCGGGTTTTTCAGTATATGTGCATCGTGATACCAGCGATCAATAACTTCATCTCCATCGCAGCGCGGCAGGCAGTAAAAATCACGTGCTTCCCAAAGCATAAGCACCCTCGAATCGGGTGAAAGCTCATTGATTTTTTCCACTGCATGAGCGTACGCGCCCAGGTTTGAGCGCAGGTATGTCTCGCGGGTCTGTGATCCTAAAAGGATCCCAATGGGGTTTTTTGTATTGAAATCGCTGTATGTTTTGAACACATTAAAGCCAAGGATTAATAGAACCAGCACACCACCAACACGTCCGAAGCGAATGCCCATCGATGTCTGTTTACTCAATGTGTCAAAGCCCGCTCCGGCAAGGATAGCCCAGGCAGGAAACATCGCAAAATAGAGTCGAGTTTGGTGTAATAAACCGGCCAGGCTGCTGGCGATTATCCAACTTCCAAAGCCAATCAACACAAAAATGGATGCATTTTGTATTGTACTTTTTGCTGCATCAGGCCGGTTTTTCAAGTGTATCCAGGCCAGGTGGCTTAATCCCAATAATAGTGGCCCAATGGATGAAGAATAACCGACTTTCCCTTCGACCCCCCAAATCGAAATTTGCCAGGGTAGTGTAATAGCTTTTAGCCAATCCACTGCTGCAGGAGCTTTCTGATAAAAATCCAATCGGATTTTGTTCATTGCACCTGATGGGAAGAAAAACGGATAAAAAGGATTGGATGTTGCCAAGACATTTTTTAACAGCCAAGGCAGCATGGTAAGTGTTGCAAAAAAAACAAACCAGAAAGCATTCTTTATGACAGTCTTAAGCCCATACCTGGGAAATTTGAATAGAATAATCCCAAGACCTGCAAGAAGAACAATTCCGGCAGTATATTTTGTTGCCAGCGACAATCCTGCAAAGATACCGGCCAAGACAACTCCATCTCGATCCTCGCCTAGATTTACATTATCCAAAGTGACGAACATGGCTATGGCATACAGGGCAGAAGGCCACTCTACATATCCCCATGCCAGAGATGAAGATATTGTTTCCCCGGCCAACAGACAGGCAACAGCGCATGAGGCTGCGCGTGGCGATAACCGGTTTTTTGTATGG
>Ga0105094_10002090_pt1 | contig 10420 bp, 10 predicted proteins | sample PPLLak1March2015_2_FD_87023 | JGI IMG/M metagenome (GOLD analysis project Ga0105094, IMG submission 87023) | Freshwater sediment microbial communities from Prairie Pothole Lake near Jamestown, North Dakota, USA - PPLs Lake P8 Core (3) Depth... | ecosystem: Environmental > Aquatic > Freshwater >...
CGCGCTCCCGATGGGATTCCAGCAGATGCTCCTCGCGTGGAAATCCACATAGGTCCATGATTCGCAGCCCATTGGGGACGTTGTTCCAAAAGATCTGCACCCATCAGCGTTTCGGGAGGACCTTCGATCACGATGAACGTTCCTTCCATTCCTTTCTTGATCTGACCCATTTCGTTGCGCAGCCCCAGAAGCCCCGACGCGTCCTGGGTGGCACAGCAAACCGCCTCTTCGAGGCTGTAGCCCGCTTCCATCAGCAGCCCCACTTCCCCGCTGACGGCAAGACCATGGTGCACCCCCAGACTTCCGCTGTCGGTCCCGACCGCCACGGGTACGCCCAACTGCCGAGCAAGTGAGATCTGCTTCAGCTGATGTTCCAGGATTCGCCAAGCATTCTCAGCCTCAACGGCCCCCGGAGGCAGCTCCCGGGCACAGGCTTTCATGGTGATGGCGGTGGGTACCCAGAACACCTGGAGGTCTGCCATACGCTCGAGATTCGAATAGGGAGGCTTCTACATGAAAAGAGGTCCATGTCTCTATAGACTTTCTGATCTGAAGAGCTATTTTATAATTTGATGGGGTATATCTTCATGCCTGTGACTTTCTGTTTCGAGAGCCCTTGACTTGACCCCTGATGAATGAATCGCCCGGGGTTCAGTTGGATTCATTGCTCGCTGATTCCGTTCCGTTTTCACAACAAGCAGAAACCATCCATTGAAGCGAGATTCACTCTCAGGATGCAAAAGGCTCACTTCACCCGCCGGCCTGCCGGCTGTACGAAAGCTGGTTGACCAAGACAATATGGTTGGAAGGGCCAAAACAGGGCCACCCTCGCCGACATGACAGCCTGAAGGGAGGTGCGAGCTTGCTTTGGACGCCTATCAAGAAAGACACGGCTTCTTCGAAGGTTCCCCCGAATCTCCCGGACTACACGCAGACCGCAGAGAATTTTTCCTGGGCCGAAATCCGCCGTGAACTGGACGGACTGCCCGGGGGAAAAGGCCTCAATATCGCTCACGAGGCGGTTGATCGCCATGCCGCAGGGCCGCTGCGCGACCATCTGGCCCTCCGGTGGCTGGGAAGTGATGGGGCCGTTCTCGACTTCACCTACGGCGATCTGAGAGCACTGAGCAACCGTTTTGCGAATATCCTCATGGGCCTGGGCGTCGGCCGCGGGGATACCGTTTCCGTTCTCGCCGGCCGCATTCCCGAGCTCTATTGGAGCGCTCTCGGGACATTGAAGAACACCAGCGTGTTTTGCCCCTTGTTCTCGGCTTTCGGACCGGAGCCCGTCTTTCAACGCCTGAGCCGGGGGGGTGCGAGAGTGCTGCTGACCACCGAAGGCCAGTATCGGAAGAAGGTGAGCAGCCAGATGGGGGCTCTCCCCCGATTGAAGCACGTGCTCCTGGTGGATGTCGAGGACCACCGGGGGGCCGGTCTGTGGTCGCTCCCAAAGCTCATGGCAGAGTCCTCGGACGAGTTTGTCATTCCTCCGACCGACCCCGAGGACACGGCCTTCCTGCACTTCACCAGCGGCACGACGGGCCTGCCCAAAGGGGCGATCCACGTTCACAACGCCGTGCTCATCCACTACATGACCGGCAAGTATGTCATGGACTTCCATCCTGGAGACGTCTTCTGGTGCACCGCCGACCCCGGGTGGGTCACGGGCACATCCTACGGGATCATCGCCCCCCTTCTCCACGGCATCACCAACATCGTCGACGAAGCGGAATTCGACGCGGAGCACTGGTGCCGCGTTCTCGAATCCGAGAGAGTCAACGTCTGGTACACGGCACCCACCGCGATCCGGAGGCTCATGCGGCTGGGCGTCGAGCCGCGCCTCAGCCACGATCTCACTCACCTGCGCGTCGTCCACAGCGTCGGTGAACCGCTCAACCCGGAGGCCGTGGTGTGGGGCCAGAAAGCCCTCGGCCTGCCCATCCACGACAACTGGTGGCAAACCGAAACGGGCGGCATCATGATCGCCAACTTCCCGTCCATGGAGATTCGCCCGGGCTCCATGGGACGCCCCCTGCCCGGCGTCGAAGCCGCCATCGTCCGCCGAATTGGAACGGATGCGGTCGAGGTCATCGAGGAGCCCGGAGTCCAGGGGGACCTGGCGCTCCGGCCGGGCTGGCCCTCCATGTTCCGGGGCTACCTCCACGACGAGGAGCGCACCCGGAAATGCTTCGTGGGGGGCTGGTACCTGACGGGAGACCTGGCGAAGCGAGACGCCGACGGCTACTTCTGGTTCGTCGGCCGCGCCGATGACATCATCAAGACCTCCGGGCACATGGTGGGACCGTTTGAAGTGGAGAGCACCCTCATGGAGCACCCGTCCGTTGCCGAGGCGGGCGTCATCGGGAAGCCGGATCCCCTCATCGGGGAGGTCGTGAAGGCGTTCGTGTCCCTGAAGCCCGGCATAGCCCCGAGCGATGAGCTCCGGCTCGAGCTCATCGGCTTTGCCCGCAAGAGGCTGGGGTCGGCCGTGGCCCCCAAGGAGATCGAGATCACGGCCAACCTGCCCAAGAATAAGGCGGGCAAGATCATGCGGCGACTGCTCAAAGCCCGTGAACTGGGGCTCCCGGAAGGGGATCTCTCGACACTGGAGACAGGCGAATGAAAACGAAAAGCAGAGGGAAAAAGAAGCCTGCGGCTCTGGACCGCGATCATGCGCTGCACCTGCTGCAATCCATGATCCGCATCCGAAGTCTGGAGGACAAGTGCGCCGAGCTATACAGCGCCATGAAGATCCGGGGATTCCTCCACCTTTACGACGGCGAGGAGGCGGTGGCCGTGGGAGTGCTGGAGGCGCTGACGCCCGAGGACGCCATTGTCGCCACTTACCGTGAGCATGGGCATGCGCTCATCCGTGGCGTGTCTGCCGGGTGCATCCTGGCCGAGATGTACGGCAAGCAGGAGGGCTGCAGCCGCGGGCGGGGGGGCTCGATGCACCTGTTCGATGACAGGAGGCGGTTCTATGGCGGCAACGCCATTGTGGGCGGAGGACTTCCGATTGCTGTCGGCCTGGCTCTTGCCGACAAGATGCAGAATCACTCGCGCGTGACCTGCTGTTTCTTCGGCGACGGCGCCGTCGCTGAGGGCGAATTCCACGAAAGCATGAATCTCGCCTCGCTTTGGAAGCTTCCGGTTCTGTTCGTCTGCGAAAACAACCTGTACGCCATGGGAACGGCTCTGAGATATTCGGAATCGGTCACGGAGCTGACCCGCAAGGCAGCCGGCTATGACGTGACGGCGGAGGCCGTGGACGGGATGGATGTCCTGGCGGTGGAGGCAGCCGCGAAAAATGCGGCAGCGGCCGTCCGGGCGGGTGAAGGGCCCTGTTTTCTGGAATGCCGCACCTACCGGTTTCGAGCCCACTCCATGTTCGACCCGGAGCTGTACCGGGCCAAGGCGGAGGTGGAGGAGTGGAAGAAACGCTGCCCCATCGAAACGTTTGCGCAGAAGCTGAAGAACGAGGGGCTCCTGGCTGAGGGCGACAGGGAGGCTATCGAGCGGGAGGCTGCCCGGGAAATCAGCGAAGCCGTCGCCTTCGCCGAGGCCTGCACCTGGGAGCCGCTGGAGGATTTGACCCGCTTCGTCATGTCGGAACGGAGGACAGCATGAGCGACCGTGCAGGATCGATGCAGAAGCTGACTTACCGGGATGCCGTCCGGGACGCTCTACGGGACGCCTTGCGAAAGGACGACAGGGTCTTTCTCATGGGCGAGGATGTGGGCCGCTATGGCGGCTGCTTCGCCGTGAGCAAGGGACTGCTCGACGAATTCGGTCCGGAGCGGGTTCGCGACACTCCCCTTTCGGAATCCGGATTCGTGGGGGCGGGGATCGGGGCGGCCCTCGGCGGCATGCGCCCCGTCGTCGAGGTCATGACGGTCAACTTCAGCCTGCTCGCCCTGGACCAGATCGTGAACAACGCGGCGACCTATCTTCACATGTCCGGCGGGCTCTTCAACGTGCCCATCGTCATCCGCATGGCGACGGGTGGGGGCCGGCAGCTGGCCGCCCAGCATTCCCGGAGCCTGGAGGGATGGTACGCGCACATCCCCGGAATCCGGGTGCTGAGCCCGGCCACCGTGGAGGATGCTCGCGGGATGCTCTGGACGGCGCTTGAAGACCCCGACCCGGTGCTCATTTTCGAGAACGCCGGGCTGTACAACATGGAGGGGCTGATTCCTGAAGATGCCGGACCCGTCGACATCGATTACGCCCGTGTCCGACGATCCGGGAGGGATGTCACCGTCATCAGCTACTCGGCCAGTCTCATCAAGTCACTGGAAGCCGCGGAGATCCTCTCGAAGGAGGGAATCGAAGCAGAGGTTATCGACCTGCGCACCCTTCGCCCCCTGGACGAGAAGACCTTCCTCCAGTCGGTGGCCCGGACGCACCGGGCGCTCATCGTGGATGAAGGATGGCGAAGCGGCAGCATCTCCGCCGAGATCAGCGCCCGCATCATGGAGGGCGCCTTCTACGAGCTGGATGGACCTGTCGAGCGGCTCTGCAGTGCCGAGGTGCCCATGCCTTATGCCAAGCACCTCGAGGACGCTGCTCTGCCGCAGGTGGACAAGATTGTAGACATGGTGAGAAAGATGGTGGGGACCAATGGCTGAATTTCGCATGCCCAGTCTGGGCTCGGACATGTTGGAGGGCACGCTCCTCGAATGGCGGGTGAAGCCCGGGGACCGTGTCCGGCGCAGGGACGTCATCGCGGTGGTGGACACGGACAAGGCCGCCATCGAAATCGAGGTGTTCGAGGACGGCATCGTCGAGGTGCTGCTGGTCCAGCCGGGGCAGAAGATCCCCGTCGGAACGGTGATGGCCGTCATTCGAACGGAGGGTGCAGGAATCCCGGAGGCAGGGACTGCGGGAGCTGTACTCCCCGAGCGTCCACCTGTCGAAGCCGTCCCTGAGCGACTGATGGCCGGGGAGCAGGTTCCCCCCCCGGCTGCGCCTGCCCCCCTCCAACCCTCTGCTTCGGCTGCCGCGGAGCGCATCAAGGCTTCACCTTATGCCCGCAGGCTGGCAACCGAGCATTCCGTCGACCTGAGGAATTTGGAGGGAACCGGTCCACAGGGCAGCATCTGTGCTGCAGACGTGCAGCGTGCACTGGAGACCGCAGCCCAGCTTCCCCCGGAAGAAGCCCCCGGTGTGTCTTTGGCGGGACTCCCTCCGGGAGTGGCGGAGGAACGTAGGGCACCCGCCCCGCCCGTTGCGGAGAAGCCGGCCGCCGCAGACGCCATGCGCCGCGCCATTGCCGCCGCAGTGACGCGCTCCAACCGGGAGATCCCCCATTACTATCTCCAGACGCGGATCGACATGAGCCGCACGCTGCGCTGGCTGGAAGCCGAGAACCTCAAGCGCTCCATCAAGGAGCGGCTGCTTCCGGTGGTCCCGCTCATCAAGGCCGTCGCCTCAGCCCTTCAGGATGTGCCCGAGCTGAACGGCTACTGGATCGACGATCGCCACCAGCCCCAGGAAGCCGTCAACATCGGCTTTGCCATATCGCTCAGGCAGGGCGGGCTGATTGCACCGGCCATTCTCGGGGCAGATCTGATGAGCATGGACGATCTCATGGAAGCGCTGCGCGACCTCATCACGCGAGCGCGAACCGGGCGTTTGCGCAGCTCCGAGATGACGGATGCCACCATCACCGTAACGAACCTGGGGGACCTCGGGGTCGAAACGGTCTACGGCGTCATCTACCCGCCACAGGTGGCCCTCGTCGGCTTCGGGAAGACCACGGAGCAACCCTGGGCCGAGAACGGCATGCTCGGGGTGCGACCCGTTCTGACGGCCACCCTGGCAGCCGATCACCGGGCCACCGACGGCCGCCGGGGAGCCCAGTTTCTCGATGCCCTCAACCGCCACCTTCAGGAGCCTTCCAAGCTATGAGCCCAGATCAGATCCGCCAGATCATCTTCAGACTCCTCAAGCGCATCGCCCCCGAGTCGGAGCCGAGCGAACTGGCGCCGGATGAAAACATCCGAAGGGCGCTCGACATCGATTCGTTCGATGCGCTGAACTTCTTCATCCAGCTCCATGATGAGCTCGGAGTGACCATTCCCGAATCGGACTACGGGCAGCTCAACACCCTTGAGGAAATCGTTCACTACCTTTCCGCCCGCCCGGTATGATCGAGCTCCGGAGCTTGGGGAATCGGAATCCTGCAACGCTGCCAAGCGCAGGTATCACTCACCTTTCGTGAGGAGGAGTCAGACATGCATCCAGATTATCCGAGATTCTACGAGAAGCTGCAGAAGCTCTCCGCAAAGCTCGCCCGGGAGGTGCGCGGGCCCATGTCCGGGTTTACGCAGCTGAGGGTTGCGGCCACGGCGGAGGGCGCTCTCAACCAGAAGGTCAAGCGGCTCATCGCCCTGGCCATCGGCGTGACCGTCCGGTGCGACGGCTGCATCGCCTATCATGTGCACGACGCCATTCGGGCCGGCGCGTCGAGGGAGGAGATCATGGAGACCGTCGGCATTGCCATCCTCATGGGAGGGGGTCCGGCCATGGTTTACGGATGCGAGGCACTGGAGGCTCTGGATCAGTTCGAAGCCAGCGGCCTGACCCCAGCCGGTGCGGATTGAATCGGACGTACTTCATCATTGGATTACCTCGTCTGCCATTAGCGGTTCATTCCACTCCGTCAAACTGGAGATTCCACCATGCTCCTGGACCAGTTCTCACTGCTTCGAGAAATTGAGCCGCCGCATACACTGAAGCCCGAGGAGCTCTTTGCAGCCATCGAGCATCTCTGCAGGGCCGCCACGCTTCTCGAGGAATGCCGAAAGAACATGCAAGAGGGGATGTTTGATGAGTCCTTGACCCAAAAGCTTGAAGAGGCCTGGAATGAGGTCAACCAGTGCAGAGTCTACACGGAGAAGATCGGGTTCATCGAGGAGCTCCTGATCCCGGCCATGGGCGAGATCAACGATGCCAAATGCATGTTTGAATCTCTGACGGCCTGGAAGATTGGCATGACGCCCGCAGGATTCAACAGCATCACGGGATGTCTGTCCAATGCGATTTCAGGAATACAGCCCTGTCTCGAGGAATTGTCCAACTGGGTGCCGGGAGCCGAGGATCAGGAGGCTGGATACGGCAATCCGCAAATCCCTTGATCAGTGCTGAGCATCCTCCACATACTGATTGAAAATGGCTCATTGCTTTGCTCACGCGAAGCAGGAAAGAAACCATCGATCCATAATCTCAAGCTTTCTCTGCGCTCTCCGCGTCTCTGCGTGAGTCGAAAGAGCGCATCCCAGCCTGATCGATTATGGTTCTTCGGAGCAGCGATGATGGAAAGAAAGCTCTTGATCACCGTCGGCGACGATCCCGATTTCCTGTATGGCGTGCGCTTCGTCAGCACATTTTTCAGAAATAAGAGGGACATGAAACTGACCCTGCTGCATGTGGCCCCGCAGTTCGAGTCCTTGGATGCCAAGGAAGCCTTGAGGGTGCACGAAATGGATCGGGCTCTGTCTGAAATCTACGCCAGGAAGGGACAGGAAGCGATCGAGAGGAGCAAAGAAATCCTCAGGAATGAGGATTTTGCGGCCCACCAGATCAGCAGCCGGTTGATACCCAGGCACTACGGAATGATCGGGGACCTGGTCGAGGAAGCGAAGCAGGGAGACTACGATGCGGTCGTTCTGGGTCGTCGCGGCTATTCCATCTTGGAGAAGGTCTTTCACCCATGGCTCTCTGAAGCGACCATGGACCTGGATCTCGACTTTCCGCTCTGGATGTGTAGACGCCCCGAGCGCGGGCTCAGGAATGCTCTGCTCTGCATCGATGGATCCGAGCCCGCGCTGAAGATGGCTGACCACGTGGGTCGCATGGTGGGAAGCGAAGATCGGCACGGAATAACCGTCCTCCACGTGGATGACGGGAGCCGCCAGGGCGTGGAGGTGTTGCTCGATTCCGCCAGGGAGAGGCTCGTGGGTGGAGGCATCCAGGAAAAGCTGATCAACACGCTTGTCATTCAGGGTCGTGACGCGGCCAGGGCCATTCGGGAAGAGGCGAGCAAGGGCGCATACGCAGTGGTCGCCATCGGACGGCGCGGTATGGGGTATGCGGAAAGATCCGAGAAACCTTTCATGGGATCTCAAAGTCTCGAACTGCTGAAGACACTGGAGAAATCCACACTTTGGGTCGGTCGCTGACAGCGCGATCCTTCAGGTCATGAAGTCTGGCCACTGAGAGAGTGCACCAAAAGCGCACGGGCTTCGCTCATCGTCATTCCCGCAAAGGCGGAAATCCCGGCCAGATGAGCGTTCTGAGCTCCCGCCTTCGCAGAGGTGACGGCATGAGCCGATTTCTGAGGTAGTCAATACAGTGTTAGGATATCCCGGGCTCCGGACCGAGCTGCCCCCCCAGCAGACCGCTTTGCCATACGCATCAAGGCCAAAATCCAAACCTTCCTGAACTTCGGGGGCGGGAAATGGACCCGATGGTTGACGGTATCGGATCTCAACGAATATACTCGAGAGGTCCCATGACCGGGGATGAACCAGCAGTCTATTGATGTGGACCCAAACATCATCCGCGCTGCCGTGCCGATCTCATACTCGAATAGAGCAATACCTTCCATTACATTTCTAATGCTCAGCGTCATCACGCTGGGACTCTGGCAAAGCCAGATCAGCCATCGGCGGGAGCTTCTGCTGAAGCACGCGGAAACATCCGTAGAGCAGTTGAAGGTCCGCATCGAAGGCATCATGAATGCGCGCATCGCATCCCTTGAGATGATTGCGGACCGATGGATCGAAAGGAAGCCCCCGGATTTCAGCCGGGAACGTTTTATGGGCTTCGCCAGGGCAACGACCGAGCACTACCCGGGCTTTGCAGGCATATATTGGATAAGCCCGGAAGGCCTTGTGCAATGGGTCTACCCCGAGGAAGAGAACCGACCCGCTGCGGGCTGCGAGCTGGGCCAACACCCTGACGCCCGCTTCAGGGCTGTGCTTTCGCAGGCCACTGCGGCTGACGGACCAGCTCTCACGCCATGCGTCGAGCTCTATCAGGGGGGCATTGGGTTTTTCGCTTTCATTCCCCTGGTGCACGAAGGCGGTCTTCAGGGCTATTTGGGTGGAGTCTTCAAGGTCGAGCAGTTGATGGACATGAGCCTGCCGGCCACCATGTCTCGGGACTTCACCGTGGCCCTTTTTGAAGATGATCGCCGGATATTCCAGAACGGAAGCGGCTGGTCTCCCAATGCGCCGCCTGGTGCACTGCAGGCCATGAACAGTATCGAATTTTTCGGCAAGTCCTGGGAACTCCAAATCGAGCCGACATATGAGCTATCCAGACCCGGATCTGGAGGAAATCTCACATTCCTGGCCTTCGGACTCGGTCTGTCGGGTCTGCTGAGCATTGCACTGTTTTCCCTCCTCCAGCGCATGGATATGTACAAGGAGACCCGTGACCAGGCCATTCAGGAAGCCGCCGAACGGAAGAAAGCCGTGGAAGCGCTCAGGAAGAACGAGATGAAGCTCCAGGAATTGCTCGCCGAGCTCGGGGTTAAGAACGCAGAGCTGGAGTCTTTTGCCTACTCGGTCTCTCATGATCTTAAGACACCCGTCGTCACCATCGAAGGCTTCATCGGAGCTTTGCGGGACGATTTTGGAGACGCGCTGCCTGAAACCGCAGACCGATACCTGAATCACATGAGCGATGCAACCCGCAAGATGGAGCTTCTGATCAACGACCTCCTGGATCTCTCTCGGATCGGGCGGCTCAATGAGGTTAAGATCGAGTTTAATTTCGGGGATGCAGCCCTCGACGCTTTGGAGACCCTGCGCCCTCAGATTCAGGAGCGATCCATTGCGGCGGTTGTGCAGGAGGGGCTCCCCTCCGTCTACGGGGAGCGGAAGCGGATCGGCCAGGTTTTGGACAACCTTTTGTCCAATGCCGTGAAGTACATCGGTGCGACCAACCCTTTACCGCGTATCGAGATCGGCTGCGAAGAGCGTGACGGTGAAAGGGTGTTTTTCGTGCGTGACAACGGGATCGGCATCGAAGAGAAATATTTCGACAGAATCTTCCAGGTCTTTGAACGCCTGCCCCCCGCTGTGAAGATCGGCGAGGGGACGGGCATGGGTTTGGCTATTGTCAAGAAGGTGATTGAGTCCCACGGTGGGAGGATTTGGCTCGAATCAGAGCCGGGCCGTGGCACCACATTCTTGTTCACTCTACCAGGAGGTGATGCCAAAAGCCATGAAGTATGACCCCTGCAATATTCTCATCGTGGAAGACGAGGCGGCTCATGCGGAGCTGACCCGGCGGGCGATCCGAAAGGCCGGCAATGCCAACCGCATCGACATTGTGGGCGACGGCGAGGAGGCACTCGACCACTCTTCCATCGCGGGAGATTTGCGGACCTGACCGAGTACCCCGTACC
>Ga0105094_10002091_pt1 | contig 10419 bp, 6 predicted proteins | sample PPLLak1March2015_2_FD_87023 | JGI IMG/M metagenome (GOLD analysis project Ga0105094, IMG submission 87023) | Freshwater sediment microbial communities from Prairie Pothole Lake near Jamestown, North Dakota, USA - PPLs Lake P8 Core (3) Depth... | ecosystem: Environmental > Aquatic > Freshwater >...
ACATAGTCGATCAGGTTTTCAGGGTTGACCATCTTTTCATAAGCGGTATCCGGTGTACCATCCGAATTATTCCCCAATAGTTTCTGATAGTTCTCAGTCAGTTCTATACTATCTTCCGCCATGGCGACCAGTTTGCTCCAGGCTATGGTATCGCCGGATTCCACCTCAAAATAATCTTTTAATATATCATAATCATCCTCATCACCTCCTAGGTAATCACGCATGCAATTGGCATCCATTCTTTCCGAAAGGTTATACATTCCCCAGTATAGCCCGTTAATATATACATGCACGAATTTGCTGTGGGCGGCATATTGTCCCATCTCCCGCATGGATGATTTTGCCCAGGGATCCAGAACCTGCTGTCCGAGACGCCGGTCAAAGCCACCTCTCAATACAAGCCAGTCATAGTGACTGGGAGATTCCCTGCCAAATACCTGTTCCTCCAATTTTGAAGGGCCATATGCTGCTTTAAAGCCAAGCCTGAAAGAATGCTTAAGGGTTTTGGCTCTTGTCCTTGTTGCTCCTCCGTGTATTTTCATGCAGCAGTTAGCCTGGAAATCGATTTCTCCGTCACCGGCATCTGAATTGAAATATTCAACGGAAGCCGGGCGTTCCCATCCGCGTCCCAGATGATATTTCAGCCCACGGGTAGGTCCATCGGGCTCACCGTTATACATGTATATTCCCCCCGAATCGGGATGGGTGCTTTTAGAAAAGAAATTATCAATATCGCTTACAACCGAAACCACAGGAAGGCTTTTTAATGATGGAATGATCACTGTGTTTACATCGGCCCTGGATGTGAACTCCGTTTTCATGCCGTAGCTAGAAGGAATCTCAAAATAAATATTGGTATCATGAATGGGCGACAGCCATGTGTCAGGGTATTCAGGTTGTTCCTGTGGCTGATTGACAACATCGGCAGGGAAAATATAACTCTGTGTGACAGCATAACTTTCTCCGCCTCCTTCACTTACGGCAATGGCACGGATAACAGTTGTTGTGGTTATGTTGACGGGACCGGTATACTTTGTTGATGTTGTTTTATCGGGAGTGCTGGCATCCGTGGTATAATATAGTTCAACATCCCCCGTGTTGCTGTATAGCTCAAGACTGAAAGGACTTTCAAAAAATCCGTGACCGATACTGAATTGCGGGGGTGAGATAAAGGTATTTCCGGAATTTCCGGCACCTGGTGTAGGTGTGGAATAATAAATGTATCCGGATGCCGACAAGCCGTAAGATATGTTTTGATATTGTTCAGGATAGGATGGTGAAAATACTGTTGAAGTTTCGGTTCCGCCAGGCTTCACCAGTGCCAGGAATTCACCTGAGCTGCTCAGCTTAAAATTGGCATGTAGCTTATCCTTCTCGGTATTCCGGTCTTTCGCTGAAGCAAAGACTATCAGGTATCCTTTAGGTGCCAGTGTAAAACCAGGGAAGACCCATTTATCCATGTTTTCGTTATTGTCAGTAAGATACCAGCCAAGCAGGTTGACGGATGTTGAACCGGTATTATGAATTTCGATCCAGTCGGAATAATCGCCATCCTCATCCTGCAGGATATCATTATTAACGGCCATTAATTCATTTATCACAAGAGAATCCTGGCAGAAGGTGGGGTTGGCTGATAATAAAATGCAGGTAAGAGCAGAAAGAAATGAGTTTTTATCGATTGGCATGCGGTGAGAAATTAATTCATAAAAAATGAAAACTGCATAAGCCTGTAATTATAATCAATAATAAATAAATAAAACAACTGAAAAAAGAACCGCCGATGAATCAGGAATTCGTTTTATGCATGCAAATAAAAATCCCATCCCAGGTATATATCCACTTTTTAAACCTGCGGTTATTTATCTGATTTTATTTGCAAATCTATGAGAAGAAAATTAATATTGCAATATAAACGTTTACAAAAAATATTAAAAATAAAAATTTAACTACTTAATAATTTGATATATAGAGAATGAAAACGTTTACATTGAATTATATATTCTCATTCGATACCTGGAAAGACTTCAGCGCGTTCTCCGGCGAGCACATTGCAGGGACAGAGTTTGTGATAGGCTCATTACTGGTAATGCATGGTGTATCAGCCCGGGATTTCTTTCTGGGCCTCCTGAAACAAGAACCAAGAGCCAAGACAAGAATGGACGAGGGAATAGTAGGGGCAATCCTTTCGGAATGTAATTTTTTTGATGTTTTTAGGGTTTTATGGCATATTTATAATTACCATGAGTAAACCATATATTATAATAATGACCCTGCTGATTGCAGGTTTAAGCATTAGAGCCCAGGATAAGGGCCTGGTCAACACTTCCCGCAGTCCGTATGCAAAGCTTGGCAGTATAGATATATCTGATATGCGATGGACAGCGGGTTTCTGGGCTGATAGATTCAATGTATGCGCTCAGGCCATGGTGCCTCATATGATGGACAACTATATGAATGATACATTGAGCCATGGTTTTGCGAATTTCGAAATAGCCGCAGGGTTAAAAGAGGGAGAACACAAAGGCCCGGCTTTTCATGATGGGGATTTTTACAAGATACTCGAAGGCCTGATCATGGTAAATGCAATTAGCCGGGATAAGAAACTTGAGGGGCAGATTGATTCCCTTATTGCTGTCATTGCGAAAAGCCAGCGTGAAGACGGTTATATTCACACTCCGGTTGTTATTGAGCAGCGCAACAGTCGGAACGGCAAGAAAGAATTCACTGAACGGCTCGGTTTTGAAACTTATAATATGGGCCATTTGATGACGGCAGCCTGTCTGCATTACCGGATCACAGGAAAAACAAGCCTGCTGGAGATTGCCCGAAAAGCAACGGATTTTCTATATGAACTGTACCGGCAGGATCCGGTTGAACTGGCGAACAATGCCATATGCCCGTCGCATTATATGGGCACAGTTGAGATGTACCGGACTATGCATGATCAGCGTTATCTGGAACTTGCCCAGTCGTTTATCAATATCCGCGGCATGGTTAAAAACGGCACCGACGACAACCAGGACCGGATTCCGTTCCGACAGCAGACAAAAGCCGTAGGGCACGCCGTTCGTGCCAACTACCTTTATGCAGGTGCTGCGGACCTTTACCTTGAGACCGGTGAAGATTCCCTTTTTAATGCCCTCGATGCTATCTGGCATGATGTGGTAACAAAAAAAATGTATATTACAGGTGGTTGTGGTGCCCTGTATAACGGCGTATCGCCTGATGGTACCACCTATAAACAATCGCCGGTGCAACAGGTACATCAGGCTTATGGACGCGATTTTCAATTGCCCAATATCACAGCCCATAACGAATCCTGTGCCAACATCGGCAATTTGCTATGGAACTGGCGTATGTTGCTGGCGACAGCAGATGCGCGATACGCTGATATTATGGAAATGGTCATGTACAACAGTCTGCTCGCCGGAGTAAGCCTCGACGGGAATGGTTATTTCTATACCAATCCGCTCTGCGTTTCAGCTGACCTGCCTTATACTTTACGCTGGTCGAAAGTACGTGAGCCTTACATCCGATACTGCAACTGCTGTCCTCCCAATACCATTCGCACCATTGCCGGAATCCACAATTATTTTTACAGTATGTCCGATGCGGGACTTTGGATTAATTTTTATGGCGGGAATACCCTTAAGACACAATGCAAGGATGGCTCAAACATCGAATTGACGCAACGTACCGACTATCCGTGGGACGGCAATATTGAACTGATCTTTGAAAAGGTCCCGGTGAAAACGTTTTCATTAATGTTAAGAATTCCTTCCTGGGTTGATAGTGCCTCCGTCAGTATTAACGGGAAACAATACCGTAAGGATATTGTCTCCGGTCAATATGCTGAAATAAGCAGGGTGTGGAGATCCGGTGATGTGGTCGAACTAATGCTGCCCATGCATGTTGACCTCATGGAAGCCAATCCACTGGTTGAAGAAGTCCGCAACCAGGTAGCCATAAAGCGCGGGCCTGTGGTATATTGCCTTGAATCGGAAGACCTTCCGGCAGGTAGCCGGATCTTCGATATTGTGTTGCCTGCATCCATACAATTTAAGACGGAAAGTGACACAATAGGAGAGAGCCCTTTGATGACATTAACCGGGAAAGCCTTGCTCTCAGGGAATGAAGATTGGGATGAACACTTGTATCGTAACATCAGCAACGATACAGGACAAAAAGTTTCCGTTAAGCTCATCCCTTATTATGCCTGGGGGAACAGGGGAAAGGGCGATATGACAGTTTGGCTGCCGGTTTCACGCTGACCCAGGGGCAATAGATAAGGACAGTACAGGGCGATGCATCTTTTGCCCCTGACTAAAGCCTGCCTGCTGTCAGGCAGGCTTTAGTCAGGGGAAAACTAATATATCCATGAAACACAAAGACCGATTCCTCGCAACCATTGCCAATGCTCAGGTTGAACGGCCGGCTTCCTGGATGGGATTGCCTGTGCCTGAAGCAGAACCGGGATTGAAAAAATACTTTGGCGTTAAGTCCATGGATGAACTGAAAAGGGTTGTTGATGATGACATTTATCCTATTGAGGTGCCTTACTATTTTCCGCCTTCAAATCATATTGCCTGCGCTTTCAATTTTGCCAAGGTTCGTCACGATGACACCACCGATAACCGGACGCTGACAGCTCCGGGCTTTTTTGAAGATTACAGCCTCCCCGCCGATGTGGATAAATTTGAGTGGCCTGATCCATCCCGGTATCTCGACCGTGAGGAATCGAAACGCAGGGCAAAAGCAGCCGATGAGCATTATGCCCGCATGGGCATTCTATGGAGTGCCCATTTTCAGGATGCCTGTTCGGCTTTCGGGATGGAACACGCCCTTATGGTCATGCTGACCAATCCCGATATGTTTCAGGCTGTAATTGACCGGATTACGGAATTCTACCTTACGGCCAATGAGATCTTTTATGAAGCCACTAAGGGATATCTAGATGCCGTGCTGATCGGAAACGACTTTGGCAGCCAAAACGGCCTGATCGTTGATCCGGACCTGCTGAACAAACATATTTTCCCCGGGACAAAAAAACTAATCGACCAGGCAAAAAGTTATGGCCTTAAAGTGATGCACCACTCTTGCGGATCAATCTTTCCCATAATCGATGATATCATCCGGCTCGGGGCCGATATCATACATCCTATACAAGCCCTGGCCCATGATATGGATGCACACAACCTCAAATCCCATTTCGATAAGAAGGTCGCATTCTGTGGAGGCGTTGATGCGCAATATTTAATGGTAAACGGATCTCCTGCCGATGTCAGCCAAAAAGTTTCGGAGCTGGTGGATCTGTTTCCAACAGGACTGATCATATCTCCCAGTCACGAAGCGATTCTCCCCGACATTCCGCCCGCGAACATTGAAGCACTTTTCAAAACACTGAATAAAACCATGTAACATGAGAAGATTCGGACAGACCATCAGCCTGAAACCCGGTAAGGACGGGGAATATGTCAGGTACCATGCAGCTGTTTGGCCCGGAGTGTTAAAGATGATAAAGGAATGCAACATTTCCAATTACTCCATATTTATTAAAGATCATATGTTATTTACCTATTTTGAATACACCGGACATGACTTTGATGCCGATATGAAAAGAATGGCCGCACATAAGGAAACCCAGCAATGGTGGGACGTTGTAAAACCGTTGATGGCCCCTGCAGAAACCAGGAAAGAAGGAGAGTTCTGGGCTGATATGGAGGAGATATTTCATTTGGAATAGGGATAAGGGACAAGTAATACCTATAAACCTAAACTGCTAAAAGGCTAAACCGCTAAACAGCTTTATTCTAAAATCAACAAATCAATCCGTCTTTGCTGAAGCTACGACGGACGCAGCAAATCAAAAAATCAATAAATCAACAAATCAACAAATCAACAAATCAACAAATCAACAAATACTCATGACTCCCAATCCCCTTATCGGAACCGGAATTCACGCACTCGGCGGTATTTCAGCTTCCACCTGTTATCTGCCTTCACAGGGAACCAAAAACTGGTCATGGGGCACATTCTGGATTGTACAATCCTGTTTTGCCTGGCTCTTCATGCCGGCACTAATCGGGTGGCTGACAGTACCTGATTTTTTTGGTATTTTGGCAAACGCCCCGTCAAAACCATTCTGGATGGCATTTGCACTGGGGGCCGTTTATGGTTTTGGCGGTATGTCGTTTGGCCTGGCCATCAAACATATCGGGTATTCGCTTACATACACTATTTCCATAGGCATCTCTGCAGTACTGGGGACCCTGATCCCCTTAATGGTATTCGGCGGTTTAGCAGCGTATTTCAGCCGGCCCGGCGGAAATATTGTATTATGCGGAATGGCAGTTTCCATAATTGGTGTTGCCATTTGCGGATTGGCCGGATTCAGGAAAGAAAAGGATTACAGCAGGCTGCAAAATGCATCGTTGAAGTTTAACATGCTTTCCGGGTTATTGCTTGCCATTGTTGGCGGCGTGTTGTCTGGAGTTTTCAATATTTCACTTGAATTTGGTCAACCTATCGCTGACATGGCTGCTGCAAAAGGGGCAGGACACTTTGAAGGCAATGCCAAACAAATCGTCTCCACATCGGGTTGCCTGGTCGTAAACCTTGTATGGTTTATCGTTGCCGGTATCCGTGAAAAAACGCTCAAAGAATTCACTTCACGGTCAGGGTTATCCGTCAAAACGAGATTTAGAAATGGTTTATGGTCGGCGTTTGCGGGTTGTCTTTGGGCGGGACAATTCTTTTTCTATGCAATGGGTCACGTTTACATGGGAAATTTCCAGTTCGTCAGCTGGGTCATCCACATGTCCATGCTCATCTTTTTCAGCTATGTTGTAGGCGTGATCCTGAAAGAATGGAAACAAGTAAATCGGGGTACCTATGCAGTATTGGTAACCGGACTTGTTACCCTGATAATCTCGTTCATCATCACTACCTATGGCAGTGTTTATGGGGAAAGGGTCATACAGGCAGGTGGATAATACGGTATAACCACACTGAAAACTTATGCAATCACGCCGGCAAACAACAGGGCAGCGGACAGCTACAACGCTGCTATAAACCGTATCATCAGCCTGGCATAGTTCTCAAACGCTGCCATGCTGAGGGCATCGGCTGTATCAAACGGATCGTGATACGTTGCATTTCCTCCCAGGGTATAGATAAAGAAGCAGGGAATACCCTTGAGATAAAAGGGACAGTGGTCACTGTTGCATGCTTCCCCGCGCGTTTTAATAACCGGCAGTAAAGAATCCCTGTCGTTAATGCGCATCAGTGTTGAGAATTCCAACGGAAATATACTGCCGTTCACCACCATTATACCTTCTTCACCTGTTCCGACCAGATCGAAATTGAGCAGAAAACGCACTTTTTCTTGTTCGACAACCGGGTTTTCGACATAATGCCGGGCTCCGAGAAAACCTGACTCCTCGGCTGAAGTGGCCAGAAATAAGAGGGAATAGGCCGGCGGATGGTCAGCATAATATTTCATCAGGCTGAGCAGCATCGCTATTCCTGAGGCGTTGTCATTGGCACCGGGGAAAAAGACTTCTTTTCCCAATGAACCGATATGGTCATAATGTGCGGTCAATAGGATGAAGGAATCAGGTTTCAGCGCCCCCCTGTAAAAACCTATAATATTCCTTGTTTTATGTTCCTGCAACCATCGGCTTTTCAATGCTATTTTAATCCGGCTGAGAGAATCAACAGCGACAGCCTGGTTCATCTTTATCCAGGGCTTGTTGTATCGTTGCCCGGAGGTATACCACATAAGTTTATCCTGGGCAGTCTCAATAATTCCTGCTGCCCTTGTGAGGTTGTCGCTTTTCAGATGCGCTTTAAAATTTGTGACGGCATTTCTTTGCTCCCGGTTCAGGGTATCTGTTCCAGAAAGGTTTAGGTACAGCAACTGATCCCGCGTTGCACGCTGCAATTTTACCATACCGGAACCGGATAGTATATCAAGTGTATTTATCTCAGCAAGTCCGAAGGTCCCCTTTATGCCCGGTGAAGAAGGATCGGGCAGGAATTCTGTTAAGGGTTTTAATAGGGTATCGTTAACAGCCAGTTCAACGGGACCGGGAAAGGTATTGATGTTTAAACGGAACCATTGATTATAGCTGCCATTGACCGGTATTGCACCATTTTTTTTGTATTCCTTTATTATATAGGTTGCTGCCTTGTTGATACCCTGTTGTGTAAATCCCCTGCCATGCATGGCAGAACTTGTTAAGTCTTCCACAACCCTGCGGGCATAAAGGATATCCTGTGCGTCCAGATCCTGAAACAGCAGCAGGTAGACCAGCAGAAAAATAAAATGCTTTATCACCATTTATTCCAAAGTATGGCTGATTATGGTTATCAAAAATTATGAAACAAGTCCAGTATCGCCCCTTATATCCTGCTCCATCATGGGGTAGTTTTTTGTTTAAAACCAGTACCCGATATTGAAATAGGACAACAAATCATGATGAGCATTGGAAGCCATTAACGTAAATTCAATAGGCCCTATCATACTGTTATTGCCGATCGTTACCCCGAACCCAAACAATCCGCTGCCACGGGTAAATATTTCCCCCAGCATCCATGCTGTGCTCCCTGCGTTGGCCTTAAGCACAATATAATTATTGCGCCAGATGTTATATTGCAGATTAAGGCCAATCCCACTCATGATCCTGTTGTTTATCTGCATGAAGTCGAGGCCGACAAAGGGCAGAAGGCCTCTGTGAATCATTTGATTCATCCCTCCAACATATAACAGGTAAGCTGAGGTAGTGGAATCGGCACTCGTATATCCTCCGAAGACAGAAGGTATAAGAGTAAACCTTTTTTCAACCGGAATCGCTTTCTCATAGCGAAAATGGAAAAAATGAACAGAAGAAATATCGGCTGCATTCACCAGCTTGTAGATTCCATGGAACCTGCTGCCTTTTGATGGATAGCTTATATCATCATATTGGTCGAGGTTCATGAAGAAAAAGCCGTTGTAATACCGGTTCGATTCCTTCTCTGGTAAAACGTCTCCTACCAGGGGTTTCAGGTTAACGAACTCATATTCGAAACCTCCTCCGATGGCGAAAGAATGTCTAAAGATGGACTGGGTAAATAACCTGAAGGAAATATCAGTGTAATCAATGGTTGTGGTTTTATGGGCTCCCCGGTAAAGATAAACATCCAGTTTTTGTCCTTCAATATCTACGCCGAAGCCTGGTTTTGCACCATTGTTCTTAAAGTATGAGGCCAGTACTTTTGGATTATCACCCAATCCAAGGTTCAGCGATAATTTGGATCCGTCTAACAGCATATTGCGAAAAGTGGCATTGATAATGATAGACGAATTGAAATTGGAGTTGTAGTTAAGTCCCACGCGCAAAAGTCCGCCTTCTTTTTCGGTAACATGGATCAGCATCCTTACGTTGTCAGTTGCTTTTTCATTTTCAATGGGTTCCAGATCGTAAGTAACCTTGGAAAAATAAAGGCTTGAAAAAGCATTGTCAATGGCTGTTGCCACTTCCTCAGGCTTTATCCAGGAAAGCAGGGTAAGCTCCAGCTTACCGGTAAGCAAACGGGCAGAAACTTTATTGAGGCCAAGAATGTGGATCTCCTTCAGAAATATAGAATCTACCGGAGGAAGGACGGGCTTCTTGCAGGTGAACGTGTCGTATTTCTGCAGGGATTCCCTTAGCTCATGAAGGGCTTTCAGCTGTGACAGGGCTGCCTTTTCTCCGCGTGCAATCAGTGAATCCGCTTTGTTGAAATCAGATGACCCCAGGCCTGTAAGATCAGGTTTAATCAATATATCACATTGTTTCCGGTTTGCATTTGCCCGGGCTTCTGAGGTAAGAAAAATAGTCTGTTCAAATATCTTGAATGCATCATAAATATCCGATGGTTCCGGTTTCTGATAGCCGACATCAACACCGATAATAATATCAGCCCCCATTTCTTTCAGCCTGTCAACAGGAAAATTGTTGATGACGCCGCCATCAACCAGCAAAAGAGAATCACGCTGAACAGGGGCGAACAGAGAAGGTATGGCCATGCTGGACCTCATAGCATCAGGAAGATATCCGTCGCGGATGACCACTTCAGTCCCTGAGATTATATCCATCGCCACGCATAGAAAGGGGATGGGTAACTGATTGAAATCCCTGATCCTGTAAACGGGGAAACATAAGGTATTCATGAGGTTCTCAATATTCTGCCCGGATATGATGCCTGATGGAACCCTGACCCCTGATTTTCCGAAAGGAAAGGATACAAAGAATATATCTTCTTCGTTTTTTTCCTCAATGGATATTTCCGTACGGGAGATATTATCGGAAAAAAGCTTGTTCCAGTTTTGTCCAACGCTTATTTTCTCCAGCTTGTCTGCCCCGTAGCCGACTGAATAGAGACCGCCGATGATCG
>Ga0105094_10002092_pt1 | contig 10416 bp, 9 predicted proteins | sample PPLLak1March2015_2_FD_87023 | JGI IMG/M metagenome (GOLD analysis project Ga0105094, IMG submission 87023) | Freshwater sediment microbial communities from Prairie Pothole Lake near Jamestown, North Dakota, USA - PPLs Lake P8 Core (3) Depth... | ecosystem: Environmental > Aquatic > Freshwater >...
CGGCTCATTCCCCCTCCTCGACCGCCGTCTCAGCAGGGGTGATCGGATCGCCTGCCGGCGGCTCCTCGTCGCTTGCGGTGGATGGGCTGCTATTCTCCGCTTGACGGCGCGGTCGCCAGGCGAGCGCGATGCCCAGCGCCACGAGGAGCAGGGCCATTAACGAGCAGTAGAAGGCGAAGAACGGCTTGTCCTGGCCGGCGCGGGAGTAAAAGTCGTGCCAGATGTCGGCCAGGGCAAAGGTCTCCTGGGTATAGGCGATAAAGGCGAGGTCGCCGCCGGCCGGCTGGTCGTCCATGAACATCTGCCCATCAGGGTAGAGGTCCTCTTCCTGGCGGTAGACAGTGATGGCGTCGCCCGGCACCGAACCGGGCGACTCGACCGAGAAATAAAGCGTCTTGCCTGCCGTGCCGGCTAGCGGCGGGAAGGTGATGACCGTTGGGCCGCTGTTGCTGATCTGCGCGGCGGGCAGCTCCAGGCGCATGAGGTCCTCTCCCGCGTCGGGGGCAACTTTGACGCGAAAGAGGACGGGATGGGTGTTCTCTCGGGCATACGTGGCGGTGTAGAGGTCGATGCGGTACAGGCCATCGTACTGGGGGGCGAAGGTCTGTCCGAAAGAGTGGCCGCCCAGCAGCTCGCCGGCCAGGCCGGAGGCCTGCTCCTGTTCGACGTCGATCCCGCCGACGGTACAGCCCGCCAGCAGGAGTAAGATAAGAGTGAGCATGGCGCTTCGTTTCATCATCGAGAACCCCTCAATCGACCGTCACTTGGCCGGGCGCCGCCTGAACCGTGCCCCGGCGTGAGGCCGGCATGTCGCGCAGCAGCCGGTAGGCCAGGAAGAAGCAGGTGCCGGCCAGCAGGCTACGCACCACATTGGTGAGAAACAGCATGGGCAGGTAGGGGTTCAGGGCTTCCATCAGGCTGGGCAGGCGCAGGAAGAAGCGGGGGCTGATGGGGGCCAGGAAGCGGGCCAGTGGCGCGGGCGCGGTGAGGACGAGCAGGCAGGCCAGGATGACTAGGTAGAAAGGCGTGGCCTCGCGCGGGCGCTCAGCAAAGTAGATGGCAGCAAAGGGGATGATCCAGGCCCAGTAGTGCAGGTCGAAATAGCTAAGTTGGTAATAGACGAGCAGGATGGCGAAGCAGGCGCGCCAGAGGTCTTCAAAGGTGTGGGCTTTGCGGTGGTAGAGGTACCACAACAACACAGCATAGAAGGCCACAAAGGCATACACCTGTCCTCCGAAGCCGATGTCGTAGCCCACCTTGAAGAACCAGTCTCCGTAGCCGGACACGTTGTGGCTGTATTCCGTGAGGCGAGGCAACAGAAAAAGCAGGTAGGGAACCATGCCGACGAGAAGAAGCACGATGCGCTTTCTCCACGACTGGGTGAGGATAAAGAAGGCTGGCACCAGGAAAAGGAAGGCGTAGTTCTTGTAGCAGGCGGCAATGCCGACGAAAAAAGCTGCCCATGTGGGTCGCTCTTGCCTGGCCAGGTAGAGGGCCAGGACGGTAAAGAAGATGGGTATGACGTCGAACTGGCCGTGGAGGTAGGCATCGTAGAGGATGATGGGGTTGAAGAGCCAGAATGCAAGCACTAAGCGACCTTGGCGGTGGTCACGGCGAAAGATCCACCACAGGAGAAAGGCAGCGCCGAGGTCAAAGAAAAGATACCAGAACTTGAGGGAAAACAAGGTGCAAAAGATCGCTGGATCCGCTATCAGTGTGCTTGCTGGGGACGTGCCGTCAACCGCCTTGTCGATGACCGAGCGGCAGCCAGAAAGAGACACCTTCTGGTACAGATTCGCTGTATAGTAGAACAAAGGGGGATACCAGGACTCGCTGACATTCTGTGATTGAGCGACTTTGGCAATTTGGATCAGATCACCTGTAAAACGGTCGTCGACATGCATGGCTACTGGCATCGCCAACAATCGCAGAGCAATAGCGAGAAGGAAAAATGATCCGACACGAAGCCTTTGAGAGTGCAATTGACCTCTGACAATTGCGTCGCTACTCAAGCCGACCTCCTCGACGCATGATCACAATGCAGCCCACGGAAATGGCGCTAACCGTCAGTGCAACGATCAGCCCGGCGAGAACATAATCCTGTGTAGTGTGACGAATTGTGACGGTAAAATCCCCAGTACGATCAATCCACCAGCCATTGGCGTAATAGTTCACTTGAATGTGGTTGCTCTCATCCACACGGACTCCATCACCAACAATCGCTCTCCATCCCGGGTCAAAAGACTCGGAAAGGACCAACAAGAATGGCTCAGTAGCATCGTGAACCGTCACCTTATATTGTATGGGGCTGATCTGGGCATAGGTCAATTCCGGAGTGTGCCGTTGCCTGGCTGGCAAGACAGATCTGAAAACAACCTCCACCGGCTCCAATCTAGCCAATCGTACCTGGTATTGACTGCGCGTCACCTCACCTTGATCATAAGGTGGGTCGGCGCTAAAACTAAACAGGATCCACTCGTCCGTAACCCGTGACTTGACAATCGTGCTGTACCTATGCCAGACTTCGCTAGTGGCGAAGTATGGTAGCAAAGGTTGTGAAGGATAAGCCGCAACACCCTCGCCCATGTGGTCAACTGTCAGACGCGGGGGAGAACCGCTTTCGTACTTGTAGTCAAAATCCAGCAGATACTCCTCGCCCGGAGTTGCTGGAAGTACACGAGCTGCATAACAGTTATATCCGAAATTGCTCTTATAATGGCTTTTCAGTGCTAAATAGACAGTTCCATTGTCAAGAACTTCCACACGGCTCTCTTGGCAACCGTTGATCGCCCATTCTCCCTTCCCTACTAGTGCAGATTGGTCGGCTGCAAGCCTAGGCGACTCGATGTGAAAGTGGCTGTCTGCTCCCTTCAGTTGCACTTGGCCAATCTCTGCGAACTGCTCTGACGCAGCGGCGGTCAACGTAACCCCTTGGCTGAATACCAGAGTGGCTGGTATGGCAGAGCGAACATACACAGAGAAGGTGCCCGTGACCGAGATGGGAACACGGTGCACAAGTTCACCGCCTGGCAGGAGTTCCGGATAGCTCACACTCACAATGTCATCGACTGCATTGACATGAAACTGGTTTGTTGGCGGTACCATGGAATGACCATCGTCTGCAAACAAGAAAGCATCTTGAGAAGATGGCTGCGCGACATCAAAGACTCGGCCAAAATCGAACAGTCTGCCTCCCACTAGAGTGACGCGTTCGGCAGCGTAGACGTGCTCCAGGTGCGGTTGCTCTACACCATACAACTGCAGTTCGCCAGTATCCTGCTCCAGCACAAAAGGTGGACGCGCCAGAACTGATTCTATCTGCTGCAGAGGGATAGATTCATTGAGGCGCAAGATGTCAGCATCCTTGTGATAGATTACGTCCCGGATATTGAACAGAAAGAGCAGACTTTGTAGCAGAGGCTTGTCATTCGTATAGATTGCCTCGGAAGGCCCTCGTTCAGATGGCTCCCCTTGCATATTGGTCATCACTGGCCTTTCTAGCATCAAGGGCAGTACGCCATACGCACCTGAATAACCCCATGTGTAGCTCTTAAAGTTGTTCGACTCAAAATAAGGCAATTCCAATACCCGAGATTGAGCCGGGTCCTGGTTCAAGTGTTCGGCAATTCTGGCATAGGAAGGGGGAATTGCAACCTTGTACTGGACATTGAGAAAGTTTCCATTCCAGTATGTGGAAAAGGAACCACTGAGGACTGCTGCCAAACCGAAAACAACCCACTTTCTCGAGCGATCGCGCAAGGGTAGCTGTGCAACAGCCCAAGCGGTGAGAAAGCTGGCCGCAATGGGCAAGATCATTCCCACTTTTGTGAAAACATTCCGCAAAAGCATCTTCAGTAGGGGCAAGCTCAAAACAAGCTTTTGCACCTTGCTCAACCCTGGAACCTTCGCCCCGCCCACCAAGAGCAGTGACAATATGAGCACCAGCAAAAAGGACAGGACCAGCTTTCTATCATAGGAGCTTGCCTTTCGAAAGAAGAGCAAGCTAGTTGTCGCCAGAAATGGCACCGAATAACTCAGAATGGTTAGAAGGGGACTGGTCAGATACCTCTGGAAAGTGTCCGGTATATAGGGCGGCTGAAAATAGGCCGGACTCAACATGCGGAACATGTTGAGCAGACTGTTGCCCGAAGTGATTGCCCGTGAATTGAACTCAGCCCATGAACTTAGGACCGTGCTGCTCCTCATGGATGCGGCCCCGGAAAGCACCCAGTTGGCTAGCGGAAGCCACCATGCTGCATTGATTCCTACGAAGATCAACCCATAAATGCAAGTGTATCTGGCGACTGTGCGCCTGTCTTGAGCAGTCAACAGAGCAAGGAAAGCGGAGAAAATGAGAAGCGCTGACTGGATAAGGATGATTGCTGTGTTTTCTGCTGAGCTGAGATTCAACCAGGAGAGCAGTATGAAGAGTAGCAATGCTCTTTTGCCTTGCCTCCTGGCTCCCTGTATGACAAGCGCCATCAAGAATGGAGCTAGGGCGTACGAAGTGATGAACGTCACCTGAAATGTGCCCACGATCGTCAGCCGAAAGAAATTGAACAGGTAGACTATGCCACCCAGAAAAGCGGCGTAGGAATATTCGGGTAGAAGGACTCGCACCAGCACATACATGCTTAACCCAGTAACAGAGAGGTAGAACAAAGGCACGAGCCGGTGGACGTAACCGGCCGACATCCCCAGCCATAGCAGCAGGGACTTGACCAGATCCTCAGGGACCAGTGCCAATGAGGTGACGTCTGGCGAACCTAGAGCATCGTAGGCAGATTTCCAAACGAACCAATCTCTTGTCAAGTTCGCCTGGAGATTCAACTCTGGCAGCCTAGAGTCTCCCCCGAAAAAGAAGGTACCGTCATCAAATCCTACTGAGAGAAGGCATGGTACTACTGCCGCAGCCAACAGAACGAAGACCTCGATAGCTTGGCGTGAAATTCTTGGCCAATGGCCCTTCAGACTCATATTCGCTCTGTCACTTGACGGTAGATCTCTTCCATCCTGCTATTGACTCCCTGCCACCTGTATTTCTGTGCATCCGCAACATTTGTCTTGCCTATATGCATTGCCATGTCTTTATCGGTCAACAGCATCAGAATCCGTTCCGCTAACACCTCTGAGTTGCCAGCAGGTACAAGAAACCCGTTTCTTCCCTCTGTCACAATGTCAGCTCGCGCTCCAACGTTTGTCGCGATGACAGGCTTGCCAGCCGCCATCGCTTCGACGACTGCAATGCCGTATGCTTCACTTGTCACAGAAGGATGGACGAATATGTCGGCAGCATTGTAGGCCCCGACAAAATCATCTCCATTCAGCGGACCCGTGAATAGCAAATTCCGTTTCACGCCCAAATCCTCAGCTAGTGCCAACAGACCGCCAGTCGCTCCCCAGTCCGGCCCGACAAAGACGAACTGGCCTTGAGGATGCCGTTGTACAATCGAGGGAATGGCCTTTACCAGGAACAGAAGTCCCTTTGTATAAGCAATCCTGCCAACAAACAAGGCCATACTGCCCACGATACCGTACTTTCTTCTGAACATCATGCCCAGTTGTGGCTGATATAGTCCCTCTACGTCAACACCGGGTGGCACTATAGAGAACTTGCTCTCCGGTAGGTCATATCTCCGCCTTAAAGTGGCTTTCTCTACACTGGCTAGAGCTATGATATGATCTGGGACGACAAACGACAGCCTGCCCAGTGTTGCGTCGTATACACGTTGAACAATCGGCGCGGATGTCGTATCTGAATAATAAGGGCTGAAGATCAATGGGGTAGATCTAAGCAATCTTACGAAACACGGAGCATAGGAGGAAAAATACGCGTAACCGTGTGCATGCACTAGGTCTACTCCCCGTTCCCGGCAGAGTGCCCACAGCATTTTCGGCAAGATACCGCTGGCATCCAAGCGCAGCGGCTGATAGGCTCGAAAGCGGCGGACTCTGATTCCGTCAACCTGATGGTCCCTGTACGCGCGTGGATAGCGTCTACCATCTCCTGCAATCAGATCGGATGTAAACACTTGGACCTCATGTCCCTCATCAACCAAGAACTTGGAGATCCTGTAAACGATGGTCTCCGCTCCGCCCAAGGACGGCTGGAATCTATGACATACTTGTACGATTCTCAATGCGACTCCTCTTGGTCCGGAAGTTAGCTCCACTTCGTCGCGGAGTTGAGGACCTGCAGAAGTGACAGGGGGTGCAAGTAAGCTTCCAGCCCCTTCAAGCTTCACAAGCAATCTCTGTACAGCTTCCCTGTCTGCTCCCCGACCCTGTGCCACGACCGCTCTGCCTTCAGCTTCAGTTCGTAGTCCATAATCTCTCGTCGCAAATCGTCATCGCTCAGAAACCGGCCTACCTTTTCCACCAATGACTGCACAGTTGGCTCAAATAGTGCCACATCTAGATCAATCGTGCTTGCCATCGCTGTCGATGCGATACATGGTCGTTCATGAGCAACAGCCATAGCCAGTGATGCACTGCTGGACAAGCCAACGGTATAGGGCAACACTACCAAATCAGCAGCTGCAAAGTACAGAGCAACGTCGTTCTCTTCAACAAAACCCGTGAAGTGGATATTCGACGACACGGCTTGCGCTCTTTGCTTCAAACGTCCTGAGTAACTCTGTCTTCCTGCCGCTCGCAAACCAGGTGTGTCATCCCCAGCAATAATCAAGGCCAAGTTATCGTGTGTCCTCTCCAATGGCCCCATGCTATCAATCAATAACTCCAACCCCTTATAGCCGGTCAAGTATCCAAAAAACAGGATCACCCGCTTATCATGGAGACCTAGCCTGGTTTTGGCTTCTCTACTGTCAATCCTATCGTCTTTGACTTCTATGCCTAAAGGAATCACCGTCATCTTCTGCATATGTCTTGAAAGGTGATACTCCTTCGCCAAGACTTGGACGAAATCTTCTGTGTGCACTATAACCCTGTTAGCCAGGCACACAATAGACCACATCACTGACCAGACAGCATTCCTGACCAAGAAAGGCGGAATACGCATGCCATAACTTCTCATAAACGATCTGTCTACCTTGGCTAGCGGCGGCACGGCATGCAGGGTGACCACTGTAGAGATTCCTGTCGCTTTGAGGACAAGGAAGAGCAAGGGGGGCAGAATGGCCGATACTCCTTTCCCAAACTGAAAGATTTCATGCTGCACGTGAATCAGTTGAGGTCTGCTCTTGGCTATTTGGCCTGCTACCTGGAACATGGAGAATACACCTGGTGTCCAGCACCGAGTGATGTTGATATGCTCACTTGTTCTACAGGATGATGCCTGCCCGGGTAGCTTGTTCGCATAAACTTCGTAGTCCAGATCATCCGTCGGCAATGCAGACAAAAGATTCGCTGTGTACCATGATATGGCACGCTCTCCAGCAGCGAACTTCGTACCCAAAGGCGGATAACTGGTCACCAATCCGACTTTCACTTGTTGCTCCTGTCACTTTCATTCGTGAGGGTTCTTTCAAGGCGGTGATGACTCGCCAGGCGACGATCAAAGACAAAATCCCCAATTTCCCGCAGGGTGTAGTATGCCAGATCGGCCGCAATGGCTAGCACTACCCTGATGTTCACGGTAGAAGCCCCTGCCGTCCGCTCCCGATAATGCACATCCATCTCGGCAACCTTGTATCCGTACTTGTACGCTTGCGCCAGGAATTCGCCACTGATGAACATGCTGTCACTGTGCAGCTCGACCACATCCAACACTGTCTGCTTGAAGGCTTTGAAACCAATAGCCTTATCTCTTGCCCGCACACCAAAGAGAAGGCGCATGATGAGATTGTAGACCCGCGTGTAGATAGCTCTCGCTACCGTGTCGTTTCGGTTCACTCGCCGGCCATTGACCACATCAACGTCCGGCCGCTTCAACAATTCAGCGGCCTCACAGAACCTACTCATCTCAAAAGCATTATCGCCATCGGTGTAAAACACCCACTCGTTCCGTGCAATGGTATAACCCTCTTTAAGGGCGTTGCCGAGACCCTTCTTGACCCTCTGGTGCAGCACTTTGATCCTTTCATCCTGCTCTGCCAGTTCATCGACTATTGCCCCGGTCCTGTCTGTACTGCCGCTTTCGACAAAGATCAATTCGAACTCAGTCGTTAGGGAAGTCAACATTGCCAAAGCGTCAGCCGCACACTGCCTGATGTTGCTCTCTTCATTGTAGACCGGAATAACCATTGAGATTGAGCAAGACATGGGGCTACTCCTCAACACCTGCTAGACGTTATAGACGTCCGGCTTGTACAGATCCCTGTGGTCTGAAATCCAGGCAATCGTACGCTGCAAACCCTCATGCAGACTCACTGTACTCTCCCAGCCCAGCAAACGGCGCGCTTTCTCGGCGCTGGCAACAAGCCGGTTGACCTCGCTTTTCTCAGGACGCAAGCGGGCCTCGTCGGCCACAATCGCCACATCTCGCCCAATCAGACCGACGATCTTGGCTGCCAGATCGCCGATAGTTATTTCTCGCCCCGAACCAATATTGATCACCTCGCCAATAGCATCCGGCGCCGCCGCAGCCTTGACGAAACCTTCGACAGTATCCGAGACATAGTTCAAATCACGTGTAGGATGCAGTGCACCCAGGCGAACGGTGTCTCGACTCATGGCTTGCGTGATGATCGTCGGGATGACAGCGCGAGCAGATTGTCTTGGCCCATAGGTGTTAAACGGCCTCAGGGTGACCACAGGCAGCCCAAACGATAGACAAAAACTCTCAGCAATCTTGTCTGCCCCGATCTTGCTCGCCGAATATGGCGATTGCCCTTGGAGAGGATGGTGCTCGTCAATAGGCACATAGCGGGCGGTGCCATACACCTCACTGGTTGATGTGTGAATCACTCGTGCCACGTTGTGCGCTCGCGCTGCCGTGAGCACGTTGAGCGTGCCCATGACATTCGTCTCAATCACGTCGCGCGGGTGAATATATGAATATGGAATGGCAATGATGGCCCCTAGATGGAGAACCAGGTCAGATCCTTCGACCGCTCGCTCGACAGCATCGGTATCTCGCAGGTCGCCCATGATGAACTCTATTTCGGTTCGAACACTATTGGGCACCAACTCCAACAGCCCTCTGTCTCCACGAGAGTTGTATCGTACAAACGCTCTCACCCTGGCGCCCAGATTCACCAGACGCTCTACCAAATGGCTGCCAATGAACCCGCCAGCACCGGTCACCAGAACGGTCTTCTGTGCCCATTCCATATCAAGAGTCCTTCCTATCCCACCTGAATTCGCCAATAGTCCAGCAAGTCCGTCAAGGTTTTGTCAAAGGGTATCGCCGGTTCCCAGCCCGTCTGTTGCCTGATCTTTGAGAAGTCGCCAACCAGTAACGGCACATCGGATGGCCTTAGTCTGGTCAGGTCAGAGACGACCTCGATGTGTCGTTCAGAACTGCTTTTCAGCAGCATATCAAGGACCTGGCGCGCGGCATGGCTTGTCCCTGAGCAGACGTTGTACACCTCGCCAGCCTCCCCACGCTCCAATGCCAGCCAGTACCCTCTCACAACGTCGCGTACATCGGTGAAATCCCGTCGAGCATCCAGATTCCCAACACGGATAACCGGCGGAACCCTCTTATGCTCTATCTCGGCGATTTGCTTCGCAAATGCCGAGCAGACAGAGCTAGCGCTTGCACGAGGACCTGTATTGTTGAATGCTCTGGTCCGGACGACATGAAGGCCATAGTTCATGTAATGCTGGTATCCCATCATAGTTTGGGCGATTTTACTCACCCCGTAAGGACTCAAGGGACGCAGGGGTGCTTGCTCCGAAACGGGATTCTCACGCTCGTATACCATGCCATATTCAGCGCTGGATCCTGGGATATGAACCAATGGTCTGTGTTTGCTTTGCCTGGCTGCCTCCAACACATTCATAGTTCCCAAGATGTTAACCTCATACGTTTCCCTGGCCAGCTGCCATGAATCTGGAATAGACGTAAGAGCAGCAAGGTGGAAAATCATATCAGGCTGGAACCTCTCGACCAGATTCCGTACGCTTATCGCGTCCCGAACATCGCATTCATAAAAGCATATCCTCCGGCCGATCTCGCCCAGTTTCGATAGTGAGCTTTCATGGACGTCCACGCCACTTACGTCGTGCCCATTTTGAATCAGGAGTTCCGCCAGATGGCCTCCGGCGAGCCCCGTCACGCCAGTGATAAGAACCTTACTCATTTTGCCGCTTTCTCTTGATCCCGACCAGGTCACCCCTGTCAGGACGCGCAAAGGCCCTCAGAATGCTTTTATTGAGTTGGATCAGAGCCGCCGCCGTCACCGTCAACCCACCGCCAATCAACAAGAGGTTTCGCCAGGCGAGGAAGAAACTTGAGCGTGACATAGTAGACAATTCCTGATATCCACTCTGGCACAGGCAAGAATGTAA
>Ga0105094_10002093_pt1 | contig 10414 bp, 10 predicted proteins | sample PPLLak1March2015_2_FD_87023 | JGI IMG/M metagenome (GOLD analysis project Ga0105094, IMG submission 87023) | Freshwater sediment microbial communities from Prairie Pothole Lake near Jamestown, North Dakota, USA - PPLs Lake P8 Core (3) Depth... | ecosystem: Environmental > Aquatic > Freshwater >...
AAAAATTCTTTATTCTGGAACTCATCCACAAAGGCAAAAATCCTGCCGTCAGGATAATTAATTATCTCCGTTTCGGGATATAAGATTGTACCATCGACGGTTAAATCCATCCATCTTCTAACTCTCATAATTTTTTGAGGATCTCCGTAACGTAAATATATTTCTCCGCGGTCTGAGCGCCATCCTTTTATATTTTTACCGGGAATACCGAAATAACAGTTTGCATAAAAAACCCGGGAATAATGCTCCAGTTCGCGTTCATTATACTGCGTTATTATTAACGGATCATGCTCCTGCCAGTATTTTTTTATAAATTTTTCCGTTTCATTTTCATTTAACCTTTCAACATTTTCTTTAACATCCTGAGTCAAAAGAGAGAAGACCGAATTGACTTTATAATCCTTAACTTCTCCGGGATCCATCAAGCCGAAAGAAGAATCAAAATAATTTTGGGCATCGGCATAATTACCGAGCTTATAATTTAAATATGCGGCGGAAAGAATTAAATCCATGTTTCCCTGAAATTTAAACATTCCTTCGTCTACAATTAAGATAGCTGAGTCGGGCTTCCCGTTATGAGCATACATCAGGGCAAGATCAATAAAGGCATGGGCGGAATCCATTGAAGATTTTAAATAATGATTAATTGAATTCTCAAGACTCTTTCCGGTCAAATCATTTAAATTAGTTGCAGGGTATTGTCCGCTTACTATTAAATCGTTTACAAACTTATTATATGCGGAATAGTCTTTCTCCTCGTGGACGAGTTTGTTGGCATTCCACCTATAGTCCGGCAAATCATAAAAAAGACTATTAACATTCTTGTAATAATCTTCTTTATATAACTCAGCTAATCTTAAATGTGCAGGCTGAAATTGAGGATTTATCTTCAGCAGTTCTTCATAAGTATTAATAGCTTTATCCCGCGAATAAAAATCTAATTTGAAAAATTTCTCTATATTGCTTCTTTTATCGATTCTTTCAAAAACCTGGCCTAAAAAGAACCGGTATTCAATATTTTCAGGATCGATTTTTACCGCTTCAATTAAATTTCCCCTTGCCTTATCCAACGAGAAGAGAGAATTTTCATTGTTCAATATTTTTGCAAGTTCAAAATAAGACGGCGCATCCTTATTCTGTTTTACGGATTCCTGAAAAAACTTTTCTGCTGATGCAGTATCACCCCGGTCCAGCGCAGCCATTCCCTTATCATAAAAAGAATATGTTTGAGCCTGCGAATAAATCACTAGGAGAAAAGAAAAGGAAAACAACATAAAAAAAATCATTGTTTTCATAACCACCCCTTCAAAGATTAAAATATTTGGGAAGCTTACATGCAATTCCCAATTGAGACCAGTAGCCGAAAGTATCAAAAGAATAGGGATCGTCAGGATAACCGTATTTATCCAGTTTAATCTCCGGAGAACAAAGTTTGATCCAGGAAACTTCAGCGGTCTTGTTATAGTCGGAGTAATATTCAATTCTTAAATAATCATTGAATCTCAGCCTGATCAGATTATTCTCAACAAAGCAAATTTCATCCCTGTCGAATTGCTGCATAAATGTTGTTCTCAATTGGGTTGATATTTGATAAAATATGGTGAATCCGTTTCCAGATAAATTATTTTTAATTAAAGATTTGAAAAAATGCTGAGATGATCCGTAGAAAGCTTTTCTTCTATTTTTTATCCATTCCTTTTTAAGATTGCCGGAAGAGTCTTTCAATTCCATAGAGTAGGAATCTACATGCAGCCGGATTATATGCTCCTTCTCATTCCAATTAAAGTCGATCAGATCACAAAAAAGTTTATAACCTAATGCATTATTGATAACCATAATTGACTGAGATGCACGTGCCGTAAGCTCACCTGAATCTGATTTAAATAAATCTATAACTTCCGGATTTATTATCCTGCAATCAGAAGCAAATTGAGTTCTTCCTAAAAAATATTTTTTAAATACTTCTAAATTGTCTTTCCATTCTACCGATAATTTTGCTTTAACAATAACTTCATCCAATTCAATATAAGTTTCTTCCAAACCGAAATTAACTTCTGCAATCATTCCCTCTTTTAAATCTACGTAAACACCTTCCGGTTTATAACCTAACATTGATGTTACAAGCTTATGAGTACCGAAAGGCAATGATTCTATCATGAAAAAGCCGGAGCTGTCGGTTGCAGTCCCGAAAGCAGTACCGGAGATGTAAACAGTTACGTTTTCAAGAGGTCTATTCGAAGATTTGACAGTTACTTTTCCTTGGATAACAGAATTAAAATTCTGTGCGGCACTCTGCGGTAAGAAAATGAGATATAAAAAAATAAAGAGTGATAAAAATTTAAATGTCATTTAGCTGCCCCTTTTTCAGATTAAATTCCAATGCAATATTTTATTGACATGGCAGTTGGAAAGAATTTAATCTCTCATTAAACCATCAAATAAAAGTACTGAATTTTCAAGAAATTAAAAAGAATCTTATCAGGCACTTAATTCTTTACTTAAAAACTCCCCGATTTTTTCATTCACAAACAAAGGATTTTCAACCGCGCTCATATGTCCTGAACCGGGAACTATTGCAAATTCACTTCCTTTTATTTTATCTGCCATTGCTTTCATGGTTTCCGGGGAAGTCAACGTATCTTTCTCACCGCATAATACTAGTACAGGGATTTTTATTTTGGAAAGATAATCTGTCGTATCGGTTCTTCCTGCCATGGCTAGAAGGCAGCCTTTTACTCCTTCAGGATTTGAATTCATTGACCTGCCGAGAATTGAGATATACTCTTCTCCCAGCTTTTCAATTGATTCCTTCGTAAAACAATTCGGTACAAAATCGGCAGCAAATTTTTGAACTCCTTCTTTATTAATTCTTTTAATCCCTGCAGCCCTTTTTAATTTTGCTTCATTATTATCTGCTTCCGATTTTGTATCGCACAAAATAAGAGCACGGAATTTTTCTTCCATCCTTTCGACTGCTCTTAACGAAATATATCCTCCCATAGATAGTCCGCATAAAACAGGATGATCGAGTTTTAAGTTTTCAATTATCTGTTCCAGATCATCCACAAAATATTCAATTGTAAATTGACCATCGCCGGCGGGAGATTCTCCAAGTCCGCGTATATCATGAGAAACACAGTAATGAGTTGATTTGAATGCGGATACCTGGTGCTTCCACATTTGATGATCGTACGGAAAACCATGAATAAACAGAATGGAAACATTGGAAGAATTCCCCTCATGAAACACAGCAAGATTATTTACTAATAAGCTCATATCTTTAATACCGTTAAATTTTAAAAATGATTTGCAAGTTAGAAATTTCCCTGAACTTATTCTGTTCCTTAATTATCATCGAAGCATTATAAATAAATATTAAATGTCGAGCCGTAACACGTGAAAATTGCTTTTATAAGTTCGGAAGTTTTTCCATACTCCAAAACGGGCGGCTTAGCCGATATTGCAGGAAGCCTGCAGGATGTTCATCTGCCGTATCACTATTCATCCAATGCTTTTAGGGGAAAGCTGAAGAACAAAAAATTTCTTCTAGAACATTTCTCGCTCCCATATGATAAAGATATTCCATTAATTGCAATTATTTCCAGAATGGCAGGACAGAAAGGTTTTGATATCTTTTCGGAAGCAGCAGCCGGATAAATGAATTTAGATGCGCAATGGATAATCCTGGGAAGCGGTGAAAGTAAATATGAAGAATTTTTTACAAACCTTGCAAAATCCTATACTTCAAAAGCTGCAGTTTATATCGGATTTAATAATGAGCTCTCGCATTTAATTGAAGCAGGCGCCGATATGTTTTTGATGCCGTCGCATTATGAGCCCTGCGGGTTGAACCAGATTTACAGTTTGAAGTACGGGACAGTTCCCATTGCCCGGAAAACCGGCGGTTTGGCCGATACAGTAAAAGACTGGCATGAATCGTTATTAAACGGTGAACGAAACGGGACAGGCTTCAGCTTCAGCGGATATAACGCTCTTGAATTATTAAAATCAGTCAAACGTGCACTTGATGTATTTAAAGATAAAAATGCCTGGCGTGAAATCCAGGTTAACGGAATGAAAAAAGAATATTCCTGGAAAAAACTGCTATCGGATATCTGTGCTCTACAAGAACGCAGTTTTAAAAAGAAAAAAGGAAATAAAACGGCGTGAATACAAAAGTTATACTGCAGCAGGACTTACATCAGCAGCAGCTTTGTTTTTGTAAACAAGGGCTGTTACAACACCAATGATAAGCATCTGCACTAACCCGTATAAAAACCATTGAAGTGCAAGATAATAAGGTATCGGATAAACGATATACTGACCATATGCACCGACCAAGTTAAAGAACAGGGCAATATACAAACCGAACCTCAGACCTTCTGCAATACCCTTGTTCTCATAACCTTTAACAAAGAAGAAGACAAAAAAGAAACACCAGATCAGATCAATCACCCACATAATCCACATCATCCCCGACATCTCTTCAGCAGGCCTAAACACGGCTTTTATTTCCTCGCTGGCATAAACCGGCCCAAGGATTACCACATGAACTATGTAGTTTGTTACCTCAACCAGAATAAAAACCAGGATGAAAGCTAACACGAACTTTTTTGTATTCATTTAAAGCTCCATGTTGTTTCTAAATTCTGAAAGATTTGAAAGGATAGTTTTAAAATCTAATTATTGAGAAAGCAAAAATCAATCAAATTTTTTCTTTAAGATCATTTTGTCAGCATTAACAATGATAACTCCGAATGTGATGATTAGTCCGCTTAAAATTATTAAAAATGTAATTTTCTCATTAAGTAAAAGCCAGGCTGCAAATACGGTTACGAAAGGTTCGAAATAAAGAAATGCGCCGACTTTCACCGATTCCATTTCTATCAATGATTGAGCCCAGAGAACATAAGCCATACCCGAGCAGAATATTCCTAAAAAGATAACTGAAATCCATCCTATTACAGATAATGATAAAACCGAAAAAATTATTTCCCCGTTCATTATAAACGGCATAAGAATCAATTCCATCATGATAAACAAAAAGAGTGTAACAATTAAAGGAGGATAATCAAGAGCAATTTTTTTATTAACAGCCGAATATATGCTCCATGTAAAAGCACTGGCAAGAATAAGAAAATCTCCTTTGTTTGAGATTAAATCTATATTCGATAAATCTCCTTTGCTGATTAAAAGAATAAGCCCGGCAAATGCAATGATTATCCCGGTGATTTTAATGGATGTAAAATTTTCTTTAAAAAATAAAAATCCTATAAAGGCCATAAAAACAGGAGCGGTACCGATTATCCATCCGGTGTTCGAAGCGGTTGTATATTGAAGTCCTGTAACCTGGATCCACAAATGAAACACAGCTACAAATGCAAGAATAAAAATTCCCAGATATCCTTTTAAACCGATAAAGAGATTTCTCTTTGTTGCCAAAGCAATAACCAGCAGGAACAAAGAACCCAGAATTAACCTGATGATAATAATTTCCGTGGGAATTAATTCATCAAGTGCAGCCTTAGTGGCAATAAATGATGTCCCCCAAAAAATTACAGCAGCGAGAGGCTTCCAGTATTTAATTATTTTTTTCTTCACTTAAACTTTTAACCGATCACATTTAAGAACAAAATTGCACCTGATATTTTCGAAAATTGAATTTATGAAAAACAGTCGGGCCGCAGTTAACCTGCATGAAAGGAAATAAGTTTTGAATTTAAACTATTTTGATTTTACAGTTTTTTTGGCGGAAGAATAATTTTCTAAATCATAATTTATCATTCTATCGGGCATCGGCTTCTTAACTATTTCAACTCCGCAGTCGGTATAAAATTGAGTAGCCAGCGTATCGTGAAAATCGGAGAACACAACCACCCTAATAATGCCGGCTGCAATCAATGCTTTTGCACAGGTTGTGCACGACATGTTGGTTATATATGCAGTAGCTCCTCTCACGTTTACCCCGTGATTGGCTGCCTGGGTAATTGCGTTAATCTCGGCATGGTTGGTCCTTACGCAATGATTGTCAACTACAAGGCATCCTTCATCCTCGCAATGAGGCTGGCCCGGCAGCGATCCGTTATACCCGGTTGCCAGCACAAATCTATCCTTCACAAGTACGCAGCCGCAATGCATCCGCGGACATGTTGAGCGTTCCGATGCCAGCATTGCCAGCTTTAAGAAATATTCATCCCAGGACGGACGTTTGTTATTCATATTCTTTTCCGTCTTCCTCTTTTAATAAATTTTCCCAGTGCTCTTCAATAGTCATTTCGTCAAACTGGTAGTAATTAGTTTTTGTTTTTCTGCCTTTTGATACAAAACCGTTTACCGGCTGAGGTCCGCTGATTCCTGCATACCAATAATCAAATTCTTCGGTTTTGAATTTGTAAAGATAAAATATTCCTTCATCATTTGTACGGGTTTCCAGAAGTTCGGCGGCTGCAGGTCCATCGTAATCATTGTAAATCATTCTTAAAAAATCCCCTTCCGCAAAAGCTTCCTGCGTCAAATACTCCGATGGAAAAAGCTCTGTTTTAGAAAGTTTATTCAATTCTTCGTAAAATGAATTTCTTGTTTCAGGCGAGGCGGTTATTTTTTTAATGATCTCCGGAGATACTTTCCGGTTTAGTTTCAGCAATGCAACAGCCGACACGGAAGAAATTTCAAAGCTGCTGTCTTCAACCAGCTTTTTTAGGATTTCAACAGCTTCGGGATTGTTTTCAAAAGCAGGGAATGTGCCGATTACATCAATTAATTTCCATTCGCCGAAATATTCTTCATCATTAATAAGAGAATCCCGTTCTGCAATTAATTTTTTACAATCCGCTATGATCAATTTCTCATAGCCGGAATACTGAGCAGGCTCAACTACCGAGCTGTCGATTCCATATTTAAGCAGACTGTAAATTGAATTTTTATATTCTTCATATTCCAACAGCTTCAATACGCGGGGAAATAAGCCGGTTAGATTTTTTAATGAATCGTAGAAAGGTGAAAAAAGAAAATAATAATCTTTTTGTTTTTCATGCGGAGTTTTATCAAGGATTAAATTTAAAAATACCTCAGCAGCTTCCGGAGTATTCATGTTAGTTAAAACTTCCAGGGCGCTCAACTGCAAAGAAGTTTCAGAAAGCCCGGGGTACAGACTTTTAATAAAATTAATTTTGGAATCGCTCTTAATAGATCCCAATGCTTCCAGTAAAGAGTTTCGGACTCCTTTTTCATCATTATCGTCGGGATATTTTTTATTAAGAAGATTATATATTCTTTCAAGATGCTCTTCTTTAAAATTGAATTCATCGCAATATAGGGCTGCATTCTTTACTCTTAAAGAATCTTCCGAACATAGATCACTAAAAAACAGGTCTGTTTTATCTTTATACAAATCAGACGAGTCTGTTTTTTGAATCCTGAAAGAATTAAAAAACGGTTCAACCCTGTCGGAGCGGATGAAATTTTCCGATGCGGAAACTTCAAGTAAATAAGCTGTTGAACCGGTAATAAATAATTTATATCTGAAATAGTAATGAGTCCGGTCTGCTTTAAGGATAAACTCCTTAATTTTTAATTTTTCAATTAGTGTATCCTTTTGAAGGACAGCGGATTTTTCAGAATATACAGGGATAAAAACGGAAACCAAAGAAGAATCGTTTTCAGGCCAATAATATTCGGAGAGAATATATTTTGTAATGCTGTAGGCTGTCCCGCTGCTGCTGTCCATTGATGAGTAAATTGTTCTGTGCTTAATTGAATACGGAAGAGTATCGGATTCCGGAACGGGTGTTCCCGGGATGTTAACCGTAAATGAATTTTCCGGATTAGTATATTCGTTCCATTTTACAGGTTTATAATCAGTAAGCTCGAATGAGTTTAGGAAAGACTCGACTTCTGCAGAATTATATTTTTCTTTACGGCAGTAATTTGCAATCACATAGATTCTGCCGCCCCGGAGCAATGTCTTCCCTGTATAGATATCCTGATCAGATAAAATTTTGTATTCATAAAACGGGAATTCCGAATCTGCTTTCCTGTAGTATTCAATTTTACCATCATTTCCTGAAAGAATTTCGTCGACTGATGACCGTATTGTAACACTGTCATCGGAATAAAAAAGAGGTTTATAATTTTCAGCGTAAATAACAACGTTCATGCTTTGACCTTCTTTATCAGGGGCAGAGAAGATATGGGTAGTACTATCGTTAACTATTTGATGGAAAGGTTCATTATTAAACTTAACCTTAAAAGCTCCTCTTTCATTCTCATAGTAATCCGATAAAATTACGGAGACTTTTTCATCCAGTATTTTTAAAGAATTGAAAAACTTTTTTAAACTTTTTGAATCTTCTTCACTTTTTGTATGAATAACCTGAAGCATATAAAGACTGTTTCCGCGGATAAAAACTCTGGAAACTGATAAATAGCTGTTAACTTCCGCTTTAAATTCTTTTCCTGATATCCCTTCCTGTTCAATATCTCTAATTTCATCCAAAACTTCGTAGCGGGCATTTTTTAAATTATTAATTAATGAATGATAAACAGAATCTTTGAGATCATCATCAATAGCTATCGGATAGGTATATTTAGCAGCAATAAAGTTAGTTTTAGAACCGAATTCGGCATAAAATCCGGATTCTATTTTAACTCCCGGTATCTGATTGCCAATCGGTAAGGAAAGCGCTTTCCCGGGCATCTCAACAGAAAAGCCTCCGCTTTCCGGAGTGAATAGAACCCATTCCGTTTCCAGCATCTCTTTTTTATATTTGCCCGATAAATCGGTCCGTTTATTCTGCACCGGCCTTAAAGAATACCCTTTCTTATGCAGCAAATTGATTATCCCTTTTTCTCCCGGAAGATGAGCTGTACCTACTGCGGCAAAAACAGATTTATCCTCAGCATATTTCACAATCTTCTCAGCCATTTTAACATTTCTTTCAAATATAAATTTCTGCTGCAGTTCACTTTCTTCCGCAAATACCGAAGAAACGAGATTTGATATTTTATTCAAATCTTCATTCAAATAAGCCAGGAATAATTTTTCAGCGGCTTTAGAGAGCGCTTCATCATCAGCTTTAATGGCCTCAAGAAGGAATTCTTTCCTCTGCTCGGCATTAAGCGATTCAATCAGGTTCATCTGGTCGTCAAAGCTTTCAATCCCATAAACAATTTTTCCTCTTGATTTGGCAATTTTGTACAGGTATTCATCCAGAAAGCAGGGCATATTTCCTTTAAATTCTTCCCTTTGAAGCATAAGTGCAATTAGAGCCGGATCCTTTGTCGGCAATGCATCTATGTCAATGCCTAATCTTTTCTTAATCTTTTCTTTTAATAAGTCAAATTCCTCTTTAGTGAGTATTTCCGAAATTTCTTTTTGATTTTCCGGTGATCTCCTTTGATAACTTCTTACTGCAAAATGCTGGAGCGAATCCATATTCAGCTCGCCTGCAAACGATTCGGCTGATTCAATTGCCAGGAATACTGAATCATTTAATTCAAAAAATTTTTCCTGGCTTGCATGGATGGTACCGAAAAGGTAGGAAGGCTTCTTCAGCCCGTTACCGGAAATCTCCCAGAGAAGTCCTTTATTATATCTGTTTTCCTGTGAGTAAATTTGTGAAGCTAAAATTATAAGCGTAAAAAATACAAAGGATTTTTTCATAACAGGTGTCATTGTGTTGTACATAATTAATTATTCATTCGGAGGATTTCCCCAAAAATGATTACCAAAATTAACGTATATTTTTATTTATTAAAACAAAAAAATTCGGTACTGCCGGTTAAATTTTCCTTATTTGAATCTTTCTTTAAATGAAATCATCTAACCTTTCAAAAATTATAGAAGGAAAATTAAATGAGCTACTATTTCAGTAAAACCCTTAACACCAGTTTTGAATCCGCCGTAAGTAAGGTTACAGAAGAATTAAAAAAGGAGGGTTTTGGTGTTTTAACAGAAATTGATGTTAAAGAAACGCTTAAGAAAAAAATCGATGTCGATTTTAAAAAGTACAAAATACTCGGGGCATGCAATCCTCCTTTTGCCTATGAAGCGTTGAAAGCCGAAGATAAAATAGGCACAATGCTCCCATGCAATGTCGTTGTAATCGAGCAGGAAGAAGGCAAAATTGAAATTTCTGCAGTTGATCCGGTTGCTTCCATGGAGGCGGTAAAAAATCCGCAGCTGGCAGATATTGCAGACAAGGTTCGCAGCAAATTGAAGAAAGTAATTGAGCATCTTTCTTAGGATATCCTTGAATTACTTCGGCCGGTTTATTTATTTTGATCTGCTTAATTTCATTTTACATAATTGGAAGATAAAATGCTGTTCATATTAATTTTTGCATTTATAACCATGATATTTCCTCAAAGTAATACCGCCGAAGGTCAGAATCTTTTCGATAAATATTTCTCAGAC
>Ga0105094_10002094_pt1 | contig 10413 bp, 9 predicted proteins | sample PPLLak1March2015_2_FD_87023 | JGI IMG/M metagenome (GOLD analysis project Ga0105094, IMG submission 87023) | Freshwater sediment microbial communities from Prairie Pothole Lake near Jamestown, North Dakota, USA - PPLs Lake P8 Core (3) Depth... | ecosystem: Environmental > Aquatic > Freshwater >...
ATCCTGTCCCGCGGCCAGCCGGCCTGGGATGCTTGCCTGAACACGGTCAACATCGGCAAGTACAACCTCGGCTGGGCGTCGATCGGCATCTGCACGCATGCCCTGTACGAGGCCGTGCACCACGCCGCCAACCGCCGGCTGTACAACATGGCCGTGACCGATTTCCCCCACGTGCAGCAGATGTTCACCGATGCCTACGCCCGGCTGGTGGCGATGAAGCTCTTTGCGCTGCGGGCGGCGGATTACATGCGCCACGCCTCGCCCGACGACCGCCGCTACCTGCTCTACAACCCGATCGTCAAGATGAAGGTCACCACGCAGGGCGAAGAGGTCATCGACCTGCTCTGGGATGTGATCGCCGCCAAGGGTTTTGAACGCGACACCTACTTCGAAATGGCGGCCCGGGACATCCAGGCCCTGCCCAAGCTCGAGGGCACAGTGCATGTCAACATCGCCTTGATCGTCAAGTTCATGGCCAACTACTTCTTCAATCCCGGCCAGTATCCCGAGGTCGGCCGGCAGGACCAGGCCGCCGATGACACCTTCCTCTTCCATCAGGGGCCGGCGCGCGGGCTGGGCAAGATCCAGTTCCACGATTATCGCGCCGTCTTCGACCGCTTCGATCTTCCCAATGTCCGGCTGTTCAGGGAGCAGATCGACGTCTTCCGGGAGTTGCTGGCCACAGCCACGCCGGACGAGGCTCAACAGAAGGACGTCGACTTCCTGCTGGCCCTGGGCGAGCTCTTCACGCTGGTCGTGTACGCTCAGCTCGTCCTCGAGAACGCGGCGATCTACGCCGTCGACAACGACCTGATCGATCAGATCTTCGACGTCCTGGTACGCGACTTCTCCCGCCACGCGCTCGTCCTGCACAGCAAGCCGAGCAGCACGCCCCAGCAGATGGAGCTGTGCTTGCGCATGCTGCGCAAGCCGGCCGCCGATTCCGACCGGTTCGGGCGGATCTGGGCGCAGCAGGTCTACCCGCTGAAGGATGCGTACGAGATGAACCCGTGAGGTCCTGAGTGCCTGGCCTGGCTGGAATCGGCCCACTCAGATCCCTGCATCACGAACGTTGCCACCCGAACTGCGTGGAGACCAACATGAGCGTCCCTGCTGCCCCATCAACTCCTGGCCGAGCGCGCCTGCATGACGTGGACTGGCTGCGCGTGCTGGCCATCCTGCTCATCTTCATCTATCACGCCGCACGTCCTTTCGACACCATGGAGCCCTGGCACATCAAGGACAGCCAGTCAGCGGAGTGGATGCTGTACCCGATGGTCGCCGGATCCCAGTTCATGATGCCGCTGTTCTGGGTCATGTCCGGCATCAGCACCCGCTTCGCCCTGGGCATGCACGCCGCCGGAGAGTTCGTGCGCCGGCGGCTGTCCCGCCTGATGGTCCCTGTGGTCACCCTGGGCTGGTTCGTCCTTTCTCCGCCGCAGGTGTACATCGAGGCCACGACCGGCCAGGGGTACAACGCACCGCCGTTCAGCGGAACCTTCTGGCAGTTCCTGCCCCACTACTTCACCAATTGCTTCTACGGCTTCGGCGGCTACTTCGCCTGGAACGGCATGCACCTGTGGTACCTGGTCTACCTGCTGCTCTTCACGCTGCTGTCGCTGCCGCTCTTCCTGTATCTCCGCAGCGCCGCCGGGCAGCGGGCCGTGGCTGCGCTCGCCGGCTTCCTGGTGAAGCCGGGCGCCATCTACTTGCTCGGGCTGCTGGCCTTCGTGCCCGAGGTCTTCCTGCCCCGAGGCATACCGGTCCTGACCTGGACGGAGGGGGGCTGGACTCTGGGCGCGCACTGGATCTTCCTGATCCTTGGCTTCTTTGTCGTCTGCGACTCGCGCTTGCGGTCCGCCATCGAGCGGCAGCGCTGGGCCGCCCTGATGCTGGCCGTCGCCAGCCTCGTGCCCCTCGGCTTCCTGGCGCCGACGTTCGACTCCCTGACCTTCGGATCGGCGGGCTACATCCTGCAGTGGGGGCTGCGCACGATCAACGGGTGGTTCTGGTTGGTGGCGATCCTGGGTTTCGGATCGCGGCACCTGAACTTCGCCTCGCCCGTCCTGGCCTATGCCGGCGTGGCGGTCCTGCCCTTCTACATCCTGCACCAACCCGTCATCGTGGTGCTGGACTACTTCGTGCGCGCCTGGCCGATCCCGGTCGGGCTGAAGTACCCGCTGATGATCCTGGCGGTGTTCGCCATCTTCCTGGTGGTCTACGAGTTCCTGATCCGGCGCATCCGCGTGCTGCGGGCGCTCTTCGGACTGGAGGCCCGGCCGCCGCGCCCGTCAGGGTCGGGCCAGTAGCTGGAGCATCCGTTCCGCCAGGAATTCGGAGACGTCGTCGCGATAGGGGGTGATGAACGACTCGTATGTCCCCTCAGCGAAGGCCTGCCGGTCGGGGAAGTAGCCGGCTTCATCGCCGCAGTAGCTGACCACCGCGGTGTGCGGGTGCGGGCTCCGGGCTTTGATGTCGAGAACGATGCGCGTGAACGGCTCGCCCGGCAGCCCGACCAGCGTCAGCGGGCCGGCTTGCAGCGCCTGAAGCTGCGTGCGGATCCGATCCGTCCCCTTCAGCTCACTGATCAGCCACTGGCGCGCCACTGCCCCTTCGGCGCGCGTCATCGCCCGCCGAATCTCCCCATGGCTTGCGCTGCTCTCCTGCAGCCTGGCCAGCTCGGCTTGCGAACGGTCGATCTGGCGCTGGACCTCGTCCGCGGCCGGGAAGCTTCGGAACAGGAGATCGAACGGCTCGATTCGTCCGCCAAGAGCGCCGTCCGATTCGCAGACGATCGTCTCCATCACCTTCAGGGCCTCGCCAGCCAGCAGATGGCCCATCCGGTCCACCTCGGCGAAGCTTTGCGACCGGCGGGTGAAGCGGGTGCTGACGTCTCCGGAGGCGCCGTTCGCGTACAGAAAGACGGTCTCGGGGAAGATGCTGCGCAGCGCGGCGCGGGCGGCCCCGGGGTAGTCGGCGGAAATCCACAGGCTCTCGTAGCCCATCACCGTCGGATGGCAGCCGTAATTGATCCAGACCGCGATCGGCCGGCCATCCTCGCCGTCGACTCGCAGGACGGTCACCTCATCGTCCAGGACTTCGCTGGCGGGGTCGAGGCGGCTGGTTCCCAGGCCGCGCAGCCGGCCGGCGCCGGTGCCGAGACGCGCCGGGCGCAGCGAACGGTTGGCCTCGACGGCCGCGCCGACGAGCTTGCGTTCGACCACCTGCACCAGTTCAGGGTCGGTGGGCGTGTGGATCACCGGCAGGCCGGCCAGGAACCCGGTCGGTCCGCTGTGGGTGTGCGAGCAGGCCAGCAGGATGTTCTGCGCCGGGATGCCCGTCGCCTTGGCGATTCCGCCCCGGACACGTTCTGTGAAATCGAGACGCACACCGATCAGGTCCAGGCTGAGGAGGGCGACCGCCTGCGTCGGGCCGCGGCGCAGGAGCAGGAGCTGGGCCAGCAGCGGATCGTGCACGCCCACGCTGGGTTCCTGCCTCTCCATGTAGCCTTCCAGCCACACACCCACAGGAGGCGTGATGTCGATCTGCACGGCGGAGGCAAGGAGGTGGTCGGCGTCGGTCATGGTGTGCTCCAAGGTGGGAACGGTGTGTCCTTGCGGTGCACAGGCGGTCACAGCCTCCGGCGCGGACGGCGCGGCGGGCGTGTCGCGCGCATGATAGGGCAGACCCGAGTCGATGTCAATCGGGAAAGCCGGAGACCGAGGCGACCGCGCGGCGCGCTGTGCTTGGATGACGTCGTGCAGGACGGCGGCGCTTGACACACAGTTCGAACTGCCCTAATCTCATATCAGAAGATGAACCTTGAGTTCATAAATTGAACCAGGCTCAAGGCCTCATCTTCGGAGGGGGGCATGCCCGTTGACCCACAACGCAACGCCATGCGGGCCAAGACCGCCGCCAAGGCGCTCTCCGTCCTCGAGTGCCTGGCCCTGGCCGAAGCGCCGCTGACCGCTCAGGCGCTCGCAGAACGCTGCCACCTTTCCCGACCGACGGCCTATCGCCTGGCCCGCACATTGATCGAAGCAGGGTTCGTCGAGACGGTCGGGGAGGGCCGCTACCGCCTGGGGACCAAGATCCTGCGCCTCAGCCGCCACGTGCTCGATCGCCTGGAAGTGCCGGCGCTGGCCAAACCGATTCTGCGGCGCCTGCGCCAGCAGACGGGCGAGATGTCGATCGCGGCGGTCCGCGACCAGGGCGGCTTGTTCTACATCGCCAAGTACGAGACCACTCATGCCGTGCAAATGGCCTCGCGGGTTGGAACGTCCGGCTATCTGCACTCGACCGCCTTAGGCAAGGCCATCCTGGCTTTCCTGGCGGTGGACGAACGAACGAACCTGCTGGAGAACCTGCCGCTGCCCCGCGTGACGCCCAAGACGATCACGAGCCGCACGCAGCTCCGCTCGCATCTGGAGCAGGTGCGGCTGCAAGGCTTTGCGATCGAGGATGAGGAAAACGAGCCCGAGATCAGGGCGATCGCCGCTCCGGTCTTCAATCACATGGGCGAAGCCATCGGCGCCGTGGGGACTTCCGGTCCGGCCTATCGGCTGGATCTGAAGCGCTTGGGGCAGATGTCGGGCCCTGTGGTCAAGGCGGCGGCGGAGGTCTCGAAGCAGATCGGCTACGTCGGGGCCAGGCCTTCCCGCCGCCGTTCTGGCGGGCGCCCCGGCAAGGGAAACGACCGCCCTGGGCGGGACGGGGGCTCCTCGTCGTGAAGCTGACCATCATCGGCGGCGGAAGCATCTTCACCCCGCTGTTGCTGGACGGGCTGCACAGGTATGCTCAGGAGCTGCCCGTCGCCGAGGTCGCCCTGCTCGATCTCGACCTGGCGGCGACGGAGCGAGTGGCGGCCTTCACGCGCCGAAGTCTGGCGCGCCACGACGCGGTTCTGCCGACGATCGTGGCGACCCGTGAACACCAGCAGGCGATCGAGGGCAGCGACTTCATCGTCTTCACAATCCGCGTCGGCGGCCTGGCTGCCCGGGTGCAGGACGAGAAGATTCCCCTGCGTTATGGAATCCTCGGAGACGAGACGACCGGTCCGGGCGGCTTCTCCAACGCGTTGCGAACGATACCGGTGATGATCGATTACACCCGGGAGATCGAGCGTTGGGCGCCGCAGGCGTGGGTGATCCCTTTCACCAACCCGGAAGGCCTCCTTACCGAAGCGATCACGCGGCACAGCGCGGTGCGGGCGATCGGACTATGCACCGCACCCTACGGCATGCGCATGGGGGCAGCCCGGCTGCTCGGTGTCGAGCCGCACAGGGTTCAGGCCGATCTCATCGGCGTCACGCACACGGGCTGGGTCCGGAGCGTCACACTGGATGGGCACGAGGTGCTGCCTGACCTGGTCGATCGGATTCTGAGCCAGGAGAAGCCGGGGTTGCTCTATCCGCCCAGAGTCATGCGGGCACTGCCGGCCTACCCGGCCCACTGGTTCTACAGCCTATTGGGCATCGAGGCTCCGCACTTCTACTACCATGCCCGGCAGATCTTCAAGCGCCAGGTGTCCGCCGACCAGACCCGCGCCGAACTGCTGATGAAGCGGCAGCCGGAACTCCAGGCGCGCCTGGAAAGCTCCGACTTCACGGTCGAAGAGCTGGCCGCGCAGCGAGGCCATCAGGTCCTCGACGAACCGATCCTGGCGCTGATGAGTGCGCTGCGCAACGACAAGGACGAGGTGCACGTCGTCGATGTCCCCCAGCAGGGCACCGTGCCGGGTTTCGAGCCCGAGGCGGTCCTCGAGCTGCCGGCCCGCGTGGACGGGCGCGGGGCTCATCCCCTCCCGTCGAAGCCGCTCCCGGCCGAGGTGCGCGGTCTGATGCAGATGATCAAGGCCTACGAGGAGCTGACCGTCGAGGCGGCGGTGCGCGGCTCCTATGCACTGGCGCTGCGTGCGCTACTGGCTCACCCGCTGGTCCTGTCGTATGAGCTCGCGGCCCCGCTTCTGGATGACATCCTGGAGGCGAACCGCCCGTATCTACCTGAGGGCTGGGCGGGTGGACGCGGCGGGGACGCAGGGCAGGTGAGTCAATGACCCAGGTCGTCATCGTCTCGCACGGCCGGCTGGCCGAGACGCTGCTCTCCACGGCGCAGATGATCATGGGCGAGGTCCAGGGTGTTCAGACCATCGGACTTGAGCCGAGCATGGGCACCGAAGACGTGCTGGCTGCCTTGCGGCAAGTCGTTGAGGCGAACCCGGAAGACGGGATCCTGGCCCTGCTCGACCTTTTCGGGGGGAGCCCGGCCACGGCCTGTGCCCGTGTGATGGCGGAAGAACCGCGCCTCGAGGTGATCACCGGCGTCAGCCTGCCGATGCTGCTCGAAGTGCTGCTGAACAAGGACAGCCTGGGAGTGAAGGACCTTGCCCGTCTGGCAAGCGGCAAGGGGAAGGAGGGCATAATCGACATCCGAGCCGCTCTGGGAGACTGACACCCCGGTCCATGAAGGCCGCATAAAGAAGGAGGCGCAGCATGGAGGTCTCTGCTGTACAGGCCCTGCTGATCGCGCTTTACGCAGGCATCGCCGCGTTGACCGAACTCCCCATCATGATTCTGCCGCCCATCTTCGCCATGCCGATGATCGTCGGCCCGGTGGTCGGGCTCATCCTGGGGGATGTGGCCACCGGCCTGGTGGTCGGCATCTCCCTCGAGTTGGTCTGGCTGGGGCTGACCTCGATCGGCGGCACGGTCCCGCCGGACAAGATCGTGGGCACGACGCTGGCGACGGTACTGGTGATCGTCGGAGGGCTCAACTACGAAGCCGCTCTGGCGGTCGTGCTTCCGGCGGCGCTGATCGGACAGGCGTTTGGCATCGCCGTCCAGACGATCAACTCGTTCACCGTCCACTGGGCCGACCGCTTTGCCGCCAGCGCCAATACCGGCGGGATCAGCCTGGTCTTGTGGATCGGCAACGCACTCCATTTCCTCGTGCGCTTTGTCCCCGTTCTGGTGGCCCTGACGCTGGGGGTCGAGGCGACGCAGTCCCTGGTGGCCGCCGTACCGGAATGGCTGACCCGGGATATCGGCGTAGGCGGCGCGCTGCTGCCGGCCGTCGGTTTCGCGCTGCTGATGGTGATGATCCTGAAGCGCGAATTGTGGCCGTGGTTCCTGGTCGGATTCATCCTGGCGGCTGCCCTCAAGTTGAACACCATCACGATCGGGGTCCTGGCGACTGCGGCAGCCGTGCTCATCGGCTACAGCAAGCTCCAGGCCAGTCGCGCCGGGCCAGCCTGAGCGCTGAGGAGAGGAGGCTGTCATGGCTGAGAAATCGGCTGCACCAAGCAACGAGACCCAGCTGACGCGGGGCGACCTGTGGGGACTGTTCCTGCGGTCCTTCTTCCTGCAGTCCAGCTTCAGCTTCGAACGCATGCAGGCCGTCGGCCTGACCTGGATGTTCATCCCGCTGATCAAGAAGCTGTACAAGAGCGTCGAAGAGCGCGCTGAAGCCTTGAAGCGTCACCTGGTCTTCTACAACACCAACCCGCTGACGGGCTCGATCCTGACCGGCATGATCGCGGCCATGGAAGAGAAGAACGCCAAGGGCGAGCTGAAGGATCCTTCCACGATCAACGCCCTCAAGGGGAGCCTGATCGGGCCGCTGGCGGGGATTGGAGATTCCTTCTTCCTGCTGGTCTTTGTCGCCCTGCTGGGTATCGCCGTCGACTTCTCGATGCAGGGCAGGGCCACCGGTGTCATCATCCTGACCGTCGTCTTCGCCTTGATCTGGTACCTCGGCCTGTACTTTGGGGTGACGCAGGGGTACTACCGCGGCGAGGCGCTGCTCGAGCGGCTGACGGGCAAGGAAAGCGACGCGTTCATGGGCGGCCTGGGGCTGGTCGGGGCGATGGTCGTCGGGGCGCTGGTGGCCGGTTACGTCAAGATCATGACCCCGTTCGCCGACGGTGCGCTGCAAGGCCAGCTGGACGGCCTGCTGCCTGGGCTGCTGCCACTGGCCTTCGTCGTCCTGGCCTACCGCCTCCTGAAGCGCGGCTGGCGGTCGGTGTGGGTGATGATCCTGATCCTGGCGATAGGGATGCTGGGCGGACACGTGGGCCTTCTGGCCTCGGCGGGCCAGTAGGTTCGTTCCACCAGGCAGTTGTGTCGCATGAACGGTGCGCCCGGGCCCGGCCGGCGCGGCCTCGCCCGGGCGCACCTTCCGAGGCAGGTGGATGGGCATCGTCCTGACCCGCACCGACGACCGGTTCATTCATGGGCAGGTGACGACGGGCTGGGCGCGCAAAGTAGGCGCCCGGCGCATCGTCCTGGTGAATGACGGGATCGCCAACGACTCCCTGATCAAGAAGCTGCAGCGGCTTTCGGCCGGGCCGGGTGTAGAGGTGGAGTTCCTGACGCAGGCGGCGGCGGTCGAATGCATCCGCGGGCCGGGGTTGGGTGACGAGCCTTTCTTCCTGTTGGTCGAAAGCCCGGCCGACCTGGTGCCGCTGGTGCAGGCCGGTCTGAAACTGGAAGAGGTCAGCCTGGGCAATCTACGCTTCGAGCCGGGGAAGCGCAAGATCGCCAACTGGCTATTCGTCGACGACCGGCAGGTTGCCGCGCTGCGCGAGTTGGCGGCGCAGGGAATTCGCCTGAAGGCTCAATGGATGATCGGGCAGGAAACGATCCATGTGAACGATTGGCTGGCGAAGAACCGCTGACGGCGCGCCAGGGGAGGCGGACGATCATGGTGACGTATGAAGATCTCGGCGTGAAACCGGTCATTAATGCCTCCGGAAGGATGACCCTCCTGGGCTCGACAGCGCTCGACCCGGAGGTGGCCCAGGCGATGGTTGAGGCCTCACGGCACTACGTCAACATGCTGGAGCTTGACCTGCGGGTGGGCGAGCGCATCGCCCGCATCACCGGCGCCGAGGCCGGCTGCATGACCGCCGGCGCTGCGGCGGGCATCGCCATCGGCGTGGCCGCCTTTCTGGCCGGTACCGACATCGGCCGGATTCAGGCCTTGCCCGACACAAACGGATTGAAGCGCACGCGCATCGTGGTTCAGACCGGGCACATGTGCAACTTCGTCGCCATGGCTAGGCTGGCGGGCGCAACCCTCGTCCCGATCGGTTGGACGAACTACGTCACCCAGGGCCACCTGGAAAGCGCCATCGACGATCAGACTGCCGGGATGCTGTTCATCATCTCGCACCACGTGATCCAGAAGGGCATGCTGTCCCTGGGCCAGTGCATTGAGGTGTGTCACGGACGTGGCGTGCCGGTTCTGGTCGATGCGGCGGCGGAGGAGGACCTGACCAGCTACATCGGCCTGGGAGCCGACCTGGTCACTTACAGCGGCGGGAAGGCCATCGGCGGGCCGAGTTACGGGATGCTGTGCGGGAAAGCTTCCTACATCGACGCCTGCCGGGCACAGCAGTGGGGTATCGCCCGGGCGATGAAGGTCACCAAGGAGGGCGCGCTGGGCTTCCTGACCGCCCTGGAGCGCTACGCCGGCCGCGATCGAGCAGCGGAGCAGCGCCGCCTGGAAGAGGTCAACACCATCCTGCTCGAGGGACTGAAGGAACTGGCAGCGACCTGCGTGGAAACGGCACAGGACGAGGCCGGCCGGGCGATCTCACGCGTGGAGCTCAAGCTCGACGAGAGCGCGTTGGGTTTTACCGCCTTCGACCTGATCACGGTCCTGCGCTCGGGTGATCCGGCAATCGTCACCCGCGACCACAAAGCCAACCTGGGCGTGATCGCCATCGATCCCCGTCCCATCAGCCAGGACGAGGCGCGCTTGATCACCGAGCGAATCCGCGCCTTCTACATCACGATGAAGGCGAAGGCGTAGCGGCCGAGAGCCCACCCCGCGACGGGTGCAGCATGTCCGGAACGGCAACGTTGACGAGGTTCTAGCGCCCGGCGGCGTGGTGCTCGGCCTTCTGCTGATGAAGCTTGTCCAGCCGGAGGCGCATCCCCTCGACCTGTGACTTGCCGAGCGGGTAGAAGCGCATCGCCAGCAGGAAGATCGCCAGGGCGACCGCGGACAGGCCGAACATCCCCCAGCGCAGCGCCAGTATCGTCTCGGGCGCCTGCGGGTAGATGCCCGCCCGGTAGCCGCCCAGACCCAGGACCAGCGCCGTGCTCCCGCCGATGAGCACAAGAGCGAAGCGCTCGACAAACGTTGTCACCCCGAAGTAGACGCCTTCCCGCCTCAGGCCGGTCTTAAGTTCATCTTCGTCGATCACGTCGCTCAGCACGATCTCGCGCACCAGCGTGATTCCGGCGTTCGCCGCTCCCAGCAAGGCGAAGGTGATGATCGCCGGCACAAAGCTGGAGATGAACATCACCGGGAAGGTGAGCAGGGCATACAGCGCGACGGAGATAACCAGGGCGCGTTTCGAGCCGATGCGCAGGGTGATCCATCGCCAAAGCGGGTAGAAGACGA
>Ga0105094_10002096_pt1 | contig 10413 bp, 10 predicted proteins | sample PPLLak1March2015_2_FD_87023 | JGI IMG/M metagenome (GOLD analysis project Ga0105094, IMG submission 87023) | Freshwater sediment microbial communities from Prairie Pothole Lake near Jamestown, North Dakota, USA - PPLs Lake P8 Core (3) Depth... | ecosystem: Environmental > Aquatic > Freshwater >...
CGCCCGCGAGCGCGGCGCCGTCGGTCATGACGTACGCGACGCGCGCGTCGGCGCTCGCCTTGGCGCCCGCCGCGATCGGCGCGAGCATCGAGTGGAGCGGCGCGCACACGACCGGGGCGTTGCGGAGCCCCCTGGCGCCCTCGATCGCATCCCGGTGGGTCTCCTCCACGGTCGCGACGGCCGCCTGGAGCGGCGTGTAGCGCGCCTTCATCACGCGTCCCGCGTGCGCCAGGTCGGTCGGCTCGGCCCCCTCGATCGCCACGACCAGGTGCACGCCGCCGGTCCCGAGGCCCAGGTCGACGGCCGTCGTGTTCAGCACCACCGCGTCGCCGGCCGCCACGGGCCCCGTCAGGCCCGGGTAGGCCAGCGCGGAGGCGTGCCCGCCCTCGACGTCGACGACCAGCTCCACCGCGCCGGGGCGCACCGAGACGATCCGCACCACCGTCCCGCGGCGCAGACGGACGAGCGACGGATCGGTGCCGGTCGCGCGCACGCCCCGAGTATGATGCGGCACGCATGCAGCCGCTCGAACGCCTGGTCAACCTGGTCGCGCTGCTGCTCGACGCCCGGCGCCCCCTGACCTTCGATCAGATCCGCGAACGGATGCCCGAGGCCTACGAGCAGGAGGACCTCGACACCGCGAAGCGCATGTTCGAGCGCGACAAGGGGATCCTTCGCGACATCGGCGTGCCGATCGAGGTCGTCGCCACCGATGTCTGGGAGAGCGAGCAGGGCTACGCGATCGCCAAGGACGAGTACTACCTGCCCGAGATCGCGTTCACGCCACAGGAGATCTCGGCGCTGTTCGTCGCCGCTCACGCCGGGCGCGAGGGCTCCTCGGCCGAGGAGGCTGTCCGCAAGCTGCTGTACGGGGCGGAGGGCGGGATCCTCGTGGGCGTGGGCGGTTTCGCTCTCGCCACCGACGGCGTGTCGGACCGAAGGCTGACGGCCGCGGCCGAGGCCGTCGCCGCGCAGCGCAGCGTCCGGTTCGGGTACCGGACCTCGCGCGGGGTCGAGGGGGAGCGCCGGGTGGACGCCTTTGGGCTGGCGGTGCGCGGGGGGAGCTGGTACCTCGTGGGCATGGACCGCGAGCGCGGTGAGATCCGGTCGTTCCGCCTGTCGCGCGTCTCGACCGACATCGTCGACGAAGGCGAGGGGGGTGCGCCGCCGGAGGGTTTCCGGGCGGCCGACCACGTCCAGCTGGGACCGTGGGGGCCGGGCGAGCCCGCCGAACGGGCGACGGTCGCCTTCTCGCCCGAGGTCGCCTGGTGGGCGACGAAGGGTCTGCAGGGCGCCGAGGTGCTGCTCGAGCGCCCGGACGGCTGGGTGGAGGTCACGGTCCCGAACGGGCCCGGCGAGGGGCTCGCCTCCTGGATCCTGTCCTTCGGGCCCGACGCGGTCGCCCTCGAGCCCGAGGACCTGCGGCGCGAGGTCGTGCGGCGCCTGGAGGCCACGCTTGCCGCCCGCTGACCGACGCACGGCGCCGAAGGCCTCCGAGCGGCTCCGGCGGCTCCTCGTCGTGGTGCCGTACCTCGTCCAGCATCCGGGGACCGAGCTGGCCGAGGTCACCCGGCTGTTCGGCGTGCCCGAGGAGGCGCTCGTCGAGGACCTGCAGCTGTTGTTCGTCTCGGGACTGCCACCGTACGGCCCCGGCGACCTGATCGACGTCGACATCCAGGACGGCCGGGTCTGGGTCGCGATGGCGGACTACTTCGGTCGCCCGTTGCGGCTCACCCGGAGCGAGGCCGTCGCCCTGTACCTGCGTGGCGCGGCGCTCGCGGCCATGCCCGACGTCCCCGAGGCGCCGGCGCTCGACTCCGCCCTCGCGAAGCTGGCGGAGGGGCTCGGGCCGCAGACCTTGGGGGAGCTGCCCGAGCGCATCCAGGCGGCCGTCGGGGCCCGCACCGCCGAGACGCTCGAGGCGCTCCGGGCGGCCGTGGCCGAGCACGAGCGGATCCGCATCGAGTACTACGCGGCCTCGTCTGCCTCGACGACCGTGCGCGAGATCGACCCGGAGGAGGTCCTGCACGCGATCGGGAACTGGTACGTGGTCGCCTGGGACCACCGCTCGAACGAGGAGCGGCTGTTCCGGGCGGACCGCGTGCGCTCGGTGGAGCCGACGGGGAAGCGCTTCGAGCCTCGGGGCCTCGCGGGGGCTGGCCGCCCCCTCTACACGCGAGGGGAGGCGGACGCCGAGGTCCGGCTGCTGCTCGGCCCCGAGGCGCGGTGGGTCGCGGAGTACTACGAGATCGAGCGCTCGGAGGAGCGCCCGGGCGGCAGCCTCGAGGTGGCGATGCCTGCCGGACGCCTGGAGTGGGCCGAACGCCTGGTCCTTCGTCTGTCGGGCGCGGCGCAGGTGCTGGGACCGCCCGAGCTGAACGACCGTGTCCGGGAGCTCGCGCGCAGGACGCGAGAACTATACGGATAGGGTAGTCCCCTTCGCGGGTGGGGCCCTCAAGCGCCGTCCGGCCGCCGCCGATACAGCGTGTGACATGACCACCATCCGGACGACGTGCCCCCGCTGCGGGGAAGTGGATATGGGACCCGAGTCCATCCTGCTGCAGGTCGTCAGAGGCGGCCGCGAGGGGACCTACCGTTTCCGGTGCCCCACCTGCATGGACGACGTCGAGAAGCGGGCGGACCGGAAGATCGTCGCCCTGCTCGTCTCGGCCGGCGTGGACGTGGCGAGCCGCGGCACCACGATGACGGAGCAGCTGTTCGACCAGGAGACCTTCGTCGACCCACGTCCGCCGCTGCCCGACGCGCCGGCCTTCACGATCGACGACCTCATCGACTTCCACTTCGCGCTCCTGGACGACGCCACGATCCACGAGTTCTTCGCGAAGCAGTAGGCGACCGGCATCCACTACGATGCCGCCATGGCCACCTCCCTCCTCGCGGTGTCGACCACTGCCGTCGTCTGGCTCGCCATCGGCCTCGTGACCGTCGTCGCGGTCCTCGCGATGCTCGTGGCGCTCGTGCGGCAGGGCATGCTGATCGGGCGCGCGGTCCGTCGCCTGAACGACGAGGTCGCGCCGATCATGGCTGAGATCCAGACCCGGGGCCCGGCGCGAGGCGCCCGGCGCGGAGACACCGCCCCGCGTCCGTGAGCCGGCTGGCCGAGGCCCGGCGGTAGAATCCGTCCGAACCCGACCGCGAGGCGCACGTGTTCAACATCGGACCCCAGGAGCTGCTGCTCATCCTGTTGGTGGCGCTCGTCATCGTGGGGCCGAAGCGTCTCCCCGAGCTCAGCCGGACGATCGGGCGCGGGCTTCGCGAGTTCCGCAAGGCCCAGGACGAGGTGAAGAAGACGATCAACCTCGGCCTCGACGAGAGCGAGCCCACGACGCCCGGCGGCGGCCGGACGGCTCGGACGACGGTCCCCGCCGACGCGTCCGGCGATGGAACGGGCGAGGCCGACCGCGCCGGGTCGACCGAGACGGGCGCCGAGACCGACGCCCCCGAGACCGGCGCCGCACCGCCCGCGGACCCCGCCGCGGACGTCGCTCGCACGCTCGGGCGAGGGCTCGCCGAGATCCGGCAGGCCCGGCGGGAGATCCAGCGCACGTTCCGTGTCGACCTGACCGACGAGCCCCGCACGCCGATCCGCAAGCCCGGCGCCCCGTCGGCCCCGGCGCCGCCCGACGCCCCCGAGGATCGCGGTTCCGCCGGCCCGGAGACGCCGGCCTGACGGAGCCGGCGCGCCCGATGCGAGTGATCCCCGAGCGCTTCCGGCGGAAGCGCCGCGACCCCGAGGGGACGATGTCCCTCGTCGAGCACCTCGAGGAGCTGCGCCGGCGGCTCGTCATCTCGATCGTCGCGATCGCGGTCGGCGCCGTCGTCGGGTGGCTGCTCTACGACGCCGTCATCGAGCTCCTGCTCGAGCCCTACTGCGATTACTGGGCCACCGTGCCGCCGGAGAACCGATCGACCGAGAGCTGCTCGCTGTTCTTCATGGGCGCGGTCGACCCCGTGCTCATCAAGCTGAAGGTCGTGGTCTTCCTCGGGTTGTTCATCGCGCTCCCCGTCGTCCTGTGGCAGCTCTGGTCGTTCGTGGTCCCGGGTCTCACGAAGCGGGAGCGGCGGCTCGCGGTGCCGTTCGTGGCGAGCTCGGTGATCCTGTTCGCGCTCGGGGCGTTCCTCGCGTACGCGACGCTGCCGAGGGCGCTGAGCTTCCTCCTGGGCTTCGCCGGCTCGGAGTTCGTGCCGCTGCTCACGGGCGACCGGTTCCTGTCGTTCGTGATGCTCGTGGCGCTCGCGTTCGGGCTGTCCTTCGAGTTCCCGATCGTGCTGATCTTCCTCTCGGTCGTGGGCGTGATCTCCACCCAGACGCTCCGCGACTGGCGCCGGTGGGCGTACCTCGGCATCTCGATCTTCGCGGCGTTCATCACGCCGAGCGCCGATCCCTACACCATGCTCGCGATGATGCTGCCGATGATGCTGTTCTACGAGGCGGCTATCATCGTGGCTCGACTCCTGGGGAAGTGACGGGGACGACATGGCGATCAAGGGCAAGAGCAAGCCGAAGGGCGGCGCGAAGCCGGTCACGCGCGGGCCGCGCCCGACGTACGTGCCGGTCCGTACGCCGCTCCTACAGCGCCGTTCCTTCTGGTTCACGGTGATCGCGGTCTTGGTCGTCGCGAGCGCCCTCGGGATCTGGTACGGCATCGCGAAGCAGCGGGAGTCGGAGCGGGAGGCTGAGCTCGAGGCCTCGCTCCGGACGGCGGTCACCGACTACCAGGAGCAGGTCGACCCGATCCTACTGACGGTCGGCACCCCGGTCCCGAGCGGATACGACACGTTCCCCGCGTTCGAGGACGGCCTGAACGAGTTCATCGACGGCCAGAGCAAGGCGGCGGCGCTCGACGAGGTCGCGAACGCCACCGCGGACAGCGCGGCCCGCGCCGCCGAGGACCTGGAGGCGATCGGGGCGGCGCAGCTCGTCGCGGGCAAGGGGTTCGAGGCGGAGGTCGCCCTGTTCGTCATCAACTCCCAGTCGCGCATGGCGCAGGGTCTGAGGGCGTACGAGCAGGCGGCGCTCCTGGCCTCGGATGCTGCCGCCGCGGCGGGCGAGCAGGCCGTCGACCTGGCGAAGCGGGCCAAGGAGGTCGCCGCCGTCGCGGGAGACGTCTTCGCCGACGGGTACCAGGACTACGTCGAGGTCCAGGTCCGGGCCGGGACCTTCGAACCGGTGGTCGACACGGGCTTGCCGTGACCGACGGCCTGCTGCTGCTCCACGCCTGGCCGCTCGACGCGCGGATGTGGGAGCCGCAGCTCGGGGCGCTGCCGTCCGGCCTCGCCGTCGCCGCGCCGAGCCATCCGGGGTTCGGCGGCACGCCGTCCTCGGGATCGGTGTTGACGATGGAGGCCTGCGCCAGGAACGCCCTGGTCGCTCTCGACGAGGCGGGGATCGACCGGGCGCTCGTGTGCGGGCTGTCGATCGGCGGGTACGTGACGTTCGAGCTGTGGCGGCGGGCGCGGGAGCGCTTCCTCGGCATGGTCCTCGCGAACACCCGCGCCGTCGCCGACCCGCCGGAGGCCGTCCAGGCTCGGCTCGATCTCGCCGCGCGGCTGCGGGCGGCGGGCAATGTCCTGGCGGAGGAGCCGCCGAAGCTCCTCGCGCCGGATGCCCCGCACGAACTCTTCGAGCGCGTCCGGACGATGATCGCCGAACAACCGGCCGGGTCGATCGCGGCCGCCAGCGAGGGGATGGCCGAGCGCCCGGACTCGACCCCCGATCTCGGCACGATCGACGTGCCGACGCTCGTCGTCACCTCGACGCAGGACCAGCTGATCCCCCCGAGCGTGAGCGCCGACATGGCCTCGAGGATCCCCGGGGCGCGTCTGGAGACGATCGAGGGGGTCGGGCACCTCACGAACCTCGAGGCGCCCGAGGCGTTCAACCGCCTGCTGTTCGAGCACCTCGGCGCCTGCGGCCTGGGCTGAGCCCGGTCCCGGCCGTCCCCGGGAGGCGCCCGTAGACTTGCCGAGTGACCGATCCCACGCGGTTCGCGGCTCGGTACCCGTTCGCCCTCGACGACTTCCAGCTCCAGGCGATCGAGGCCCTCCACGCGGGCGAGTCCGTCCTCGTGGCCGCCCCGACCGGTTCGGGGAAGACGGTCGTCGCGGAGTTCGCCCTCGAGCGCGCCCTGGAGCGCGCCGCCAAGTGCTTCTACACGACGCCGCTGAAGGCGCTATCGAACCAGAAGTTCGGCGACTTCGTGGCTCGACACGGCGCCGCGAAGGTGGGCCTGCTCACCGGGGACAACTCGATCAACGCGGAGGCCCCGATCGTGGTGATGACCACCGAGGTCCTGCGGAACATGCTCTACGAGAAGAGCCGCACGCTCGAGGGCCTCCTGTTCGTCGTGATGGACGAGGTCCACTACCTGCAGGACCCGTACCGCGGCGCCGTGTGGGAGGAGGTGCTGATCCACCTGCCGCTGTCGGTCTCGGTGGTCTGCCTTTCGGCGACGATCTCGAACGCCGAGGAGTTCGGCGAGTGGGTCGGGACGCTGCGGGGCACCACCCGCGTGGTGATCGAGGAGCGGCGCCCCGTGCCGCTCGAGCATCACTACCTGATCGGCCGGGAACTGCACCCGATGCACGTCGAGCAGGACGGGCAGCTGATGCCGAACCCGTACGTCGTGTCGCTGGACCGGGAGGAGGTCCGCTACAAGACGTACTACCGGCGCGGCTCCGGGACGGCGCAACACCAGCGGATCCCGCGGCCCCGCGAGGGCCACCGCCGGTTCTTCGTCCCGCGGCGCGAGGAGGTCGTGGAGACCCTGGCCCAACAGGGCATGCTGCCGGCGATCTACTTCGTCTTCAGCCGCGCGGGGTGCGATCGCAGCGTCGAGTGGCTCATGGGCTCGGGCGTGCGGCTCACGACGCGGGAGGAGGCCGAGCGGATCCGGGACTTCACCGAGATGCGCTCGGCGTGGATGGACGAGGAAGACCTGCGGACGCTGGGCTTCTACGGGTTCGCGGAGGCGCTGGCCGCGGGGATCTCCGCGCACCACGCGGGGATGCTGCCGGTCTTCAAGGAGACCGTCGAGGAGCTGTTCGAGGCGGGGCTCGTGAAGATCGTGTTCGCGACCGAGACCCTCTCCCTGGGGATCAACATGCCGGCCCGGTCGGTCGTGATCGAGGACCTGTGGAAGTTCCAGGGCGAGCGCCACGAGATCCTGACGCCCGGCGAGTACACGCAGCTCACCGGTCGCGCGGGGAGGCGTGGGATCGACGAGCTCGGGCACGCGGTCGTCGTCTATCAGCGGCAGGTGCCGTTCGAGCGCGTCGCCTCGCTCGCGTCGACGCGGACGTACGAGCTCACCTCCTCGTTCCGCCCCTCGTACAACATGGCCGTGAACCTGGTCCGCAACTACACGCGCGAGCAGGCGCACCACCTGCTGAACTCCTCGTTCGCCCAGTTCCTGGCCGACCGCGGAGTGGTCGCGCTCGACCGACAGCTGGCCCGCGACCGGGAGGCGCTCGACGGGTACCGGGGGCAGATGGCGTGCCACCTGGGCGACTTCCAGGAGTACTGGCGGCTCCGAGAGAAGGCGATGGGGGTCCGCGAGGAGGCGCGCAAGGGCCGAGAGCGCTCGCGCGCGGACGCCGTGCGGACCGCGCTCGCGTCGCTGCGTCCCGGCGACGTCATCTTCGTGCCGAGGGCCAAGCGCCGCGGGCTCGCGGTCGTCCTGTCGGCCCGCGAGGGACGGCCGACGGTGCTCGCCCAGGACCGCAAGTACTTCCGACTGTCGGCTCGCGACTTCGAGGAGCCACCTGTGGCGCTGGCGAAGGTTCCGCTGCCGAGGACGGGGGGAGCCCGCAGCGCCCGGTACCGCCGGGACCTGGCGGCGCGCCTGGCCGCGCTCGACGTCCGGCCGCCGCGGCGCTCGCGTGGGCCGGTCGACGCCAGGGCCGAGCGGGAGGCATCCCGGTACGAGCGCCGCGCTGAGGAGCATCCCTGTCACGCCTGTCCCGAGCGGGCCACGCACGAGCGCTGGGCGACGCGCGCGAGCGAGCTCGAGCGCCAGATGCAGGGTGTCGAGCGCCGGATCCGGACGCGGACCGAGACCCTCGCCCGGCAGTTCGAGCGCGTGCTCGCGGTCCTGGCCGAGCTCGGCTACGTCGAGGGCTCCACGATCCTGCCCAAGGGGCTCGTGCTGGCCCGGATCTACGGCGAGGGCGACGTGCTCGTCGCCGAGGCGATCGGGGACCGGCTCCTCGCGGGACTCTCGCCCGCCGAGGCGGCGGCGCTCGTCTCGACCGTCGTGTACGAGTCGCGGGAGCGGGAGCCCCGGCGCGGCGAGATGCCGACCGCCGAGGTGGCAGAGCGGTACCGGCGGCTCCAGGCGACCTGGACCCAGGTGCGGCGCGCCGAGGACGCCCACCAGGTGGAGCTGTGCCGGGAGCTCGACGACGGCTTCGCAGCGCAGGTGTTCCATTGGGCCGATGGCAAGCCGCTCGAGGACGTCCTGCGCGAGGGCACGATGGCGCCGGGGGACTTCGTGAGGAACTGCAAGCAGCTCCTCGACCTCCTGCGCCAGATCGCGGACGTGGCTCCCGAGGAGACGGCCGTCGTGGCGCACGAGGCCGCCGTGGCGGTCAACCGCGGCGTGGTCGCCTACACGGGCGTTTGAGCGACGTCCGCGTGCGAGCGGACGGTAGGATGCCCGCCATGCCCAGCCCGTACGGACCCCTTACGGTGATCGTGAACCCGCACGCGGGCAAGCGGCGCGTGGGGGAGGAGATCCCAGAGCTGGAACGCACGCTGCGCGCCCGCGAGCTGCCGTACACCCTGCTGCGCACCGAGGGCAGGGGCGACGCCGCCCGGTTCGCGCGGGAGGCGCTCGAGGAGGGCGCCCGGTTCCTGGTCGCCGTCGGCGGCGACGGCACGGTACACGAGGTCGTGAACGGGATGATGGGCCCGGGCCGGGAGCCGCTCGTTCCCGATGCCGTGCTCGGCGTGGTGGCGGCGGGATCGGGGAGCGACTTCATCCGCACGTTCGGCCTGCCGGGAGACGCCAGCCGCGCCTGCTACCACCTGACCGGCGACAACATCTACCCGCTGGACGTGGGGGCGATCACGTACACGACGGTCTCGGGCGAGACGGACACGCGCTTCTTCGTGAACGTCGCCGAGGCGGGGCTCGGAGCGGCCGTCGCCGCGCGGGCCGAGCGCATGTCGTCCCGGTTCGGCCAGTCGAAGTACTTCTTCAGCTTCTGGCGCACGTTGCCCGGGTTCCGCCTGGCGACCGTCCGCGTGCAGGCCGACCGCCGCGTCTACGAGGGCCCCGCGTTCCTGGTCGTCGTCGGGAACGGGCAGTACTACGGTGGCGGGATGAAGGTCTCGCCGCGTTCCTACCCCGGGGACGGGGTCCTCGACGTCCTGATCTTCAAGGGCCCGAAGACCGACGCCTTCACCCTGCTGCCGAGGATCTACCGCGGCGAGCACATCCCGCACGACCACATCGAGGAGCTGCGCGTGCGCCACTCGCTCACGGTCGAGGCCGACCGCCCGCTGCCGATCGAGGCGGACGGCGAGATCCTCGGAGCGACGAAGGTGACCTTCGACGTCGTGCCACAGGCCCTCCGGATGAAGCTGTGAGCGTCGAGCGGCTGCGCGCGAGGATCGACCGGGCGACGGCCCGGACGGCCGAGGCCGGACTGGCGGGGCTCCTCGTCACGCCAGGCTCCGACCTCGCCTACCTGACCGGCTACGACCCGCTGCCCCTCGAGCGCATGACCCTGCTGGTCCTGGTCCCCGGCCGCGATCCGGTGCTCCTCGTTCCCGCGCTCGAGCGACCCGCGGCGCTCGTCGCCCCGGGCGCCGAGGCGCTCGAGGTGGTCGGTTGGGCCGAGGGGGACGATCCGTACGAGGCGGCGGCGGGCCGCCTGCCTGCCGGCCCTCTGGCGATCAGCGACCAGGCGTGGGCCTCGCACGCGATCGCCCTGCAGCGCGCGGCACAGGGCGCCTTCACGACGATCGGCGCGGCGCTTCCGCTGCTCCGGGCGGTGAAGGACGAAGAGGAGCTGGCCAGGCTCCGAGCCGTGGGCGCCGCCGCCGACGCGGCGTTCGCGGACATCCTCGGGCTTCGGTTCGAGGGACGACGTGAGCTCGACGTGGCGGCGGACCTCGCCGACGCGCTCCGATCGCACGGGCACCAGAGCGTGGACTTCACGATCGTCGGGTCGGGTCCGAACGGCGCGTCCCCACACCACGACGCGAGCGAGCGGACGATCCGAACGGGGGATGCCGTCGTCCTCGACTTCGGCGGTCACATGGACGGCTACTGCTCGGACACGTCCCGAACCGTGGTCGTCGGCGAGCCGGCAGAGGAGCTCCGGCGCGTCCACGGGACCGTGCGGCGGGCCCAGCAGGCCGGCGTGGACGCCGTCCTCCCCGGC
>Ga0105094_10002098_pt1 | contig 10412 bp, 9 predicted proteins | sample PPLLak1March2015_2_FD_87023 | JGI IMG/M metagenome (GOLD analysis project Ga0105094, IMG submission 87023) | Freshwater sediment microbial communities from Prairie Pothole Lake near Jamestown, North Dakota, USA - PPLs Lake P8 Core (3) Depth... | ecosystem: Environmental > Aquatic > Freshwater >...
CGTTCGCTTTGCCTTTCTGCGCGGTGGTCACCAACACCACCGGGCCGGGCTCGAGCAGGCCATAGACCTTGGATAGAGGATAGGATTTCTTCATGAATGGTTTTCATGTAGGTTGGGGTGAGGCGCGGTGTGCCGAACCCCAACGTTGTCTATCAGCGCGTTGGGGTTCGCTGCGCTCACCCCAACCTACTTAAACTAATCAGACCGTTATTCTCGCGAAGCTTGTCCCCGCAAGTAGTAGGCGGGGAGCGGGAATGACAGGTTTTCTTTTGCGCCTTCTTCACGAACTCGGTCTTGCGCGGATAAATGAGCCCGGTCTCTTAAATTTACTGGCGCGCTGCCGCCTGGGTTTCAACGGGTGGCACGCTGGCCAGGGCCAGCTCTCGCAGGCTGCTGCCGTGCAGGGATGCATCGACCGCTTCATCCAGGCACGCGAGCAGCTTATCCACTTCGGCTTCGTGCGGCAGGATCTCGGCGCTCAGGCTGGGATCCTCCTCGGCGGTGCGCAGGGTATCAAGCAGTTCTTTCACGGTAATCGTCTCAAATGAGCGCGCCGGAAGATAACGCGGCGGATCGTCGGCGGTTTCGGTGATGTAGCCGGCGCGCTGAATGGCCGTGAGCACGGGTTCGACGGATATAACCGGCACGCCGAGCCGGCCAGCAAGGGCATCGAGCGACCAGGGCGGAGCGTTGGTGTAGTAATTGCGGCCGATGAAGGTCGCGATCAGTAGCGCGATTTTTTCCTTGACGCGGTTACTGAGCTGGAATTCACGCCGCGGCGTAACCAGCAGTGCCGGGTGCTGGTGGTAGCAGGCGATGCTGGCACCGATGAGCACGATGAGCCAGTTGAGGTACAGCCAGATCATGGAGAAGATCACGATCGCGAAACTGGCGTAGATCGCGGTGTACTTGGTCGAGGCCGCAATGAAGGCGGCGAACCCCCAGCCGAGCGTCTGCCACAGCACCCCGGCGACGGCGGCACCCACCAGCGCCGAACCCACGCGCACGTGGGTATTGGGCATAAGCACATAAACGAAGGTGAAGGCCGCGATCACGAGCAGGAAGGGAAGCAGCGTGGCCACGAGCTGGACCAGGGTACCGAGGGGCTCAATCGCGATCACGGCCTGCACGGCACTGCTGCCGAAGAACGCCGCCGTGACGCCCACGGCCGAGAAGACCAGCAATGGGCCGATCATGAGCACGCTCAGGTACTGGCTGAAGCGCTGGGCCAGGGGGCGTGCGCTTTTGACGCGCCAGACAAAGTTGAAGGCGTGTTCGATCTTCTGCAGCAAGGTGATGACCGTATATATAAGGAGTCCGAGACCGAGCGCGCCGAGCACACCAACCTTGATGTTATTGACGAAGCCAATCACCTGGTCGGTGATCTCCACCCCCTTCTCGCCCAGCGGGGCCAACACCCCCAGCAACGCCGGGCGCACCTGGTTCTGCACGCCAAAACCCTTGAGCACCGAGAACGACAGCGCCAGCAGCGGCGCCACCGAAAGCAGCGTGGTGTAGACCAGGCTCATGGCGCGCAAGGTGAGCTGGCCTTCGCCGAGGTCGCGCCCGACCGCATACACCGTGCGCAGCGCGAGCAAGAGCTTGCGGCGCAACCTGCTGACGGCGCCGAGATCCTCGCCCCAGAGAAAATCATGCGAGCGCCTGGTGAATTGCGTGAGCAGTTTCATGAATCCGTGAATGCGTGGCCGATCTGATGGCTGTCCATGATACCCCGCTCACGGGCGGATGCCAGTTCTTGATCCATTGCTCCTTGAAGCTGCTCAGACAATCAATCCTTCGAATCGCCGGTACCAACGAAATGCGCCGCCCGTCACACTAATTCCCTCGGTACAAAAGGCCCGGTATTGCCGGGCCTTTTGTTTTGCAGAGCCGTGGCTGGACCCCCAACGCCGGCCGCTTGATGTGAGTCAATGAGAAAACGCCCGATGTGATGTTTGATATATCAAACAGTAACCACATCCGCGATAGCACTTTGTGCCGGTTTCGACGCCGTGGATGCGAACACAGGGGGCAATGTATTGAAAAGGAGAGCAGTCGTGGAACTCGCGCTCAAGATAGTCAACGGCCGGGTCGAGGTGTACGAAGACGGCGCCTATCGCCACTCTTACGGATCACACATCGAAGATGCCGCCACCGATGGCAACATCGTTGCCGTCGTCACCGGCGATGGCCGGATCGAGGAATACCGGGACGGTATGTGCCAACGTTCCTACGGTTCCAACGCCAAGAAGGTCCGGATTTCAGGAAACACCCTGGCCGTGACGCTCAATGATGGGCGGGTCGCCGAATTCGAGAACGGCATGTGCCGGCGCATGTATTAGAACCTGTCTCAAAATCATTACCCCCTCCCCTCGCGGGGTGAGGCGGAGTATTGCAAAAGGTCCGGTGGACCTTTTGCCCGCCGAACGGGCGCACGTGATTTTCGTGCGCCCCGGGCGGGAATACAGGTTAGGGGGAGGGGGAAAGTATTTTTGCTGTATTTCCCGGTAATACTTTTCACCCCCACCCCTGTTTCCCGCCCGGGGTGCGCCGATCCACGGCGCACCCGTTCGGCGGCATGGAAGTCCACCGTACTTCCATGACTGCTCCGCCTCACCCCCCGTCAAGGGGGAGGCAGTTTAATTTTGAGACAGGTTCTGGAAAATTATTCCCAGCTCCCCTTCCTCAAAAACCGGTTCCCGTCTTTTCAAACGCCAACCCGCCACTTAACCGGGTGTCGTGTTATTTCTTTCCTGTCACGCCGACCTGTGCCGCCTCGCGGAAGCGCTCGATGCTGCCCTGGTGGTCCCGGTACTCCGCCCTCCCCGCCGCCATCTCGGCATCGTAGGCGGCCAGGAAGGCCTTGGAGGCGCGGGCGGCGCTGTCTTTTTTCCCGCTGCGCTCGGCGATCTGGTGCTCCAGCATGAGGGCCAGCAGATGATTCGGGGCGGACTGCCGCAACATTTCGATTTGCACGCGGGCGCCATTGATATCTTCCGTCGTCAGGCGCAGCAAGGCCACATGATAGCGGGCGTCGTTGTCCATCGTTCCCAAGCCTTCATAAGCTTGCAGCGCCATCGGCGCGAACTTTAACGCCTCCACGAAATCCCCCTTCTCGCTGGCGGCCATGGTCCGGTTGTACAGGCGATCCGCCGCCTCCCGTGGCGACATGCTGGCAAGGTCCACCGGCTGGCCCGGAGCGGGCGCCGCCGGGGACGTGAGCTGTGAAAACGGTGACGGCGTCGCCGCGCCGCTGCCCCGATCGAACAAGGCCGCCAGCGCCACGCCGAGGGCGAGCATGGCGATCATGATGGCGGCCCACGGCGCGATGGTTTGCGCGTTCCACTGCCTGGGCGCCGCCGGGACGAGAGACGCGCCGCATTCCTGGCACGCGCGCGACCCGGGTTTGACCTCGGCCTCGCAGTCCGGGCAGACCGACACGATGGGCGTTCCGCAGTGGCTACAGAAATTACCCGCGGCAGACTTGCCGCAGCCGGGACATTTAACAGTTTTGGCATTCATGGCCGCACCTTATCATAAATACTTTCTATCCCTCGACTGGATAGACTGAGGAGAGGGTGAGATGATAATGGCTTGTCATTATTTATTCTCAGTCCTGGAACATGGTGGGAATGGCTCCTTTCGGGCAAAACTTGTCGTTCGTCTCGCGCCCGTTGGCGCATCCTGCCGCGCAAGCCCGGCCAAATGGCTGGATACCGGCCATAAATGGACGTGAAGCTAAATTGGTACACGGAGGCAGGGTGCGACAGGCGAAATTTGTCAAAAAATTATTCTTAAGATGGTAACCGCCATAGACGATATTAGCGCCAGTTAACCGAGCAGCAACTGAACTTCTCCTGATGCCTAAACAGATGGATGACTACAAGATCAAGCTCGCCGAAGAAAGCTATCGCGGCATAGCGACAGTGCTCGATAGTCTTGATGCCCTGATTTATGTGGCCGACATGCAGACTTATGAAGTGTTGTTTGTCAATGAATATGGGAAATCTATTTGGGGAGATATTCAAGGCAAGACCTGCTGGAAAGTGCTACAGACTGGCCAGGATGGTCCCTGTCCTTTTTGTACCAACAATCTCCTGATAGATGAGTTCGGTACGCCCACAAAGGTTCATGTCTGGGAATTTCAAAATACGGTGAACAAGCGCTGGTATCAGTGCCGGGATCAGGCCATTCGCTGGATTAACGGGCGCTTGGTGCGATTGGAAATAGCGACTGACATCACTGACAAAAAACACGTAGATGAGGAATTAAGGGCTGCAAAAAAATATGCTGAGGAACTGGCTCAACAAGACGAATTAACCGGGCTGAAAAACAGGCGCGCGTTCTTTGAACAAGGTAATCGCATTTTTGAACAGTCAAAAAGATTCAGACACCCTATTTCAGTGATAATGATGGACATTGATCATTTCAAAATGATCAATGACAACTATGGTCATTCAGTTGGTGACAAGGTTTTGCGGACAGTGGCAGAACCATTGCAAAGATTGGTTCGGGAAATAGATATTGTTGCGCGCATGGGCGGCGAAGAGTTTGCTTTTGTTCTTCCTGAAACCGGTCTTGAAGAGGCCGTCAATCTGGCAGAGCGTTTAAGATCAGAAATTGAAGATCTCGTGGTAACGCATGATGGACATCAAATAAAAATTACCGCCAGTTTCGGCGTGGCTGCCTGCAAGGACGGCGATGGAAATATTGAAGTGCTCTTGACGGATGCTGATAACGCGCTTTATGTGGCTAAAAAGAATGGGCGCAATCAGATCAAGTCATGATATCGAGTCAGGCACAACATCCGCTTCAGATCGATACCAGACATTAGTGAAAGCTCAGTAGCCATTTAGAGTTATGGAGACCGTGGTCTGGACCGTCCCCTATTTATGTTTTGCCGCAGCCAGGACATTTAACAGTTTTGGCATTCATGGCCGCACCTTACCACGGGACAAACAGGCGTGAAACCATATGACGCCCCGAGTTTTGTTCCGGTTGAATCAGGGCAAGACCTTGCGCTATCGTCCGCGCATGAAAACCGATCTGCTGGACGCCATCGACGCCGCGCTAAGTGACGATTGGCAACGTGCGCACAAGATCGTGCAGCAGGACGAAGACGACCCGCTCTCGTGCTGGATTCACGCGGTGCTGCACAAGATCGAAGGCGATGCGGGCAACAGCCGCTATTGGTATTCGCGGACGATGCATTCGTATGGTGAATTTGCCGACGCCAGGCAGGAGTTGGCGGCAATCAAACGCGAGTTGGAGAGCGGGCGCTAAGAGATGCCAAGCATTATTTGAATTACGGACGTGTGGGAATACAGCGATGGGAGGACGAAGCGTGGGTGGGACTGAGTACCTCGAAGCCTTGTTACCCTGACTTCCACAAGAGCACATCACAGCAACCTGCTTCGACTGCCTACTGGCTTCACTCATCAGCCCACCCACTTGAGATGGCGCGCCTCTCACAGTTGAGAGGTATTTATTAGAGTTACGCTCCATCGCCCTCATGCATCGAGGACAGGATCAGGTTACTCCCCTGCGCCGGAAATACAACGCAGCGAAATAGTAATATACAAATTCAGTCAGCTATCGTATCGGTATTTTGCCAATGCTGCGGCGGTACCAGCAGTCAGCCAATTCCTGCCGTTCATTCCCACCGCATAAATCAACCGATCAGTTGTTCGGTGTCACTACCCTGCCCGTGATCCGCTTGTCAGTCTGACCTGTACTCACATCCAGCAAAAATTGCAGTGCCTCGAATGTTCTCTACGTTTAAGCCTGGGTGAGGGTGCGATTGACGAGGACCGGCTGCTAACACTGCCGTGTTCCAGGGAAGGAACAAAATATGACGTTGCAGACCTCACCGCTGCACACCGTGTCTTTACGGTGCGCTTCTCGAACTTCAAATCCGCTGGTACACGACGCACAAATCGAGCAGCGCTCGCCGCTGCGGCGAGTCGTGAATGGGATCTTTTACTGTGTACTAGGCATCGCAACAGCGATGCTCGTCGGCTGTGGCGACGGTTTGAGCGAGGGCAATAATTTTAACAACACTGGTTGGACCAGTGGCGGTACTGGTTGGACCAGTGGCGGTGGTTGGTTCGGCTCACCGCAACCCAGCGACCCGATTCAGGCACCCAGCCTGCCGCCGGAGGAACCTGGTATTCCACCTCAGGAACCCAGCGACCCGATTCAGGCACCCATTCCCCCGCTGCCACCCAGCGACCCGATTCAGGAACCCAGCCCGCCGCCGGAGGAACCCACTGTTCCGCCTCAAGAACCCAGCGACCCGATTCAGGAGCCCGTCGACCCGATTCAGGAACCCAGCCCGCCGCCGGAGGAACCCACTGTTCCGCCTCAAGAACCCAGCGACCCGATTCAGGAGCCATCACTTGTTCAGTGCGACAGCGGATTGGCCGCGCGAGATCTAGTGGGCCAGTGCCGTACCGTTTCGCCCACCCCGGGCGCGCTCGAAGCGAACGACGGAATCAGCACGGCGGGGGCATCGGTCGTGTCGCTCGCCGTAGCGCAGTCTGCCTCGAGTTCGCTGCAGGTCAGTTGGCAACCGTTTGGCAATAACACAGCGGGATACATGGTGTACTACGGCACTACCGCCGCTACCGTTAACGTGCTGGTTTCCGACTTGGCCCTGAACTCCGGTCTCTACGATGCCAGCGGCCCGAGCGTGACCTACGACTCGGCGCGCGATCTCGGTATGTACGCCGGCGATACCGTTTGCTTCCGTATCTACGCATACGATCCGGCGCGCGCCATTGTCGGCCAGATTGCCCTGGGTTGTATAACGATTTAGCTTATGCCGTTCGATATCTCAATTCCTCCGCCGCCCTTTACTCCCAGGTGCGACGCGGGCTCGGGTGTGGTGATCGCGCCCTTGCCTCATAACTGCGCGGCGGAGAACGTGTCGCAATCGCGAAGATCGCCGTTCACCAGGCCGCGCTTGAACCAGTTGACGCGCTGAGCGGAACTGCCGTGGGTAAATGAATCCGGACTGACGGTACGGCCGGTCTGCCGCAGCACGCGATCGTCGCCAATCGCAGAGGCGGCGTTGAGCCCTTCCTCCACGTCACCGGCCTCGAGCATGGGCTTCATCCTGTTGGCGTGGTTGGCCCACACGCCGGCAAAACAATCGGCCTGGAGTTCCAGGCGTACCGACAAGGCATTGGCATCGCGCGCATCCGTGCGCAGGCGCGCCTCCTGAACCTGCGACGACAAGCCGAGGAGGTTTTGCACGTGATGCCCGATCTCGTGCGCGATGACATAGGCCTGCGCGAAATCACCCGGCGCGTGAAAGCGGTCCTGGAGTTCGCGGTAGAAGTCCAGGTCGATATACACCTTCTCGTCCTGCGGGCAGTAAAACGGTCCGACGGCCGATTGGGCCATGCCGCAGGCCGACTCCACGACACCGGTGAACAGCACCAGCTTGGGCTCACGGTACGTCCGGTTCATCTGGCGGAACAGGTCGTGCCAGGCATCCTCGGTGTCGGCGAGCACGACTGAGACAAATTCGCGCTGCTCCTCTTCCGCCGCGGTGCGCGCCGCGGGCGCCGACGAGGAAGACGTCGGGACATTCGTGGTTGTCAGGTCTTGAAGGAAGACCGTCGGATCGATGCCGAAGAACATCGCGACCAGGGCTAGCGCCAGGACGCCGAGACCGCCGCCCCCGACGGCGCGTGCCACCGTAAAACCGCGGCGGTCTTCAACGTTACCGCTTTGTCTTTTACCTTTCCACAACATGGCTGTCAGCCTCCGCGAGCATGAGCTTCAAGGGGCGCTGTTCCACACGTCGGCGTGCTCGGCGATGGATTGCCGGGGGATCACTGGCGAATCATGACGCGAGTCAGTTTCGCAGTAAAGCGGCGCGGACAAGCGTCCGCGCCAAGCGGATATTTTCGTTGTCGAGAATTCCGGTCAGCTGCTTGAAGTTGTGCGCTGTACGGACCGGTACCAAGGACAGAACTGTCATGAGCTGGTTTAGAAAATCGAGCCTGGCTCCTTTAATTAATTCACAAAGGTAAACCCCCGGCTCTGCCGGAGGACTCACAACGGTTTGACCTTTACGACGGTCGAGAACGCAACGACGCTACGGCGATCAATGAACGGTACGGCACAAAAAGTCTCATCCCTTCTCCCTCCGGGAGAAGGCCAGAGCCTGCCCCCGCGAAGGCGGGGGATGAGGGGATGATTCACCAGCGCCCAAGCCCCTATGGCCCCCTCACCCCGTCCCTCTCCCGGAGGGAGAGGGAGTGCCGCACCGAAGGCATCGCCGCCTTCAGGCGGCTCAGGGGTTTATGGGCGCCTTTGAGGTGCTCACCCGATAAGCCCCCGGCTTTGGCGGGGGTGAATTAACTCCTGGGTTCATGTTGAGTAAGCGCGGCCAGTACCTCTTCCAGCTCCGGGGTCGGTTGTACTCCTTTGAAGTGGGCCAAGTGACGATAGACGATCGCCGCGGCCGCATGAAACTCGCCCGGCAGGCCCGCCTCCCGGAACGTGGCGGCAACTTCCTCCATCTCCCCGGCAAAGCGCCAGGCTTTCGCGGTGACCTCGCGGACCCGCGGGACCACGTACTCGGCGAAGGCGGGATCCTCCTGGGCCCACTGCTGCAGCAGAGCCTCCCGCAACCGCCATTGCTCCGCTGCGCCGAGGATCGTGCACAGGAGCGCAGCGGTGCATTTACTGTAGGCCGACATGCACATCTTGAGCGCCGATGCCTGGCCGATCGTTGCGCTCAGCACACGGGTACCCAACGGGCCGCCGGCAAACCAGTCCGCCACCTCCTGGGCGCGCGGTCCAGCCAGGTAAAGGCACGTGCCGCCAGGCTTCCGCACTGGCCCACCGATGATGCCCCCATCCACGAAAGTCGCGCCAGCATGAGTCAGCGCGTGACTCATGCGAATGACCCGTTGAGGCGCAATCGCATTCGCATCCACGTAGAAGCCGGTAAAAGCGTGTGCCGCTACCTCTTGGGCAACCGTTTCGGCGGCATGCGGAGGACAGACACTGATTATGACGGAGCATTCAGCGCAGAGATTGGCAAGCGTATGGCTGTCGCGCAAACCGGCCTGCGTGGCACGCTTCGCCGTGGCGGCGCTGCGCCCTTCAGAAGCCCAGTAGACTTGATGTCCACTGTTCTGGGCGGACACCGCAATGGAGATGCCCATGGCGCCCGGATGGACGATGCCGATTCGCTGGGGGGACGTCGCAACGCGTGGCGCGCGTGGAGGTGGCGCCGTCCTGCTGGACATATACCGCCTGAGTTTGCGAATTAATTGCCGCATCATATTGTCCCCCGTTCTTGTGCAGTGTTATGCGTATCCGAGGCTGGTATTCGAGTGTGGATTAATCCAGCGTGATAACTCCCAACCACGCTGTCTGCATTTAACTCCGACGTGATCGCGTGCGATAGTGGCTCTTGCGGCTCACACCCGCCGCCTCCGCCTATTGCGGAAAAGTACGGCATGACGCCGTCTGTGTGTGTTTCATGGAAGATATCCCTCGCTATTGAGGCGAATGAGTGTATAGTGCCAATACCTGACTAATTTAGTCAGTTATTAGACAGACACTCTCCCCGGATGGGCCGGAGTGAACACAACCCACGGAGGGTTAGCCATGAAGCAATATTCCCCAGCTATTACCAGTACGACAGACCCGATTAACGGTTTCGACATCACCAACCTCGAAGACCGACCCCATGTCGTTGAGGGCGACAAGGCCACCGGCCTGACGATTTACTTCGAAACCAAAGCCACGCGCCAGACCTACCTCGACATGCCCGTTGAGCGCCCGGAACAGGATTTGTCGAAAACACTGAGCAATCCCACGGGTAACTATTCCGATTGAGGTTTCAATGGGTCTGCCGATAGCAGACCCTGCCGGGACGGCGAATATAACCAGGAAGCCGGGAGCGCGTGAGATGTTACAGCGCGCTCCGCGACCCTGATGTCTGGCGTCGCAATCTCTTGTCGAAGGCTTTGTTCCTTCGGCGCGTTACTCCCCGCTCACAAGCCTCACAAGGAAACTTTTATGAAACAATTCAATGCAGATCCGCAGGAAACTGAGAATTCAGGTAAAGACATGAGCGACCGTCGGGTCGAGCTGGGCGACCAACGCTGGGGTCGCAGCAAGTCCCTGGCGCTGGCAAAAAATGAAGGCGTTGATTTGAACGACGAACATTGGGCCGTGATTGTTTTCCTGCGCAAGTTTTATCTGGACCATGGCCTGCCGATCACGGCGCGGATAACCGCGCGGGCGCTCAATAAAAACTTTTCCGGCCAGGGTGGCAGCAAGTACCTGAACCTGCTTTTCAGCGGCGGCCCGGTGACGCAAGGCAGCCGGCTCGCCAATTTGCGCACCCCCGCGTACGCCACCGACCCTTCGTTTGGCACCAG
>Ga0105094_10002101_pt1 | contig 10406 bp, 11 predicted proteins | sample PPLLak1March2015_2_FD_87023 | JGI IMG/M metagenome (GOLD analysis project Ga0105094, IMG submission 87023) | Freshwater sediment microbial communities from Prairie Pothole Lake near Jamestown, North Dakota, USA - PPLs Lake P8 Core (3) Depth... | ecosystem: Environmental > Aquatic > Freshwater >...
CGTTGCGTGAGCGTGCCTACTTTCCGGCGTTACTGGCGCGTCGCGACGTCGTCGGGGCGCTGGTCGTCAGCAAGTCCACGGGGCAACGGGCGCTGATCGTGGCGTCGCCGGTCCTGGTGGACGGCAAGGTGGCCGGTGCCGTGGGCGTGTCGATGGATGCGGCGAAGCTGGCGGCGTCGCTCGACGCGGCGATTCGCTTTCCCGCGGACGTGGTCTTCTATGCGCTCGACGAGCAGGGACAGACTGCGCTGCACCGCGCGGGCGAGCTGATCTTCGTGTTCCCGTCCGACGTGGGCAGTGCGACGCTCAGCGATGCCGTCAAGACCATGCTCTCGCGGCCCGAGGGCGTCGTGCACTATCGCTACGCCGGCAGCGAGAGGACGGCGCTGTTCCAGCGCTCCCAGCTGACCGGCTGGGTCTTTGTCCTGGGCAAGTCGCATCCGCCGGGCGACCGACCTTAGGGCAGCCCCATGACTGTGCGGACTCCATTCCTGCAGGCTGCGATCGACGAGGCGCAACTGGGCCTGGCCGAGGGTGGAATCCCCATCGGTTCGGTCATCGTCCACCGGGGCGCCATCATCGGGCGCGGACACAACCGTCGCGTGCAGAAAGGTAGTGCCATCCTGCATGGCGAAATGGACGCGTTCGAGAACGCTGGCCGCCAGCCGGCCAGCGTGTACCGCGAGTCGGTCCTGTATACGACGCTCTCGCCGTGCGCCATGTGCAGCGGAGCGATCCTGCTCTACGGTATCCCGAAGGTCGTCATCGGTGAGAACCAGACGTTCATGGGCGAGGAGGACCTGCTGCGGTCACGCGGTGTGGTCGTCGAGGTGCTTCAGGACGCCGCCTGCATAGACCTGATGCGGCACTTCATCGCCAGCCGGCCCGCGATTTGGAGTGAAGACATCGGGGAGCCCTAGGTGCCCGATTAAGTCCATTTTGTGCAGTGCGTCTTGCGTCGGTGCGACCCGTCCCGGGTGGCCCCGGATTGCACCGTCACCCCCCTGCTGGAAGGGCTCAATCGTCCGACTGCGGTCGCGGTGGGTGCTGACGGAGCGGTCTACGTGACCAATAACGGCGTCACGGCGGGCGCAGGCGAGGTCCTGATGATCATGCCCTGAGCCCGCTGGTCACGGATTGGTCCGACGACCTGACGGGGAACAGGTCCGCGCCGGGGATGCTGTACCAATCCCCGGCGCGGGTGGATCGTCAGCGATTGCGCTCGCTGGCCTGCTGCGCGCGCGCCGCGCCGATCGCAGTCTTCACGTGCTTGCGCTCCTCGGGCGGCGGCAGCACGGCTTTCATGCCGAGGGACTGGATCCAGAGCTCCCGGCACCATCCCTGCGAATGGTAGAGATGCTCGTCCTCCTGCTCCTCGATTTGTTCGTGCGCTTCCTTGACCGCCCGAGCCGCATCCCCGCGCAGCTTCTTCGCGCACTTGCCGATCAGTTCCCAGTTGAGATGGTCCTTCGTCTCCGCGATCACGACGCACTCGCACGCGACCAGCTCGGCCGCCTCCGGCGTACCCGACGCAAGGGCCATCTCCATGGCATCCACCAGCGATTCGCCCAGATGACGCACGACGCTCCGACCCGGGGTCTCTTCCGATGCGTCGATCTCCAGGCTCCTGCAAACCGTCGTCAATGCCTCGACGTGGGATCGGGTTTCCTCGAGGTACTTCTCCCATTCTTCCCTGAGATCGTCGTGGACGACGCACTTGAGCGCCGTCTCGTAAACCAGCAAGCCGCCCAACTCGTGCTCGAGCGACTGCAGGATCAGCTCCGCAAACTGCTTGGTATCCATGTCATCGTTCTCCGTCGTGAGCGCACCACGCGCCCGCCGCAGAATGCGCGCGAGGTCTGCGCGTGGATGTCGGCGAGAGCCGCTTCCTTCTGTGGGATCCGCCCGAGAGTTGGACCGAACGTCCTACAGGGTGGCGCGGTCGAGTCCGATAGGGCGGTCTCGCGGCACTCGCCAGAATTCAAGCGGTCCCGAAACCCAACTGACTCCAGGAGGAAATCATGGGAACGACTCAACGTACGCACGACCGCTCGGTGACCCGCGATCCGGTCTCAGGCGCAACCGATGCCGATCTGGCTGGCACGACCGCGGACAGGGATTTCAATCCGAGCGTGCACGACATCTACTGGCGGGAGCAGCACACCCGCGAGCCGTACTACCGCAAGGACTACACGTACGACGACTACGCGCCGGCCTATCGCACTGGCTACGAGACCGCTGGGCGGTACCTGGGCCAGGGCCGCAGGTTCGACGACCTTGAATCGGAGCTGCATGCGAACTACGAGGGCATCAAGGGCAAGTCCCGGCTGGCGTGGCAGGACGCCAAGGAGGCCGCTCGGGCGGCGTGGCATCGCGTCGAGCGACTCCTGCCGGGTGACGCCGACGGCGACGGCCGCTGACCCACCGAAAGAACACGCCATGAACCTGATCATCTGGCGGGTCGTCGGCGGCGTGATCATCCAGTCGTTCGTCGTGAACCTGCTGCGCCGCGGGGCGGCCCGCTAACCGTTCTTTCGGGTAAGCTGCCACCGGGCGGCGGCGCATTGCCGCCGTCCGTCTTACCTGCGATTCGCCTCGTTGCTCCGCCGAGGGATCGCGAACGGGGGCCGTCGCATGGTATGGAGCCGTAAGCGGATGATCGTCGCGGGATTGGTGGGCGCACTGATCGCGGCGGTCGTCACCGTGATCGTGCTCAATTTCGTCGCCAGCGAAAAGCAGATCGAGCGCAAGCTCGAGCATCGCTACACGATCGACGAACCGCAGTTCCAGCGCGAGCTCGGCATCCTGCTCGGGCCGCCAATCATCGACGGCAATCGGATCACGAACCTCGAGAACGGCGTCGAGATCTTTCCCGCGATGCTCGAGGCCGTGAAGGGCGCGCGCCACAACATCAATTTCGAGACGTACATCTACTGGTCGGGCGAAATCGGTCGCGCGTTTGCGGAAGCCCTGTCCGAGCGGGCTCGCGCCGGCGTCGAAGTGCACGTGCTGGTCGACTGGGTCGGCAGCCAGAAGATGGAACAGGCACTGCTCGACATGATGACCGAGGCCGGAGTGCTCTTGGAGCGCTATCACCCGCTGCACTGGTACCACCTGGCGCGCATGAACAATCGCACCCACCGCAAGCTGCTGATCGTCGACGGCGAGGTGGGCTTCACGGGCGGCGTCGGAATCGCGGACAACTGGGATGGCGACGCGAGCGCTCCGGAGCACTGGCGCGATTCGCACTATCGCCTGCAGGGGCCGGCAGTGGCGCAGATGCAGGCAGCGTTCATGGACAACTGGATCAAGACCACCGGCACGGTGCTGCAGGGGAAGGAGTACTTCCCGGCATTGCCGCCCGTCGGTGAGGCGCGGGCGCAGGTGTTCACGAGCTCGCCGAGTGGCGGCGGCGACAGCATGCTGCTGATGTACCTGCTGTCGATCACGGCTGCGGAGCGCACGATCGACCTGTCGGCGTCGTATTTCGTCCCCGACGACCTGACCCGGGGGGCCTTGCGCGCAGCACTCGAGCGAGGCGTACGGGTGCGCATCATCGTGCCCGGCGAGCATATCGACACGGAGGTCGTCCGCAAGGCGTCCCGTGCCCAGTGGGGCGAGCTGCTCGAGGCCGGCGCGGAGATCTACGAGTTCCAACCCACGATGTTCCACTGCAAGATGCTGATCGTCGACCAGATCATGGTGTCGGTCGGCTCGACGAATTTCGACAATCGATCGTTTCGGCTCAACGACGAGGCCAACCTCAACGTCTACGACGCCGAGTTCGCGCGGCACGTCAGCGAGGTCTTCGAGGAAGATCTCGCACGCGCCCGACGCATCACCTATGAAGCCTGGCAGGCCCGGCCATGGCAGGAGAAACTGCTGGAGCACGCCTCGGCGCTGCTGTCTTCCCAGCTCTGATCTCAGGCGCACTGGACAAGAAAAGGCCCTCGCCGGCATCAGCGGGCGAGGGCCGAGGGAGGCGGTACAGGGTGGGGAGTCGGACCGCCTGTCACGGAAGCTTGCGCTCCGCGAGCCGATATTGAGCGCCGGGTGGATTCGGCGCGGTCGGCGCCTGGAGTCTGCTCATGTCGGACGTTGCCTACACCACTCGATGTCTGGACAAGCGGCGGCAACGCGGCGTAGAAAACGAGGATGCGCTTAAAGTGGTGGCAGCTCGCGCTTGTCGTGGCCGTCGCGGTCGGCTTCATGATCGCACTGTTCGTCGTTGCCGAGGTCGGCCGGATGCGATTCGTCAAGGCGGAAAGCGACGTGCGCCACGCGCAGGCGCAGCTGGCCCGTGTCGTCGATCTGTATTCGCTGTTGATGAACGCCGAGTCCGGTTACTGGGGCTACCTGCTTACCGGAGATGCAAAATATCTGGAACCGCTGCACCGAGCCGATGGGCGGATCCAGTTACTCGGCAGCGAGCTGGCGGCCAGCTATCGAGGGAAGGACGAGAGGGCCGGTGCGGCGATACGCCAGCTTGGCACGGTGGCCCGCGAGCGCATGGATCAGATGGAAAGTTCCGTTGCCGTGTACAATCTGGAAGGCCCGGTGGCTGGGATCAGGCTGGCGAATGAGGCCCCCCGGCACGCGACGATGACCACGTTCCGCGAATTGGCCGGCATCACGCGGGACTACGAGCGGGCGTTGATGGATCGCTCCCTGACCAACCTGGAACGGGAGCTGGCCGTCTCCGGTCGATTGAATCTCACGACGCTTCTGCTCGGGCTGCTGCTCGCCACGCTCGCAGCCCTTGCGCTGATTCGCAATGTGCGCCAGCGTGCCGAAGCCGCGGCCGAACTGGAGCGGCAACATGACGAACTCAAGGCGCAGTTCGACGCGCAGGCGGCGGAGCTGACCGACCTCGCCCGGCACCTGCAGCACGTCCAGGAGGAGGAGCGTGCACGGCTGTCGCGGGGCCTGCACGACGAGCTCGGCGGCATCCTGCTGGCTGCGCGAATGGACGTGACCTGGATGGAGCGGCACGGGCCGGGTGAAGACGCGAGCGTCAAGCAGCGTCTCGCCCGCTTGCGGAACGTGCTCGACCAGGGCATCGAGCTCAAGCGGCGGGTCGTCGAGGAGTTGCGGCCAACCCTGCTGGATACCATGGGCCTGCTGGCCGCATTGCGCTGGCAGAGCGAGGAAACCTGCAAGCGTGCGAACCTCCGGTGCACCGAAAACTATCCAGAAGAGGAGCCGCGGCTGAACCGGGCTGGCGCGATCGCGCTGTTTCGGGTCGTCCAGGAAGCACTCGCCAACGTGGCGAAGCACGCCAAGGCAAGCAACGTCGATATCACGTTCGAGATCTCGAACCAGGAAGTCATCCTGACGGTCCACGACGATGGCGTTGGCGCCGAGCCGGCGGACATGACACGGGCTCGCTCGCACGGCATCGCCGGGATGCGTCACCGCATCACCGTGCTCGGGGGACGGCTCGACGTCTCAACGGGGCCGGGCCGTGGTACGACGGTCCAGGTCAGGGTGCCGCTGCAGAACGTGACCGGGGCGGCCGAAGGCGATGCAGACAACTCGGGGAGATTCGCGGCCGTGCCCTGGGCGGCCGGGGCCGGACCCGCCGCGTGAGCGTCACGAAGATCGCGCTGCTGCGATTTCCGTGAGAATGCCCGGCAGCCGGTCGTAGTCGCGCGACTTGTCCAGGAACTCTCGAGCGCCCAGCGAGAGCGCGGCTTCGCGGTAGGTGCCGAGCGCGAAATTGGTGAGCACCACGACGATGGGTCTCCGCGCCAGGCCAGCCATGGCCCGCAGCACGCCGAAGCCCGTGCCCTTGCGCAGCTGCAGGTCGAGGATCACGACGTCCACGTCGAGGCGGCCGACCGCCTCGATGGCGTCGCCCTCGGATCCGACGCTCTCGGCGACCGTAACGCCCGGCACGTTGTTGATGATCTCCGCGATCAGCCCGCAGATCACCGGGGAATCCTCCACCAACAGGACACGTAGTTTCGCGGGGACGCTGATCGAATCTCGTTCATCGGCGCGACTACTGGATGATTTCATTTCGTAACGCATAACTGGTCAGGTCCGCATTGCTCTTCATGCGCATCTTTTCCAGGATACGCGTCCGGTAGGTGCTGACGGTCTTGACGGAGAGGCAAAGCTAGCGGCCGATTTCCGAGACCCCATGTCCGGCCGCCAGCTTGCCGAAGATCTGGAACTCGCGGTCGGACAGCAGCGTGTGCAGCGGCTTGTCGGCGAGGTCCATGTCGAGCAGCAACAGCTCCGCCAGGCTCTCGCTGACGTAGCGGCGGCCCTGCAGTACCACGCGAACGGCCTTGAAGAGATCCTCGGGTTCTGCGTCTTTCGCGATGTAACCAGACGCTCCCGCCCGCAGGACGTTCAGGGCGTACTGGCGCTCGGGGTAGCCGGAGAGTACCAGCACGCGGGTAGCCGGATGCCCCGACTTCACGTGACGCAGGATGTCGAGCCCGCTGCGCTCGGGCATGTTGATGTCGAGGATGAGCAGGTCCCAGCTCTTCTGCTGCAGGCAGGTCAGTGTTTCGTTCCCGGAGGAAGCTTCGCCGATCTCGGCCGACGGCAGCGAATCAATGAGGAACTGGCGCAGCCCAGCGCGGAACAGCGCGTGGTCGTCGGCGATCAGTACACGAGTCATCCAGCGTGCCTCCGGTCAGGGTTCGCCGGCAGCCTGGGCTGGGCGATCGACCTTGTTATACAACGTCTTCAAGCTGCGGCCCAAGACATCTGCGGTGCGCCAGGTATTTCCACGCCTGCATGCCGTCTTTGTAGCAACTCTGCGGTCGGCGGGGCATAGGCGGCAGCGCCAATCGCGTTCAGTAACTCCGTCTCCATAGGTCGGCGTTTGTCCTACAGGGGACCGCCAGGCGCTTGATCGTCCGGGATCATCCGGCGTCTGTCGTCGCCGCGCGCATGAAGGTGCGCGGTGCCGGCCGCCAGCAACTCAGCCGCTCGAGACCGTACCGTCGATTCGCGGCCACCCGGCACTGCGGCTTCGGTCGGCTCGGATGCGCCGAGTTCCAATCGAAGCGCCTTGGTCGCCACGATCAATGGCACGGCGAGCGCCACGCCGGCGATCCCCCACAGCCAGCCGCCGAACCACAGGCTCAGGAACACGACCAGCGGGCTGACGTCCAGGCGCCGGCCGACGAGGATGGGTTGGACGACCTGGCCCTCGACGGTGGTGAGGACGAGATAGCAGCCCGCGACGGCCAGTGCCTTGCCAAGGCCGTCGAACGACACCACGGCGACGACGGAGAGCAACACCAGCGTCGCGGCCGAGCCCGCATAGGGAACGTAATTGAGCACGAACGCGACGACACCCCAGAGCAGGGGATTGGGCATGCCGAGCCAGTGCATCGTCGCGGTCGTTGCGATGCCGAGCATCAGGTTGATCAAGGTGACCGTGGCGAAGTAGCGGCTCAGGTCGTCGCTGATCGCCGTCGTCACGCGCAGCAGTCGCGTGTTCGATTTCCGTGCCCCCCGCGCGGCCTCGATTTTCACCAGCAGCGACGGTCCGGCTGCGAGCAGGAAATAGGTCACCATCAGCGTCGTCAGGATCGCGACCAGCCATTCCTGTGTGTTCGCGATCGTCGATTTCTTTTCGGCCGTGGTCGCAGGCGCCTTCGTGCCACTCTTGGTCGCGCCGGGATCCGTGACGCGCTCGGCCTGCTCGGACACCGACTCGACCTTGGCAATGAAGCGAGTGACGGGACGAAGCTTGCGCTCCAGCGTGCGCATCGTCTCCGGAGCCGTGTCCAGCCAGCCTCGAGCGGGCCGCCAGGTGGCATTGAGCCCCAGGCCAACGACAGCAATCAGCGACGCGACGACGATACCGGCTGCCATGGCCCGAGGCACGCCGAGGCGGCGCACCAGCGCCACGGCAGGCGCGAGCAGCATCGCCAGGAAGACCGCAAACAGGATCGGCACGACGGCGGACTTCGCCAGATGCAGCGAGCCGATGACGAGCACGATGGCGATCACGACCAGCGACTGCTGGCTCCGTCGTCCCCAGTCGCGTGCGTGCGGAGCTGCAATGGGCATTGCCCGAGTCTACGTGCGCGGCTCGATCGGTCAGCCGCACGTTGCAGCGGCTTGCTGTAGGCGGTGTCCTACAGCGACGCACGGTTGCGCCGGACCACTCCTACAGCGATTCAGGACAGGCGCGGAGGGGACGCCGCGTAATCGCGTTGTACCTTTGTCGTCGTCGACGCACACCACGAGAAAGGAGCCAGGCAATGATCATCAGCGAAGTCATGACGCGCGACGTCAGGATCGTCTCCCCGGACGACACCCTCGAGTCGGCCGCCCGGTTGATGGAGGAGCAGGACTTTGGCAGCCTGCCCGTCGCCGAGAACGATCGTCTCGTGGGCATGGTGACCGATCGCGACATCGCGATTCGTGCCGTGGCGCGGGGACTGATACCGCGGGAAAGCACGGTCCGCGAAATCATGTCCGCGGAGATCAAGTACGTCTACGACGACGAGTCCGTCCGTGACGTCGCCAACGTCATGGGCGACCTCCAGGTCCGGCGCCTGCCGGTGCTGGATCGCGGCAAGCGGCTCGTGGGCATCGTGTCGCTGGGGGACCTGGCGCTGACGAAGCCAACGAGCGCCGGCGATGCGCTGCAGGCGATCGCGGAGGCGCCGGCCAGCACTTTCGCCTAGGTCGAGCTGCGGCCGGGTTTGGGGACGGATCGCCGGGCGACTCGAAAGTCGCTTGGCGATTTCCTGGCCGATCGCTTGAATGCGTGCGTGACGTCCGGCGACCTGCCGTCGGCCTGGGCGCCCCTGTCGCACTCGGATTAAGCACAACCGCGAATTGTCTCGGCTCAATGCCGAGAGCAAGCTCCATCGCAAGACCCGAGGAGAGCGGGCCAGCGAGGTCGGGTAGGACACCCATGCGGCTCAATCAGAGCCTGATGCTGTTGGCGGTCGCCTGCGTCTGCAGCGCCTGTGCGACCCCATCGTACACGCCCGATACGCCGAGTGAAGCGCGCCGGCTGAACATCAGGAACGGCGACGAAATCCGCGTCCTTACGACGAACCGCGAGCGCCTGTCCTTGAAGGTGCAGACGGTCGAGGAGGATCGCATCGTCGGCGTCACCATCGAGCCGAACCTCAAGGAAGAACGCCCGCCGGGCATCGGTGTCGAGGTGGCTTATGCCGACATTGCCATGCTCGAGGCGTGCAACGCATCCATCGGTTGCGTCTACCGTCCCATGATCCAGCATCCGGCCGAGGCCGTCCGGCCCGAATACGCGAGCTACGACTGCGGCCAGCTGGACGCGGCCATTCTGAAGATCGACACGGTGCGCTGGGTCATCCGAGATGACGGGGGGGAACTGGAGACCAGTGGCCACAAGGCTGCGCGCTACGCAGGCAATTTCCTGATGGTTCCGCTTTCATTGGGTCTTGGTCATCCTGGCTACCTGAACGACGGTGGTCACGCCGTGCTGAATGCGGCCGACTATCGCATCTTCGAGCTGTTGCGGCTCAAGCGTGCCCGTGGCTGTCCGGCCGCCGCGACTGCCGAGCCTGGAATGACCGACCTGCAGATGCTGGAGGTGCTCGAACCGCTGATGCCGGCGACCGAGAGCGCGGACCGACAGACGTACGACGATCGAACGGCTCTCCTGGACCGCTTGCGCGCGCCTCCACCGGCACCGCCTGAGTAGGGCGTGCCGAGCCAATAATTCTTGGTGCAGGCGCCTATCGGTTGTTACGTAAACAGGCAGTGCGGCAGCAAGAGTAGTCTGATGTCGTCCAATCGGAGACGTCCACAATCGGATCGAGGGTAACGACAATGTGTACGCGGTTCACAGGGTTCGTGACCGCTGGCATCGCGCTGGCCGCCATCTCGGGCTGCATGACTGCATCGGAGCATCGCGCCGATGTCGCCAACCCAACGGCCGACCGGGTCACGGTCGGCACCGTCCAGAAGGAAATCAGGGTCGGAATGTCCGGCGCCGAGGTGGCGCAGGTCCTCGGTTCGCCCAACATCGTCAGCACCGACGAGCTGCGGCGCGAGGTGTGGATCTACGACAAGTTCTCGACCGACGTGGCTTATTCCACCAGCAGCGGCGGCGTCGCTGCGTTGATCTTCGGCGGCGGCGGAAACGTCGTCGGTGGCGCCGGCAGCAACGCAGGCCGGTCGACGGGTGCGGCGTCGACGTCGCAGAAGACCCTCACGGTGATCATCAAGTTCGACGAGGCGAAGAAGGTCAGGGACTTCGCGTACCACACGTCCAGCTTCTGAGACGGGGACATGAGCGCACCGAAATCCAACCGGGTCGGGTTGAGACAAGCGGGGCTCATGGCGCTGTGTTTCCTGCTCGCCGCGGGTTGCAGCACGGTCGCCGACAAATCAATGGAGTTGTCGCCCGACTCGCTGAAACTGCGGCAGCTTCA
>Ga0105094_10002102_pt1 | contig 10406 bp, 8 predicted proteins | sample PPLLak1March2015_2_FD_87023 | JGI IMG/M metagenome (GOLD analysis project Ga0105094, IMG submission 87023) | Freshwater sediment microbial communities from Prairie Pothole Lake near Jamestown, North Dakota, USA - PPLs Lake P8 Core (3) Depth... | ecosystem: Environmental > Aquatic > Freshwater >...
CCGGGGGCAAGCGGCCGGATTATACCCCTTCCACTTCTTCGGCCAGCCGCTCCCAGGCGCTCAGGGAAGCCTGCAACTCGGCTTCTAGCTCCGCATAGCGTTCACCCAGCTCTCGCACCCGGCCCACATCGCTGCCTGCCTGCTGCAGCTGGGAGCCAATCTGCGCCAGAGACTGTTCCAGCGCGTGGATCTCGGCCTCCTGCGCCTGCAGCCTGCGCGCCGTTTGCCCTGTACGGGACCGGCGGCGGGGCGCCGGGGCGGCGTCCGCCGGCCGGAGCGGGGTCAGAAGGGACTGCGTACGCAGCGCCTCCAGCATCTGATCGTAGTTGCCGGAATACACCTGCAGCTGCTGCAACGCAGCCTCGACCTGCCACACCTGGGTTGCCAGAGCATTCACCAGGTATCGGTCGTGTGACACGAGCAGAATGGTGCCTTCGTAGTCCGAGAGTGCTGCCTGCAGCGTCTCCTGCGAGGCGAGATCCAGGTGCGAGGTCGGCTCGTCGAGCAGCAGCAGATTGGCGCCTTGCAGCACCAGGCGCGCCAGCGCCAGTCGGCCGCGTTCGCCCCCGGAGAGCATGGCGACGGTCTTGTCGATGTCGTCGCCGCGCAGCAGGAAGCGCCCCAGCCAATCGCGAGCGGCAGCCGGGGTGAGCGTTGAATCCGCCTCCATGACCGACTGGAGGACCGTGTCGGAAGCCTTCAGATCGGCATGGGCTTGGGCAAAGTACCCCAGGCGGATGCTCGCCCCCAGTCGGACCTGGCCGGCGCGCGGCTTCACCTCGCCCAGCAGCGTACGCAAGAACGTCGTCTTGCCAGCTCCATTGGGGCCGAGCAATGCGGCACATTCGCCGCGCCGAAGCACCAGGTCCGGCACGACGAACAGCGCCTCCGGTGCATCGGAATGTCCCAGCTGCAGCGCCTCGGTCTCCAGCACACGGTCGCCCGAGCGCTCTGCCCGGGCGAAGGCGAAGTGGATCGATCCCTCCGTCCGTGGACGCTGGACGGCATCCTGGCGCAGCATGCGTTCCAGCCGCTTGCGCCGGCCCTTGGCCTGGCGGGTGTTTTGCCCGGCGAGGTTGCGGGCGATGTAGTCGCTCTCGGTTGCGACAAAAGCCTGTTGCTTGCGGTAGGCCTGCGCTTGCAGCTCCTTGCGTTCCTGTCGCTGCTGGACGAAGGCCGTGTAGCTGCCGCGGTAGATCTCCAGCCCATTCCGCTCAAGCTCCCAGATCTGATGGGCCATCCGATCGAGGAAGTAGCGGTCGTGCGAGACGGCCAGGACCGCGCCCGGCCAATCCCTCAGCCAGCCCTCCAGCCACTCGAGCGCCTCGATGTCCAGGTGGTTGGTCGGCTCGTCGAGCAGCAACAGATCAGGATCTTCCAGGATCAGGCGCGCCAGATAAGCGCGCGTCCGCTCACCGCCGGAGAGCTTGGCCAGTGGGCGGTCGAAGGTTTCGGCGGTGAAGCCCAGGCCGGTCAGCACCCGCTTGATGCGGTTGGCGTAGGTGTAGCCGCCGCTGCGCTCGAAGGCTTCCTGCAGTGGGCCGTAGCGCGCCATGGCCTCTTCAGCCCGGCGCGGGTCGCCCATGGCGGCCTCCAGCGAGGCGAGGTCCGCCTCCTGGCGCCGCAGCTCCGCCAGCGCGTCCAGGCAAAAATCCCACAGCCGGGTCCCCGCCTGCACGCCGGGCAGCCCGGGCGGCAGGGCTTCTTGCGGCAGGTAGCCGATGCGCAACGCTCGCGCCCGGCTGAGCTGCCCGCCATCCGGCTGTTCGATCCCGGCCAGCAACCGCAGCAGCGTCGTCTTGCCGCAGCCGTTCGGCCCGACCAGGCCGATGCGCGACTGATGGGGAATAGCGAGCGAGACCGCCGTGAAGATGTCCTGGGCGCCGAAGCTCTTGGCCAGGTTGGAGGCAGTCAGCAGGGACATGGGGTCATCCAGCGCATTATACCCAGGCGATGGGATCCATCGGGCGGGCGCGATCGCCGCCCACAGCAGCTGCTGGGCTATAATTCCGGCCAACCCGGTCAGAAACCCGATCCATGTCCGACTCGCCATCCCAAACCTACCGCAGCACGCTGATTGCCGGACTGGTGATGGCCCTCTCCGGTGGCCTTGGGCTGGCGCTGTTGTTGACCACCACCCTGCCCACCGTCGGCCCGCGCTGGCTGTTCTTCTTTCTAATGACGATGACCGTCACCGGCGCGGCGCTGCCCTTCGTCTGGCTGCTGAATGTTCGTTTCGGCAAGCGCCGCTCGCCCTCTCCGGGCGTGCTGGCGCGTGAAGCGCTGCTGGTGGCGCTGTACCTCGACATCGCCATCTGGCTGCAGATCAACCGTAGTCTCTCCCTGCCGGTTGCCCTGCTGCTCGCGGCCGGCCTGGCCACACTGGAGTGGTTCCTGCGCCTGCTCGATGGGTCATCCGGGAAGTCCGGCCGGTGAGTCTCTCGGATCTGCCGTCGATCGACCGCCTGTTGCGCAACGAGGAAGCCCGTCGGTTGGTGGAACGCCATGGGCGCCCGCTGGTGCTCGGCGCGCTGCGCGCCCGGCTCGAGGCGGTGCGGGGCATGCTGTCGCCGGGTGATCCGGTTCCCGATGACGCCTTGCTGATCGAGGCCGCCGGACTGTCCATCGAGGCGTTGCTGCAGCCTGAGCTGCAACCGGTGATCAACGCCAGCGGAGTCGTGCTGCACACCAACCTCGGCCGTGCGCCGCTCAGCCGCGCCGCGCAGCAGGCGATGCTCGAAGCAGCCGCCGGCTATACCTCTCTCGAATTCGATCTGGCGCGCGGCCAACGCAGCCAGCGCCACATTCACGCCGAGCCGCTGTTGTGCCAGCTCACCGGCGCGCCGGCGGCGCTGGTGGTCAACAACAACGCTGCCGCCGTTCTGCTTGCCCTGACTGCACTGGCACGCGGAAAGGAGGTGCTCACCTCCCGCTCGCAACTGATCGAGATCGGTGGCGGTTTCCGCATCCCCGACATCCTCAAGCAGTCGGGGGCGCGGCTGGTTGAGGTCGGCACCACCAACCGCACCCACCTGCGGGATTTCGAGCAGGCGATTCGCTCGCAAACCGCCCTGATCCTGCACGCCCACGCCTCCAACTTCCGCCTGATCGGCTTCGCCACTGAGCCCAGTCTCGCCGCCCTGGCCAGTCTCGGCCGCAAGCACAAACTCCCCATGCTCGATGACCTCGGCTCGGGAGCCCTGCTGGACACGGCCCTCTATGGTCTGGGGCATGAGCCGACCGTGCAAGAATCCCTCCAGGCGGGGTCTTCACTGGTGGCCTTTTCGGGGGATAAGCTGCTCGGCGGACCCCAGGCAGGGATTCTGGTCGGCCAGCGGGATTGGATCGAGCAACTGCGCCGGCATCCGCTGGCGCGCGCCGTTCGCCCCGACAAGCTGTGTCTCTCCGCGCTGCGCGCCACACTCGTCCACTACCTGAAGGACGAAGCCGTGGAGCAAGTCCCGGTCTGGCAGATGATCGCCGCCTCACCCCACAGCTTGCGGCGGCGGTCGGAGGCCTGGGCGCAGGCCGTCGGCGCCGGCGAGGTGCGCCCAGGGCGGTCCACCGTCGGTGGAGGCAGCTTGCCCGAGGAGACCCTGCCTACCTGGCTTCTGGCCCTCTCCCTGCCTCACCCCAACCAGGCTGCAACCTGGCTGCGACGTCAGACGCCTCCGGTCGTTGCCCGCATCGAGGACCAACGGCTGGTGTTCGATCCACGCACGGTCTTCGAGAGTCAAGAAGCCGACCTGCTGCGCATCCTGCGCGGACTGCCTGCCGGATGATTTCAAGGGTTGTGAGGCCTGTCGGCCGGGCCAAGCGCTCCCGGCAGGCCCGAATCCGCTCCAAGGAGCTGCGATGAAGACCGAGCTCGACGCCCACCTGCAGGACGCTGGATTGGAGGGCCTGCTCATCCTGTCGGAAGGATCGCCGTGCCCAGCGATGGCGTACTTCTGCGGAACCACCCACGTCGGAACCTCGCTCCTGCTCAAGCTGCGCGGCCAGACGCCCATCCTGTATCACGGCAGCATGGAACGTGAACAGGCCGCCCTCACCGGCTTGCCCACCCGGGATCTCGAGCAGGCCGGCTGGCCCAAGGCGATTACCTTCGAGTTGGGCGAGCGATTTGCGGCTGAACTCATGGCATTGCAGGTGACCGGCCGTCTCGGGGTGTACGGCATGGCCGAGGCCAGTGCGACCTACGGATTCCTCACCGGACTACAGCAGTCCGCACCCAAGATTCAGCTCGCACAGGAGGATCCCAAGCGAGCTGTGCTCGCCCTGGCTCGATCGACCAAAGACCCGCAGGAGACCGAGCGCATGCGCGCCGTCGCCCAGGCCACCGTGTCCGTGGTGGGCAATGTGGCCGACTTCCTGACCAGCCATCGCTCCGAGAGCGGCAGGCTGGTCAACCATCAAGGCGAGGCGCTGACCGTGGGCGAAGTCAAGCGGCGCATCAATCTGTGGCTGGCGATGAAGGATCTGGAGAACCCGGAAGGGACGATCTTCTCCATCGGGGGAGAGACCGCCTTCCCCCACAGCACCGGCCGCCCAGATCAGCCGATCCCGCTCGGCACCCCGATCATCCTGGACATCTTTCCGCGCCAGGCAGGCGGCGGCTACTTCTACGACTTCACCCGCACCTGGTCGCTCGGCCGCGCCGACGAACGCCTGCTCTCCGCCTACCAGGACGTCGCCGAGTGCCACCGCGCCTGCGTCGAGGCCGTGCGCCCCGGCCTGGCCACGCGCCTGCTGCAGAACCAGGCCTGCGATCTGCTCGAAGGGCGTGGCCATCCGACGCTGCGCAGTCACCCAGGGACGACCGACGGGTACGTGCACTCGCTGGGTCACGGCGTTGGCCTGAACGTGCACGAGCTGCCAAGCATGCGCCATTTCGAAAGCGAGCTATCTGTCCTGCAGACGGGGATGGTGTTCACGATTGAGCCCGGTCTATACTACCCGGAGCAGTCCTTCGGCGTGCGCCTCGAGAACACCTACTTACTGGGGCCAGACGGCGGAGCGGAGGCGCTCGCCGACTTTCCGCAGGATCTGGTCCTGCGCGCGCCCGGCTGGTAGCCTAACTCGCTCCAGCAGGTGTCGCCGGCACCGGTTGACTTCGCCGCTGAGTTGATGCACCATCATCGACCGAACATGGATCAAGAGACACGCATCCTCGGCATCGAGACCTCGTGCGACGAGACGGCGGCTGCCGTCGTCGAGAGTGGCCGCCACGTCGTCTCCAATCTGGTCGCCTCTCAGGCCGAACTGCACGCCCGCTACGGCGGCGTCTTTCCCGAGGTCGCCTCCCGCATCCACATCGAGACCATCTTCCCCGTGGTCGCCGAGGCGCTGTCTCTGGCTCATGTGGGCCTGGATGCGATCGACGCCATCGCCGTCACCCGCGGCCCCGGGCTGGCCGGGTCGCTCGTCGTCGGGCTGAACATGGCCAAGGGGCTGGCCCTCGCCTCCGGTCTGCCGCTGCTCGGCGTCAACCATCTTGAGGCGCACCTGTACTCGACCTGGCTGGTCGAGGATCAGCCGACGCCGGAATTCCCGCTGCTGGGGCTGATCGTTTCCGGCGGCCACACCGAGTTGATCCTGATGACTGGCCAACTCGAGTATCAGCGCTTAGGCGCCACGCTGGACGATGCCGCCGGCGAGGCGTTCGACAAGGTGGCCCGGCTGCTCGGCCTGGCCTATCCTGGCGGTCCGGCGATCCAGACGGCCGCCGAGAACGGCGATCGCACCGCCTTTCGCTTCCCGCGCGCCTGGCTGGAAGGTACGTGGGACTTCTCGTTCAGCGGGCTGAAGACGGCCGTGCTGCGCGAGGTGCGCGCACAACAGCCGGAGATCGAGGCCGGGGTCGAAGCGCCGGGCCCGGGGCTGCCGATCGCCGACCTGGCCGCTTCCTTCCAGGCGGCGGTGATCGAGGTGTTAGTCGGCAAGACGATGGCGGCCGCCAAGGCGTTCAAGGCGAAGGAGATCCTGGTCGCCGGCGGCGTGTCGGCCAATCGGCCGCTGCGGGAGGCGATGGTCGATCAATCCGACTTCCCGGTGCGCGTTCCGCCGCTGTACCTGTGCACCGACAATGCCGCTATGATCGCCGCGCTGGGACACTGGCGCTACCTGGCCGGCCAGCGCGACGCCCTCGACATCGACGCCCTGCCCACCTGGCCGTTGGCCGGCTAACAGCCTGCGGGAATCACCCGTCCCTCGCCCGGCCACCACCCAGACCCAACCAAGCGTCCTGAGCCAAGTCCAGGAGCTCCACAATCGCCCAGCTGAGCTCCAATGGCTGCGGCATCCTGCATTCGGGGAGATTGCTGTCGCTTGGGGGTGAAGTCGATCGGGTCCGACAACCCAGAATCCCACGAGGACTCAACGCTCCATCGTCACCAGGCGCGTTCCCAGACGATGAATCTGGTGGAAGTTCGCCCCCTGACGGATACCGGCCATCACCCGCTCCGGCTGCTCGACGTAGCCGCCGCACAGCAGGCAGATCCGCTATCCGAACCGCACCTCGCTCAAGGGCGCGCTGCGCCCGACCAGCGCCACTTGGCTTCTCGGGAGGCACATCGCAGGCAGCCCCTCCAGCCTCCGATTGACCAGGGCCATGCCGGTGATGACGATCAGATCCGATTGCGGGAGGATGCCGCAGGCAGGTTGGGCCGGGCTTTAACCCTGGCGCGGGTCCAGCTCGAGAACGGATACGCTCGCCGCGAGCGAGCGCAGCGCCGAGACGAAATGGAACCTCCCGACTACCGCCACCTGTTTGCCAGCGCAGCCGCGCCCCAGAGCCCGATCGGCGTTCACCTCCACCCATCGATCCGGCGCCAGCGGAAGCAGGGCCTGGAGGGCGGCGAAACCCAGGCTGGCTTCGGGACCGCCGTGCGGCGCCCGCTCGACCAGGGCGAGGGCGCACGCTGGGAAACCCATTCCCCTGCGTCAGCGACCGCCGGCGGGTCAGCCCAGTGCAAACCCAGGCTGGTCTCGATAACCTCGCCCGCGACGGCAACCGCCAGCAGGTCTTCGGACCAGCCCATGGGTCCATGCTCTCCGAAGGCACCGCGACCGAGTGACGGTTGACACTCCCCCACGCGGGCTGAATCGGCGACAATCCAGCCAGCATCCCATCATCCATCCCAGACTGCCCACCTCCGGCTGCACCCCCGGAATCCGCCGGATCCGCGTGGGCTGGGTTACCTGGCCGGAAGGAGTGGCCCCGCATGATCGAAGTCCTTCTCGCCCGCTGGCAGTTCACCATCACCTCCGTCTATCACTTCTTCTTCGTCCCGCTGACCATCGGCCTGGCCTGGCTGGTGGCGATCATGGAAACCGCCTACGTGCGCACCGGCGATCCGATCTACCTGCGCATGACCCGCTTCTGGGGCAAGCTGTTCCTGATCAACTTCGCCGTGGGGGTCGTCACTGGCATCGTGATGGAGTTCCAGTTCGGCATGAACTGGTCGGAGTACTCCCGCTTCGTAGGGGACGTGTTCGGCGCCCCGTTGGCGATCGAGGCGCTGCTGGCCTTCTTCCTCGAGTCGACCTTCCTTGGGATCTGGATCTTCGGCTGGGATCGCCTGTCGAAGGGATTGCACGCCGCCACGATGTGGCTGGTAGCCTTCGGATCGACGATGTCCGCCCTGTGGATCCTGATCGCCAACTCGTTCATGCATGAGCCGGTCGGCTACGCCCTGGAGGGCGGTCGGGCGGTGATGGTGGACTTCTGGGCGTTGGTGAGCAATCCCCATGTGCGTTTGCAGTTCCCGCACGTGATCGCCGGCGCCGTCACCACCGCCGCCTTCTTCATGCTCGCCATCAGCGCCGTTCATCTGCGGCGCCAGACCGAGCCGAGAGCAATGTTCCGGCGCTCATTCGTGCTGGCGGCGATCTACGGCACGATCGGAGTCGCGCTGGTGGGGCTGGTCGGACACAGCCAGGCACAACACATGGTGCAGGTGCAGCCGATGAAGATGGCCGCGGCGGAGGCGTTGTGGGAGAGCGAGGACCCGGCCTCGCTTTCGCTGTTCACCATCGGCAACGAGCCGGAACAGCGCGATGTTTTCGCCATCCGGATTCCCACCCTGCTCAGCCTGCTGGCCTACAACCGGCTGGAGGGCGAGGTCAGGGGCATCAAGGACCTGCAGCTAGAGTTCGAGCAGACCTATGGTCCGGGAAACTACGTCCCGCCGGTGGCCATCAGCTACTGGACCTTCCGGCTCATGGTGGGCGCCGGCCTGCTGATGGGGCTGCTGGCGCTGCTGGCGCTGATCGGGGTGGTCCGTGAGCGTTTCGACCGCTCACCCCGCCTGCTGGCGGTGCTCATCCCGGCGGTCCTGCTGCCCTACCTGGCCAACAGCACGGGATGGATCCTCACCGAGGTGGGCCGCCAACCATGGATCGTCTACGGCCTGCAGTTCACCGCCAACGCCGCCTCTCCGACGGTGACGACGGGCATGCTGATCACCTCAATTGTCACCTTCACCTTGCTCTATTCCGTTCTGATCGGCGTGGCCGTCTACCTGCTGTGGCGCAACTCGGTGGGCGCACCGGCTGCGGCCAGTCTGGCCTCCGCCGGCGCCTAGCCAGCGGTCGAGGTGCATCATGAACTTGAATTCGCTGTGGTTTGTGCTGATCGGCGTCCTGTTCATTGGCTTCTTCATCCTCGAGGGTTTCGACTACGGCGTCGGCATCCTGACGCCCTTCCTGGGCAAGAACGACCATGAGCGGCGTCAGCTGATCAACACCATCGGCCCGTTCTGGGACGCCAACGAGGTCTGGCTGATCGCCGCCGGCGGGGCGATGTTCGCCGCCTTTCCCGACTGGTATGCCACGCTGTTCAGCGGATTCTATCTGGCGCTGCTGATCATCCTGTTCTTCCTGATTCTTCGGGGGGTGGCCTTCGAGTTCCGCAGCAAGGAGACCCGGCCGAACTGGCGCAGAACCTGGGACTGGGCGTTGTGTGTCGGCAGCGCGGTGCCGGCTCTTCTGTGGGGCGTCGCCCTGGGAAACCTGATCCTGGGTGTGCCGATCGATCCCGACATGAACTATGTCGGCGACCTGTTCGACCTGCTGCGGCCCTACGCCCTGGCCTACGGGATCACCTCTCTGCTCGGCTTCATGCTCACCGGCGCCGTGTTCTTGACGCTCAAGACCACCGGCGTGCTGGCGGAGAGGGCGCAGCGATTCGCTGAGCGGCTGTGGCTGCCTACGGTGATCGTGGTGTTCCTGGTGATCGGCTACGGCTATTTCTACACCGGAATGTTCCAGCGCTTCGGTGTGAATCCGGGGATCGTCCCGCTGACCGCCGGTGCAGCGCTGCTGTCCGCCGGCTTCCTACTCAAACGACGCTACAACGGCTGGGCCTTCGCCATGTTGTTGGTCACGATTGCCTTCACCCTGCTCACGCTTTTCATTGGCCTGTACCCACGCCTGATGGTCTCCAGCCTCAATCCCGCCTGGAGCCTGACCATCTACAACGCCGCCTCCGGGCCCTACACGCTGCGGGTAATGACGATCGTGGCCGTCATCTTCCTGCCGATCGTGCTTGCCTACCAGGGCTGGTCGTATTGGGTGTTTCGTCACCGGGTGACGCCAGAATCTCACCTCGAGTACTGAAACCCCGTTGCTCCGACGGACGACTCCAGGCGGAGCCCTTTCGGCTCCGCCTGGACCATATACGCCGGCAACGGCCCAAGCCTGCGCCGGGCGCCGGCCGGCCTGGCGGCCCGAGTTCGAGCTGATGCTGGAAAGACGGCTGCTCGCCCTGGCGCATGCCGCACCCCGCCTGCTGGCGGCGGCAATTGCCGCCGGCACCCTGGCGGGTTGGACCTCGATCGGCCTGGCCTGGCTTGTTAGCCGCATGATCGGCGGCGTCTTTCTGCGCGGAGCGACGCTGCCGCAGATCCTCACCCCACTTGTCGCCGCGGCAGCCCTCACCGCGCTGCGGGCTGGTCTGAGCTGGGCAAGCGACGCCGCCGGACAGTCCGCCGCCGGGCGAGTGAAGCACGCCGCCCGCACTCGCCTGATCGAGCACTTGTTCGCGCTGGGACCCGCCTCCCTCACCCGTCAGAAGGCGGGGGAACTCACAGCAACCGTCGGCGAGGGGATCGATGCCCTGGACGCATTTGTCGGGCAGTTCATGCCGCAGCGCGCCCTGGCGCTGCTGGTGCCCCTGAGCATCGTGGTTGTCGTCGTGCGCATCGATCCAATTTCGGCGGTGCTGCTGGCACTGACCGGGCCACTGATCCCGCTCTTCCTCTGGCTGGTGGGCGACACCTCCGCCCGCCAGGCGCGCCGCCAATGGCGAACGCTGGGAAGGCTCAGCGCGCAGTTCCTCGACGCCTTGCAGGGCCTGGCGACGCTGAAGGCCTTCGACCGAAGCCGGGCGCAGGCTGAACGCATTC
>Ga0105094_10002106_pt1 | contig 10399 bp, 7 predicted proteins | sample PPLLak1March2015_2_FD_87023 | JGI IMG/M metagenome (GOLD analysis project Ga0105094, IMG submission 87023) | Freshwater sediment microbial communities from Prairie Pothole Lake near Jamestown, North Dakota, USA - PPLs Lake P8 Core (3) Depth... | ecosystem: Environmental > Aquatic > Freshwater >...
CTTGTATTTGTCCTGCCAGGAGGCATGGCACAACCGGTATTTTTCGGGTCTTATCCCGATACGCTGAACAAAAAGCGTTTGCATACCATTATAGCCACTGAGGCGGGCATATATGCGGCAGGAGTGTCTTTTCTGAGTTTTATCTGGTACAAGGACAAGGCTAGGGTTCCCTTTCATTTCTATGATGATTCGAAAGGGTATTTGCAACTGGATAAGGCAGGCCATGCTTACTGTGCATACCATGAAAGCTATACGGCTTATTATGCCATGCGCTGGTCAGGAATAGATAAAAGGAAGGCTTTGATTTATGGAGGCCCGGTTGGCCTGGTTTTTCAAACCCCTATAGAGGTTTTTGACGGATTGTTTGAAGGCTGGGGATTTTCATGGCCCGATATGGCGGCCAATACCTTCGGCGCCTTGTTGTTTACGGCGCAGCAAGCCCTGCTCGACGAACAGGTGGTGATTATGAAATTTTCTTATTCCCCCAGCGGCTATCCAAAATATCATCACATCCTTGGTGAATCTCAACTGGAAAGCTTCTTCCTCGATTATAACGGCCATACACAATGGCTGTCCGGTAATCTCCGGAGGTTGACCGGCCTTGAAAAAATCCCCCGCTGGATCAATATCGCTTTCGGTTACAGCGGGAACGGGATGATCAAGGAATTCGAAAATCCCACCTGGTACATGGGCAGGCCTTTCCCTTATCTGGAAAGATACCGGCAGTATCTCTTTTCGCTGGATATTGATTTTTCCAGGATCCCCTGTAAAAAGAAGTGGATGCGAAGTACATTCCGGATCCTGAATCTGATCAAAGTCCCCTGCCCTGCAGTCGAGTTCAACCGTGTTGACAATGTAAGATTCAGGTTATTGTATTTTTGAACGGGTACAGCAAAATTATCCGCCCCTGCTGCTCGTTCAAAACTTGCTGCAATATAGCCCCACTGGGTGTAGTTTTCATAACTACACCCTGATATCAGTAGTTATTTTAATGAATGAAGATTAAGTCTAAAACAGACAGCGTGAATATGCAGGTGTAGTTACGCTATCGCTAAACTACACCTGGTTAGGGGCAATTCTTTCAGGTTAGTTGAAACAATTTATGAATACTTTTGTTAAGGATAAATAGATCCTATAATCATAATTAAACAAAGACTAAACCAATATGCCAAAAGAAATCAAAACAGAAATTCTGATTTATGCAACACCTGAAAAAGTATGGTCTATACTGACGGACTTTGATGATTATCCTAACTGGAATCCTTTTATAAGATCAGTAACCGGCCAGGTGAAGCCCGGATCAACCATAACGGCAAGGCTCAAGCCGCCGAAAGCTTCCGGTATGACGATTAAGCCCAGGGTGATTGCCTTTGAGACCAATAGGGAATTATGCTGGCGCGGGCATTTGTTAATCCCCGGACTGTTTGACGGAGAACATAGTTTTGTATTGCACGACAATGGCAACAATACAACAACCCTGAAGCACAGCGAGCAGTTTAACGGATTACTGGTACCGCTGTTCAGGAAAATGCTTGATGTTAATACGACAAACGGTTTCCATCAGATGAACCGGAAACTGAAGGAAATGGCTGAGCAATATTGAATGGTTTTACAAAATCCGGATTTGGCTATAAAAGTTATCACACTATGAACCAATAAAAATCAAAGCTATGGCAACAACATTAAAGACCATGATAACCGTTGAAGCAACCATTCATGCTCCGGTTGAAAAAGTCTGGAACTTGTGGACAGATCCAAGACACATAATACATTGGAATCATGCATCAGATGACTGGTATACCCCATGGGCGGAAAACGATGTAAAGGCCGGCGGAAAATTCCTTTGGCGGATGGAAGCAAGGGACGGCAGTCATGGCTTCGGCTTTTCCGGAGTATACAAAACGGTAGTATTAAACAAGCAACTGTTGTATACCCTGGATGATGGCAGGGAAGTACGCATACGTTTTGCTTCAGACGAAGATAAAACAATGGTTACGGAATCTTTTGAAGCTGAAGGTGAGAACACCATAGAATTACAGCAGGGAGGCTGGCAGGCTATTCTGGACAATTTCAGAAAATATGCTGAAGCCTATGGTGAAATGGAGGTAGTACATTTTGAAATACTCATTAATGCCCCGGTTGAAAAAGTATACAGGACCATGATCGATGAAAAGGGGTATACAGACTGGACTGCGGAGTTTAATCCAGCTTCACATTATGAAGGATCGTGGCAAAAGGGCTCCGAGATCCGGTTCCTGGGTACTGACAAGGATGGTAAAATGGGAGGAATGTTAAGCCTCATCAGGGAAAACATTCCTGAAAAGTTTATCAGTTTAGAGCACAGAGGCGAAATTGAAGACGGCAAAGAAAAGATGAACGGGCCGAAAGTCAGTGAATGGGCCGGTGCACTGGAAAATTATTCATTTAAAGCAGTTGGTGATGCAACCTTACTTTCGGTTGACGCAGATACCAGCCAGCAGTACAAATCCTATTTTATCAATACATGGCCAAAAGCGCTGGAACGGTTAAAATCAATTTGCGAGGCAAAATAAAAGTGCCGCAGATTTGCTGTCAGGTTTAACAGTTGTATGTCTTATGATGGATAAGGAACCAATTCTTTTTTATCAATTCATTTGTTAAATTAAATCAAATCTTATCATTATGGCAAAAGTAAGCACCTATCTTAATTTTACCCGCAATACCGAGGAAGCGTTCAATTTTTACAAATCGGTATTTGGCGGTGAATTTACCGGCAATATTGCGCGTTTCGGCGAAATTCCTCCTGCAGAGAATAAGCCGGCTTTAGCGGAAGCTGATAAAAACCTGGTGATGCATGTGGCATTGCCCATCCTTGGCGGCCATGTGTTAATGGGAACCGATGCCCCTGAATCAATGAATTTTAAAGTTCATTTCGGGAACAATGTATACATCAATCTTGAACCCGACACAAGGGCTGAAACGCAACGGCTTTTTAAAGCACTTTCAGCTGGGGGCAGGGTGGAACAGGAATTGCAGGATATGTTCTGGGGAGACTATTATGGAAGCTGCAAGGATAAGTTTGGGGTACAATGGATGTTTGTCTGCTCAGAAAAAAGCAAATAGTAACGTCCGGGCAACAGACGTTGTACCTTGGTGCATGCAGGGTGGGGAGCCGGGGATGGATCAGCAGTAGGCTTGTTAAAACCTTAATCTCACGCCCACACCCCCCGGCATCATCGTAAACGACCAGGTAATCGGGGGTTCGCGGAGGGACGGGATATACCCTGTTTTATACTGCCGGCAGTAATCATTGTAATCACGGATGGCCCGGGTGGGCTGGGTAAAGATCTGGGCTTCGCATATGGCGGTGTTCATGGCCACATTGATTAACCCTTCCGTGAATGTTCTGTTGAAACCAAGCCATACGATAAACCCGCAAGCCACATTCACGGCTCCGTCCATAGCATGAATTTTCCATGAACGGCCTTCCTTTTCCCTGATAGCACAGGCTTCGAGCCATTTTTCAGCTTCCTGCAGTTTCACCAGATTTTGCCCGGGGCTTCCTTCCGGTATCTCCCTCAGCCTGTCGGGTGCATACCCCGGTTCCATGGGAGAGAGGATCTGTGCTCCCATGCCCAGCAATGTAGTGAGGGCTCCCAGGGCCATATCCTGCCGGGTAGTCAGCCTGTCGCTGGCCAGGACCACAGCTCCCTGTGCCAGGGTTGCCGACCCATAGCCTGCAATCCATCCATACCACCATATATTGGCTTTTTTCTTTCCCTGATCCAGCATTTGCTGAATGACCAGTATTCTTTCTTTTACCACAGAGTCGGGTATGGAATCCTGTGCCCTGATTACGCCGGTCCAAAAAAACAGCATGAGCAAAAAAGAAATAATTATTTTCATCCCATTAACAGTTCAGATGCATAATTGATTCAACTTTTCTTATCAGCCAGCAGCCCGGATTCCTTCAGCCGGGTCGAGAATATCAGACTCAATACCATAAGCCCTATGAGAACGACAAGAGATTTCGTCATGGAGCCGGTGACGGGAGATTTCAATAAATCCATCCCGATAATGAAAACGATTCCTGATATCTGCCCCATAAGTAAAAGCAGACCGTTTGACATACCTTCTGAGGCGGGATAGGCAACTTCAGCTCCATACTGAAAACCGATCGGACCTGCACTAAGCAGAAAGAAGCCCATGGTGAATGCGGAGGCGATTAAAAGCGCATAGCTTGTTGCAAAGGTAACACCTGTAAGGCCAATGACAGTTCCTGCAAGGGCAATAATGATAAAACGGATCCTTTTCCGGTAATGATCCGATAGTAAAGGCAGGATCAGCGCTCCTATTATTCCGCCGCCAATCATTATTCCACCGGTAATCCCTGCCTGGATGGCCGAGAATCCTCTCGGCCTCAGGATATCTTCAATCCAGGTCGTTACGCTGTTGAATACTCCGAGTCCTATAAAAAAAATGACCATAAGCCAGATGAAGTTTCTTTTCCGCAGTGTACTTTTCATTCCTGCCAAAACCATTAAGCGCTCTTCCTGATCAGGAAGGCATGGCGCGGATGGTGGTCTTTCCTTTATCAGAAAAGCGAATGCAACAACGGCACTTAAAGATACAATGCCATAAATATTAAGCATTCCACCCATATTCCACCGGACAACCAGGTAAGGGGTAATGGTCATGCCGGCAATAATGCCAAGGTACATGGCCATTGTTCCGAGCCCGGATGCCGTCGCGCGTTCCTGCATTGGGAACCATCGGGCTGCCAGTTTGGTAATGGCATTCAGGATAAATGGCTGTCCGATTGCGATGCCGGTCTGGGCAATGAGGATAAACGTATAGTTTGAAGCTGCAAGGCCCCTTATCATTCCGAAGATACCCGTGAGGATAACTCCTGTTCCTATGCCGGCGCGGATCCCATAGGTGTCTATCATCCATGAAGCAGGAATTGAAATGACAATGTACACGATCATAAAAATCATGGACAATAGACCAATCCTGATATCTGAAACCTGGTAAAAATCTGCTGCAATGCTGGTAATGGGTGCGAAGGTTATCCATAATAACTGGTTAACAGCCACAACAAACATAAAAATTGCCAGCATTACCCATCGGTAACCGTAAACTTTAAAGGTGGTTTGTTCCATAGTAAACTATTTAGGGTTGTTTTTCAATCCATGTGGCCCCGGATAAGGCATCTAAATCTACATCCGGATCGAATTGCACCTGAACGGGTTCTCCGGCAATCAACCTGCGCATCTTTCGCGGGTTAAGATTCACCTTGCCGCTGACGAGTTCAGGAATATTAAAATTATATAAATACGAATCGTAAAAGAGGGGATCTTTTTGCGGCAGTATGAAGGGTTTATGCACTTTTCCATCCTTGTCGAAATAGGAAAAATAAGGATGCGAGAATAAATTATTGAGTCTTTTGCTGCTGAAAACAAACCATCTCCCGTTCATCGACCAGGCATGATAGCTTTCATTGCTTTCTGTATTGATGTCAGGTTTGTGATATTCGCCGGTGCTGAGATCCATAAGGTAAAGATCGCTGCCGGCATGATTGATAGAAAAATAGCCATGGTCGATCATGCAGAAAAGGATGGTTCGGCCATCCGGGGAAATCCTCGGGAAGGTTATGCTCTTTCCCGTCTGATGCGCGCTCAGCACTGTGTCCACATTTCCCCATGTGTTTGATGCAGCATCGTACGGAATCTTCAGCAGACTGTACTGGGTGTAAAACCTGCTTTGAAAGTCACCCCGGGTTTCCGGGGCGCTGATGAAATAGAGCCATTTCCCGTCAGGGGACCAGGTTGGGAAATTCTCCCGGCTCCGGGTGGAAATCCCGGGTGATGTGGTGACGGTATTGGTTTTGACGTTGTATACCACCAGGTCAGAGGCCTGATCTGTCACCTCATGGTAATTGTTCCTGTCGTTGAGGAAGTATTCATTGAAAATATTGACGGAATATGCTATGAGTTCCCCGTTCGGATTCCAGGCCGGATAACCGAAGGCTGACATGGTAAAGGGGGTGGTCGTTGTGGCTTTAAAAAGTTTTTCTCCATCCAGGATGACAGTGCCCGCATTGACCTGCCTCAGGTGCAATGACATTTTTTGCGGATTATTCCCCGAAAATGTATGACAGTTAAAACATCCGAATTTGGTGGAAGCATTTTCATAGATCAGCGCTGTTTCAAAATTCTCAAGATCACGCTGGTACAGCTCCATATTCCTGGAATACATATATTGGGTGTTGATGGTCCGGTATACCAGGTGATTCTCAATTTCTTCCACGGCAATGGTGTCAACGATCGGGGCATACCTGACCCATCCTCCGTTCTTGACATAGATGTCTATGATAAGTTTTTCCCCCTTGTTCCTGCCCAGTAATGCATGCCATTTATCAACGGGTATTTCAATACCGGGGGAAGTCTGTTGCAGGATTATGGTGCCGCCTTTCCCGGCGGTAATTTCAACGTGGAACTTTTCTCCTTTTTCGCGGATGAAAAAATTAAGGGGTGCAATATTCGGCGGAACAACAATGCCGTTATAATCGGGAAAGATAGATGCGGCCCTGGCCTCGCTGGAATAATCATGGATCTTTCCGGTACAGCCGGTCAAGGCCAGCAGCAAGACCAATCCTGTAAAACAGCAGTTTTTCCTGAAAGCCATTACCATAATCAGTCGTAAAATTAGTAATCCTTTGTCGTATTAATTTCCCCTGTATGATCAGGAGGTCCATAAAAGAAACCATAATACATGTAAGTGCCGGAATATCGCCTGAGCTTTTGCATGGCCAGCTCCCTGTCATCGGTATAAGGCCTCAGGGTTTCTATAAAGCCTGTGAAGGTTTCCCGGCTGTTTTCACTGATGTTGAATGCTGACTGATCCTGAATATCCTCCACAAAAAGATGGGTTAAATATGCCTGTTCAAACATTTTGGGCAGCTGGTCATAATATTGCTTTGAACCTTCGAGGTTAATGACAAAGTAATCAAGGTTCTGCAGCAGCAGATAACACATCTGCAAATGCTCGTATGCCCTTTTATTTTCCTTGTTCCGGGCCAGCAATTCCTGCAGTCTTTCTGTCAGGTCTTCCGAGATTAGGGCACGTTGCGGCATGCATTTTCTTTTTTCCATCAGCAGGTTATCCTTTGCTGCAAGGGTTGTATCGATGGTATAGGGCATATAGCGCCTGACAAAATCCCGTGAAACAAAGTTGCCGGAGAGGTTGTTGAGAAATGCCCGGGCTGCATTATAGTTGCCATATATTAAATGCGTCATGACCAGCCGTTTCATCACCCTCGGATTATAAGGCATTAAAGCCAATGCAGCATGAGCCCATTGCTGTGATATGCTGATATACCCCAGATCGAAATAATAATCACTGATGATATGGGCAAGGCCGGGATTGCCTTTGGTTACCCTGTCGGGATAAAGGGCAAATACACGGTATTGGGGATAACTGAAAAACAGATCGGTGAATATTCCGGCATTATCGATAGCCCGGTTGTAATGATAGTTAATGAAAACATCGTACTGTGGATCGGAAAGGGCAATATCGATGACATCTTTCCATTGCTCATGATAACAGTAATAATCAGCCAGGGCAATATTTTTTTTATGCTTGTCGAAGGTGGCGCTGATAAGAAAACCGGAGATGCCGGCCAGGATCAACAGGATCAGCCCATGGATTAACATGGCTTTTGCGTACAGGAACGCTGCAAAACGGCTTGACAACTCAGGTCCTGCATGAGCGAACAGTTGGTTTTTCAGGATCAGGATCAATCCGGTAAGGGGCAGAGAAAAACAGAAAAGATAGAACAGCAGTCCAGGCTTATAATTTACAAAAGCATCCAGATAAATATCAATCTCAGGGAGGAAAGAAAAATAGGCATTCTCAGGGTAAACAGGAAAAATGTGTTTGTAGGCAATGAAATCTATCACAAAGGTGAAAATGGCTGTAAAAGACATAAAGAACAGTCTCGTTTTAAGAGGTAGCTTTTTATAGGGGAAAAGCATTACTGCAGTTATGGAGAATACCAGCAACGATCCGCTTCCGGCCAGATAATAAATTAACAAAGCCAGGCCGGAAAATGCAATAAAATGATGGATCCCCTTTTTAAATAAAAAAACAAGTAACCATAATGCCATGACAACGAACAATATTCTGATGGCGGCGACAAAAGGGAAATAATAATTATTCAGCAAGGCGATGAAAAGGATGAAAGGAATGTACATCAGGTAAAAGGCATAGGGTGAATCATCCCTGCTTTTAATGATAGAGTATACAGCCAGCATCATGAGCATCCCTATGGCCAGTATTACAAAGGGGCCGGCCCATGGGTAACAGAAAAACTGTGTCAGGAAGTTGGCCATATACTTTGCCAGGCCGCCGGGGAATTTAAGGAAGGTGGTAAAGAAGTCCCGGTTCAGTAGAAAGGCCGGCTGCTGGACATGATAATGCAGCTCAGGCTGAATGGTAATTTTTATATAGAGAAAAATAATAATTACATAAGCTGTAAAGAACGACCACTTAATGATTACAGAAGTACGTTGCTTCATTATCAGGAATTAATGAGTTCAATGCAATTGAAATCAGCAGTAAATTTAAATGTTTATGACAAAAAACCAAATTTGAAGATTCCATGGTCGACGGTCCGAGGCAAACTCTTGAATGCTGATCTGCAGGTAGCCGGATTGAAGAAAAATTTAATAGTTGCAGTTGACTTATAATGGTAATAAGGGTATATTTGAAGGAATGTTGTAACCAAACTATCCTTAAAAACAAGGTTAAATATTCTTGTGGTATGAATAAGGTTTTTACATCGTACCCAAAGGCAATGGCTGTTTTTCTGATGGTAATCCTGTCTTCAGCCGTTATCGCACAACACCCGTCCGTTGGAGGATATCACGTTTATTACGGCCACCTGCACAACCACACCTCCTATTCCGATGGACTGGGCACGCCGGCACAGGCATACGCTTATGCAAGGGATAACGCGCATCTCGACTTTCTGGGCCTGGCCGATCATACCACCGCTAACAGCTATGATATAAGCCCTGAAGAATGGGACGATACAAGGATACAGGCCAATGCCTTTAACATGGACGGAGCATTTGTAACTTTTTTTGGCTTTGAATGGACTCACGATACCATTGGCCATGTTACGGTCGTTAATGCCGACAGCGTTGGTCACCGCTCCGGCATAACTGATTTTGCATCCCTTGTATCATGGCTTTCCGGAAGGGATGCCGTCGCCTTTTTCAATCACCCTGGCCGGTGTGATTCCAACGGCATATTTAGTTATAACTCCGGCATAACTCCATCATTGCGTTTTGTCGGAATGGAGTTGTGGAACACCAACGACGGATTCCCGGTTTATTATGATAACAATGGATATACGACCGGCGACAACAGGGGGAATTTTGATGAGGCCCTTGCAAACGGATGGATGATCGGAGCTGCCGGTTCCGGTGATGAACATGGCAATACCTGGGGAAAAACGCAGGATTGCCGACTGGCAATCCTGGCAGACCATTTGACCCGGGAGGATCTGTATGCCGCCCTGAAGGCAAGGCGGTTTTACAGTACCCTGGAATCCGATATCAGGTTATCCTTCAAAATGAATGGCCATGAGATGGGTTCCTCCATTCCGGCCGGACCCTGTGCCCTGCAGATAGAGGCGGCCGATGGGGGAGGCGAGAGCTTTGCCACCGTGGTCCTCTATGACAGAAACAGGCATCGCCTGAAAACATGGAAGCCCGGAGCAGCAGCTTTTACCATCCATGACAGCCTTACAGTTTCGGCAGGTGATTATTACTATGTAAAAGTGATCCAGGCAGATTCATCCGGTATGGCAGGACAGGCCATTTCTTCTCCCCTGTTTGTTTCTTCGATGAAAAGCGACGGCAACCAGACTTTCATGATTGAACGTGATTCCTGTATCATTATTCACAGCAATGTGAGCGGGGGCATGCCCCCCTATTCATATCAATGGTCCCCTGCCGCGGGATTGAGCTCAGCGACCGCCTCCGATCCTGTTGCCTGTCCGGCCGACAGCATCGTCTACCATGTCACCGTGACGGATGCCATCGGATGCATCATAACGAAAACGGTCACGGTGAACATAGATCCGCTACCGGGTCCGGCCGGTGACATTTCAGGACTTACAAGCGTCTGCCGTGGTTCACAGGCCGTAATTTATTCGGTGCCTGCGATTGTCAATGCGACATCATACGCCTGGACACTGCCTGAAGGTGCAACCGGATCAGGCAGCACAAACAGCATTTCGGTGGCGTACGGTTCGATGGCCGTCTCAGGAAATATTTCGGTACACGGATACAATGCATACGGTGACGGAATAGCCTCAACCCTGGCTATCATGGTGACCCCGGCTTTTTCA
>Ga0105094_10002108_pt1 | contig 10393 bp, 9 predicted proteins | sample PPLLak1March2015_2_FD_87023 | JGI IMG/M metagenome (GOLD analysis project Ga0105094, IMG submission 87023) | Freshwater sediment microbial communities from Prairie Pothole Lake near Jamestown, North Dakota, USA - PPLs Lake P8 Core (3) Depth... | ecosystem: Environmental > Aquatic > Freshwater >...
CAAGCGCAACCGCAGGCAACCACTTTGACTCGGGGATGACCTGGTACTTGATGTCAAAGGCTTTGTCTTTGTTTGACCCATAGTCCGGGCCAAGGTCTGAAGGGACATTCGTAATCTCAGTGAGACGCCCTGTTAACTCCAGGCCTGGGAAAACCCCCATGCCGCCGCCATACCAACGATAAGGGAGCGCCTGGGCGCCGCTGACCCTGATGACGCCGTCGTCCAGGACGCGGGCGGTCGGGATTTCCAGGAGGCCTGTGCCGAGCCAATTGGCGACATTGTTAAAGGGCCGGTCGTAGGGATAGGCTGAAGATGCAAAGAGAATGGGAAGAAGAACAGCAAAAGTGAGTGCGGAGACGATTTTCCTTTGAAGAAGGGGCAACAGGCACATCCTCGGTGGCAGAAGTGAACTGCCCCGCTGCGAGCAGCGTGGTGTCATTCCGTGCTTGACACGGAATCCAGTCCCTTTCTCTGGATTCCGGCTTCCGCCGGAATGACGGCAACCACAGCAAGCTGCGGGAGAGAACCCGAAAGGATTCAACAGAGAAACCCGGTGTTGACACGGGTGACACGGCGTTGCTAAAAGGTAGTCAAGGCTTTATCAAACGCGCGGGTTGAAGTCAATGGACGAAAGAAGTAAGAGAGTGAAGCGCGGCCTGACGGCCTTGAGGAGCGCGGCGTTCGAGGAGCGCAAAGCTTGAGGCAAGGGAGGGGAGAAAGAAGAGCGTCCTGACGGCCTAGAGGAGCGTTCCGCATAAGCGGAACTCGAGGAGCACTTCGTTCGAGGCAAAAGCAGAAAAGTCTGAAGGAGCTTACTGACGGACTTGAGGAGCGCTTCGATCGAGGAGCGCAAAGCTTGAGGCAAAAGATCAATGACTAAAGGGCCGAAATTCCTATTTGTGTGCCAGAGCTGCGGGCACCAGACACCCAAGTGGCTGGGGCGCTGTCCTGACTGCGGCCAGTGGAACTCCTTTGTCGAAGAGGTGACGCAGCGAGGAACGAAAGGCCTTCCCTCCTTTGTCATGGGGCAGCCTCAGCCGATCGACTCCATATCGCTCGATCCTGAAATGCGGCTCAAGACAGGCCTCCAGGAATTCGACCGCACGCTGGGAGGCGGGGTCGTGCCCGGCTCCCTGGTCCTCATCGGCGGTGACCCGGGCATCGGCAAATCCACCCTCCTCCTCCAGGTCGTGGCCAGGCTTTCCAAAGAGCGGTTGAGAGCCCTTTATCTTTCCGGTGAGGAGTCCCCTCAGCAGATCAAGATAAGAGCCGAGCGACTTTCGATTCGTGCGGAAAACCTCTTCCTTCTCACAGGGACCTGCATCGAACACCTCTTTGAACGGATCGACGAGCTTAAGCCCAACCTCCTTGTGGTGGATTCCATTCAAACCGTGTACACCGAGGCCTTGCCTTCTGCGCCGGGCAGCGTGGGACAGGTCAGAGAAGTGTCCACGCGGCTTCTCAACTGGGCCAAGAAGACCGGCATCCCCACCTTTCTCATAGGGCACGTGACCAAGGACGGAGCGATTGCAGGGCCCAAGGTGCTCGAGCACCTGGTGGACACAGTCCTCTATTTCGAAGGCGACAACTCGCACGCTTTCAGGATCCTGCGGGCCGTGAAAAACCGCTACGGCTCCACCAACGAGATCGGCGTCTTTGAAATGAAGGACTCGGGACTCGAAGAGGTGGGCAACCCTTCGCGCATTTTCCTGGAAGAGAGGCCTGAGGGCGCTTCCGGCTCTGTCGTCATCCCCTGTCTCGAAGGCACCAGACCCCTGCTCCTTGAACTGCAGGCCCTTGTGGGACCCAGCCCCCTCGGCATGCCGCGCAGGACCGCGATCGGCGTGGACCACAACCGGATTTCTCTCCTCGTCGCAGTTCTGGGCAAGAGGATGGGGATCGAGATGGGAGATCAGGACATCTTCGTGAACGTGGCAGGAGGCATGAGGGTGGATGAACCAGCTGCGGATCTCGGGATTGTTTCAGCGCTGATTTCCAGTTTCCTGGACCGGCCTGTAGACAAGAACCTGGTCGTTTTCGGCGAGGTCGGACTCGCCGGGGAAATCCGGGGGGTGAGCCAGCCCGAGGTTCGCATCAAAGAGGCTAAGAAACTCGGGTTCAGCCGGTGCCTGCTGCCCAAGGGCAACGTCGAAGCGTGCTCGCGAATTGAAGGGGTCGAAATCCTGGCAGCAGATTCCGTCAAGCAGTTAATGGAAACTCTCTTCTAAAAGCAACAGGATAAAGGGAGCGTCCTGACGGACTTGAGGAGCGGCCTGGAGGCCTTAAGGAGCGCTTCGCTCAAGGAGCACTGCGTTTGAGGCAAAAGCAGAAAAGGGTGGAGGAGTGCAAAGCTTGAGGCAAAAGAAGAAGCGAATGGGGAGGGGATCATGGGACAGGATGGAAAGGAGGCTTTTTTCTTTCCTTTTGAGAAGCTGGAAGTTTGGCAGCTAGCCGTAGATCTTGCTGATTTCATCTTCAAGCTCTTGGAAGCTTTTCCTCCAAACAAGCACTTTAGAATTATCAGCCAGATGGAGGCTGCGGTAACTGGAATTTCTCAAAATATCGCCCAGGGAAAAGGTCGTCAGTACAAAAAGGAGTTTCTACAATTCCTGTATATCGCAGAAGGAAGTCTTTTTGAAACGTTGACTTTGACAGAGGTCATGAGGCGAAGAAAACTCATTTCAGATGCTGACGCCGTTGAAATCAGGGAGAGATCTGAAGTCATTGATCGCAAACTGCATGGCCTCATCAATTCGGTGAGAAGCAGGGGCTAGTCTTTCCAGCATTTTCCTCAAGCGAAGCGCTCCTTAAGCGAAGCGCTCCTCGAACGCAGTGCTCCTCAAGTCCCGCTCCTGCGGGACGCTCCTTAAGCGGAGCGCGCCTCTTAACCGCGCCATTTCACCAGTTCGTGGAGGGGGGCTCTTTCTGTTCTGACCTTGTTGACGCCGGAGGAAGGATCTTTGTAGCCCACGGCGATCCCGATCACGACCTCCTTATCTTCCGAAAGGTTCAGCTGCTCCCGGATATCCTCGTCAAAGGCCGTGATGAGCCCGATGGGGCATGTGGCAAGACCCATGGCATGGGCGGCAAGCACGAGGTAGCCAAGAATGATGCCGGTGTCCGTGAGGCGGGCACTCGAAAAGATTTTGTCGATCACAATAATGATCGCGGTGGGTGCGCCGTAGAAATCGCAGCTTCCCCCATTGATGAAGTCCTGAAAGGAAGTTCCCTCGGGCAACTGAGGAAGCATGTCTTTGAGCAGGCCTCTCTGCCTTTCTAAAAAATGCTCGGCTAACGGCCTTTTTGAACCAGGTCCGCAGGAAATGTTCCTCTCCCGCATGCGCTTCACCAGGACCCGGCTCAGCCTCTTCCGTTCCTCTCCGGAAACCACCACCAGTTCCCACGGCTGAATGTTAATGGCTGAAGGAGCCTGGGACGCATAAGAGATAAGCTTCTCCAGAGACTCCTTGTCCACGGGCTTGTCCAGGTACGCCCGGGTGCTTCTTCTTTCCTGAATCGCCTGCAGCACGTCCATCGCATTACCTCACTCATCGCAGATCTTTGGTCATTCTAGGCACTGATACACCTTCGTTCAATGAAAAAAGAGGGGGAGAAGAAGGAGCGCGGAGCTTAAGGAGCGTCTCCCTGCCGGGAGACTTGAGGAGCACTGCGTTTGAGGCAAAAGCGGAAAAGATGAAAGAGCATCTCGCTGACGCGAGCCTTAGTGCAAAAGAAGGGCAAAAGAAGGGGAAATTGACAGGCGCGTTGTGCTGGTCATATACTGCCTTGTCACCTTTTTTTCCAGGAGTTGCGCTTGAGAGTCCTCACAAAAAGCCGCGAAGAAAGTTGGGAGAGTATCCTTTCCCGAAGCATCACCACTCCTCTCGATCTGCCCGAATTCTTAAAACCTGACAACAAGGAAGATATGGAAAGGGTCGCACAGAAGTATCCCCTGCGCATCAATCCCTACACCCTTCGCCTCATCAGCAAAAGGAATGACTTCTTTTGCAAACAGGCCGTGCCTGACCTGCGGGAACTCACGGACTTAAGAGGCTTTGACGACCCGCTGAACGAAGAGGAGCTGTCCCCTGTCCCGGGTCTCACCCACCATTACCCGGACCGGGTTCTCTTTCTCGTCTCCAGCCAATGCGCCATGTACTGCCGTTTCTGCAACAGGAAAAGAAAGGTGGGGCGCCCGTCCATGGTCACCAAAGAGACGATCAGGGAAGGGATTGCATACATCAAAAACACCAGGAAGGTGAGAGACGTCCTTCTTTCGGGCGGAGATCCCTTGCTCCTGCCGGACAAAGAGCTCTACGGGATCCTTACGGAACTCAGATCCATCTCTCACGTTGAAATCATACGGATTGGAACCCGTGTGCCCTGCACCCTGCCCCAGCGCGTCACACAGGAACTGGCAAATCTCCTCAAGGGCTTCCACCCTCTGTTCATCAACACCCATTTCAATCACCCGGACGAGATCACGCCTGAAGCAGCCCTTGCCTGCGCCAGGCTGGCGGATGCCGGCATCCCTCTGGGCTGCCAGACCGTTCTTCTCAAAGGGGTCAATGACGACGCCAAGATCATCAGGGAGCTAATGCAAAAGCTCCTGACCGTCCGAGTCAGGCCCTACTACCTCTTCCAGGCAGACCAGGCAAAAGGAACAGCCCATTTTTGGACGCCGCTCCGGAAAGGCATGGACATCATCTCAAAACTTCAGGGTCACACGACCGGCCTCTGTGTTCCCCATTTTGCCGTTGATCTCCCGGGCGGGGGAGGCAAGGTGAACCTGGTTCCCTCTGCGATCACGGAGCGAGAGGGTAAAACCTTCATCAGGAATTACCGCGGAGAGGAGTGCGAGTGGGACCAGGAAGGAGCGGCCTTGCGGCCTCGAGGAGCGCTTCGCTCGAGGAGCGCAAAGCTTGAGGCAAAAGCGGAAGAGAAGAAGGAGCGTCCCGCAGAGCGGGACTTGAGTTTTTGCCTTCTGGTTTAGGAGGAACGCATGGTCAAAGTGACGTGTCTTGGCGGTGTGGGGACGGTGACCGGATCGAGTTACCTGGTCGAGAGCGCTGCGGGGAAAAAAGTCCTTGTGGACTGCGGCCTGTTCCAGGGCGGTAAACAGCTGGAGGAGCGCAACTGGAAGGACTGGGGCTTTGATCCCAGCCGAATCAGCACCCTCTTTCTCACCCATGCCCACATTGACCACAGCGGAAGGATCCCAAAACTCGTGAAAGACGGTTTCAAGGGCCGCATCGTCACATCCCCCCCGACCGCCGAGCTCTGCAGCATCATGCTCCTCGATGCAGCTCACATCCAGGAAATGGACGCGGAGTGGCAGAACCGCAAAAACAGGAGACGGTCAAACAAAGAGGTCCTTCCTCTTTACACCACGGAAGATGCCGAAGCGAGCCTGAAGCTGCTCTCTCCCGTGGACAAGGACAAGATCGTGGAGCCTGAACCAGGGATCAGGGCGCGGATGAGAAATTCGGGGCACATCCTGGGCTCTTCGGTGCTCGAGCTCTGGGCGGAAGAAGGCAAGGCGCCGCTCAAGATGGTTTTCTCAGGCGACCTGGGAAAGAAGAACCAGCTCATCGTGCAGGACCCACACGAGATTTTCGATGCCGATTACCTTTTCCTTGAATCCACTTACGGCAACAGGCTGCACCGCAGCCTGGAGGATAGCAAGGTGGAACTCCTGGAAGCGATACAGTACGCCTTATCGCACAAAGAGAAAGTCCTGATTCCCGCCTTTGCCGTGGAGAGAACACAGGAAATCCTCTACATCCTCGGCGAATTCCAGCGAGCCGGTCGACTCCCCAAAATTCCGATCTTTGTGGACAGCCCCCTTGCGATCAAGGCCACGGAGATTTTCAGGAAGAACAAGAAGTACTACGATGAAGAAGCTCAGGCGATCGTGGATCAGGGCTACGATCCCTTCAACATGCCGAATCTCCAATATACACCCACTACCGAGGATTCCAGAGCCATCAACGAAACCAAAGGCTCTGCGATCGTCATTGCGGGCAACGGCATGTGCACGGCCGGCCGAATCAGGCACCACCTGAAGCACAATCTCTGGAAACCGGGAACGAGCCTCGTGATCGTAGGATTCCAGGCCCAGGGCTCCACAGGGCGGCAGATCGTGGATGGGGCAAAGCACGTGAGACTCTTCGGTGAGACAGTCTCCGTCAAGGCCAAGGTGTTCACGATCGGCGGGTTTTCAGCGCATGCGGACCAAAACGATCTGCTCGAATGGGCCGGTCATTTTGAAAGCAAGCCACGGGTCTTTCTGGTCCACGGCGAGCCTGCTGCAAGCGAATCCCTGGCCGCAAAAATCAAAGAACGGCTCAGGCTGGACGTCTATATCCCTAAATGGCAAGAGCGGCTCGTCCTCAAGCCGCGGGAATTGGTCGTGGAAAAAGCGGCGGAACCTGAAGCCCTGCCTGACTTCCAGGCCGCCATGTTCAACACGATCATTGACCTGGAAAACCAGCTCAAGAATCTCAAGAGGCAGGTTCAGGCCAGGAGAAATTTGGGAGAAGACGACGTGGATCGTCTCAAGTACATCGAGGAGGAGATCAGAGCAATGATAGAAGAGAGAAGACAGTAGACAGCATACAGTAGACAGAATGAAACCCATGAAGAACAAAACCATGCAAGCTTTTTTGTTTATTCAGTCTTCTGTCTACTGGATTCTGTCTTCTGATTCATTTTCAGTCCAGTCCCTTTTCTTTCCTGATTCGTTTGTGAAGCTCGGTGAAATCTGAAGCAGGCGCTGTTCCTTTCTTGTCCTCCCTGACCTTGATCACCACCGCATCGGCCGGACACACCGTGGCGCAGACCCCGCAACCAATGCACCAGGCTTCATCGACGACCGGTAAATCCCCTTCCATCCGCAGCGCTTCGACCGGGCAGATTTCCACGCACGCGCCGCACCCGGTGCATGCGTCCTTGTTTGTGTCCCGCATAAAGTACGTGGCCATCAGGGCATCCCGAGGAATCTTCCGCCGCCTGATGCTTCCCACATTCCAGCAGGCGCAGCCGCAACAGTTGCAGTTGTGCTGGATTTCACCTTCCGCATTGTCCACAAAGTGGACAAGGCCTGCCTCTTCCGACTTTCTGATCAGTTCAAGGGCCTCCTGCTTGCTGATCTCTCTTGCAAAGCCTTTGTCAATGACATAGCGCGCCATGTCATTGTACTTCATGCACACTTCCGTGGGGTGTTCGCACCCCTTGCCTGCCAGGCGGTATGCGACGCGACACCCGCAGTGGGCCACGGCGATCACCTCGGCCTTTTCGATCACCGTTTCCATCATCTCACTGGGGAAAATGGCCTGCTTGGCCGTAGGAATGGTCCGGCCCACGGGAATGTAGCGATACGGCTTGGTGGCAGGCCCGCTGAAGGCTTCCCGGGTCACGGTGCGGCTGAAGTACTTGGCGGTCATGGACGCCATCTTGCGGGCATGAGGGGTGTCCTCGTTTTTCCAGAAAAACGTCTGAGGGAACCCGAAACCCACCTGCTGGAGGGCAAAGCCCTTTCCTCCTTTGTCCGTCCTGCCGGAATAGAGCAACCCCCTCCCGGACAGGTTTTCGAGAATCTCGACAAGCTTCTCTCTTGGGAGATCAATGCCCTGCAGTATTTCATCGACCTCCACAGGCTGCAGGGGAACCGGCTTCGTGGGAATAGCGAGAGCCACTTCCGCCTCCTGGGGGCTGAAGTTTTCCTTAAGTATGGCTACCAATTCCTCCCTGAACGGGTACCCCATCCCAAGACAAGAGAGGTGTTCAGCCAGTTTCATGTAAACATTTTCGCTCTGCATCCAAAGCCTCCTCATTCAGGCGGACCGCCGTTTTCTTCCTCTTGGCTTTTCATGTAGGCTCTCTTTTTTCTGAGAGCTCTCCAGAAGCCGAGGATGGCCAGGACCGCCGCCACAAAAAAGAGAATCTCATACAGATTGTTGATGAGATAGGTGAACCACGTCAATCTTTTTTTAAGGGATTCAGCCCAACTCTGTTCCAGTTCATCAAACGGGACTCCCAGTGCCCCTTGGACAGCGTCTTCCCACGGATGACCCTGCCGCACCCATCGGAGCGTTTCGAGAAGCCCCTCCAGCCCGTGGGTTTGAACCATGTAAGAGACAATGCTTTTGCTTTCCTCATAAGCTAGAAGTAGCGATTCCCGATCTCTCGGAAACCTCCGGGACAGGGCCCGGAGAGGGATGAGTCGTCCCGCCAGAAGGGCCTCATTCAGGAGGGATCTTTTCTGCTCCATCAGAATTTCCGCAATTCCCTGGCTGACCCAAGTGCAAACTCCTTCTTCAAGCCACTTGGGGATGTCCTTTCCTTTCAGGTGATCATGGAGCAACAGGTGGCAGAGCTCATGTTCCAAGGTCACTTCCATGGTGAAAGGGCTGACGCTCATTCTGGATTGGTCGATCACAATCAGGTTCGATTCCGGGACGGCGTAGGCTGCGAACAGCGCGCTGCCCACCATCTCCTGAAACACTTTGCTGTCCCTCACCAGCACCACTTTCGGGCTAAAGGTTGCAGCCCATCTCAGCTTCTGTTCAACATCTCTCTTGGCTATGGGATAGGCGTCCGCCACTTCCCGGGCCGCCTCTTTCCAGGGTTCCTCGTACACAATCGTGACTTGGTCGCTTCTCAACAGACCTCTCTCCTGCCCGTAAATCAACACGGGAGAGACACACAGGGAGAGGCAAAAAGCGAACAGAAAAGCGCGCTGCGACATGCGTGGTATGCCCCCAAAAGAAAGGGCCCCCATCGGTGGTGCGATGAGGGCCCTTAAAAGATCTTTACCCAGCCTTACTTCACGGCGTCCTTTAACTCTTTGCCTGCCACAAACTTCGGGACGTTCTTCGCCTTGATCTTGATCTCTGCTCCGGTCTGGGGATTTCTTCCCTTTCGCGCTTTCCTTTTGCCCACCTTAAAGGTGCCGAATCCGACGATGGTCACTGACTGTTTCTTCTTGAGTGCTTTGGTGATGCCCGCCAGCACTGCTTCTACGGCATCCGCAGCCGCTTTCTTGGTGGCCACAACTTTTGCCACCTCATTCACCAGATCACCTTTGTTCATGCTCTTTCCTCCTTACTTTATGGGTTAAGATTAACAAACTCAATGTGAGAAGACTAGTCAATTCCAAAGCTATTTTCAACAAGAAAATGGCAGTCAGGCTCATTTTATCCACTATTTTAGACCTTCTCCAGCTTTTCAAGACTCAAACCCTATGTCCCACGCCCGCGCTGGAGCAAAGAGCAGAGTGCATGGAGCAGGGAGCAAAGGCACAGGTGAATTCTTCTACCCGGGCCAGCCCAGGCGCCTGTAGTAATCCAGCGTGCCGAAGTGGCCGCTCAAGTGGTCACTCGACGACGACGCAAGATACACGGCAAGCGGCGCCACCCTGTCAGGGTCCTTGAGAAGACCTTTTTCTTTGTACTCCGCAAAGCGATCATGAAGTTCTTTGCCCAGAAATCCCGGCCCCAGGCCTCTCACGCCCTCCTGCAGGCCCGTATCCACGAGGCCCGGATCGATCGCATTCACCTGGATGTTCATCGGCCTCCACTCCTCGCCCAAAGAACGGGTCATCTGGATCTCCCCGGCCTTGGACACGGAATAAGCGCAGAACCTTGGGAAGGCCATCTGACCGAGCCCTGAAGAGATGTTGATGATCTTTCCTGACCCGCGCTCTCTCATGAGAAGGCCTGCTGCCCTGCAGCACAAGAAGGCCCCGTACAGGTTGGTGTTGAGGGTCTTGTGCCAGGCGGCCTCATCGGCATCATCGAGGAACCTCGCCGGGCCAATGACAGCCGCATTGTTCACAAGGATGTCCAGCCCTCCATAGCTCCTGAGCGCTTTATCAATGCCCCGCGAGACGTCCTCCGGTTTGGAAACATCCCCTTCACAGAAATCCCCTTCTCCACCAGACTCCCTGATCAGCGAGACCACCTCCCGAAGCTCTTTGGCGGTCCGGCTCATGCTCACCACACGGGCCCCCTCGCGAGCCATAGCCATGGCGATCGCCCGCCCGAGGCCTCGGCCACCACCGGAAATAAAAGCAACTTTTTCTTTTAGGATCATTTGTCGCTCCCGGATTCTTGGATGCTATTCTCAAACTTGAAGCTGATCTGGCTCCCAGAACATCAGATGCAAAGAAAACCTAATCACGAAAGCACGAAATTTGGAAAGCACGAAAAAGGGCCGGGATATTATATTCTTCGTGCTTTCGTCCTTTCGTGTTTTCGTGATGGCCTTTGAGGGTTGGCCAAATCGCCTTGACCGAAGGGGTTCTTTTCAATATACTTCGAAGCCGGTTTGGGAGGTTGAAGTCATGTCCCAGATTGCCTTGTGGTGGAGAGCGGTTCGGCCTTTTGCTTTC
>Ga0105094_10002113_pt1 | contig 10380 bp, 7 predicted proteins | sample PPLLak1March2015_2_FD_87023 | JGI IMG/M metagenome (GOLD analysis project Ga0105094, IMG submission 87023) | Freshwater sediment microbial communities from Prairie Pothole Lake near Jamestown, North Dakota, USA - PPLs Lake P8 Core (3) Depth... | ecosystem: Environmental > Aquatic > Freshwater >...
GGTTTAAAAGGGAGGAACAGGAGAAATGAAGTACGTCGACGGATTTGTCCTGGTGGTATCTGAGAAGAATTTGCCCGCCTACCGCAAGATGGCTGAGGAAGCCGGGAAGATCTGGAAAAAGTATGGCGCGCTCGAGTACATTGAGAGCGTCGGTGAAGACCTCGCCCCGGATGTGCCGGCAGAAATGAAGGGAGTCACGTTTCCGCAGATGGCGGGCACCAAGCCTGGCGAGACCGTGGTCTTTTCCTACATCCTTTTCAGTTCGCGGCAGCATCGCGACGAGGTCAACGCAAAGGTGATGAAGGAGATGGAAACCTGGATGAATAAGCCGGAAAACAAGAATAAGCCCATGCCATTCGATATGAAACGCGTCGCCTATGGCGGGTTCGAGGTTATCGTTGAGGCTTAAATGGACCTGGACCGCGAGCGCCGATAGGCCGTAGATAATATAAAAAATTCCATAGAAAGGCGGATATTATGAAAATCATATATACCAGCCTGTTCGTTAACGATCAAGCGAAAGCCTTGAAATTTTATACAGAAACCCTGGGCTTTGTGAAGAAAGCCGATGTCGCCGCGGGGGAATACAGGTGGCTCACCGTTGTCTCCCCTGACGCTAAGAACGGCACCGAGCTGGTACTGGAGCCGAACGCTAATCCGGCCGCCAAAACATACCAGCAGGCAATTTTTGGTCAGGGTATTCCGGCGACGATGTTCGGCGTTTCTGATGTTAGCGCCGAGCACAAACGCTTGAAGGGGCTCGGCGTGAAGTTCACCATGGAGCCCACGAAAGTAATGGAGCATGTGACCATAGCCGTCTTCGATGACACCTGTGGCAACCTGATCCAAATACAGCAAACGGCGCAAAAGTAAACGTTAAAAATGATATAAATTTGTAATATTTCCGCTTCCGCTTCTATTATTCTGTGATGTTAAACTTGCTATAATTACCACGTTAACTCAAGGTGCCGTTCGGCTTGCGCTGGCGGCACCCGGGATAAAGCAGGAGGCGGTCTATGGCAAGGGCATTCTGGAAAGGCGTCATCAGCTTCGGGCTGGTAGTAATTCCGGTCAAAATGTACGTGGGCACCGAGAGCAAAGCCCTGAGTTTCCACCTGCTCCATAAAAAATGCCTCACCCGGCCCAAGCAGGTATTACATTGTGAGAAAGACGAGGAATACTTCGGCATCAAGGACACCGTGCGCGGCTACGAAGTATCTAAAGACCAGTACGTCGTCCTGACTGAAGCCGACTTCGAGAACGTGCCGGTCAAGACCACGCACGCCATCAATATCCTCGGCTTCGTCGAAGAAAAAGAGGTCGATCCCGTCTACTTCTCCGGCGTGCATTACCTCGAGCCGGAAGAGCTCGGCGCCAAGCCTTTCCAGCTCCTCAGGGAAGCCCTCGAAAAGACCGGCCGGCTGGGCGTCGGGAAAGTAACGTTTCAGCGCCGCGAACACCTCTGCTGCCTCAGGCCCGCGGACGATATTATTATCCTGCACAGCCTGCGCTACGAGTCCGAGATACTGTCACGCCAGGAGATTACCGCCCCGAAAAGCAAGCTGGCCGCCGCCGAGCTCGAGATGGCTGTTTCGCTGGTTAAAGCAATGGCCAGGGCGTTCAAGCCGGCGGAATACAAGGACGAATACCGCGCCGCCCTGAAAAAGGTGGTGGACGCCAAGATGAAAGGCGAGAAGATCACCGCGCCCGCTCCGCCGAAGGTAGAAATGGGCGATTTGATGGAGTCGCTGCGGGCGAGCATCAGGGCCGCCAAAAAGGAACCGGTGGCGGTGGCAAAGTAGGCGGATATAGCGATGACCCTAGCAGAATACCGGCGAAAACGTGATTTTAAGCGTACCGGCGAGCCTTCGCCTGAAAAAAAGGCCGGCAAAGGGCCGCTGACCTTCGTCATTCAGAAACACCGCGCCCGCGCGCTCCATTACGATTTCCGCCTCGAGCTGGACGGTGTCCTTAAATCTTGGTCGGTGCCCAAAGGTCCGTCCTTGGACCCCGCCGATAAACGCCTGGCCGTGATGGTGGAGGACCACCCGCTGGATTACGCTTCCTTCGAGGGGACCATCCCCAAAGGCGAGTACGGGGCCGGCGAGGTCATCGTCTGGGACAGCGGCACGTATTCTCCCGACGAGGGCGGCCTGCTGCTCTTTAACGACCGCGCCGCCGCTGAAATGAATATGCGGCAGGGGCTCAAGGACGGTAAGCTGTCGATAACCCTGCGCGGCAGCAAGCTCAAGGGCTCCTGGACGCTGGTGAAAATCCAGAAGCGAGAGCGCGACTGGCTCCTGATAAAGCACCGCGACGAGCACGCCAGGGCGGGCGAGGATATCCTCAAAGAAGAAAAATCAACGGCCAGCGGCCTGACTATAGAGGACATAAAAAAAAAGAGCGCTGACGACCCGCCGGAAAGCGCCCCGTCCGACCTTAAAGCTATTCCCGGCGCGCGCCGGGCGCCGTTCCCGGCAACCATAACCCCTATGCTGGCCAGCCTTACCGGCGGGCCTTTCTCGCGGCCGGACTGGATCTACGAGCCCAAACTGGACGGCTTCCGCATCATCACCCTGATACAGGGCGGGAAAGCTACCCTGCTTTCCCGCAACGGCAACAACGTCACCGCTAAATACAGCATCCTCGTCCCCGAGCTCAACCGGCAGCCTGTCGCGGAGCTCGTCCTGGACGGGGAGATAATCGCCCTGGACGAGAAAGGCAAGCAATGCTTCCAGTGCCTGCAAAACTATCTAAAATCGGTAGGCAGGAAAGACGGGGCGGAGGCCGGAGGTTTCCCCCTGGTCTATTACGTCTTCGATATCCTCTACCTGGACGGGTACGACCTGCGCGGAGCGGCCTTGCGCTACCGGAAGGAGCTGCTGAAAAAAGTCCTCGCCCCCGGCGACCGCGTCCGGCTCATCGAATATTTCGAGAACGATGGCGAGACTGTTTATAAAGCCGCGGTGAAGAACGGGCTGGAGGGGGTCGTCGCCAAGCAATTCGACAGCATTTACCAGTCCGGCAAACGCTCGCCCGATTGGCTTAAAGTGAAGGCCACCCTTAGTGACGAGTTCGTCATCGGCGGCTACAGTGTGGCGGCGGAAGGCGCCAGGAAAACGACCTTCAGCTCGCTTTTACTGGGATATTACGACAAAAGCCGCAAGCTCGTTTTCACCGGGCACGTCGGCACCGGCTTCGATGAAAAGCTCCTGGGCGATATGAAAAAAAGGCTCGACGCGCTGAAGAGTACGACAAATCCGTTTGTTGAAGCCCCGCCCCTTAACGGTGCCACCACGTGGGTCAAACCGGAGCTGGTGGCCGAGGTCAAGTTCAGCGAATGGACCCGGGACGGGCGGCTCCGCGCCCCGGTCTTCGTGCGGCTGCGCGATGACAAGCTGCCGCAAGAAGTACAACGGACGGAGACGGTCACGGTAGCAAACAGCCCGCCGAAAAAATCGGGCGCGAAAGGCCGTGTGAAAGCCGCTGCTGCCGCGGACGTCCCGCCGACCGCAGCTGATGACCCGCCGCCCGCGGCTGGCGATAAAGTCCTGGCGCAGCTGAAAAACCCCGAAAACGATTTCACCATTGAAGTGGAAGGGCAAAAAATCAAGCTGAGCAATGTCGACAAGACGCTCTGGCCCGGCCAGGGCAGGCTTCCCGGTTTCACCAAGCGCGACCTGCTGGAATACCTCGTCCGTTTAGCGCCTTACCTGCTGGCGCACCTCAAAGACCGCCCCCTTACTTTGAGTCGCTATCCCGATGGCCTGGATGGCGAGCACTTCTGGCAGAAGCACTGGGGGCATCCCCTACCCGATTTCATCCGCCGCATCGACATTAAAGAGGAAAAAGGCACGAAGAGCGAGTACCTTATCTGCGAAAACCTGCCCGCCCTCATCTGGCTGGCACAGGTAGCCAACCTGGAGTTCCACTCCTGGTTTTCGCGGGCTAACGCCTCGCCTGATATGCCGAAGGGCAAAAGCACCGACTATTACCTGGACTATCCCGATTTTCTCATCTTCGACCTTGATCCCTATATTTATTCAGGTAAGGAGCGCCGCGGCGACGAGCCCGAGCTGAACCGCGTCGGCTTCGACCGGGCAGGGGAGATCGCCTTGCTCCTTAAAGAGATACTGGACGGGCTCGGTCTCAACTCCTATATCAAGACGTCCGGCAAGACCGGCCTTCATGTCCATGTCCCCATTAAACGTAATTTCAACTATGCTTCGGTGCGGGCGACCGCTAAAACGATCGGCCAGTACCTCGTCCGGAAGCACCCCGGGGACGTCACCACCGAGTGGGCGCAGGAAAAGCGCAGGGGCAAGATCTTCGTCGATTACGCGCAGAACGTGAGGGGCAAGACCCTGGCCTCGGCCTATTCTCCCCGCCCGGCGCCGGGCGCCCCGGTGTCTACGCCGCTGCGCTGGACGGAGCTCGGCAAGGTGTACCCGACGGATTTCAACCTGAAGACCATGCCGGAGCGGCTTAAGAAAATCGGCGATCTCTGGGCGGACATCCTCGCGGCTAAGAAAGACCTCGGTAAAATAACGGAAATAAATGAAGCCGCCGCTCCCGCGGGAGTTTGACGGCGTTTTCCAAAGGGAATAATATATGTCTGACCCCTTTGTCCGGAAACACGGGGGGATTCACTCCAGCAGGGAGGGGAAATGGACAACAAGGTCATCGTGCTGAGCAAGGACGGAGAGTGGTTTGAGCTTACCAACTGCTTCCTCGTGGGCGCCGAGGAGCGTCCGGAAAAAGTGATCTACTACAAGTTTCTCTTCACCAATGGCGCCAAAACGACGCGCGACGAAATGATCAAAAGGGCCGAGCAGTTTCTCGCCGAGGTAAAAGGGCAAAAATAAAGCAGCCGGCCAGCTTTAACGGGTGGCTTTGATGAGAAGAAAAACCTCCGGACCACCGCTCGGTAGCGACCCGCTCTGGTACAAGGACGCCACTATCTACGAGCTCCACGTCCGGTCTTTCTGTGACAGCAACGCTAACGGTATCGGTGACTTTCCCGGGCTGATTCGGAAACTCGATTACCTGGAAGAGCTCGGTGTCAATACCGTGTGGCTGCTCCCCTTTTACCCCTCGCCGCTTAAGGACGACGGCTACGATATCTCCGATTACTTTAAAATCAACCCCGTCTACGGTGACATGGACGATTTCGAGGCCTTCCTGGAAGAGGCGCACCGCCGCGGCCTCAGGGTCATCACCGAGCTGGTCATCAACCACACCTCCGACCAACATCCGTGGTTCCAGAAAGCGCGGCACGCCGCCAGGGGAAGCCGGGCGCGCGATTTCTATGTCTGGAGCGATACCCGGGACAAGTATAAGGGGGCGCGCGTCATCTTCCGGGATTACGAATACTCTAACTGGGCGTGGGACGAGGTGGCCCGGTCCTATTACTGGCACCGCTTCTACTCGCACCAGCCGGACCTTAACTTCGATAACCCTGCCGTACACCGCGCCATCTTCCGTGTCGTCGATTTCTGGCTGAAAAAAGGCGTGGATGGATTACGCGTCGACGCCGTACCCTATCTTTACGAGCGCGAGGGCACCAGCTGCGAAAACCTGCCGGAAACGCACGCCTTCTTGAAAGAACTCCGGGCGCACGTCGACGGCAAGTTCAAGAACCGCATTCTCATTGCCGAGGCTAACCAGTGGCCGGAGGACGCCGTGCCTTATTTCGGCAGCGGCGACGAGTTTCACATGGCCTTTCACTTCCCCATCATGCCGCGGCTGTTCATGGCCATCGGCATGGAAGACCGCTTCCCGCTGGTGGACATCCTGCGGCAGACGCCGCCGATACCGGAAAACTGCCAGTGGGCCCTCTTCCTGCGCAATCACGACGAGCTGACGCTGGAGATGGTCACCGACGAAGACCGCGACTACATGTACCGGATATACACCAAGGACCCCGCCGCGCGCCTCAACCTGGGCATACGGCGGCGGTTGGCCCCCCTTCTCAACAACGACCGTCGGAAGCTCGAGCTGATCAACGCCCTGCTCTTCTCCCTGCCCGGGACGCAGGTGGTCTATTACGGGGACGAGATAGGCATGGGCGACAATATCTACCTGGGCGACCGGGCCGGCGTGCGCACGCCCATGCAGTGGAGCGCCGACCGCAACTCCGGCTTTTCGCAGGCCAACCCGCAAAAACTGTTCCTGCCGGTGATTACCGACCCCGGTTATCACTACGAATCGGTCAATGTGGAGACGCAGCAGACCAACCCGGACTCGTTCCTGGCGTGGATGAAACAGACCATCGCCCTGAGCAAGCGTTACCGGGCCTTCGGTCGCGGCAGCATCGAGTTTCTCCAGCCGGAGAACAAGAAAGTCCTGGCGTTCCTGCGCCGCTACCAGGGAGAGAACATCCTGGTGCTGGCCAACCTCTCTCACCTGGGGCAGCAGGTACAGCTCGACCTCACAGAGTTCAACGGCTGCCGGCTCATTAATCTCTTCGGCCCGGTGGAATTCGCCCCGGTCGCCGGCGGTAAATATCCCTTTACGCTCGGTCCTTACGCCTACTACTGGTTCGCCTTGCAGCCGCTGCCGGCGGGAACGGCACCGCCGCAGCCGCTGCCAGCGGAGGAAATAACCGCCGTCCCGTCCCTGGCCGCTACCGCTGACGAAATTTTTGGAGGCGACCCGGACGTCCTGGCGGGGCTGCTCCAGAACTACATCAAGGGCCGGCGCTGGTTCCGCAGCAAAGCGCGGGCAATCCAGTGGTCGAGGATCAAAGATATCGTCCCGATGCGCTCGCCGGAAGGCGAAGCTTACTTCATACTGATCCAGCTCAACTACGTAGAAGGCGAGCCGGAGACCTACGCGTTCCCGCTCTCGGTTGTCTCGGGCGAGCGGATAGGCGCGATGCGCCATGAGCAGCCCCAGGCGGTCATCGCCCGCCTGCAGGTGCCGGAGGGTGGCGAAGCGCTGCTGTGCGACGCCATGGCCGATAAGAATTTCGGCAGGTACCTCCTGCAAAGCATCGGCAGGAAACACCGCTACGCCGGGGAAAACGGCCGCATCGTTGCTTCCACCACGGAGACTTTCTTCAGCGCCCTCGGCCCCGGCGGGGCAGTCCCCGAACCCACCCCGGTCAAAACCGAGCAGACCAATACGTCGCTGGTCTACGGCGATAAGCTGATTTTCAAGCTGTTCCGGCAGCTCGGAGACGGGATCAACCCGGAGCTGGAGATAGCGCGTTTCCTCACCGAAGACACGGACTTTGCCAGCATCCCGCCGCTGGCAGGCGCCCTGGAGTACTATCAGACGGGCGCCGGGCCGGTCACCCTGGGAGTCCTGCACGGTTTCGTGCCCAACGAAGGGAACGCCTGGCGCTATACGCAGGACTCCCTGGAGCGTTATTTCCAGTACGTTCTCGCCCAGCCGTTCCGGAAAGGACCGCCCCTCCCCCGGGAACACCTGGTATGGTTGCCCGCAGAAATCCCCTCCTTTGCCAGGGAAGCGATCGGCAGCTATCTGGACTCGGTGCAGCTTCTGGGACAGCGCACCGCCGGCCTTCACGTGGCGCTGGCCTCCAGGCCGGACGACCCCACCTTTGCCCCCGAGCCCTTTTCATATGTCCACCAGGCCTCGCTTTACCAGTCGCTGCGCGTCCAGACCGTCCGCACGCTGCAGCTGCTGAGGGAAAAGATGCCCGGCCTCTCCGCCGAGACCAATGCTTTAGCCCGGAAGGTCATCAGCCTGGAAAGGGCCATCATCGAGCGCTACCGCCTGATGCGCGACCGCAATATCGTGGCGGTGCGCATACGTGACCACGGCGACTACCACCTGGGACAGGTGCTTTACACCGGCAAGGACTTCGTCATTATCGATTTCGAGGGAGAGACCGCCCGGCCGATGAGCGCGCGGCGGGCCAAGCGTTCGCCCCTGCGGGACGTGGCCAGCATGATCCGCTCCCTGCATTACGCGGCGCACAGCGCCCTCCTGCACCAGGTATCGCTGGCGCCCCGCCCGGAGGAAGAGATGGCCCTCCTTCGCGACTGGGCGCAATACTGGTATATCTGGGTGGCGGCCCATTTCCTGGGGGCCTACCTGCAAAATATCAAGAAGTCCGGCCTGCTCCCCGATGACCCCGGGCAGGTGAAAACCCTGCTGGACGCCTTCCTCCTGGAAAGGGGGGTCTATGAAGTCGGCTACGAGCTCAATAACCGGCCCGACTGGCTGGATATACCGCTGCGGGGCGTCTTGCAGCTCATGGAGTCCGTCGCGTAAGATCAACCTGGCATTATGAGCAGACGACTGGTCCTGATCGCGTGTTTCCTGACCGTCTTTACTTCGTATGCCATCAGGTATGGCTACGGCGTGCTCCTCCCGGAGATGATCGTCTCCCTGGAGATCACCAAGGCCGAAGCGGGCGTCATCTTCTCCTCTTTCTTTATCGCCTACACGGTAAGCTCGCCGGTGCTCGGCCTGCTGGGCGACCGCTGGGACGCGCGCTGGCTGTTGTCCTCGTTCGTGGCTATCCTGGGTGCTGGCGCCTTTTTCATGTACTCTGCCTCGTCGGTCCTTTCCGCCAGCCTGATCTATGCCCTGGCCGGCATAGGCTCGGCCGCCTGCTGGGCTCCCGTCATGGCCCTGGCCCAGCGCTGGACCAGCCGTGAAAGGATCGGCGGGACGCTGGCCGTCATCGACGTCGGCAGCGCGCTGGGGCTTATCGGCGCCGGCGCCGTGATGCCTCTGGTGGTTGGTGCCTGGGACTGGCGCACCGGCTGGATGCTGCTCGGCGGGCTGGGATTTTTCGTGGCCGCGCTCAATTTCCTGGTGGTCCGCGACCGGCCGCCGCAACTGGAAAGCCCGGGGGAAATACGCCGCGACCGGCCGCCGCCCGTCGGGACCGCGATATCTACGCTTTTAAAGGATTCCAGGTTCTGGCTCCTCGGCCTGGCTTACCTGCTCACGGGTTTTGCCATCATCATTCCATTCACCTTCCTGAGCACCTACGCCACGGAAGGGCAGGGTTTTTCCTACCAGTTGGCCTCTAACCTTATTACGACCATAGGCATCGGCGCCATCATCAGCAAGGTCGGCCTGGGGCCGCTCTCCGACAGGGTCGGCCGGATAAAGGTCATGATGCTCTGCGCCGTGCTCATCGCCCTGGGGAGCCTGGGGATGGTCTTCTTCGATAAGGTCTGGCTGTTCGCCACGTCCGTCGTGTTCAGCCTGGGCTACGGTGTCATCTGGGCGATGTATGCCGCCGCCGCTTCCGACTTTTTTCCCCGGGGTTCGGCCGGGACGACAGTTGGCTTGTGGACCATGTTCCTGGGCGTCGGCTCGGTGCTGGCGCCCATTGTTTCCGGCTGGATCGCCGATGTTACCGGCGACCTCGCCTGGTCGTTTGCCCTGGCCGCGGGTGCGGCGCTCCTGTCGTTCCTGCTGCTCCTGCCGGTTAGAAGTTATCGTGTAAAACATGCGCCCTTTTTAGTTAAGGGGTAAATATTATATAGTAACAGTACACGATCAATAGCGTTATATTAACTGGTGATCCAACTTTGAGATAATTATGAAATCGAGACTGAACCCCTTCATCTGGGGCGGACTGACCCTGGTCGCCGGCCTGTCGCTGACGCTAAACGTGGCGCCCCGCCAGCAGCAATACGTCGACGACCATGGCATTGTCACGCCCAGCGTCTCCAGCGGGTTCGGCATCGCCTACTTTTTAAGCGCGGTGGCCGTGATGGCGCTGGTGCTTTTCCTCATCCCCCTGGATAAACTCAAGCTGGTCTTTAAGGGCCTTTTCGCGCTGATGTTCGCCTGGGGCGTATTCATCATGGCGTTCTTGACACTGCCGGACGCGGCCGCCTATCCCCTGGCGGTCATCGCCGGCCTGGGCTGGCTGCTCTGGGCGAGGGTGTGGCTGCATAACTTGGTTCTGCTGATAGCGCTTGCCAGCGCGGGCTCGGTCTTCGGCTCCCTTTTCTCGCCGTGGGCATTCCTGATCGTCATGCTGGTCATCGCCGTCTACGATTTTTTAGCGGTGCGTTTCGGCTTCATGGTCTGGATGGTGGACCGGCTCTCGGAGACGGTGACCCTGCCGGCCTTTATCTATCCCAGGAAGATCAAAGACTGGTTGCTGGGCCTGAAAACGGTACGGGTGAACGAGCTGGCGGCCAAGCCGGCGGCCGAGCGCGAGTATTCGCTGCTGGGCGGCGGCGATATCGGGTTTCCGCTGATGCTGGCGTCCTCGGTCTATTTCGTGTCCGGCCTCTCTCCGGCGATGCTGGTGGGCGGGTTCGCCCTTTTAGGGCTGATGAGTGCCTTCCTGATACAGTGGCTCTTGTTAAAAGGCCGGCCGATGCCCGCCCTGCCGCCGATTGCCTTTTTCAGCCTGATAGGTTTCCTGATCGCCGA
>Ga0105094_10002114_pt1 | contig 10374 bp, 7 predicted proteins | sample PPLLak1March2015_2_FD_87023 | JGI IMG/M metagenome (GOLD analysis project Ga0105094, IMG submission 87023) | Freshwater sediment microbial communities from Prairie Pothole Lake near Jamestown, North Dakota, USA - PPLs Lake P8 Core (3) Depth... | ecosystem: Environmental > Aquatic > Freshwater >...
AGGGTGACCGCAATCAGCGTAAATAGGGTTGCGAGCGCTGTGTAGACTGGATTCAAGCGCCGAAGGGCAACATACAATGCGGGGAAAGTGCCCAGGTAGAGTCCGATCAAGATCAGGAGCAAGAGATCACCCCGTAAAACGCTTTCCAACCGGCTGACTTGATGGATGGCGAAATATTCCTGCGCGTTGGTTGGCTTTTGGCCAAGTGTTGCAATGACAACCGAGTAAGCCAGGATAGCGACCAGTTGCAGGATGGCTGCCACGCCGCCGATGGTGGAACCGGTCCGGCTGGAGTAGGTCACCAGGATTTTGTTTGACATAGAGTTTTGTACTTTTCTTTATAAGCTGTTTCGTCCCAGGCGGAAGAAATCCCGCGCAATCAAGGGAAACCAGACCAGATACAGCGGACCGGCAACCCACATCAGCATGATGCCTGCCATGGGGGAGAAGAGGCCGGCCAGGATGTGGAGTGAATCCAATCCGTGCGTGAGGATGCCCGTCCAGGCGGTGAGCTTGCTAAAGATCCTGCTCCGCAGCATGAAGACTGACGTCAAGAGCAGGGCCGTTTGCAGGAGCAGACCGCTCATGATCCCGCTGGTGCCGTGCCACATATCGGAAGCCAGGATCGCCTCGCCCGCAGCCAGAAGTTGCTCCCGCTGAGCATCCGTTGCCGCAGCCGCGAATTTGTCACTGAGCGCCAACCAGGAGAAAACAGAGGGAGTGGCGAGAAACAGCGTCACCCCGGCAATCCCCAGCACAGCTACAAGCGTAACATAAGCAGCGTGCGTTTGACGCAGGGCTGAGTAAAGACCTAAAAATAGGACGTAATACAGCGGAAAGATCAAAACCGTCAAAAGATCCAGCCGCAGGAGACCCACCAGACGGTTTTCCTGCAGCATGCTGAAGCCTTCCTGGGCGGTTGCGGGTTGTGCGCCAATGACGAACATAAGCATCATGGTCACCAGAGAATAGACCAACTGAATCAAGACGGTTATCCCGCAGATTTTGTACAGTTTTTTCCAGTGAAATTCTGTTTCGAGCATGGTTATTTCCTTTCCTTGAGCGCGCCTTTTGCCAGCATAATCATAGTCCAACCGCGCTCTTTCGCATATGGCCTTTTCTGCAAAAAATGTGTCATTTTACGCAGACTTAAGTTATCATTACAGTATGGGTACTTCTCCAGAACCGATCAGCGTCTCTGTAACTGTCCTTTCGCAGATGTTCCTCTATCTCGCTTCACTGAAAGTTGACATAGACGAGTTCCTGCACTCCCTGGGGGTTGACCCAGAGTCGGTCAAATCGCCCGATGCGTATATGCCTATTGAAACGTATTTGCTCATCCAAGACGAAGCAGCACAGTACACAAATGACCCGTATTTTGGCCTGCACATGGGAGAATTTGCCGAAGCGGGAAGTTGGTCCATTCTTGGGTACATGATGATGAACTGCAAAAATCTGGGAGAAGCTTTCGAGAAATCGGCCCGATATTCGCGCATCATCGGCAACCTGATCGAAGCCCGGGCTGAACTGAAATTCAACAAGATCAAGGTCATCTTTTTCACACCGCCTCACGCGCCGAAAATGTCGCGGCACTGTTTCGAAGCGACCTTCTCCAGTAGCGTGCGCATGATGCGGACATTTACCGGTATCCAAATCAACCCCCTCGAAGTGACCTTCGTCTACCCGGAGCCAGAATCGCTGGCCGAATACGAACGGATTTTCTGCTGCCCGGTGCGTTTTGGAAGGAAAGAAAATTCCTTTACGATTGCAATGAGCATCGTCAATACCCCGATCCGCATGGCAAACCCCGCCCTGCTCGAGTATTTCGAAAAATATGCCCAGGATTTCCTGGCTGAAATGGAACGTAATAACGAGCATACCCGCGCCGTAACGAAGATCATCCTTTCGCGCCTGGACGACGAAGCGCTGTCCATCGAAAAAGTAGCCAGAGAGATGGCGGTCAGCGTTCGCACCCTGCAAAACCGGCTGGAGGATGAAGGGGTCGCGTTTAGCGACTTGTTGAAAGATATCCGCCAGAAGCTTGCCCAAAAATACCTGCGGGAGAATTATTCGGTGGAACAAATCACCTACCTGTTGGGTTTTTCCGAGCCCAGTGTTTTCCGCAAGGCTTTCAAGAAGTGGTCGGGGGTGACGCCGAGGGAATTCCGGGAAAGTTCGTTTTCGACGCTCAATCGCATTGCGTCATGATGGTTTCCTGTCCGACAGAGCACCGCGTATAAAAAGCGCGAAGGGGATGAAACAAACCATACCCATGACCAGGACCACGATCACATCGGTCAGGACGAACGGCACACCCATCAGGGCGGGTTGTAAGAATAGGAACAGGATCAGACCGATAAACAACGCGCTCGCTGCAAAGAGCAGCCCCAAACCGCCGACGTAACCTAGGGGCCTCTGCCGGAGCAGCATAACACCGCCAGCAATCCAGAGTATCGAGATGGCTATATCGGCGATCACGACCCCGATTTCAGAAACCGGGAGTCCCGTCTGAGTTGCACTCGCTCTGGCGAGCATGACAATCGCTCTGAAGATAAACATGACCCCAAACAGGACTAGGACCCAACCGCCGGTTTTTACTGGCACGGCACCGGATAACTGCTCTCCTACGGATTTTTGGTCGATACTTCTCAGGAGATCGAATATAACGTAGGTACTCAACAGTACCAGCGCGAGATAAGCGAAGGTGATCAAACCCGATGGCATCCCGAAAAGATACGCAATGTAGTTATAGAGGACATACAACAGCGCACCGGGCCAGAAGAGCAGTCCGACAAGCTTGCCCCTCCGCGCCAGCCACATGGATCCAAGCAGGATCGGGACCCCGATGACCAGGTTGACCACATCGTTGGCTATGAAAGATCGACGCAGTTCCTCGGTTGGGTAGATAGCAGATGGGAAGAGAAAACCGCCGAGGGATGCGGCGGTCATGAGGAAGGCAACGATGAAGGAGAGTATGTAAGCAAGCGTGAGGTTGCGCTTGATCGGCAGATGGGCAGAGAGAACGGGGCAATTGATTTTCACATTTTCCCTGTGGATTGTAGTGTATCTGAATATTAAACGAATAATGGGTGCAGTTTATTCGGTTCTTACCAAATCATCCATAATTCGCTGCGCAGCCTGGCGGCCGGAGACCATGGCGGTTGGCATGCCCGTGCCCGGACGCGTGCTGGCGCCAGTGAAGTACAGGTTGTGGTAGCGCGGATGCTGGTAATCGGGGCGGAAATAGCCCAACTGGGTCAGGTTGTGGCATAGGCCGTGCGTGGAGCCTTTGACCAGGTTGTAACGTTTATGCCAGGAGAGCGGTGTGAAATTCACCTCGAATTTGATGTGTTCTTCCAGGTCGTGGATGCCCAGGGTCCGCAGGCGGCGGAAGACGTGTCCCCGCGCCTGGTCGCGCAGCGCGCTCCAGTCCTGCTCCCCGTTCGCGGACATGTGGCCGACGGGCACGATGCCGATCAGCGTGTCCTGTCCTTGCGGGGCCATGGATGGATCGAGCCGGGCCGGGGCATGGATATAAAGACTGGGGTTGGCTGGCAGGCTCAGGTCCCGGATGATGCTGTCGAAATTCTCGCGGTAGTCGTCTGCCAGGAAGAGGGTGTGCGGGGGGAGCGTCTCGTAAGGCCTGTCCACGCCCCAGAAGAAACTGATGACCGAGCAGGAATAACGCTTGCGTTCCAGTTTCTTGACCTGTCCATCTTGGGGGAGCAGGTTCTGGTAGACGTATGGCAGGTCGGCGTTGGCCAGGATCGCGTCCGCCTCCAAGCGTTGACCATCCATCACCACCCCGCGTGTCCATTTCCCCTTGACATCAATCTGCTCCACGTCCGTATTGAAGATAAATTCTACCCCGGCCTCGCGCGCCAGGGACATGAGCGCTTCGACCACCTGGTACATGCCGCCTTTGGGATACCAGACGCCGTGCGCCAACTCGGTGTAGGGCATCATCGAGAAGGTGGCGGGCGCTTCGAAGGGACTCAGCCCCATATACACATCCTGAAAGGTGAAAGCCGCTTTTAGTCGTGGGTCATCGAAGTAAGTTGACATGTTGGCGTAGTGCTTCGCTAACGGCTTCACCTGATGGAGCAGGGGTAGATTGCCCAGCTTGAAGAAGTCGGTCGGCTTGCGGAAATCGGGATGGACCATTTTCTCGAGGCCCAGATGGTAATGGCGGTAGCCTTCGTTCATGTAGCGCAAGAAACCCTGAAAACTGCCCGGTTCGAACTTTTCCAATTGCTCCTGTAAGGATTTCATGTCGGAGGTAAGCGCCAGTCCACTGCCGTCGTCGAAGACCAGGTGATAGGTCGGGTCGACGCGCTGTAAATCCAGCATTTCATGTATGGAAGTGCCCAGCGCTGCAAATTCCGATTCGTAGAGCAGGGGCATGACCAGCAGGGTTGGGCCGGTGTCGAAGTGGTGCCCGTCGCGACTGAGGCGGTCGCAGCGCCCGCCTGGACGGGCATTTTTCTCGATTACAGTGACATGCAGGCCTTGTTTTGCCAGGTGGGTCGCGGCGGTCAATCCACCGATACCGGCGCCAATGACGATCACAGTTTTTGTTTTCATAGTTTTTCAATCCGAATTGGTTGTACAGCCAGGGTACGGGAATTGTTTTTTATCCAGGGGAATGTGAACATGGATGCCAAGCTTGACCAGCCCATCCACAGGCCAGCTCGCAGGCTCTTTCGTTCGGGATATTCGGAACGCAGACAATAATTATCGCGCTCGATGGCGCGTAGCATCCATTCGAAGCGCGCCGTATAGGCGAAACCTGCCAGCCGGCAGCGCAGGTTCTTGACCCGGGCCGTGCATTCCCGGCCGGCCTTGAAGTACATGCGCGCCAGTTGAACTCTCCCGCAGACCCACTCGCGGTAGGCCTGGCTCTCGACATCTCTTGGCGATAATCCGTGTGCTTGAAGATATTCGCGCGGGATGTTGTAATATCCAGCCTCTGCGTCTTCGAACGCATCGCGCAGCATGTGGGTGATATGGGCTGCGGTCACTGCCAGGTAGCGTGCTTCGTGGCAGGGTGATGGATCATCGTGACCGATGAAATAGTACAGCGCTTCGGTAACAGCCACAGCCAGCGCCCGCGAGTATCCGGATAATTTCGCCTCCGTGATGACCTGCCCCCGTCGTTCGGCGTCGAAGTGCATGACCGCCATCATGTTCCGCAGGTAAGATTGCAGCCCGCTGTTCTTTTCCGTGTCATTGCGGACCAGATCGACCAGCATCCGTTCTTCAGCGCATAAATCTTCTGGCGTTTCGCCGCAATAACAGGCTTCCAAAATGGACTTCTGGCGATTGACGAAAGCGATCTTTTCAGGCTTTGTGCCGGTTTCCGCGTCAAGCACATCATCCAGCCAGCGAAAGTACCCGTAAGCCCGGTAAGCATCCTCGACTCGTTCCCGATCCACGAAAAAACGAATTGTGTAGTATGTTTGTTTGCTGGCTGCCTTCGTGACGGCAGTGGCCAGAGACCCGCTGGCCTTGTATTTTGTGTCCATCTCTTCCTCAAAAAGTAATTTGTTCTTTGCATTGTGCCTTTTTGCACATTTATTCTTATGTACGAGAAAAACCCTTCAAAGTTGTTTGTATAGAGGATGGGAAGACCAATGTTTCTACTCCCAAACTCCACATCAATACTGGTTCCGGTGTCTGTCATAAAACTAAATCCAGGATGACCATACCTCATGGCGCATACCTTGGTCATTATCATCATAGCCTGACTCTGGCCACTCGCCTATGACCTTTTCTGCAAAAATTGTGTCATTTGGCGCAGACTATTATGAGTTTTCACCCTCCCTGGGAGCAGCACGTAAACTGTTTTCAATGTCATCTTCAAATGGATTTTGAATCTTAATTCCCCATCCTGTGATCAGACAGGCCTTCTCTTCTGACCTTTTGGGCAGCCTAATCATGGCGTTGTGTGATTTATGGCGCAATAATGTTGTGTCAAGAATTGGTTAGCTTAATTACCTAGCGCAGAATCCTTCCCGAAGGATTTTGCATCAACCAGTTTTGCACATCCACACCTTTTTCTTTATCCGAGGGATGGAGATTCTTGTAAGTGCCATCCGGTTGCATAACGCGCGCGCTCATGTTGTCTTTGAGATAGGTTTCAAGGACATGATCTCGCAAGTAACGAATATGTTCCGGGCGTTCGATAGGGAATACCACTTCCACACGGTGGTTCAGGTTGCGTGGCATCAGGTCGGCGCTGCCCAGATAGATCTCCTCATTGCCAGCATTGTGAAAATAGAAGATACGACTGTGTTCCAGATAGCGTCCGAGCACGCTGATGACACGGATATTTTCACTTAAATCCTTTATGCCAGGGATTAAGGAGCAAATCCCTCGTATCAGTAGATCGGTCTTTACACCGTTCCGGGAAGCTTCATAGAGTAGCTGGATCATGCGCTTGTCCACCAGGGAATTTGCTTTAAAGATCAAACGTGCTTTGCGCTTATTTTTCGCATGATCGATTTCCCTGAGAATCAACTTTTCTAACCCTTCCCTTAAATTCACTGGCGCAACCAATAGTTTCTGGTAATCCTGTTTTGTGGAATAGCCTGTCAGATAGTTATACAGATCGGTTGCATCCTGCCCCATCGTTTCATCACAGGTGAACAGGCCTATATCTTCATACAGGCGAGAAGTAACTTCATTGTAATTCCCGGTTGCCAGGTGAAGATAACGCCGGATGCCTTCCCCTTCCTTTCGAACCACCAGCGCGATTTTACAATGCGTTTTCAATCCCACCAAACCATAGACGACATGTACCCCTGCCCGTTCCAGCGTTTGTGCCCAACCGATGTTGCTCTCTTCATCGAAGCGGGCTTTCAGTTCGACCAAGACTGCAACCTGCTTGCCGTTCTCGGCGGCCTCCAATAATGCTTCGACAATGGGTGAATTTTGTCCGGTACGGTACAGTGTTTGTTTAATGGCCAGCACATCCGGGTCCCGCGCCGCTGCGTTGAGAAAGTCGACCACAGGGGAGAAGGAATCATAGGGATGATGGAGCAAAACGTTCCCCTGCTGGATGATTTCGAAGATGTCACCTGCCAGGGTGACATTTGAAAATTGCCTTGGGACAGCTGGCTTATAGGGTGGGTATTTCAGGTCGTGGCGGTCAACGCTGTTATATACTTGCCATAGCCTCGCCAGACCAAGATTACTACCGGTTATATAAATATCAGTAGGCCTGACCTGTAAGTTTTCGATCAGCAATTCACGAATGGGCCTGGGCATATTCTCGTAGATGGCAACCTTCACCACCGACCCAAACTTGCGGCGACGGATGCTTTGTTGCATGGCTTCCAGTAAATCGTCGGCTTCGAGTTCTTGAATTTCGATATCAGCATCCCGGATGATCCGGAAGGGATGCGCTTCCACCACCTGCAGGCCCGGGAACAACACGTCCAGATTGGCAGTGATCACCTGCTCCAGCCAGACAAAATAATGATGCCAGGGTACCGTACCATCCCTGCGCGCTCCGCCGGAGGAGCGCTTGACCGGTACCAGTTGCTGGAGCGTATCAGGGACTTTGAGACGCGCAAACTTTTCGTTTCCCTTTTTATCGCGGATGACGATGGCAAGATTGAGACTCAGGGTCGAAATGTGCGGGAAAGGATGACCTGGATCCAGGGCTAGAGGCGTCAGGACCGGGAAGACCACATCATGAAAATAAGTATCGGCGCGGTTGTGCTGGGCTTCGTTGAGCTTTTTATAATCCAGAATGTGGATGCCTGTCTTTTCCAGTTCAGGGAGTACCTCGCGCTGATAGCATCGATGGGCTTCCCCGTATAGTTCCAGAGAGCGCTTGCGGATAGCCGCCAGTTGTTCGCGCGGAGTCATGCCATCCGGTGAAATTTCCGTTACATTCGCTTCCACCAATTTGCGGATGCCGGAAACCCGCACCATGAAAAATTCGTCCATGTTCGACCCAAAAATCGCCAGAAATTTGACCCGTTCGAGCAATGGATTATTTTTATCCTGCGCTTCGGATAACACCCGCTGCTGGAAATCCAGCAGGCTTAGTTCGCGGTTGATGAAAAGGGAAGGGTCGTTGAATGTTTCTGTATTGATTTTGGAGGATGGCATGTTTCTCATTCTCTCAATCTGAAATGTATCTTCGCTACTTTATTTATTTCTATTGATGTCATTCTGAGCGACCCCTTCGACAAGCTCAGGATAAACTCCGGGAGCGAAGAATCTCGCTCTTAACCGAATTTCTCCATAAGAACCTGAGATTCCCTTCGGCCCGGCTCAGGGCGGGCTTCGCCGCTACGCGGCTCAGAATGACATGAAGGAAAAGGTTGTTTTGAATTACCGAACGCTCTCTCATTGGTCAAAATAATTGGCAGACAGTTAGTAGGCTTCTGGCACGAAAGTTTGGTCCGACATTGGTGGTCTCACATAACCAATCTCATCCTGGGGGGAAGGCAGTTCGATTGGTTCTGGCGTGAGGTCTTCGAAAGGTATCATGCTTAGTAAGTGGGCTATACAGTTCAAGCGCGCACGACGCTTATCATCAGAGTCTACGACCCACCAGGGAGCCTGTTTGATGTCCGTGAATTTGAACATTTCATCCTTGGCGCGCGAATATTCGACCCAATGAGTTCGCGATCCCAGGTCCATCGGGCTGAGTTTCCAGCGTTTGGTCCGGTCGTCAATACGCGCCTGGAACCGTCGTTCTTGCTCCTCGTCGCTGACCGAGAACCAGTACTTAATGAGGACGATGCCCGAACGGACCAGCATCCGTTCGAACTCCGGGCAAGATCGTAAAAACTCACGATACTCTTCTTCCGTGCAGAAACCCATCACACGCTCTACTCCTGCACGGTTATACCAACTGCGATCAAAAAGAACAATCTCACCCGCTGCAGGCAGGTGGGCAACGTAGCGTTGGAAATACCATTGTGTGCGTTCGCGTTCAGTTGGGGCAGGTAATGCCACGACGCGCACAATGCGCGGATTCAAGCTTTCGGTAATGCGTTTGATGACACCGCCTTTTCCAGCTGCATCCCTGCCTTCGAAGATAACTACAACCTTCAAGCCTTCATGCTTTACCCATTCCTGTAATTTGACAAGTTCGATCTGCAAGCGACGCAGTTCCTTTTCATAAAACTTCCCGTTTAACTTTGTCGGGTTACTTTTTACTTTTTCATTTTTTTGTTTCGATGATTTTTTTCGCGCCACATCAGAATCGGCCAGCGCTTCTGATTGTTTTGGGTTGTCCCGATTTGATTTTTTCTTTCCCATGCCAGCCTCCTTTAGCGAAGAAAGGGCCGTTGACTATAGACCAAGCAATCTCCTGCCACCAACGAGGAGATTGCTTGCCGTCTTGAGTGTTCTCGAAGTGGCACGAGGGCCTATAGATGTTGTTCTCTTTTATTGTACACTGAATTTTTACTTGTCCAGCCTGGTAAGTTGGGCTGGCTGCTGGCCAAATCCATCGCCGAGACCGAGAGGGTGTTTTGGACTTGGTGCATCCATTTCACCCAGGATGTGATTATTTTTACCGGTTTGTTCCTGGTGACACTTTAGTAGCTTTGATGTACCAGATTAAAAACGTCCCGAAGGTTGTCGCCAGACTCTTAAATTGCCCGAATAAAACCTTCGGGACGGCGCTTTCTTAGGTATGCGCCACAGTTATGACGACATTTCCCTTTTTGTGCCCTTTTTCGACATACCGGTGAGCCTCGGGGATTTGTTCAAACGGATAGCGTCTATCAATGACCGGTTTTAACTTTCCCGCCTCAATAAGCTCTTTGAGGAAGATCAGATCTTCAGTTCTTTCCTTTGTTGTCCCCAGGACTGTCACATATGTGCCGTTCGGAGTTAGTGCTTTCTTGCAATTTGATTTCGAGATATTTCCAACGGCATCAAAGATGACATCATAAAGCTCTCCCCTTTCTGTAAAATCCTCTTTAGTGTAATCAATGACCCTGTCGGCTCCCAGAGATTTCACCAATTCCAGATTCGAGGTACTGCATACCCCGGTAACTTCTGCCCCAAAGTACCTGGCAAGCTGTACCGCGAATGTGCCTACACTTCCAGAAGCTCCATAGATAAGGACTTTTTGCCTGCCTGACCGGTGGGTAGGTCCGCTCTGGATATTTCCTTTTCTAAGAAAACGCAATGCTGTAGGCCCCCCAATAGGAACGGCGGCGGCTTCCTCATAGGTCATATTGGCCGGTTTACTTGCCACCACCCCATCTTCAGGCAGACATTTGTACTCGGCATAAGCGCCAAAACCAAGACCGCAAGATGCAAAAACCTGGTCACCTTTCTTAAATAATTTTACGTCTACCCCTGCTGCTTCAACTTCCCCGGCTAACTCAAACCCTAGTA
>Ga0105094_10002116_pt1 | contig 10369 bp, 9 predicted proteins | sample PPLLak1March2015_2_FD_87023 | JGI IMG/M metagenome (GOLD analysis project Ga0105094, IMG submission 87023) | Freshwater sediment microbial communities from Prairie Pothole Lake near Jamestown, North Dakota, USA - PPLs Lake P8 Core (3) Depth... | ecosystem: Environmental > Aquatic > Freshwater >...
AATAAAAAACAAGGACAGATTTAAATACTTCTTCATCATCTGACAAATAATTTATCTGATATAATAACACCTTAAAGCCTTAAAGCCTTAATGCCCTAACGCCTCAATGTTTTTTGGGTTTCCCTTAACTCTCCAGAATCAGCTTCAACCTGTCACATAAATCCTTCAATCCTTCAGGGGTGTTGCCTCCCGGTTGTTCGATAGTTGCCCAGTCATTGTAGTTTATGCCATCCAATGCCGACATCACTGCGGACCAGTTGACATCCCCTTCACGAAGGTTCACCTTAAAGCCGGCCGATTTACCCTGGGTATCTGCTATTTTCTTACTGTATTCCTTGATATGTACTTTTGCAATCCGGGAACCGAGTATCTTGATCCATTGCTCAGGCCATCCGAAGAACAGGACATTCCCGCAGTCAAAATAGAACTTTACGGCAGAACTTTGAAACTGATCCACATATTGTGCGGCCTCCATGGGACTTAACAGAAAGTTGTTCCAGACATTTTCAATCCCTATTTTCACATTCAGCTTTTCTGCAAGAGGGATCACTTTCTTTATCTCCTCAACAGAGCGGTTCCAGCAATCGTCATAGCTTACTGTATCGCTGACACGTCCGGGGACAAGCAAAATAGTATCAGAACCATAGGCTTTGGCATCTTCAATTGTCACTTTTAAACCGGCCAGTCCTTCTTCCCTTACTTTTGGGTCGGGATGAGACAGCGGCAGCTTCCCGTGCAGGGAACCGCAAACACTGGGGATTATTAATCTGGTTTTATCCCGTGCCTTAAGCACTTCATTCCTGTCGAGATGGCTCATAACTTCCACTCCGTCAAAGCCGGCCAGTTTTGCGGCCTCGAATTTTTCAAGGATAGATGTCCCATAACCGATGTTGCCCCACATGATCCCTTTTCTTATTTTACGTTTCGGGGGGTTAAGGGTATCAGCAAATCCCGGGAATGATGCAAACGCAGCCATGGCCGATGCAATGGCAGTCTTTTTTGTAAATTGACGTCTGTTCATAATGATTATAATTTATTAAGTTACTTTCGGTTCTGCACCAATGACCGGCACAACTTCGGGAATTCCGGGAACCGGACCGAATTCATAGGTCGCAGGCCCGAGACGTAGATCTGAGTTCAACACTTCTTCCCAGGTAACATCCTTGCCGGTATAGGCCGAAATTCTTCCCATAACTGTGACAAGAGTTGAATTTACCTGTGCTTCGGCATCATTTACAGTATTGCCGGTGCGTATTCCGGTAACAAGATTTATATGCTCCTGAACAAACGGATCCTTAACTGCCCAGGTCTGATCAGGATCATCCTTTTCAGGTTTAGGATATTTCCATATCTCCTCACCTTTTAAGTTAAACAGCACACCTTTGCCGGCATCAGCAAAACCTTCCGTGCCCACAATGAGCACTTTGGTCAGGTTGGAACAACCGGTTATCTGTCGCGCTGCACAATGGGTTTGCATCCCGTTTTCATAAAGATATTCAATGCTGAAAAAATCATACTGGTCTCCGGTGACTCTTCTCTGACGTCCACCCCAGGCAATTGCTTTGACAGGGTTTTGCCCCAGGTACCAGTTCATTACATCGACCTGATGTATGAACTGCTCAACCAGATGATCGCCTGACAGCCAGCAGAAATTTCCCCAGTTACGCAGCATGTACTCCATATCTGTCCATTCTGGTTTTCTTGAATTCACCCAGAGAGAACCACCGTTGCGGATGGCATGAGCGCTAACTATTTCGCCTATTTCACCATTCATAACCCTGCGCCTGGTTTCCATATAATCTTTTGATACTCTGTATATTGTACCACTAATCATGCATAAACCTTTTTGTTTAGCCTTTTCAACAGAGACCAGTACCGACCGCGCCCCAACAGGATCAACAGCACATGGTTTTTCAAGAAATATGTGTTTGCCTGCATTTACTGCGGCTTCGATATGCATCGGCCGAAAATGCGGCGGCGTGCAGAGCAGAACAAGATCCACCCCTGAATCTATAACTTTCTGATAGCTGTCGAAACCGATGAAGCAGTTTTCATCAGCGATCTCAACGTTGCGCTGTTTTTTCAGGTTTTCCCTGCAGAGATCAAGCTTATCGCGGAATATATCTCCAAGGGCCGTTATCTGAAGATTGGGGCCCGCATCCAGAAAGTTAACAGCAGCACCGGTGCCTCTGCCGCCGCAACCAATAAGTCCGGCTTTCAGTACTTTCCCATCCTTGGCAACAGGAAGGAGTTCCGGTAATTTCTCCTCCTCTTTTCCTTTGCAGGAAGTCACAATTCCAATGGAAGTTAATGCTGCTGCAGCAATAGCCGCATCAGAGATAAACTTTCGACGACCCACAGTTTTGCCTGTGGCAGAATTTTCGGTGTTTTTCATATAGATCTAAAATAAATTGAAGTGAATAATGAATTTCGTTAATATATTAATAGACTTCCAGTTCGCGCCAGGCTGGCAGAACAGGGAATTTACCATGCGGCTCAGACTGGTACCAGAAGCAAACGGAAGATATATCGGACTTTTGTGCAAGATATCTTCCTCCCTGCCTCCAGCCAAGATCCTGGATTGTGACCTTAAGGTCCTTTTCGAACCTCACCGGGTCCATTACATGCCAGCGGTACAATCCAAATCGTTGCATTACATTATAATGGCCATCACCTCTGATCACCTGGTGTAAACCGGCATAAGGAGTGCAAAACTCCGTATAATTAACTTCCTCAACGCCTGCAGCATTCTTTTTCCTTGTGTCAAAATCATATGATCCGCAGAAATAATCTTCGGTTCCGGTTCCGCATATTGTTGGAAACTTAGTATCGCCGTCCATAAAGAATTTAATTTCACCTTCACCCCACCAGCCGTTGTTAAAAACGCCCCAGGCCATATAAACTCCAACATAGTGACCTTTACCTTTGACACCATCCACTATTGTATAATTTGATGTGACGTTCGGATTTAACCTGCGGAACTGTGCATGGAAATAAGCTGCATCCGAAGGAACATCGGTAAGTGTGTAGTCGATCTGATAGTAGAGAGTCATCTGGTCGGCATCGCTGACATTCTCCATTGTTATCCTGCATTTCTTCCTGAATGGCATTGCCCAGTAGCAATTGAATGCACTGCCCGGATTAACGCAGATGGCCAGAGAGGAAAGTGAAGCATAGGTGCCCCAGCCCATTGCGAAGAAATCGCCTACCGGACACTCGACAGATGGTTCAGTTTCATTATCCCAGTAAATTCTTAATATTGAATATCTCCATTTTCCTGTCGGAGTCATCCATATATGCTGTATCGCACCCGGTCCGTCAATTTCAGCCATGGTGAATGTTTCACCCGGTTTAATCCTGACATAGGGATTTACCTTCCACCCCTGTCCCAGGTCACGTGCAGCGTTGAAAGCATTTGCAACATTAGGTTTATCCTTGTCGGCAGGATCTGCCATTCCTGCTTTTCCTTTTTCACCGGTAAAGTTTTCAGGACTTATTGAACGCGTTTTGGCATCAGACAGCCTGTAAAGGTTACCCATGTTCATTTCGAGTCCGTTAAATTTATTCTGAGGGAACAGAGCGACTGGCAGGAAACAGAATAAGATTATGAAGGTCAGATTCTTTTTCATATTATTAATTTATTAGGTTGAGTTTGTTTAATCTCCTAAATTAATAATTAGAGTGGAATTGACAGATAAAATCAGGAGGAATCTGAAAAAAAAAGGGGCGTTGTTTCCATCGCCCCTGTAACCTCCATCAGAAATGTGATCAGTTAATCAGAATATGTATCTGATTGAAAAAGCACCTCCCAGAGGCCAAAATTCCGAATATCCTATTATATTAAATGCCGGTTTCCAATCTATACTGATATTTATGGGAGCTTCCGAAATGTTGTATTCAAGTCCTAATATACCGTCAAGCCCTACAATTGTATAGTTTTTGCCTGCAATTCTATCATTCAAGTGACTGCCGTCCCAAAAACCAATATGACCTCCCAAACCGTAGTACCAGTTGAGCCTGTTAACATCAAATGCCCTATTGTGTACTTCATATAAAACAGTAATATCCGTACCGTACCATCTTGTAAGAAGCCCTTCCAGTGCAGATTTACTTCCGATAAAATGTTTGATGGTCAACCCATAGTAAGGACCAGCCCTTAATCCAATTCCTGTATTATAGTCATAAGCTTTTGCCATGGTTGTAATACATAACGCCATAAATAAGGTGATAACCAGTTTCTTCATCGATATTTGTTTTACAGATTAGGGTGATAAATTTAACAATGTTTTTAATAATATGTTCAATTCCTGCGGAAAAAACCGACCCGACCAATCCAATATGCAATGAGCAATGCAAGAATATTCATTAGTCATTTCTGTTCACTGAACCTCCAATTTAAATTATAATTTACAAAAAATAATTAATTTTAGAATGGTCCAGGGATGATCGTTTTTAATACCAAATCCAGAACCTGATGAATTCAAAAGAACGGATAAAGAATATACTTCAGCGCAAACCGGTTGACAGGATCCCGGTGGATATATGGCATACGCCAGAGGTGGAAGAGGCATTAAAACGCCATACACAGACAAAGGACAATTTTGAGATGTGGAAGAAGCTTGGTGTCGACAAAATTGTGTGGGATTTTATGGATTATAAGACGCCGGAAGGCGGCAGTGCAGGTTCACAAGTCGGAGCAAACGCAGTGGGAAGCCGTACTTTGTGGGGCGTGCCGCTCACGGATGTGACAGCCGGAGAAGCTCATTACCAGGAATTCAGAGAACCACCTATGCGGGGATATACAACTCCGGAGGAAGCAGAAAACTATCCGTTCTGGCCTGATCCCGACCTGTTCGATTATGAATCAGCCGTAACCCTCGCAAGAAGGGCATCCGATGATTTTGCAGTCATTGGTCCATGGATTTCATTCTTCGAAATTTACTGTCAGCTCAGGGGCATTGAACAGGGACTGATGGATGTGCTTGCATATCCGGATCTTGTCACTGCTGCTCTCGACAGAATAGAAGCTATCCAGACCGGGATGCTTAAAAGGATCCTTGGTGAAGCTGCTGAGTATCTGGACCTTGTATTTATAAGCGATGATATCGGCGGGCAGAACAACCTGCTCATATCACCGGAAAGCTGGGAATACTTCCTGAAACCAACAATGGTAAGATGGTGCAATCTGATCCATTCCTATGGAGTCAGGGTCTTCTATCATACCGACGGAGCCTCAGAAAAACTTATCGGTTCGCTAATTGAATGTGGTATTGACGTTCTGAATCCGATCCAGCATGTATGTCCGGGAATGGAAATGGCAGGCCTGAAGGAGAAGTACGGGAAAAAGGTTATTTTTCACGGAGGTGTTGATAACCAGTATGCCCTGCCCCGCGGTACCCCGGAAGATGTCCGGAAAGAGACTCTGAACTGTCTTGAAACACTTGGTAAAGGACGGGAAGGGTTTATCTGCTGCTCATGCCATAATATTCAGGCAGGAACTCGTGTTGAAAATATTCTTGCAATGATTGAAACAGTCAGGAACTGGTAACTCACAAAAAATAGGTTGCAGGCTTGAACAGATCATCATAAAGACCGTTTCTTTTGCTCGAAAAATATACCTCCGGATTCAGACTCGAATTAAGAATATATTCATCGGCGGTTTCCCCTTTATAACATTTAACCGTAATATTCAACAGATTATTGCCTTCAATAACCATTTGGTAATCAGGTGATTTTGCTGGTTTGTACCTGTCCTTGAAATCCTGACCTTCCAGCATGCTGAATGAATTGAGGAATCCTGCGGCTTTTGCCGAATCGGCCGGCTGACTGCCGGCGAACCATATGGAATCTTTCATTGTAAGCACATAGCTGCTGTCGGCAGGCATTGTAAAGGTTATTTTTTTTATGTCTTCTTTTTTGCACCTGAGGAATGATTTATCTCTCCAGTCATTGAATCCACCGCTGAATGTGAATGCCAGAAATCCTTCTACTGCATAAATTTGTTTTTCCCCCGAAAGCCTGACAAAAGTTGTTCCCTCAATGTTGTTCCCTCCGTACTGAGCATAGGGATTGCTTACCTGTTTATAGCTGAATTTCCCGATCATTAATTCTGCAAGATCTTTCCCCTTCTTATTAATGAATTTCACCCGTGTAGCCAGACTGTCAGTGAGTTCGTATTCCTTAAATCCGGATTCTCCCACAGCGGCAAGGCTTTGAGGCTTAAGTGACAGGATTTCGGTTAAAATTGTTCCGGGAGCACCCTTTTGAGGTGCAGATATGATGTCGTCCTGTTTCACTGTCCATTTATTATTATCCTTTATGAATTCGAACGGTTTCCCGGCGGCAATCTTAGGGGTGATAATTATTTTCCCGACACCCGCAGTATCAAATTCGACAAGTGTGTTTTTCAATGTTGATCTCTCTTTTGGAATTTTGACAATAATTGTCAAAAATAAAACAACTAACAACAGTGCCAGGATTATAAACAGCTTTTTATTATCAAATCTTTTACTCATAGCTGACCTCCAGTCTTTTAATTCGTTTATTGCGATTGATCTGCATTCTTATCAGCTCATATATAAATATAAGAATGATCGGCAGGAGGAAATTGAACCACTTCAGGAATGTCCTTTTTCCATCAGGCATCTCTTTAATTGGCCGTGACGTCACTTCTTTGGTACGCAGATCGATTAGTCCTGTTTCATCCGACAGCCAGTCGACAGAATTGACCATTAAGCTCACATTGTCCTGAGGTAGCTGACCGCCCCTCTGTGATCCGTTTACAGCAAAATCACCATCTGAGACCAGAACTATTTTCGAATCAGCATTGCCTGATAATCTGCCTTCAAGAACACCGGCAACTACAATCCCTTTCATCGGAAAATCATTCTCTGTCCATTCGCGCTGAACATCAAAATAGAGTGGTGCCCTGAGAGTCCCTGACTGATCTGAAGAATACGCAAGCGGAGTAAATTTCCGGGTGCTGTCGCCGGAATAAGTTATCGGGCTCACAAACTGAAAGACTACCGACTCAAGTCCTCTTGTGACCGGATTGTCGGCAAATTTTGATATTATCGGAAAATAGGGGAATGATACCTGGGTGGTCATAATAAAGTTACTCTGCTGCTGCTGTACCGAAACTGCTCCACAACTTGCATCAACTACAAAATTATCCGAAACAGTCAGCCCTTTCTGCATCAGCCAATCTTCCAGCCCTGTGCTCAGCGCACTGCCGGTTGCCGTTGAAAAGTCACCTTCCACCCTGTTGAGTGCAATGAATATATTGCTGCCCCGGGACAGGAAGTTGTCAAGCTGTCCAAGCTGGATTGCATTGATTGTATCAGTCGGTCTTATTATGGCAATAGTCTTGTACTTTTCAGGAATTCCGGCTGTATCCGACATACCGAAAGGTTCCACATTATAGAGGATTGCAAGTTCAGAATAAGCCTGGCTCATCTCATTCACGGGTGGTTCACCATGACCTTGAATGAGGGCAATTACAGGCTTATTCACTACGGACAGTTTCTTAATTGCTGTAGATAATGCGTATTCCATTGCGGCTCCGGGCTGAAAGAACGGAATGGTCTCTTTTTCTTCCCCTATTGAAACCACTGCTCCGATATAAGCTTTCTGCTGTTTAACCTGATCCTTTTCCCTTACATTTATCATTACAGGCTGAATGCCATTTTTCATCGCCTCCTGCTCAAGCTCCTCATTTTCGTTGGGATTAACAAACCTGAAGACAACCATACCACCTGACCTGTTTCCATACTCAATGAGCATGTCTTTCAGGTTTCCGGATACATTGCCAATATTCGGGGGAAGATCCTTCGAGAAGTATGCAGTGATTGTTACCGGCTTCGCGAGGTCTTTAAGGATGTTACGAGTTGCCTGGCTGAGGGTATATTCCTTTCCCTCGGTGAAATCGAGCCTGAAACTGTAGTTTTCCGAGAGAATGTTCACAACTATCACGATCACAGCCATCAGAATTATTGTAGAAGATATTTTCGCAGTTTTCATGTTACTTCATTTTATATCTTTAATCTGCATCAATCTGCTAGTAATATGCATTTCTTCTGGAAAGGGATACTTCTGTCAGAAATAATCCCATGAATATTATTGATCCGAAATATATAAGGTCCTTCGAATCAAGTACACCACGGGAGAGGCTTTCAAAATGAACGGTCATACTTAGCGAGTTAATAATCTGGCCAAAGAATCCCTGCATACCGCTTGCAATAATCTGGAAGATTATATGGAAGAAAAGACCTATAAAAAGGGCAGAAAGAAACGCCACTATCTGGTTGGTTGTAATACTGCTTGTAAATATTCCGATGCTGGCATAGGCTGCACTGATAAGCAGCAGTGCGAGATAGCCGCATATTGTTCCTCCGGCATCCAGGTTACCGATACCTGAAATAGTAATTACATATGGCAGTGTCAGTACCAGGGCAACTGCTATCAGAATTATTGTTGCAAGGTATTTGCCCAGGATCACCTGCCTGTCAGTAACAGGTTTTGTCAGGAGCATTTCGATAGTACCACTTCTATTCTCTTCGGCCAGCATCCGCATTGTCAGGGCAGGTATAAAAAAGAACAGCGTCCAGTATGCAATTCCGAAGAATGAGCGAAGGCTTGCCTGTCCGACAAGAAATACATCAGATCCCGATATCCATGTAAAGAAACCGCTGAAGCCGAGAAAAAGTACGATCATGATTATGGCAATCAGTGAATCGAAGAATGAGTTTAACTCGCGTTTTGCTATTATCCAGATTGTTTTCATACCCGATCAGTATTAATTCATAGTCAGTTCCCTGAAAATGTCTTCCAGTTTGGTTTCAAAAGGTGTCATCTCTGTAAGCACCCAGTTCTTTGCGACACATAGTTTGAATATCTCACGCTTTACCTCTTCCGACTTGCAGTGAACATCAAACCTGTTCAACTGACGGTCGGCAAAGTCAACCATCGAAACGGCCTTTACAGCCTGAAGTGATTTGAAGATCTGATTCGGATCGCCATCCTCAATCCGTACCCTGAGGATATCGGATCCCTGAGCCTGTTTTCTCAGACTGTCAGCTGTGCCGTCGGCAACAAGTTTTCCTTTATTGATGATGAATATCCTGTCGCAGGTAGCCTCAACTTCAGGCAGGATGTGAGTGCTGAGGATTACCGTCTTCTCACGTCCCAGTTCACGGATTAGCTTCCGTATCTCGGCAATCTGGTTCGGATCAAGCCCGGAAGTAGGTTCATCCAGAATAAGTATTTCCGGATCGTGGATCATTGCCTGTGCAAGTCCAACCCTTTGCCGGTACCCTTTTGACAGTTCAGCAATTTTCTTGTGTTTCTCGCTGTTAAGGCCTGTAGTCCGGATCATTTCTACAACACGGCTACCTACTCTGGAACTATCAATATTATATAACTTTGAGCAGAATTCCAGGTAATCGATAACCGGCATCTCCTGGTATAAGGGATTATTTTCCGGAAGATACCCTATATGCTTTTTTATTTCCTGAGGATCATCCCTGAGAGATTTGCCGCCAATGTAAACATTACCCTCATCAGCAGCAATAAAGTTAGTTATGATCTTCATAGTTGTCGTCTTCCCGGCACCGTTAGGTCCGAGGAACCCCAGAATCTCGCCGGTTGCCACTCTGAGCGAGATATTATCCACGGCTTTCTGATTTCCGTATTTCTTTGTAAGGTTCTCAATTACAATATCCATATAGTGTCATTTTAATCGAAATTGCTCCTTAAAAAACGGCCTGAAATTATTTCAAAACATGGAAAAATAAAAATATTGACAGGTTAAAAATTTGTTAAAGTGTAAAGTCTGATGCAAATACGGGCAAATTAATATCAACGGTTTGTGCGGTTTAAATCTTAATATATTTGAAATTAAGTTGTATATCCTGTTAAAACTTTCATGAACCCGCCCCCTTATTTTCCCCATCCAATCACATGTACTCACCCTCTTTTCTTCTGGATCACACGTACTCACCCCCTTGCGTCCCCCTCTCTGCTCGCGCAAAGAGGGGGAAGGTTTTGTAATATAATTCAATAGTCACCCCCTTCTTTGCGACAGCAGAGAAGGGGGCTGGGGGATGAGTACGTGAAAAACAAGGCAGAGAAGGGGGCTGGGGGGCATAGCCGTCAACCTAAGGAATATTTTAATAACGAAAACCACTATAATTATCTGGTTTATAAACAAATAAGTTTCCCCTCCTTTTGAAGGAGGGGTGGCCGGGATTGCTGATTTTGATATGTTTACAATTCTGCTTTCCCGGCCGGGGTGGTTGATTTTCGGGTTCCTGAAACACAAACCTGTTCTCAAACCTGAGCACAGTGAATCCCAATGCTTCAAGATATTTGT
>Ga0105094_10002118_pt1 | contig 10368 bp, 11 predicted proteins | sample PPLLak1March2015_2_FD_87023 | JGI IMG/M metagenome (GOLD analysis project Ga0105094, IMG submission 87023) | Freshwater sediment microbial communities from Prairie Pothole Lake near Jamestown, North Dakota, USA - PPLs Lake P8 Core (3) Depth... | ecosystem: Environmental > Aquatic > Freshwater >...
ACCTGCCGGCAGTCGCGCGGGCCGATGCGCCGGCGGCGCCCTTCGTGCTCGAGGGCCGCGGCCTGGGCTTCGCCTACGGAATCGAGGGCTTCGTGTTCCGCGGTGTCGACTTCGGCGCCAAGCCGGGGGAGACCGTCGCGATCGTCGGTCCGTCGGGCGCCGGAAAGACCACGCTGGTCAAGGTTCTGGCCGGCCTGCTCGACCGCACCGAGGGCACGCTGACGGCGGCCGCGCGCGACGTGCGCGACTGGGACCGCGCCGCCTACCGCGGCCGCATCGGTGTCGTGATGCAGGACGACCACCTGTTCGTCGGGACGATCGAGGACAACATCAGCTTTTTCGACCCGCAGCACGACCCCGAGCGGGTCCGCACCTGCGCCCGGCTGGCGATGGTCGACGAGGAAATCGACGCGATGCCGATGCAGTTCAACACGATCGTCGGCAGCCTCGGCATGGCCCTGTCCGGCGGGCAGCGGAGTCGTGTGCTGCTGGCGCGGGCCCTCTATCGCCGCCCGCAGATCCTGTTCCTGGACGAGACCTTCGACCAGCTGGATCTCGCGCGGGAGCGAGCGATCACTGACGGACTAAGGACCACAGGGATTGGATTGGTGATAGTCAGCCACCGTCCGGAAACGGTCGGTGCGGTCGATCGCATCGTGCGGCTCGGCGAGGTGGGAGTGGCCACCCCGCGGCGCGTCGCCTAACGCACGGTCACGTTTTCGATGCCCGGTTGCTGGCGCAGGCGGCTGATACAGGTCTCGAAGTCCGGCACGCGTTGCGACGGCCGGACGCGGAAGCGGTAGGTTCGATCGGCTTCCGCGTGGCTGACGTAATCGATGTCGCAACCGGTGACCACACCCAGTGCGAGCGCGCCCTTCGCATCGGGCCGCACGACCGCCGGCTGCAGCTTGATGTCGACCAGCTGCCCGGCTCCCACCGGAACCGAACTCGGGGCGCCACAAGCGATGAGAGAGGATGTGATTCCAAGGCTCACCAATACGCGCTTCGCGGGCATGCGGGATGAGGCGAAAAAAACCGGACGAGCCCCGTCGGGCCGGTCCGGGTCTAAGTAGCGAAAGTAATCCTGCCGGGCTATGTTCTTATCGTCTGACGCGCCCGATGGATTGTGCGAACTAGAAAATCACGCTGACGCTGCCGCCACCCACCATGTCGAGTTCTGAGAGCGACAGTTCGATCTGTTCAGCCTGTTCGGTGGTCTCGACAACCAGTTCTTCGGCCGCGACGTATTCGGTATTGGTGGTCATGTTTTCTCTCCGCTACGAGTATGTGGTTGGTCTGTTTTTCCCTGGATCCGCCGTGGCGTTCAAGGTGAGCGAATTGTGATCGTGACTCGAGCAATTGCAAATCCCTGCTATTTGCTGTAGCGGACGTCGCCACAAACAGGCAGAATCCGGCGCCCCATTTCATAACAGGTCATTCACGGGTGGACGCAGTCGCCGAGCAATTGCATCAGCTGGAAGCCGAAGTTACGGCGAACCTCGCGGCGCCGCGCACCGATACCGTCGCGTTTCTGAACCAGTCGCTTGCGCGACTTCGCTCAATTCCATTCGATGTCGAGCCGCGCACGCGGATCGACTGCCTTTTCAGCATCGCACAGCAGTTTTATCACCAGGGCCAGAGCGTCTTCAGTGCGGTCGAACCGGCAGCGCTGGCGGTGATGCTTGCCGAACAACTCGGCGACAAGGCGCTGCTGCGGCGGGCGCTGAACCTGCAGGGAATCATCCTCTTCTCGACGAGCAATCCGGGCGATGCGATCCGGTCGCTGGTTGCTGCGCTCGAGATCGCTCAGACACTGGGCGACGTAGAAATGCAGGTGGGGACGTGGAACAACCTCGGGGCCGCGTTTTACGAAGCGGCTCTCTATGCCGATGCACGCGAAAGCTTTGGACAGGCGGCGGAACTTGCCGTCGGGGTCCCGAGCCTCCGTCGGCAACGCGGTATCGCGTTGTCCAACGTTGCGCTCTGTTGCCTCCACACTCGCGACTATCAAGAGGGGATTGAACGCATCCAGAACTCGATCTCCCTGATGCCGCCGCCGGCAACTCCGGCCGATATGCTCTCCCGGGTACAGGCCGAAGCGAATTTCACGCGCCTCCTTCTTGCGACCGGCCGAGTCCGCGAGGCGTCCGAGCGTGTCCAGCTTGCCAAGGAGTTCGCAGCCCAGGCGAAGTCGGTCCGCGCAGACATCGCTGCCGCGTGCGCCGAAGGCCTCGTCGAGGTCTATTCCGGGATGGCCGACGTGGGCCTTTCGCGCGGCATGGCGGCACTGGAAAAGGCGCGCGTGATCAAGCCAACGCTGCGAGAAACGCTGCTGGCTCTGGTGCAGGCCCATGAAAAGGCCGGCCGCCCGGACCGGGCGCTGGCCTTGCACCGCGAGTTGACGCTGCATGTCCGCAAGGCGCAACAGGACAACATCGTCCGTCACCAGGAGTTGCACCTCAAGCAGCTGGAACAGCACGAGGGGGACGACCAATTCCCGGTTCGGCTGCTGGAGGAGAAGGACGCCGAACTGAGGCAGAAGATCGCCGCCTATTCGGTCGGCGCGCGTCAAGGGGACCTGCTCGAACAGATGGCCTTCACCGCCGAGATGCGCGACGACCCGACCGGTGAACACTGCTACCGCGTCGCCCGGCTCGCATCGTTGCTGGCGCAGGAACAGGGGACCGAGCGCGAGGTCTGCGAGACGATCGAACTGGCGGCGCGTTTGCACGACATCGGCAAGGTGGCTATCCCCGACACGATCATGCAGAAGGCAACCCCGCTGACCGACGGTGAGCGTCAGATCCTGCAGACGCATGCGACGACGGGCGCCGAACTGCTGGCCAAGGCCAAGGTCGCCTACGGCGAGATGGCCGAGGAAATCGCGCGCCATCATCACGAGCGCTGGGACGGCAATGGCTACCCGGACGGCATCTCGGGCTCGGCGATCCCGCTCGCGGCTCGGCTGGTTGCGGTCTGTGACGCGTTTGACGCACTGACCCACGAGAAGAACTATCGGCGGGCGCTCAGCAGCGACGAGGCGATCGCGGAGATACTGCGCGGAAGAGAGTTGCAGTTTGATCCAGCCCTGGTCGATTTGTTCGTGCCGTTCATCATGAGGTTGCGCGAAGAGCACTCCGATCTCGATGCCTTCCTTGGCGAGGCTGCTCGCAAGACTTCCCTCAACGTCGCGCGTCAGAAGATCTTCGAATCGCTGGCGCGGCCGATCGAAGGCAACGGGGTGCACGACCAGCCGGGTCAGCCGCAGCAGCGGCGGCTGCGGTCTCCGCGCACCCTGTAGTCGCGGCGGGGAACTAGATGGGGGCGGCGGACTGACGTGCTCAGACCCAGGCCGTCACAAGGCTGGGGCTCACGAAAATGCGCTTCGCGGACTTGAGGGAGGGGCGCAAAAAAACCGGACGGGCCCCGTCGGGCCGGTCCGGTCAACTCGTAGAGCGAAATCTGCGTGTGGCCTTATCTCTCTTATTCTTGTGCCGGCGTCGTGCCTGATTAGGCGAGGATAGAGCCGACGTTGCCGCCGCCGATCAGGTCCAACTCCGCCAGAGTCAGCTCGATCGACGCTTGTTCGGTTGTCTCAACGGTGGTCTCTTCGGTAACGATTTCGATCTTCGTCATGGTATTTCTCTCCGCTACGAGTCTGGTTAGTCTGGTTGTCGCTCCTGGTACTTTGAGCACCCGAAGTGAAACGAATTATGAAGGTCGAAGCCAAGTCTCGAAATCCCTGCATTTGGCACTAGCTAACATGGCGGCGAACCGGCAGAATCCTGCCGCCCAAGCCTAGGCCGGCCCCGTGCGGGCCACCTGATGTCCGATCCGCAGAGCGAAGAACTCGAGGTCATCGAGCGTGAGATCAAGGAAAACCTTGTTTCGCCGCGCGCCGACACCGTCGCATTCCTGAACGACGCCCTCGGTCGGCTCCGGTTCATTCCGTTCGATGTCGATCCGAAGCGACGCATCGGTTGCTTGATCGACATCGCCTCGCAGTTCTATCACCAGGGACAAAGCACTTTCAGCGGCGTCGAGCCCGCAGCGCTCGCGGTCATGCTTGCTCGAGATGCGAACGATCGCGCGGTCCTGCGCCGGGCACTCACGGTGCAGGCCGTGGTCCTGTATTCGACAAACAACCCAGGTGACGCGCTGACGTCGCTGTCGGAAGCTCTTGAAATCGCCGACGAAATTGAGGACGAGGCGGGCCGGGTAGCTGTCTGGAACAACCTCGGCTCCGCGTTCTACGAAGCGGCTCTGTACGCTGACGCAAGGGACTGCTACGAACGTGCGACACGCCTTGCGACCGGCTCCGCAGCCTTGCGACCGTTCAAGGCTGTGGCCCTGGGTAACGTGGCCGTGTGCTGTCTGCACATGCAGGAGTACGAGGCCGGTCTGCACAGCATTCGGGACGCGATCGCGCTTCGGCATACGCCAGATACGCCGGCCGAGATGCTGACCCGAGTTTTTGCCGAGGGGACGTACACGCGATTACTGCTCGCATCCGGGCGCGTGGCGGAAGCGGCCGAACGGGCCCAGATCGCGAAGGAACTTGCCGCGAAAGCGAAGTCCGTTCGGGCCGATGTGTCGGCGGCTTGTTCGGAAGGGTTGGTCGAGGTGTATTCGGGACTCGGGGACGTCGGCCTATCGCGCGGCATGGCCGCGCTCGAGAAGGCCCGCATTATCAAGCCCTTGCTGCGGGAAACACTGCTGGCACTGGTGCAAGCGTACGAGAAAGCAGGACGACCCGACCGCGCTCTCGCAATGCACAGGGAACTCACTCTGCACATACGCAAGGCCCAGCAGGAAAGCATCGTCCGGCATCAGGAACTGCATCTGCGTCAGCTCGAAAGCAGCACGGATCAGTTTCCGGCGCATCTCCTGGACGCAAAGGATGGCGAGTTGAGGCAGAAGCTGGCCGACCAGTCGGTGGGGGCCCGCCAGGGCGATTTGCTCGAGCAGATGGCATTTACCGCAGAGATGCGCGACGACCCGACTGGCGAGCACTGCTATCGAGTTGGACGCCTAGCCTCGCTACTGGCCACGGAGCATGGAGAACCGCCAGCAACCTGCGAGACGATAGAACTGGCTGCGCGCTTGCACGACATCGGCAAGGTGGCAATTCCGGACACGTTGATGCAGAAGGCGTCGCCTCTGACGGATGGCGAACGGCAGATCCTGCAGACGCATGCAGCCACTGGTGCCGACCTGCTGTCGAAAGCAAAGTTCTCGTACGGTGAGCTTGCCCAGGAAATCGCCCGCCATCACCACGAGCGCTGGGACGGTAACGGCTATCCCGATGGCATTTCAGGCTCGGCGATACCGCTTGCGGCCCGCATCGTGGCCGTGTGTGACGCTTACGACGCGCTGACGCACGAGAAGACTTACCGGCGAGCTTTCAGCAGCGACGAGGCGATTGCGGAGATCCTGCGGCAGAAGGAGCTGCAGTTCGATCCGGCACTGGTGGAGCTGTTCGTGCCGTTGATCATGCGGCTGCGCGACGAGCACGAGGATCTCGATGCCTTCCTCGGCGAGGCGGCGCGCGGCACGGCTCTCAATATTGCGCGCCAGAAGATCTTCGAATCGCTGGCCCGGCCGGTCGACGGCATCTCCAACCCGCAGGCAGGTCTGCCTCAGCAGCGGCGCCCTCGGTCTCCGCGCACACTGTAGTCGCCGCGGCCGTGCTGCCGGGTCGGACCGAAAGCGTGCGAGTTGGCCGCCTTCGGTGCTTCCGCTAGCCTACGCGGGCTGCGATGCGCCGGACCGCAGCGTCCGGCTTCCAGAACAACACTTCAAGCAACGTACAGAGGAACCTCGATGAATTTGCTCCGGATCATGCTGGCCTTTGCGCTCGCGCTCGCCATGACGCCTGTCCTCGCCCAGGAAAAGCCCGAGAAGGAACTGACTGCGGCCGAATGGCGGGCGCGGATCCAGGCCGACAAGAAGAGCATCGTCGAGCGCGGCATGAAGCTCACACCGGAGGAAGCGAAGAAATTCTGGCCGCTTTACGAGAGCTTTCAGCGCGAGCTCGCCGTGCCGCAGCGCGAATACACGCGCGCGGTCATCGACTACGTGGCTGCCGAGAACTCGATGACCGATGCAAACGCGAGGCGACTGAGCGAACAGGTGCTCGCTGCATCACTGCAGGAAGCCCAATTGCACCAGAAGCACTTCAAGAAGCTCCTGGGCGCGCTGCCGGCGAAGAAGGCTGCACGCTACATGCAGATCGAGAACAAGATCCAGGCGGTGCTGCGTTACGACGCGGCCCGCGAAATCCCGCTGGTCCCCTGAGTCCAGAGGCGCTGGCAGCGGGTCAGGCGCGGCCGGCGCGCCAGCGTTGCCAGCCTTCCGCGCGCAGCTCGCAGGCCGGGCATGTGCCGCAGCCGGCGCCCCAGTCCTGCACGGTCGTGCGATCCCCGAGGTAGCAGGTGTGCGTCTCGGCGCGGACCAGGTCGACGAGCTCGTCGCCGCCGAGCTCCTGTGCGAGTTGCCAGGTCTGGGCCTTGTCGAGCCACATCAGAGGCGTCTCGACCGTGAATCTCTGATCCATTCCGAGCGACAGCGCGACCTGCATTGCCTTCAGCGCGTCGTCGCGGCAGTCCGGATAACCGGAGTAGTCGGTCTCGCACATGCCGCCGACCAGCACCCGGATGTCGCGCCGGTAGGCGACGGCCGCGGCATAGGTGAAGAACAGCAGGTTGCGACCCGGCACGAACGTGTTGGGCAGGCCGCGCGCCGTCATCCGGATTTCGGCTGCCTGTGTCAGCGCGGTGTCCGACAGCTGCGCCAGCTCGCGCATCGACACGAAATGATCGGCGCCCAGCCGATCGACCCAGCCTGGAAATCGGCGCAGGCGGTCGAGCACGCGCGGGCGGACGTCCAGCTCGATCGCATGGCGCTGCCCGTAGTCGAAGCCGATCGTCTCCACCTGCGGGTAGCGGGCGAGCGCCCATGCCAGGCAGGTGGTCGAGTCCTGGCCCCCGGAAAAGAGGACGAGCGCCTTCGGCCGAGCACTCATCCGAGCTGCCCCTGTTCGGCCAGCGCGCGGATCCGCACGACCGTGTTGAGATCGGAGCTCTCGTAGGCCCGCTCGCGCAGTGCGAGCGTGACGCGGTCCAGTTCGTCCGGGCCGACGACCTCGTCCGATTCATAGACAAAGCGCAGGAACAGCAGCTCGGGCTGCGGCTCCTCGATCGAGATCGTCATGCGGCTGGCCGGCCAGGTCGGGCCGGGCGCCGTGTGAATCTCGCTGCGCTCGCCCGGGACGAGCCGTAGCCGGTCATCGACGCGGAACGACCCGAAATCCAGCGTCCGCTCGAGTTCAGTGATGCCCTGGTCTTCGTGCCGCGAGCGTATTTGCGCTCCTTCGAGGCCGAGGATGAACTGGGTCGGATCTTCGGCCCGCAGCACGAGGCCCCGCCACAGCTGCTCGCGCGTCAGGGTGTCCAGCAATGGCATCAGCGGGTCGTTGATCTGGACCAGGTGTTCGAAGCGCATCGACGAATTGTGCCCCGATGGCGCTTAACCCCTTTCGGAGGGCCGCTCCGTTCATAGGCGGGTCGGCCAACCGAAAGGAGAAAACGATGCAGATCCGAACCCTGGCTGCGGCAGCCGCCGTCGCCTTGCTCTCGCTGTCCACCCAGGCCCGTGCCGTCGGCTCGCTGGTCGATGTGCACGTGATCGACCGCCTATCGGGCGCAACGCTGCCGATGTACTGGCACAACGGCCGCTGGTGGGTTCCGGGCAAGCCCGGCAACCGCTACGCGGTGGCGTTGACGAATCGCAGCGGAGGTCGCGCGCTGGCGATCATTTCGGTCGACGGTGTCAACGTGGTCTCGGGCGAGACCGCGGCGCATGACCAGACCGGCTATGTGCTGAGCCATGGCCAGTTCGCGCAGATCACGGGCTGGCGCAAGAACCTCTCCCGCGTCGCTGCGTTCGAATTCACGTCGCTGCCGGACTCCTACGCAGCGCGCACCGGACGCCCCGAGAACGTCGGTGTCATCGGTGTCGCTGTCTTCCGCGAGAAGCCGCGGCCGGTCTCGCCGCCGGTTCTTTCCGGTCGCGGTGCGCGCGACGAGGCGGCGCCGGCCGCCGGCGCAGCGGCCGAATCATCGAAGACAAACGAAGCCGACGCCTCGAGTGCGGCACCCGGCAGGCTCGCTCAGCGCGAGTCCCGGCTGGGCACCGGCCACGGTCGCAGCGAACATGCACCGACCAGCTATACCGACTTCGAACGAGCGCAGTCCCATCCGAACGAGACAATCGTGATTCACTATGACAGTCGCGAGAACCTGATTGCGATGGGCGTGATTCCGCAGCCGCGCCATGCTCCGAATCCGTTTCCCGCTCCGGTCGGATTCGTTCCCGATCCGCCCCGCCGCTGAGCGATAGCGGGAGTGTGGCAGTCGAAATCAGCTCATTCGCCGGCGAGTTCGCGGGCAAAATGGCCGCGAATGAGCGAAGCGGCGAGCGACGAGAACCTGCTGGCAGCCTATGCGGCCGGCGATGCGCGCGCTTTCGGCGAGTTGTACGACCGCCACGAGCGCGCCATCTATCGCTTTTTCCTGCGGCAGGGCGCGGTTCCGTCGATCGCCGACGAACTGTTGCAGGAGACCTGGTTGGCAGTCGTGCGCAACGCCGCGAACTTCGAGCCGCGCGCGAAATTCACGACCTGGCTGTACACGGTCGCGCGCAGCAAGCTGGTCGATCACTGGAGGGCACGGGAGCCGACGCTGAGCCTTGACGACGCCGCGAACGATCCGGATGACCCGCCGCTCGAGATCGCGGCGGGCGATGCGCATCGGCCCGACGTCCAGGCGCTGTCGCGGGCCCAGGCGCGCGCGTTCGTCACCGCGGTCGAGGCACTTCCGGCCGCGCAGCGGGAAGCGTTCTTGCTGCAGGTGGAGGGCGGACTGTCGCTCGAGGAGATTGCGGAGGTCACGAACTCCGGACATGAAACAGTGAAGAGCCGGCTGCGCTACGCGATGACGAAACTGCGGTCGGCGATGGAGGTATGGCAATGAACCCGCAACGCGACGACGAACTGTTGCGTCGCTATCGCGAGGCGAGTGGCGCACTGGACGAGCGTCCCGCAGCGTCGGCGCGGGCCACGATCCTCGCGGCCGCCGCTCGTGAGATTGGCGCGCGCCCGGTCGACGCCGGGAAGCCTGCTCCGCGGCCTCGACTGCGCTGGCCTTGGGCTGCTGCCGCCGCCGTGATGCTGCCGACGCTGGCTGTGCTGCTGGCGACGCGGACCGAGCAGGAGCAGCCGAGCTTCACGCCACCGGCCGAGCCGGCGCGCGAAGCCGCGTCCGTGCCGGCCGCACCACAACCGATAACGCAGGCGGAATCGGTGGTGCCGCCGATCGCAGCAGGCAAGCCGGCCACTCCGGCGGCGGAATCCAGGCGCAGCGCTGCCGCCGACTCAAAGGCCGGCGCTGCGCTCGCACCGCCGGCCGCATCGCCCGCGCCTTTGCGCAAGGAGAACCGGCAACTCGCGGCGGCCGAGGAGTCTTCGGTTGCGCGCGAGAAGACTGAGGGGACGGCCAAGGCCGAGGCTGATGTCGCCGATGCCCGAAGGCGCATGCCGATGGCGCCTCCGGCCGCGTCGCAACCTCCGGCCTCCGCCGCGGCGACTTCGGAAGCAGCGGCGGGGACCGTGGGCGGCCTGCAGGCTCCTGGAGCCGAGCAGCAGGGCCGGATCGGCGAGCGCAGTCCATCCCGGCCCGATCAGGCGTTCAAGCCGCAAGCGATGACGGCCAAGCAGCGAGCAGAGGCCGCGGATGCAAGCAACGAAAGCAAACTCGATGCAGTCGAGCAGCGCCCCGAGGACTGGCTGAAGAAGATCATCGGGCTTCGGGTCGACGGCCGTCACGACGAGGCCGAGGCCGAACTCAAGCGCTTCCGCGAGCGTTATCCGCAGTGGCAGGTGCCGCCGGCCGCGCTGGCTCCGAGCGGCACTCGCTGATCAAGGTGGGTTAGAGCGCGTTCATCACGCGCAACAGGCGCTCGCGGACTTCGCCGGCGATCGCGCCGAGCGCGGGACTCTGGGAAAGCTTCTGCATCGCGGCCGGATCCATGAACTCCACCTGCACCGCACCGTCATCGGACTCGCGCACGACGACATTGCACGGCAGCAGCAGGCCGATCGTGGGTTCGGCTTCCAGGGCACGCTTCGCCAAGGGCGGGTTGCAGGCGCCCAGGATCTTGTACGGCCTCACGTCGTGATCGAGCTTCTTCTTCAGCGTGGCCTTCACGTCGATCTCGGTCAGGATGCCGAATCCTTCCTTCGCCAGTTCCGCGTTGACGCGGTCCACCGCCGCGTCAAAGCCCAGCTTGACTGTCTTGCCGAATCCGTAA
>Ga0105094_10002119_pt1 | contig 10363 bp, 7 predicted proteins | sample PPLLak1March2015_2_FD_87023 | JGI IMG/M metagenome (GOLD analysis project Ga0105094, IMG submission 87023) | Freshwater sediment microbial communities from Prairie Pothole Lake near Jamestown, North Dakota, USA - PPLs Lake P8 Core (3) Depth... | ecosystem: Environmental > Aquatic > Freshwater >...
CTACGACGACATGATGCAAGATTTCGGCGGTCCCGACATCTGCGCGACCGGGTTTGCCATGGGAGTAGAAAGGCTGCTTTCGGTGGCCGAGCTGGAACCCGTCGGCGACGATTTTATCTATGTTGCCTACATCGGAGACGAGGCCAAGAAAAAGGCCACCCTGCTGGCCAGGTATCTGAGGTCGAAGGGGGTCGAATGCCTCCTCGAATTCAAGGAGAAGGGGCTCAAGAGCCAGCTCAGCCGGGCGAGCAAGCTCGGGGCGACCTGGGCCCTGATCGTTGGCGAGGAAGAGATTCGCAAAGGCCGATATCAAGTGAAGGACATGAAGACAGGCACCCAGACCGAGGCCCCCGAGGAGGGCATTCTCCGGGCGATCGGCAGGTCCGATACCTAGATAGCCGCGGGAAAAGCCCTGGAGCCGCAAGGTGAGATGAAGATGGAAGACAACCGTTCAAACACGATTTCGCTTTGGCCGAGAACGGACTCCTGCGGGCTGATCCGGCCCGGACATGAGGGCCGGGAAGTCACGCTCTACGGCTGGGTCCAGCGGCAGCGCGATATGGGAAATCTCATCTTCGTTGACCTCCGGGACCGCGAAGGGATCATTCAGATCGTCTTTTCCCCCGCAAGGCCGGAACTCCTCGAAGCCGCCAAAAAACTCCGGCCGGAGTACGTCATCGGGATCAGGGGCTTGGTTCGAAAGAGGGAGCCGCGGGCCGTCAACAAAGAGATGGCCACCGGAGAGGTGGAAGTCGAGGCGGGGGAAATGCGGCTGCTCAACGTCTCCAAGGTCCCGCCCTTCCAGGTGGCCGACCCGGTCCAGGCTTCTGAAGACCTCCGGATGAAATATCGTTACATTGACCTCCGCCGGCCCTCCAAACAGCGGACAATCCGGCTGCGGCACGAAGCCGCCTTGCGCACGCGGAACTATTTGAGCGGCCGGGGATTCCTGGAGATCGAGACGCCTTTCCTGGCGAAGTCCACGCCCGAGGGCGCCAGGGACTACCTGGTGCCGAGCCGAATCTATAAAGGGCGGTTCTACGCCCTGCCCCAATCGCCGCAGACCTTCAAACAAACCCTGATGATTTCGGGGTTCGACCGCTATTTCCAGATCGTCCGCTGCTTCCGGGATGAGGACCTGCGGTCGGAGCGGCAGCCGGAGTTCACCCAGATCGACATCGAAATGAGCTTCATCGACCGGGAGGACGTTTTCTCACTCGTCGACGGCCTGCTGACGGAAGTCTTCGAGGTCGTCAGAGAAAAAATCCCGACTCCACTTCCCCGGCTCACGTTCATGGAGAGCATGGAAAGATACGGCACCGATAAGCCGGACATGAGGATCAAGTCTGAGATCACGGACCTTACAGCAGAAGCGTCCGGGTTCCAGCCCGAGGTTATCCGGAAGGTCCTGGCTGCCGGCGGCGTGCTGAAGGGTTTGCGCGTGCCCCAAGCGGCCGGTTTTTCCAGGAGCCAGCTCGATAGGCTCGGGGAGAAGGCCCAGGAGCTCGGGGCCAAGGGGATCGCCTGGCTGAAGAAACAGAGTGGGTTTAAATCGGCGCTGAAGCTTGAGGAAACAGAGGCCCGCGCAGTCTGGGAAAAGACCAGAGCTCAGGACGAAGACCTTGTCCTTCTTGTCGCCGACCGCCGTGAGGTCGCGCTCCCCGTTCTGGGGCATTTCCGCCAAGAGCTCATCCGGCCTCAAGCCGGATCGAATTTCGCCTTCACCTGGGTGACCGATTTTCCCCTCTTCGAATGGAGTGAGGAGGAAAAAAAGATCGTCTCTGTCCATCATCCCTTCACTTCGCCGCTGGCCGAAGACATCCCGCTCCTCGAATCAGAGCCGCTCCGGGTAAGGGCCAGAGCGTATGACATTGTCTGCAATGGATACGAAATCGGGGGAGGGTCCATCCGGATCCACGACTTTGAGCTCCAACGCAGGATCTTCGGTCTCCTGGGCCTCTCGCAAAAAGAGACCGAGGACAAATTCGGGTATTTCCTGGAGGCGCTCAGCTACGGGACGCCGCCGCACGGCGGGATCGCTATGGGGTTCGACCGCATCGTCATGCTCCTGGCCGGAGAAGAATCCATCCGCGAGGTCATCCCGTTCCCCAAGACGACGAGCGCGCTCTGTCTTCTGACCGGTTCGCCATCGGAAGTGAGCGAGAGGCAGCTGGACGAGCTGGGCCTCAAGCTCAGGAAATAAGCTTATAAGCTAAAGACCGTAGCAGGCCGTCACCTGTCCGCAAGGGCATAAGTCGTCAGGAAGGCCAGACGCGAGACCTTCTCCATCATCTCACCGCTTACCTTCTCCACGCTGTCGCTCGTCTGATGATAGTCCTCGTGCATGCTGGTGATGACGAAAAGCCAGGGGACTTTAACGAAACCGAAGGAGGAGTGGTCGCTCCCGCCCATCCCGCGCTCACCCTCGCCGGATTCCCTGAGATAGAGTTCAAGCCCCACAAACTGATCGGCGTTCTTCAGGATATCGGCGAACCCGGCTCCAGCCGAGAAAGAAACGGGCAGAAAATTGGCGACCTTGATCTTCTTGAAAACCTCGTTATCCACCGGAATCTGCATCATCCGGGCCATCCGGTTGAGGTTCTGCTCCGTGTACGGCCGGCTGATCATATCCATGTTGAAGTAGGCCACGGTCTTATCCATGGGATACAGGGGGTTCTGGACATAGTACCGGGAGCCGAGGAGACCCTCCTCCTCTCCTGTCCACAGGCAGAAGACGACGGTTCGCTTGGGCTTTTCCGGGTTGACGGCAAACGCCCGGGCCAAGTTGAGCACTCCGACAGAGCCCGAGCCGTTGTCGTCGGCCCCGTTAAAAATATATTCGCCGAACATGCCGTTGTGGTCGAGATGGGCCCCGATGACCACCGCCTCATTCTTGAGGTTGGGGTCGGACCCTTCGATGTAACCGACGACATTCCGGCAGGTCACTAAAGCCGTCTTGGCCGTTGTGGTTATGCTCAGCCGCGTGCCCGGGAGTTCCATCGAGGCCGGCTTAAGGGTTGTGTCGATTTTCTGCTTGAGGTCCTCGATTTTCTGCCCGGAGCCCTCCAGGATGGCGTTGGCCATTTCGCGGGTGATCGTGACGGCGGGCGACCCCTCCCAAGGCATCCGCTGAGTGGCGCCAGGGAGCATCAGGCTGCGGCGCTCGCGGCGGATGATCGGCCGCTCGTCGGAAACCGGCCGCGGCCTTCCCAGACCGTTGACCATCTCGCTGTCCTTGACTGAGCGCTGCACCTGGAGGATGGCAACGGCGCCCAGCTTCGTGATTTCCTGGTTCTTATTGAACCCACCGCCGCCCCGTCGCATCATCATCATCGGGGAGACCGGGGCATACTTTTCCTTGAGCTCCTTGTCCTTCTGGAAGGGGGAATCGGGGTTGTCCTTGCCGGGAGCTTCTGTCAGGACCATGACGATCTTGCCCTTGACATCAAGGCCCTTGAAATCCTCGTAGCCGACCGCTTTTTCCGAGATTCCGTAGCCGGCGAAGACCACCGGCGCCGTGAAGGAATCGCTGCCCGACATCATGCCCGTAAAATCGACGCCCGACTGGAAAGTGCGCGTCTTGCTCAGTCCGCCCATCTTGAGATCGAGGTTGATAACTGTTGTGAAATCCTTCATTTCCTTCATCGCGAATTCCTGGAGGAAGCTTCTCTCCGGCGGCGTCTGGCTTGGCTGCTCCGGACCGAAGAACATGCCCATCCTCATCCGGTCCACCGCGGGCTGGTCCCCGCCCGGCTTCAGCTTCCAGAGGGCGAGAAGAGAAGCCGCATACTCGGCGGCCAATCGATAACCGCGGGTTGCCGTGTCCCGGCCTTCCATCAGATCGGAGGCGATATAGGTCAGCATGGTGATGGAATCCTTGGCCGTGATGGACTCAAACCCGGCCTTCATCTTGTCCGGGACCACCTGGGTTTTCTCGACCTGGACGAGGTTTTTCTGGATGTCCTCGGGTTTCGGTTGCTGGGACTGCTGGGGAGGCGTCTGGGTTCCCGCCCCCAAAACCAGGCAGAAAACGATAAGGATTGTCAGTGATGATTTCTTCATAAACGGTGTCTCCTCTCAGTAAAACTCACCCGCTTGGGGCAAACGGCAAAGAAAAGCACAATAACACAAATTTGACGAGCCCGCCACTTCGCACCTTCCCTGAATTTCTTGTCGGTACACCGCTTTGCGGCCCGGCGGTCCGGGTCCGTCACGGCCTAGCCGATCCCCGTTGTTGACCGCTCGCCCTCAGGGTGTTAACATTCTTTCTCTTGTATTTGATTTGCCTCATGTCCACATCACGCCTCGAGAGGGCCCTTTCCCATGCCTAACGGTCGCGGCTGGATGCCCTTCCTGCGCTACGACGAAGAGCAGGACCGTCCGAAGATCAGCTGGGCGCTGATCCGGCGCGCCTTGGCCTACGGCCGCCCCTACATCGGCCGCATCGCCGTGATGCTGCTCCTGATCCTCGTCGTGACCCTGCTCGGACTGGCTCCCCCGCTTCTCGTGCGCGACCTCATCGACCGGGCCCTGCCGGAGCGCGATTTCCAGCGGCTGACCCTGCTCGCCCTGGGCATGCTGGCTGTCCCCCTGGTCAACGGGCTTTTGGGTGTCGCCCAGCGGTACCTCGGCTCGTCCGTGGGCGAGGGGATCATCTGCGACCTGCGGACGGAGCTCTTCGCCCACCTCCACCGCATGTCCCTGCGCTTCTTCACCAGCGTCAAGACCGGAGAGCTGCTCTCGCGGCTGAACAACGACGTCATCGGCGCCCAGAGGGCGGTCAGCGGCACGGTCGTCGACGTGTTCACCAACTCTATCACTCTGGTCAGCGCGCTGGTGATCATGCTGCGGCTGGAGTGGCGGCTGACCCTGTTGGCCGTCGCCGTGCTGCCGCTCTTCCTCGTCCCGGCTCGCTTCCTGGGCAAGAAGCTGCGAGCGATCGTGCGCCAGCAGATGACTCTCAACGCCGAGATGAACGCCATGACGGACGAAACTCTGAACGTCAGCGGCGCGCTGCTCGTCAAGCTTTTCGGCCGGGCGGCCGCCGAGGTGGCCCGGTTCCGGGGCCGGGCGGAACGTGTGCGCCAGGCCGGCGTTCGCCAGGCCTACATGATGCGCTGGTTCTTCCTCACGGTCAGCTTGATCAGCGCCGTCGGCTCGGTCGTGGTCTTCTGGGGCGGCGGCCTGCTCGTCCTCCGCGGGGCCGGGTTCACCATCGGCACGATCGTAGCCTTCACGGCCTACCTGGGGATGCTTTACGGACCGCTCTCGGCGCTGACCAATGCCCGCATGGACCTGGCCACCTCGCTGGTCAGCTTCGAGCGGGTCTTTGAGGTCCTGGACCTGCCGCTCGAGATCGAGGAACGGCCGGATGCAAAAACGCTGACTGCCGTCCGCGGCCACGTGCGCTTCACCGGCGTATCGTTCAGCTACGAGCCCGACGATGCCGCCGAGGAGGCCGCGGCCGCCGGGCTTGCCGAAGTGGTCCGGTTCGGCGGCCCCCGCAGTCAGGCCATGACCGCCCCTCCCCTTTCACAAGAGGGGGGCAAATTGAAGACATGCCCGACGCCGGGGGAAAACGAGACCCCCGCTCCTCAAGCCCCCACCGCCCGCTGCTGGGCCCTCCGCGACATCAGCTTCGAGATCCGGCCGGGCCAGCTGGCCGCCCTGGTCGGACCGAGCGGGTCCGGAAAGACGACCCTTACCTACCTTCTGCCGCGGTTCTACGATCCGACGGAAGGCACGGTCAGCATCGACGGCCACGATCTGCGCGGCCTCACCCTGAGCACACTGGCGGACAAGATCGGCATGGTGACGCAGGAAACCTTCCTGTTCAACGACACCATCCGGGCCAACCTCCTCTATGCCAGGCCGGACGCCGCGGCGGACGCGATCGAAGCGGCCTGCCGGGCGGCCAACATCCACGACTTCATCGCCGGCCTGCCCGAAGGCTACGACACCGTCGTCGGCAACCGCGGCTACCGCCTCTCGGGCGGCGAGAAGCAGCGCGTCGCCATCGCCCGCGTCATCCTCAAGGACCCGCGCATCCTCGTGCTGGACGAGGCGACGTCGTCGCTGGACAGCCAATCCGAAGCCCTGATCCAGCAGGCGCTGGAGCGCATCATGCGGGGCCGGACGAGCCTGGTCATCGCCCACCGCTTGAGCACGATCCTGGCGGCGGATGTCATCTTGGTGTTGGAGGCCGGCCGCCTGGTCGAGCAGGGCACACATCCGGAGCTCCTGGCCAAGGGCGGACTCTACGCTGCCCTGTACGAAACCCAGTTCCGGCCGGGGCGGAACGAGGCGCGGTCCTGAATCCCTTATTTTCTGATTGAACTTTTTCCCCGTTTGATGTGTATTAATAGCGAGTTAGTATTTTTTATACCTTTCGAGAAAAGATGAAGGACCCTTTTCCCACCATCCCAAGAGGAGGACAAATGAATCATCCCAAACCCATCCGATCAATGGACAGACGGAGCTTCCTAAAAAGAGGTGTGCAGACGGGAGCGCTCGTCATCTCCTACCCAATCTGGAAGCACCTCAGCGGCAGTGACCGTCAGGCGTTATTGGCCGCAGAGGCGGCGCCAGCCGCCGGTCTGGACAAGGACACTCTCAGAAAGCTCCTCGAGGCCTGCCTCAGCAGGGGCGGCGACTTCGCCGAGGCCTACTACGAGAGGAGCATCACGAACAGCCTCTCCCTCGACGAGGATAAGATCACGACGGCGACAAGAGGCCTGGACATGGGCGTCGGATTCCGCGTCATCCAGGGAGAGAAGACCGGTTATGCCTTCTCGGACGACCTGGATTTTGCCCGGCTCAAGGAGGCGGCTGAGACGGCGGCCCTCATCGCCTCGGGCGCCGTCAAGCAAAAGCCGGCGACATTCACTCCCCTCTCCCCTCCTTCTTATTACCTGGTCAAGGTCTCCCCCGACACCATCGCCTCGAAGGAAAAGGTGGCGCTTCTTGTCAAGGCCAACGCCGTCGCCCGGGCCCACGACAAACGGATCACCCAGGTAGGCGTCGGGTTTTACGATATCAACAAAAAAATCCTGATCGCCAACTCCGAGGGACTGTACGTCGAGGATACTCAAACCCTTTCCCGGCTCGGCGCGAGCTGTGCCGCCTTGGAAGGGACGCAGCGGAGCATGGGTTACGAATCCAAAGCCGGCTCTTACGGCTTCGAGCACTTCAACCTTGCCCTGGCCGAGGAATTCGGCCGGAAGGCGGCCGAGATGGCCATCCGGCTTCTCCCGGCGGAGGACGCGCCGGCGGGCGAGTTCCCGATCGTCATCGCCGCCGGCTACGGCGGGATCTTCTTCCATGAGGCCATCGGCCACAGCCTCGAGGGCGACGGCATCCGGAAGAAGACCTCCTGCTTCTGGGACAAGCTGGGCCAGCCCATCGCCTCATCGGTCGTCACGCTGGCCGATGACGGCACCTACAAGGGGTCCTGGGGAGCGGTCAACGTAGACGATGAGGGCTGCGTCGGCAAGAACACCATCCTCATCGACAAGGGCATCTGCGCCGCCTTCATCCAGGACAAGCTCAACGCCAAGCTGATGAAAGTGAGTCAGACTGGCAACGGCCGCCGTGAGTCCTACCAGTTCTACCCCATCCCTCGAATGACCAACACCTACATGCACGCCGGCGAGTCGGCACCCGAGGATGTCATCAGGACTGTGGAAAAGGGGTTGTACATCGGCAAAATCGGTGGAGGGAACGTCTCGCCGACCACCGGCCGGTTCGTCTTCTCAGTGACCGAGGGCTACATGATCGAGGGCGGCAAGGTAACCAAGCCGCTCAAGGGGATCATGCTTATGGGCAGCGGCCAGGAGGTGCTCAAGAATATCTCTATGGTCGGGAACGACCTCCTGGTTATCGGCGGCGGAAGCTGCGGCAAGGACAGCCAGTCCAAGCCGGTCGGTTTCGGCAACCCGACTCTTAAGGTCGATAAGATCACCATCGGCGGGAAAAAGGCGTAAGGGAGGAAGACCATGGACTTCAAGAAGATCGGCGAAGACATCATCAAGAGGGCCTTGCAGTACGGCGCCGATGAAGCGGAGGCCGTCATCGAGAACGTCAGGGAATTCAACGTCAATGTGCGCAAGGGCGAGGTGGAAACGCTCCAGAAGTCCGCCTCCAAGGGCTTGGGCCTGAGGGTTTACATCAACAAGGCACTTGGGTTCTCCTACACTTCGGACCTCTCCCCGGAATCCCTGGATGAAACGGTTAAGAAGACGGTCGACTTGGCGAAGATCACAGAGTCAAAGCCGTGGCAGGGCCTGCCCGACTTCGGGCCGCAGCCACCGGCCGACCTCGACCTCTACGACGCCGAAATGGCCGCGGTCCCCGATGAAAAAAAGATCGCCATCGCCAAAGAAGTTGAGCGCATCGCCATGGCCCAGGACAAGCGGATCACCAACAGCGAAGGAGGCTCCTTTTCCAACACGGAGCGGGAAGGTGGGCTCTTCAACTCCAAGGGCATCTCCTGCCTCCTGAAGGAGACAAGCTGCGGGTTCAGCACCTACGTGATCGCCGGCGAAGGCGACAATATGCAGGGAGGGGGCTGGTCGAGCTATAAGAGATTTTATAAGGAGCTGGCGCCGGTGGAAGACGTCGCCAAGAGGGCAGCCCAAAGGGCAGTGGAAATGCTGGGCGCAAAGCCCGTCGAAACGAAAAAGGTGCCGGTTATCTTCGACCGCTACGCTGCGTCGGCCTTCTGGATGGGAATTCTTTTCGCCCTCAACGGCGACGCGGTTTATCGGAAGACGACTTTCATGACCGAGATGCTCGAAAAGCAGATCGCCTCCCCGCTCATCACCATCCACGATGACCCGACCAGACCGCGGTTCGTGGGCTCCGTCCCGTTTGACGGCGAAGGAAATGTCACCCGGAAGGTCACCATCCTCGACAAGGGCGTCCTCAAGACTTTCTATTACGATTCACAGACGGCCCGGAAAGCCGGAGTCAAGGTCCACACCATGGCCCGGCGATACGGGTATAAGGGCGGACCCTCGGCCGGCTCCCTGTGTATTATGGTCGAGAACGGGAAGGAGAACCCGCCAGATCTCTTCAAGGATATCAAGGAAGGACTCCTCGTCACCGGAATGAGAGGGGCAGGCACCGACACCACTACAGGCGCATTCTCGGTCGGCTGCAGCGGATTCTGGCTCGTGGACGGAGCAAAAGCCTTCCCCGTAGACGGTGTCACTCTGGGAGGAACGACGCTCGAGATCCTCAAAGGGATCGACAAGGTGGCCAATGACCTGGACCTGCGCGGCAGCATGAACAGCCCGTCATTCCGAGTGGCCGAGATCACCGTCGGAGGCAAAAAAGCGTAGCCGGACAGTTGACAAACACATAATTATGTGTTAATTATAATTATGTGTAGATCGGTCTCCCATGGAAAAACGAAACCTGACGCTGTCCCTTCCGTACCCGCTCGTCCGCAAGGCCAAGGAGATGGCCGTCCGCGAGGACCGATCGCTCAACGATTATGTCCGAGAGGCCATCGAGGAGAAGAACGCCCGCTCCTCGGGCTACGCGAAGGCGAGAGAGCGCCAGCTCGCTCTCCTCGGAAAAGGACTGACCCTCGGGACCGAAGGCGGGAAACCCGCGACCCGGGACGGTCTACATGGACGACAATAAAACGTTCGTCGACACGAACGTCATCGTCTATGCCTACGATATGACGGCCGGGAGAAAGCACTCTTTAGCAAAGCAAGCCCTCATAGACCTTTGGCGATCCGGTCGCGGGCTCATCAGCACCCAAGTCCTCCAGGAGCTCTACGTCACTCTGACCCGGAAAATCTCTCTCCCCCTGAAGACCGCTCCGGCCAGAGAGATCATCGAGGACATGCTGACCTGGGACGTCGTCGTGAATGACGGGGAATCGATACTTCAGGCGATCGCCCTCGAGTCCCGAGAAAAACTTTCTTTCTGGGACGCCCTTGTCGTCACAGCAGCGGGGCGGGGCGGAGCCGGAATCCTGCTTTCCGAAGATCTTCCGTCGGGCCGCACCATCGCCGGTGTCCGTATCGTCAACCCCTTTCTTGGCTCAACCAAGGACTAGCCGCATCTAATCAAGGATAGGCATTTCGTTTGCCGGTGGACGCGCTGGATGAGCGTTCGAATGAAAAGGTTGGTAGGGCTCGGGGTGATTTTTGTCATTATCTCCGCCGCCGTCGCTCTCGGGCAGGGAAAAACCATCGGGATAAGGCTCGGCTCCGCGCTGGAGGTTGGCCGGAAAGAGCTGCTTTTCGGCTCGATCGCGTCAGTCTGCGAAGACGATCAGTCCAATTTTTATGTTCTCGACCGGCTGGAGCAAAAGATTTTCAAATTCTCTCCAGACGGCCACCAGCTC
>Ga0105094_10002122_pt1 | contig 10360 bp, 10 predicted proteins | sample PPLLak1March2015_2_FD_87023 | JGI IMG/M metagenome (GOLD analysis project Ga0105094, IMG submission 87023) | Freshwater sediment microbial communities from Prairie Pothole Lake near Jamestown, North Dakota, USA - PPLs Lake P8 Core (3) Depth... | ecosystem: Environmental > Aquatic > Freshwater >...
AACCCTGACACAACCAACATAATTGGTAAAAAAAGGAGAAACCAAAAGAGGCTTTTTCGTATCCCCTGCTTTGTCACTCCGTAGAATGCACCATGGAGCGGTGAGGTATCATGCTTAATCACTAAGAAGAGGGCAAGTGGGAGGAGCACAAAGAGGAGTAGTTTTACTGCCGGGTATGTGTGTGTGAAAGCAAGATTGCTTGTGAGTAGCGGCCAATACAACACCACGATAAGTACCATTGCAGAAGTGATAATTCCAATTTCAGTTAGTGCCTTCCTCTTATATTTCACACAATAAATAAGAGGGATAATCATTGGGATTACCATTGGCCATAAGAACAAATCAAACTCTATGGTAATTCACCTTCTATAGATTTTACATTTTTCTTTTTTAATATCCTAAATTACATCATGTGATAAAAAACCTTTTAAGAACCTGCCTCTTCACAGTGTTCGCAGATATGAGAATAGCAATTGTCTTAAAAGATCGATGTAAATCAAAGCGATGCGCGCAGGAATGTATCAAATTCTGTCCTAGAGTCCGTGCTGGTGATGAAACCGTTGTGATGGGCGAGGACGGTAAACCAATCATCTCTGAGGAGCTTTGTGTCGGTTGCGGTATCTGTGTGAACAAATGTCCTTTTGAAGCAATTAAAATCATCGGACTTGCTGAAGAACTCAAAGAAGACTTGGTCCATCAATTCGGTAAAAATGGGTTTCGCCTCTATCGTCTCCCGATCCCAAAAAAAGGAAGCTGCGTTGGTATCCTTGGACAGAACGGGATAGGAAAAACGACTGCTATTAAGATTCTTGCAGGACAAGTCATCCCGAACCTAGGGGAATATCGTAAAAAGAAACCATCCTGGGAGCCTGTGCTTGAATACTATGCTGGCATGGAGCTCTATGAACATTTCAAGGCTCTTTCAGAAAAGAACATGACCTGTGTCCTCAAACCACAATATGTTGATCAACTCCCGCGAATCGTCAAAGGAAAAATCAGGGACGTACTGAAAAGTTCTGATACGACAGATAATTTTGAGGCGGTTGTCACAAAACTGGGGATTACTCATCTGCTCGACAAGGAAATCGAAAAAGGAACGATCTCTGGAGGAGAGCTTCAACTTGTTTCGATTGCAGCTGCTCTGATCAAAGACGTTGATTTATATTTTTTTGATGAGCCAACCTCCTATCTTGATATCTACCAACGATTAAAAGTCGCAAGGATCATCCAAGAACTTTCCAAGGAAAAAAAAGTCATCGTCGTTGAGCATGATTTAGCAGTCTTGGATTTTCTCTGTGAAAACGTCCATATCCTATACGGAACCGAAGGTGCCTACGGTGTCGTGACGTTCCCACGAGCGGTACGCCATGCGATCAACACCTATCTCTCTGGGTATCTGAAAGAAGAAAATATCCGTTTTGGTACGAAAATCGAGTTTTTCGCAAGCCCCCCGAAACAACAACAAGGCCTGCGCATCCTTGTCTCATATGACAACCTGATCAAGGAATTTGAGGATTTCACCCTTCAAGTTGAACAAGGGATCATCCGACAAGGGGAACTCGTCGGGATCGTCGGCCCTAATGCGATTGGAAAGACAACATTTGTCAAAATGCTAGCCGGAGTGATTCAACCAACAAAAGGCACCATCGAATACGATCTTAAAATAAGCTATAAACCTCAGTATATTACTCCTGATTTCGAAGGAACAGTCCATGAATATTTTGAGAGATTCGCACCACAACTATTCTCCTCATCGTTTTTACAAGCTGAGGTTCACGACGCACTCCATCTAAAATACCTGCAAGACCGTGAATTGATGACCTTGTCTGGGGGTGAACTCCAACGAGTCGCGATCGCAGCATCGGTTGTGAAAGATGCTGACATCTACCTCATTGACGAGCCATCAGCATACCTTGATAGTCAACAGCGGATGATCGTCTCACGGATGTTACGACGATTAATCGAGAAATCAGGGAAATCCGCTATGATCGTCGACCATGATGTGTATTTCATTGATATGGTCAGTGATGCGTTGATCGTCTTCGACGGCGTGCCAGGGAAACAGGGACGGGCGCAGGGACCATTCAGCCTTCATGAAGGTATGAACCGTTTCTTAAAAAATGTAGACATCACCTTCCGACGTGATGAGGAGACCAAACGACCTCGTGTCAACAAACCAGATTCCTATATGGACCGTCAACAGAAACAAAATGGTGAATATTACTATAAGTTTTAACAAACATAATAAAGACATCAGTGGTTTATTCTAGCAATGTCATCAATCCTAACCTGGAGTCTTCTTGTCTTTCTTTCGTTTCTCCCCCCACTAGTATATACCATATGGATACGGAATACCGAACGATGTCATCGTCAACAATGGTTCTCAATTTTTCTGTGTTTCCTATGGGGAGCAACGATTGCTGTCGCCGCTTCGTTAATTTTAGAAATCTTCTTGGAAATACCGTTACAATATTCACTGTCTTCAGGGGATATGACGCCGTTTCTTCTCACCATCGTCATTGCACCAGTAGTCGAGGAATTTACCAAACCTCTCGCCTTACGTCTTCGGTCTGTAAAAAAAAATCTGAGTGAGTTAGAAGACGGGTTGATTTATGGTGCTGTTGCTGGTTTAGGGTTTTCTGCGACAGAAAATCTTCTCTATGGATACAGCTTTTTATCTGAAGGATTTGTAATCTTTTTAGTGCTAATGGCGATGCGAAGTGTTGGAGGTTGTTTGCTACATGCATCTGCGACCGCATTAACAGGATATGGTTTTGGAAAAACTGTGATGAGACAATCATCATTCCTGGGTGTTCTGCCGTATTTTCTCATAGCGATTTTTCTTCATGGGTCCTATAATTTTCTTGTCTCCAATGATTTCTTCGGGGTTCTCTCAGGTCTTGTCCTTGCATTTCTTTTCGTCATTATCGCCATTACCATGATCCGTAAGAAAATACGGACCCTCGATGAAAAAAATTGTTAAAAAAAGAAGGGAACGAGGTAGTTTGCTTAACTGGGTGGTACTTCAAAACTCCAGGTGAGTAAATCCCCATTTGTGATGATATATTTATCAGCACCACTAGTAGGAAGGTTTCCGTTGACGTAGTACTGCCAATATTTTCCGTCTGTTCCTCCGACTGCGTTGTTGATGGAATTAACCAGTGTAGAGTCAAACGCTGTATAATAGGTTGAATCGACAGAAAATCCATTTTGTTGCGCGCTTCGCTCTAATAAGGACAATGCAGTATCGTCTTTGTAGGCAATCAGATTGTCTGTAAGAGTCCAACCATCACCATTGATAATGATCCGGACGCTTGTTTGATTTGATTTCTCCACCCATATTTCACTTTTCTGTGGAACTTTTAGTGCCGTCCCAGTAAACGACAGGGTGATAAGACTTAAGACGAGGAGCACCGCGGGGACTTTGTGGATCATTTTTAAATCAAACGGGTGGAATTGCTCCTGGTCGTTTTTCTTTGCAACATAGAGAATAACAGGAAGCCCGATCGCACAGAAAGTGACAATCCCTGAGATGAGATGATACATCATGAACGGTAAGCCTGCGGTATACACCATCAGAAGTGAGGGGACATCATGCGGATACATCAGATACCACCATCCCATGTTTGTCCAGATGTCGTAAAGCAGGACTGATCCAATCCCGAGTCCCGCTATCAGACCAACACTTTTTAAACGAAACTGTCCAAATCTACTCCAGAGTCGATCTTTACTCAGCAGGGTGATCAGACCAATAATAGCAAACCCGGTGTAGGTGAATAGCACGATTCTGTTCATTTGATCTCCGACAAAAATTGGATTTCCAATAAGGAGATCGCTACCGATCATACTTATCAAAGGAACGATAAGTGCGAGGGGTGATCGAATGAGCATGACTGCAAGGAACGTCACCACCATGATGACTTCGAAGTTCGGGAATGGTTGTACTCCCATTCCAAAAAGGACATATCGTCCGAGTGTCCCTAAAAGGATTAATCCAATGAACGTTATCAACTGCTGTTTATTTACCTGATTTTTCATGTTCATCATAACATACTCCCTTTTTGTATGAAATACAAAGCAACGTATAAGATTTTTGTTTTCTTACAAAACCTCACCTTTTACTAAACGGGCTGCGGCGATGAGTTTTTCTTTGATTTTTTCGTTACATTCGACTGCGACTGTGATTTCTGATCCATAGGTGATATGAAGCACCTTGGTTTTTCCATAGAGCTGAGAGATGAATCGTTGTGAGTGTTCTTCTAAGGGGAGCTGGAAGGTGATTTTCACCATGTGTGGCAACGAATCATAAATCGTCTTGAGCAGTTCTTCGATGTTTTTCTGTTCTTTTACTGAGATGGTAACGATCGTGTGATCCTCTATGATACCGGTGTCTTCGAGATAATCTTTGAGGGTCTCAAGGGATGCTGTGTCGATGACATCGATTTTGTTCAAGGCGATAATGATGGGTGCCCCGACACCGATATTACGTAATTCGTTTATCGACACGCGGAGTTTTTTTTCTACGATTTCTTTTGCTTCGCTCCCGTCAACCACGAGGACGACGACATCGGCTAGTTCGATTTCTTCAAGTGTTGAATGGAATGCATCGATGATGCAGGCTGGGAGGTTTTCGATAAACCCGACTGTGTCGGTGAGCAGAATGGGGATTTGTTTTTCTTTGTTTTTTGTTGAGATGCTCCGTGTTGTTGTTGACAGGGTCGAAAAGAGTTGTTCTTCGACTTTGACTTTTTCCCCTGAAAGGAGGTTCATGAGGCTGCTTTTACCTGCGTTTGTGTACCCTGCTAGAGAGACTGAGTAAAAACCGCTTTGGGATCTTGTCTGTCGTTGTAGTTCTCTGTTTTCTCTGATTTTTTGGAGGTCTTCTCTAATTTTTTTTGACTGTCGTTTGATCATTTCATAGTAGTCGTCAACCTGGTATTCCCCCCCTGCCATAAGCCCAGGGTGTTCTCCTGCTTTTGCTCGGTGGATTAATTCTCGGACATAGGGGCGTTCATATTGTAGTTGTGCGAGTTTTACTTGAAGAAGTGCTTCTCGTCGTTCTGCGTGCTCTTCGAAGATGGCAAGGATGAGTCGGATGCGGTCGTACACGTCGGTTTCTAGTTTTTTTTCCAAGGCAAACCATTGTGATGGTTTGAGTTCCCCGTTTACGATAATAAGATCGATAGAATCATCGGTGTCTTCGAAGTAATCGTTTATTTCGTTTACTTTTCCGCTACCAATGTAGAAGTTGACATCGGGGTTTGTGCGATGTTGGATAAACGTTTTAAGGATGCTGTATCCGAGAGTTTCTGCGAGTTGGATGATCTCTGAAGTAGAGTCTTCGAGTGATATGAGGATCGCTTTTTTTTGTTTCGTGGTCATGATCTTCTGAATTGAATAACGACCGGTTCTACTTTAATTTTTGGTACATGTGACGGTTAGTCTTGATATTGGTTTTTTATAAGCGTCCCCTGTAAAATTGTCTTTTTGTGGCAAAAATTTAAATACATGCTATGCTATAACATACCATTGATGAGATTATGGAGATAATAGCCTGCCCACTCTGCGGAAGCAAAAACACCCATTCGATGATGACAACACCAACACGACTACCATACTTTGCACGAGGCTACACCTGTAACGACTGTCAATTCAAAGGAATACCCTTAATTTTTTCATCAGAAAAAATCTATAACAAATTCCTACATCTTCTCAAAAGAACATAAACCTAAAAAAAGGTATACCTCTCAAATTAAAAAGGAGACAAGATCACTCAAATTTGTAACAAATGTTATGAAAAATTACAGAAAATTTTATATACAGATGCAACTCTACTTTTATTCGAGGAACGGAGGAAGGGTCTTATTCTTCATTAATCCCCTTAATGTTTTCCCTTTCCTCCCACACTTTTAAAACTTTTTTTTTAAGTTATCGATAAAAATCTATCCGTAAGAATGATTTTCCATTCTGACTAAAAAAGAAAATGAATGACAAAAAAAACCAAAAAAAGAATCTCGAGGTATTATCGTTGTTACATAATCCCGTCAGACACACCCTTATTCTTTCGGATTCAACCCTTTTCGAAACCACCGTAAAGTAATATAGAACCGTTGTACCGCAGTGATATTGCCAACGACCGCAAAATACACCAATACCAACTCAATGATTGATAAATTCCAGGGTAATTGTAAAGGAAAACGAAGCACCACATGTTGAATAATCGGAAAGACTAAGAGGAGTACGAGTCGATCCGCCCGCCCTAACAAGCCTGAATAATCACGTTTATGACCGATTGCCTGTGCTTGCGTCCCCATATAACTCGTCAACAACACACCGATGATTGCAAGTAAACCAATAGGAGGACGACACCAAGAACTTACTGCAAGTGCACCAACCATGAAGACATCTGCGTACCGGTCAAGGGCATGATCAAGGAAATCACCACGTGCAGATGCTTTATTCGTAAGTTTAGCGACCTTTCCATCGATAGCATCAAACAACCCGTTAAGAAAGACAAAGAGAGCAGCGAACAATAAAAAGAAATTCTGCAACTCAGACGCCGGGTTTGAAAAATAAAAAAACATTCCAGCAATAACAGAAAAAACAAGCGCACACCACGTAAGAAAATCCGGACTCACTATCGTAAACCTTTTCGCAATCAAAGTCAGTAAAGGATCTGCTCTGTCTCGTGTTCTATCCAATACCATATCTGCTCCTACCTATGGTGCTTGTTAAGGATTTCCTCTGACCAATCAATCCGTCCTATACTATATGTTTTTGTCGGTTGAAAATTTTTATTCACAAGCGTTACGATGACTGCAGCGATTTCTTCAATAGTTTTTTTTGTTGTATCAATCTCAAAAATATCTTCTGAAGGATGACATTCAACTGCTTCACAAAGGATAACATCAAGGATCTCCGCATCGACGTTCTCCTTCCTTTTTTTCGCGTTCCATTTTTTTTTCAGAAGCCTTTTTTCGAGATCTTTAGGATGACAACGCAGAAGAATCACTTTCTCCATTGTTTTCAGAAGATGCGCGATATGACCATCAAAAAAAACAAGAGCTTCTGAGGTGAAGTTTTTCTGAATCGCCTTGTCCAACTTCACCATATCAATAAGCTGTGAGCCTCTTTTTTTATCAGTCCCAGCAACGCAGTGATTCTCTTTAGCAAACGTGTGCAAATGAACAATACTGTACCCTTGTTTCTTCAAAACCGTCGCAACCGAGGTTTTTCCGGTCCCGGGAGTGCCAGAAAGAGCTACCCGCATGTTAGATCAACTTGGTATAATCATATCCTCGGAACCCTTCCTTATAGCAATAATGGAGTCCCTGGAAATCCTTACGGAATTCTTTGACATCATCCCTTATTTTCTTCGGGTTTTCTTTCTTCAGCAGTGCCCGAGCATAAAAGACCGCGACATCATCCATTTCCTTTTCCTTCATCCCGATACGAGTAAGCTCTGGTGTCCCCAATCGCAAACCTGAGGGATTCAACGGATCGACATCACCAGGGATCATATTCATGTTCGTGACGATCCCCGCATCCTCAAGGATCTTCGATGCTTCCTTTCCTTTCCCCGGTCCAATCTCCACAAGAACCTGATGTGATTTCGTAAAACCAAGTTTCTCCCCAAACACCTTGAACCCTTGCTCATAAAGAGCCTGTGCAAGCTGTTTCGCGTTCTTAATGGTCTGATCAGCGTACGCCTCCCCAAACTCAAGATGCTCAGCAAAAGCAATCCCTTTCGCAGCCACGTGATGCAGATGATACGAAGAGGTCACTCCAGGGAACACCCCAAAACCAAGTTTACGTAAGAACGCTTTCTCATCCTCATTATCTGGGTCATGATCTGAGAGGATCATCCCACCCTGCGGACCAGGCAACGTCTTATGGGTGCTTCCATTCATCACATCAGCACCTTCTCGTAATGGATCCTGGAAACGCTTCCCTGCGATCAAACCAAGCACATGAGCAGCATCGTACACGACGTACGCCCCGACCTCATGGGCTGCCTCAGCGATCGCCTTCAACGGAGTCGGAAACAAAAATACCGATTGACCACACAACGCAAGCTTTGGTTTTACCTGCCGTATGAGTTTTACAGCACCGTCGACATCGATGACCATCTCCTCGTCACTAAACGGGAATGAAACAAGATTGATACCTCTGACTCCAGCAGCGCCATATTTCCCAAATGAGATATGCGCACCATTCGCGGTATCAAGAACCGTTGCAGTCTCCCCGGGTTGAATCAAGGCGTGTAACACTGCCATGTTGGCAACCGTCCCTGAGGTAGGCCGGACATCAGCATACTTGCAAGAGAATAATTTTTTTGCAAGCTCCATGGTTTTTTCTTCCACAAGGTCAAAGTATTTACATCCCTCATAGTACCTGTTACCAGGGGTACCTTCTGCGTATCTGCCATGAAAATCAGTAATCAACATTTCTCGACATAACGGAGAAAGAACGTTCTCACTGGCAATCATCGGAAGAGATTGTGCGAAAAACTCGTTGTTCTTCATCGCTTGTTTCCTGATATATTCAACCTCATCATACCATTTCATAGAATCAACCAAAGCTGTATCTTTGACTTCGATAAAAAGGTAATGGAAAGAATATTCCAGGGGAACAGGACTTATTTTTTCTTTTCTTCACGCATTTTAAACAAGGACGGGAGATGAATCGTATAGGTTCCATCTTTTTGGATCACGATTGGTTCTTTCTCCAGGAGACCTTTCAGATCAATATTGTATTTTCCCGGTTGTTCTACGCCAATCGTCTACGGGGAATCCGAATGATCCGCCTCTGCTTTGATTTTGTCAATAATCGCCTTCCGTTGATCATCGCTAATTGGTTCGACTACGTTGACCTCTTTTTCTGGTTTTTTCTGCTCGATTTGATCCTCTATCATCTTGCGCAGATCTTTTGGTTTGAGCGTTATCCACGCCTCGGTGCCTTTGAGGGTATCCTTATGTTTCTCAACTGCTAGCTCCATGATTCTTGTGGTAAGGTCTTGACCGATCTCCTTACTCATCACGTCTCGTTCTAGTTCATTTAACGGTTGTTTCGTGAAGAAAAACCGATTCCCCCCGCACCCAGGGCATCCTTTCAATAGCTGTGAGGACCCCTCTTCGAACACATGGCCACATTTCAGACATTGATGTGGCATTAATTAACTCCCTTCCCAGGAATAATTGTCGTCTCAATCATATCATTATCTTTGTGGACCATCCGAAGCAGATGTGCTGGTCCAATCACGGTCATCCGAGGTTTTTTTGCAACACCAAATACCCGCTGGAAGAATCCTACCTTTTCATTTTCGTATCCACCAATCTCAATACCAATGAATGTATCATGGTTGATCTCTTTCATGGTATGCTCGATCAACTGTGCCTGTTCGGTCGGAGTCAGACCATGCTCGAGTACAAGGATTCTTCCTTCTTTGACCTCATTCAGAATATATTTTAGTTTATCTTTAGAGGAGAAATGCTCAAGTTTCTGATGGGAAATAAGATTAAATGTAATCCCACTGTCTTTTTTCACCATGGTTCTTACCTCCTCTGCTTATGTCTTTTTTTGCCGAACTCTTTTACCATCATCGAATAGAGATTCTCCGTATTATAGCCTGTAAGCGCACTAATAGGGATCACCGGATGCTGCGGAAAAGCGGATTTTAATGTTGCTGGGCTTGCGTTTTCCGCATCAATTTTATTTGCTGCAATGAGAATAGGGAGATTTCGTGCTTCAAGGTTCCCAATGATGGTGACATTGACCTGTGTGAAAGGATCCTGTGTCGCATCCATGACTAAGACGACACCATCAATATCATCAAGCCAACGAATCGCCTCGATAACCCCCTCTGTTGCCTCTTTTGCTCGCACCCGCGAATCATCCTTTGTCATCCCATACATGTTCATGAATTCCTTAAAATCAATTTTCGTTGCAATCCCTGGCGTATCCACAAGATCCATTGTTAATGAGGACCCGCCGTTATCGATCCTGATGTTGTTTTTCCATTTCGCTCGTCGTGTCTCATGAGGAACCTCAGAAACACTCCCCATGATATCACCGGTCCAATCCCGCAGAATACGATTTGCCAGTGTGGTTTTACCAACGTTTGGTGGACCATAGATTCCTATCTTCGCATGGTTCTTCCCAAAAATCTTAAACATCATTTTTGAAAATCTACTTTCTCTAAATCTCTCGAGTAATCCCATCCCTTTCTGTCTCCAAGTTGTTTTTCTAAATTTGAGAAATAGTATACAAATAATAGTTTATTAGTTTAGCGGCTCACGATTCTTTTGAAAAAAACACAATAAAATAATAACCCTTAAATAGCATCAACATTATTCGCATG
>Ga0105094_10002123_pt1 | contig 10358 bp, 6 predicted proteins | sample PPLLak1March2015_2_FD_87023 | JGI IMG/M metagenome (GOLD analysis project Ga0105094, IMG submission 87023) | Freshwater sediment microbial communities from Prairie Pothole Lake near Jamestown, North Dakota, USA - PPLs Lake P8 Core (3) Depth... | ecosystem: Environmental > Aquatic > Freshwater >...
AATTTTCAAATTTAGGATTAAGAGAATTTTTTTCACTGTAAGGAAGCTTGTTTAAACCGCCTCCGTATGTACCGAACCATAAATTCCCGGCACCGTCTTCGTACACAGAAACAATTCTATCATCGCTTAAGCCTGTCGTATTTCCAACAGAAGTTTTACCCTGATTTTCAATGAACCTGTAACAAATAAATTTTATGGAAGAAGGATTAGATAAAGCTATCTTTCTATTTTCTTTTGTAAGCTTGCTTAAACCTCCCCATGTGCCTATCCAGAGGTTTCCGTCCCTGTCTTCAATGATACATGACTGAACCTGATTATTACTTAAACTAGTCGGATCGTTTGGATCATTAAATAGCCTGATAAAATTATCTTTTCTTTCATCATAGATGTTTAAACCGGTGCCGGTGCCGATCCAAATAATGCCGTCAGAATCTTCAAAAATTGCCTGTACAAGATTGCTGCTTAAGGAATTCGGATTATCCGGAAGATTTTTATAATTTCTGAACAGCGGCCTAAAAGAATCCGATTTATGAAAAGGATAAATACTCCTGTCAAGTCCGCCGTTCCAGGTCCCGATCCATAAATATCCGTTCCTATCTTTATAAATTGCTGAGACAGTATTATCGGACAGGGAATTTTTATCTAAAGGATCATTCCTGTAATGAATGAATTTATTGCTGCCGGAACTCAGCTTGTTTAAACCACCTCCTAATGTTCCTATCCATAATGTCCCGTCTTTCTCCTGGAAGATTGATCGGACGGTATTATAGCTTAAGCTCTCAGATAAGAAAGGGTCATGCATGAAGTGTTTGAACTTCGATCTTTCCCTGTTAAATACATAAAGCCCTTCTTCGGCGGTTCCTATCCAGATAAGTCCTGAATTATCTTCAAATAAAGAGAGCACATTATTATTTCCGAGTATGTTTAGATTCTGCAGTTCTGCATCATTTAAAAAAGATTCGGGCGGAGTTTTTTCAAACATAAACAAACCGCTGCCGGTTCCAGCCCATAGAACACCTTCTTTGTCCTGGATGAGTATATTAATCCTGCTCCGGTTCCTGTTTGAAGTATTAATTAAGTAATTGTCAAACTTATTTTTTTGAATATTTGATTTTGACAAACCGTTCAGAGTGCCCGCAATTAAACTTCCTTGTTCATCCTGGCAAATTGAAAAAACAGGGCTGAAACCTGGAACGGCATTTTTTATCAGGTAGGGGAAATGAATAAATTTATTTTTTATCTTATCAAATTTATCCAATCCTGCATTATGCCCTATCCAAAGATTTCCTGAACCATCTTCGAAGATTGAAAGGATTACATTGTTTGCTATAGTGGAAGGATCCTGAGGATTATTTCTATAATGAATAAAAGCATTATTTTTTTTGTCAAATTTTTCCAGACCTGCCCCTTCGGTGCCGATCCAGAGTGTCCCTTCTTTATCTTCAAAAATGCTTCTGATATTATTCAAGCTTAAAGAACTGGGATTACCGGGAATATTTTTGAAAGAAGTGAAAATTTCTTTTTCTCGGTCGAACTTACATAATCCCCCGCTGTTTGTTCCTATCCAAAGAATTCCGTTTTTATCTTCAAAAATTGTCCAGATGAAATTATCGGATATGGAATTCTTATCCTGCGGATTATTTTTATAAACCGTGAAATTATATCCGTCATATTTATTTAAGCCGTCTTCGGTAGCAAACCACATAAAACCTTTGCTGTCCTGGATTATGGAATGGACAGTATTCTGCGAAAGACCGTCTTCGCTTAAGATATGTGCAAAGATGTTTCTCGACAATTCATGCGCTGCCGGATTTTCTCTGGTGCCCTGGGGATATGCAGGAGAAAAAATTAAAAGGATGGAACCGCAAATGAAAATTAAAGGAAAGTTCTGCGGCTGAAGTGTAAATTTTATTTTACTGAATAAGCTGGGCATAATTATCCGTAATATTCCAAAAAAAGCTAAAATACCGCTATTTCCTCCTTAAAAAATAGGGAATTAATATTTCTACATGCAAGTGGGAATCGGATGCCGCTGAGAATTTGAAGCAGGAGCAGGTTCAATAAAATTCATAAATTCCACTTGAACCTGCCTGCGGTAAGGTAGGCTTGAACCTGAACTTGAACCTGAACTTGAACTTAAAGTTAAACCCGCCTAATTATTTACGCCGTCTCCATAAGTATGCTGTTCTTTTTGCTTCCTATCGCTCCGATCAAATCTTTATAGGAATTTACAAAGAGAACTACCCCTTCTTCAGTTAATCTTTTCGTGACATCCTCAAAATTGATTTTTAAGCTTTCAAGTTTTCTCATCTGATCCGTGGCCTCTTTTAATCCGGTTTCTATTCTATCGGCAGGTTTGCCGTGATCCTTGTAGGCATCAATAGTTGCAGGCGGAAGAGTATTGATTGTATTTTTCCCGATGAGCTCTTCGACATACAATGTATCCGAGTATTCAGGATTTTTTGTACTTGTACTTGCCCAAAGCAGTCTTTGAATTTTAGCTCCTTTTTTCTCCAGCTTTTTGAAGCGTTCCGATGCAAAAAGTTTTTTCCCTTTCTGGTAAACCAGTTTTGCATTTGCGACTGCAATTTTCCCTTTGAGGTCCTTGTTCTCTTTTTTATCCAGCTCTTTATCTACCATTGAATCTATCCTGCTTATGAAAAAGCTGGCGACTGAGGCAATACTGCTTATTTCTTTGCCGGCAGCTATTCTTTCCTCTAAGCCCGACATATACGCATCAACTACTTGTTCATAAACTGTAGGAGAAAAGATTAAGGTAACATTAATGTTTACTCCCTCTGAAATCATCTTCTTTATTGCAGGGATTCCTTCCTGAGTTGCCGGAATTTTTATCATTACATTCGGCCTTCCGACTTTTTTATTTAACCTCCGTGCATCTTCGATAGTCGTATTAGTATCATAAGCAAGCTCAGGTGAAACTTCGATGCTTACGTAGCCGTCAACACCGTTAGTTTTTTTATAAACGGGAGAAAGGATATCGGTTGCGTTTTGAATATCTTTAACCGCAAGTTCTTCAAATAATTCTGCCGGAGTCATTTCAGGATTTTTTCCCAGGAGAGATTTAATCTGTTCATCGTAATCTTTTCCTGATGAAACTGCTTTTTGAAATATGCTAGGATTAGAAGTAACTCCCTTAAGTCCGATTGCATCGATTAAATTTTTTAATTCACCGGTTTTTATCAGGCTTCTGTTAATATTATCCAGCCAAACACTTTGTCCGTATTTTTCTAAATTAAGAACGGGATTCATTATAATTAGCTCCTTATTTAAAGTTTTTTTCTATATTTATTACTTTTTCCAATCTTCTTATAAATCTCTCCTCTTTTCTAAACTCAGCCTTGATGAAAGCATGCACAAGCTCTTCGGCAAGTTTATCGCCGATTACACGCGCACCTATACATAAAATATTCATATCATCATGCTCAACACCTTGACGCGCGGAGTAAGTATCGTGACATACTGCAGCACGCGCTCCTTTAATTTTATTTGCAGCAATGCATGCACCGATTCCGCTTCCGCAAATCAAGATTCCTTTATCAAAATCTTTATTGGAAACTCTTTTTGCTAGAAGCTCTGCAAAATCCGGGTAATCATCGGCTGGATCATATTTACTGTTTCCTAAATCCGTAACATTCAAATTTTCCGATTTTAGAAGATTAAATATGACCTTTTTTAGTTCAAATCCTCCATGATCAGATGCAACTGCTATCTTCAATCTTTTTTCCAAATTTTTAAAAAATAATTTAGTAAAGATAATAACAACGGGAGAGATGAACAAAGAAAATTTGCTTGGAATTAATATTTTGTGGTATTAATGGGGCACTGTACGGTACTATAAAATGATTCCACATAGAAACATAAAGAAAGAATTTTGAGGTTTATGTTTCTATATGGTTAACGGAAAGTTATTTCAGCAGCATCATTTTTCTGCTGTGTACAAAATTATTTGCTCTGATCTGGTAAATATATATTCCGCTTGCCAAATCCGAAGCATCAAATTTAATGTTGTAGCTACCGGCAGTTTTATTTTCATTCACCAACGTTTTTACTTCTTTCCCAATTATATCATAAACCTTCAAGGTAATAAAACCTTCCTCAGGAATCTGGTAATTTATTATGGTTGAAGGATTAAACGGATTCGGATAATTCTGATCAAGTTTAAAAACAGCGGGAATTATTTGATAGTCCTGTTCAATATCTGTAATTATTATACTGTAATTGGTTAAAAAGCCGCTTACAATACTTGAAGTACCGTTTGTACTTGATCCCGCAAAAGGGATACCTGCAGAAGAAGTAACAGAAGTATTCCCCGATGAAGAAATGCCGAAACCGCTGCTGAATGATGACCAGGAAATCTGGCTGTTTTGTGCAAAAGTTGAAAATGTGAATAATGAAATTGAGATGAATAAGATACTCTGTAATAAATTATTTGTTTTCATTTCTAAACTCCTTCTGTTTTTCTATCCAGCTTGCATTTGGATTTTTAATAATTTGTTGTTGATTTACTTTTGGTTCTTCCATTTTTACATAATTTATTCCCAACTCTTTAGGTTGCCCATATAACTCCGGCTGTAAATATTTCCCATGTTCTTTTTCAGATTTAAATTCCTCAATCGGAATGCGGTTCTTTTCAGCATAGGCATCATGCCTGATTCCTGTTACTTGCCAGGAGATTTTAATATTTGGTTTGTCAGTTTTTATTTTGAATTGATTGTTTGAAATTTCTTGAGAAATTCTTGCCTGGGCAAACTCTTCCCCTATTATAGTTATCTGATAGCGAAAATCTTTATTGAGAGCTTCAAACCAATCCGGAAGTGTTATTGATGCACTGCCGCCTGCATCGGTTGTTACATTACCATTGTAGATGTTCATCATATCGGGTGATTCTACAAAAGAATGGTAAAGAAATTTATTTGCCGGATCTAAAGGATGGTCTATTTTAAATGAACCTGCGGATTTTCCAAATGTTCCATTAACATAAACATTTCCATTAAACCAGCCGGCATAACCAACATCGCCCTGACCATAAACAGCAAGTGGCTCGTCAGAATTGTATCCTAGAACACCAAAATTATTCTCTGTAGCCCCTCTGCCATAAACACCGCCTTTGTTTCCAGCTGATGAGCGACCAACTATTCCATAATTGTAGGCACTCAAAGCATTTAAACCATAGTTATTTTGACTATAAGTATCAACACCCCATCCATCAGTACTGAATGCGGATACGGCTGTTCCCCCTGTACTAGTTCCATAAACACCAGTATTACTTGAACTGCTACCCCAAACCCCTATCTCAGTGTTACTTGCACCAAGCACTCCTGTCCCAATAGTACTTTTGCCGAAAACTCCAGGGTAGGAATTACTTGATCCAAAAACACCATATCCACTTGGGCTGTGTCCCCAGATACCCACGCCATCGCCGCTTGTAACAGTACTTGTAAAAACATAACTTACATCTCCATTCAAAGATAATGGTACTTTAAGGTTTACCGTTGCGGTAGGACCGTTTGGATCTGAAATATCGAGTGTGTTATTGGTGTTCTGAACTCCAAGTATACCTGTACCTCCACCTGTAGAGCTTGAAATTGTTATTTTATTTTCTGTTTTTGTAACTGTAGTACCTCCGCTTCCTTCAATAGTAACCGCATCTTTCAATCCATTCAGACTTTTTACTACTTTACCTTCAGCAACATCTAATGCATTATCAGATGTTAAGCTGTATCCTGAGGATGTCAGTGCTATTCTTGTTGAAAGTTCAGGTTCACTGCCTACTTTTATTCCAAGAAAGTAAGGTTTATCAAATTTTACATCAGAACTAAATGGTGTTTGGTCCCCCAATGAGGTAGAAAATAATCCTTTACTTACATTAAGTGTTTTGGTTTCACCCCATATAAGGTTTCCACCTGTGGATACCTCATAAAAATTAAAGATGAATGAATAGTCTCCATCTGGTTGTGGGTTACCGGAGTTATCTGTTAATACTCCCTGGTAAGAAATTGTGCGGGGAATTTGCCCCAACAAAACCGGAACAAAAAGAACTGACAACAGAAAAATATAAATTGTTTTCAAAGATCTCCTTAATATTTTAATTAATGATATTTAATCTTTATACTAATTCTCTATGCTCTCAATAATACCTTAAACTCAATACTCCATACTCAATACTCTATACTCATTCCTCTCTGCCCTTCTCGTTTCTACTTCTGAACTTCAAGGATTTTTTACATAATTAATTCCCTTTTCTTTAGGCTGTCCATACAATTCAGGTGTTAAATACTTTCCCTTTGCAGCCTCCTCTTTCTCTTTTTCAACAATCATCGGATGAGTCTTTGCATAAGGATCATTTCGGATACCTGTTACCTGCCATGAAACCTTGACATTAGATTTGTCCGTTTTGATTGTAAAACGGTTATTCTGGATTTCGGTTTCAATCCATGCCTGAGCTTGCTGACCAATTGCCGTGAGCTGATATCGGTAATCAATATTCAATGATTCAAAATATGGCGGAAGTTCTATTGAGGCAAAACCGTTTGCATCAGTAGTGATATTTCCGTTGTAAACATTCATCCGGTCAGGGCTTTCAATGCACGAATGAATCAGATATTTATTTGCCGGGTCTAAGGGATGATCAATTTTAAATGTTTTATTCCCTGTAACAGAAAAGCTTCCCGTTACTCCTACGGGTCCCGCAAAATATCCGGCCAACCCGTATTCGCCGGATGAAGCTCCATAGACTCCATACTCAAAGCTGATCGGCAGTATATAATTATAATACCCCAGAGCACCGTAAGTTGACGGCGAAGAATTGTGTTTCCCGTAAACACTAAATTGTCCGACACCACTTGTTGATCCGTATACACCTGTACCTTTATTACTATTGCCTGTCACCCCTATACCTAAATTGCTTTCTCCAACGACACCGCTTCCGCCAGGACCAAATGCAACTCCATAAATTCCGCGGCCAGCATTAGATTCTCCCCAAATACCAATTCCATTAGGAGAATTTGTTCTGCCAATAACTCCAACTGCATTTCCTGCAGTTGCAAGATTCCAACCTGATACTGCAAAACCATCAGGACTTTGTGAATTTCCCGCTACTCCATAATTTACTCCGGTTATTCCTAAGCCTTGACCTACAATACCGAACCCGAAATCACTTAATCCAATTATTGCGCCTCCGGTACCTGAAATATTACTGGTAAAAAGATAATCCGGATAGCTTATATTTCCGTTTATTGATAAAGGTAATTTAAGATTTACTGTTGCTGTTGGACCATTAGGATCTGTTATATCTAAAGTATTGTTTGTGTTCTGCACCCCTTGAATTCCTGTTCCTCCGCTTCCGCTGCCTGAGATTGTAATTAAATTTCCATTTGTATTTATTGTAGTCCCTCCGCCTCCTTCAAGTATAACATCATCCTTCAATCCGTTTAAGCTTTTTACCGCGACTCCATCTGCAACATTTAGGGTTGTGTTTGATGTTAAACTATACCCAACAGAGGCCAGAGCAATTCTTGGTATCAGTTCTGCTTCGTCTCCCATTTTTAACCCAAGCCAGTAGGGTTTGTTAAATTTCACTTCAGCTCCAAATGGGATTTGGTCTCCAAGTGAAGTTGAGAATAATCCTTTATTTACGTTTAAGGTCTTAGTTTCATTCCAGATTGCGTCTCCTCCGGTTTCCAATTCATAAAAACTAAACGTGATTGAATAATTTCCATCAGGCTTGGGATTGTTTGATTCATCAGTTAGGATCCCCTGGTAAGAAATTGTTCCCGGGATTTGTGCAGGAATCCCTGTACTGAATATTATTGAAAGCAAAAAGAATTTAATTACTTTCATAAAATTTATCCCTCAATTATTCTATTATTTCGAACTGGGATCATTTCGTTTTTCAACTTTTACATAATGAATCCCTTTCTCTTCAGACTGTCCGAATAATTCAGGTCTTAAATATTTTCCTTTTTCATTAAGGCTCTTTTCTTTTTCATTAATAAAAGGATTCAGTCTTGCATATTGATCATTGCGGATACCAGCGATTTGCCAGGATACTTTTACATTAGGTTTGTCAGTTCTGATGGTAAAACTATTGTTGGAAATTTCCTTATCAACAATAGCTTGAGCAAACTGTCCTATTACTGTGAGCTGATAACGGTAATCAGTATTATAAGATTGAAAATAATCAGGCAGTTTTACAACCGCTGAACCGGAAACATCTGTTACTACATTTCCATTATAAATGTTCATCCGCTCAGAACTTGCAACGCCTGAATGGATCAGGTATTTATTAGCAGGATCCAGAGGATGATCTGTCCCAAAATATTCATCGCCGTAAACAGAAAGATCATTATAGATATAAACGCTTCCGTAGTTCAACACAGTACCATCGAACCTTCACGCGTAATTCTCGCTTCCGCCAAATCCGTAAACACCGGCCCATAATTGATCATTGCTATTATGATAACCTAAAATACCATGTGCCTTTCCGGTTGTTTCACCGTAAACACCCCCCCACCCGTTAGTAGTTATTCCAACGATCCCGTAATCATTAACGCTGCCGGCATGAATTCCATGACCAAACTCGCTAAAAGCATATAATCCATACCCGGTTCCGCTTTCAGCAGAAACTCCAGTACCGGTGTTGCTTTTTCCTCCGGCACCGTATCCTGCAGGGCTGAATCCGTATACACCGTACCAATCATCACTTTCACCATAAACTCCTACACCTGTAGACGATCCTTTAATGCCGTGACCATTCGCAGTATTAATTGCTGTAAACAGATAATCGTCTGCATCACCTTCAAGTATAAGAGGTATTTTAACGTTTACAGTTGCCGTGGGTCCGTTTGGTTCGGTAATATTCAGGGTATTGTTTGTATTTTGAATCCCTAGTATGCCTGTCCCGCCTCCGCCGGAGCTTGAAATTGTTATCTTATTTTCAGATGCAGTAACAGTGGTTCCGCCGCCTCCTTCAATTAAGATATTGTCTTTTAAACCGTTTAAACTCTTTACCACTTTACCGTCGGCTACATCATCTGTTATAATACTGTATCCTGCAGATGTAAGCGGAATTCTAGGAGACAGTTCAGCTTCATCTCCTACTTTTATCCCTAAAAAGTATTGTTTGTCAAACTTTACATTTGAATCAAACGGAGTCAGATCTCCGAGCGACGTTGAAAATAATCCTTTTTTAACAGCCAGGTTTTTTGTTTCAGTCCACAAAGCGCTTCCCCCTTCTGCCGTTTCATAGAAGCTGAATGCAATTGAATAATCTCCATCAGATTTGGGACTGCCCGATAAATCTGTCAGTACTCCCTGATAGGTAATGGTTCGCGGAATTTGTCCATATACCGAATGAACAATAAAAATTAGTAAACAAAAGATAATTGCTGATTTCATAAAGGCCCTCCATTTTGTTTTAGATAATTAATTCAATTTACTCTACAGTAATTTTATTTTAACAAAATCATTTTCTTTACATCTTTATAAATTCCCCTGCTGTAGCCTGCTTCAATTTCATTGAAATACTATTACCTTTAAAACAAGCCTAAAAAACTCTTGTTCAATGTTCCATATTTTTCAATAATTCTTTTATACAGCCTGTTGAAGAAGTTTCTGAGTTAAATAAAAGAGAAAACTCTTCTGCCAAGAAAAGAGCCTTCAAAAATTTTTTTTAAAATTTTCTATTCCATTTTTTTAGTTTAACGGAATTTTAATGAGCCCCGTTTCGGTTTCACTTGGGAGAAATGAGCTCATATACCGTTCTTTCTTTGGATATTTAATTCCTGCTCTCCAGAGTATAAAGACCGGAATTCCAATGGCGAGAACTTGTGCAGGGAGGTTTAAAATCACCTGTAGTAAAAAAGGTGCTTCTCTGGAAAAGAAGAAGGGAATGCAAATTAATAGCCAGATGATCAACGCAGACCGCAGATGAAAAATCTCACCATCGAGACACACTAACAATATAAGAGATACTAATACATAATTTGCAGGTGCAAAGGGGCTAGCAAGTGTACCAAGACTTAAAAGTGAAAGCCATACTGAAAATGATTCCGTGACAGAACGAGGTTTACGCTTTGCTGACCAGAATGCCAAACTTACAATCCCCATAACGTAAATCATTGAAAAGATTCTCCCTATTTCCAGCGTCATTCCAGGCATTCCCAATTCACCGAACTTAAGCGGAATACCAAAAGGCGCCATATTCTTAGCAATTGCAAACGGTTTTGAAAAAGGACCGGAGAATGCTTCGCCGCTTGATAAACGGGGTAGTTCATATTCCATAAATGTTTGGAATGGAAGAGTTCCGACAACTAAAAATCCGAGTAATATAAGACCGG
>Ga0105094_10002128_pt1 | contig 10349 bp, 11 predicted proteins | sample PPLLak1March2015_2_FD_87023 | JGI IMG/M metagenome (GOLD analysis project Ga0105094, IMG submission 87023) | Freshwater sediment microbial communities from Prairie Pothole Lake near Jamestown, North Dakota, USA - PPLs Lake P8 Core (3) Depth... | ecosystem: Environmental > Aquatic > Freshwater >...
CTGCGACCCCCTCCGGGGTCGGCTCGTTTCTCCCCGTTTTCCGGGGGTGTCGGCCTACGGCCTTACCCCCGGCTAATGGCTTGTATCCCTCCGGGATGATGAAACCGCGCTCCGCCGATGGGATTCCAGCAGATGCTCCTCGCGTGGAAATCCACATTGGTCCATGATTCGCAGCCCATTGGGGACGTTGTTCCAAAAGATCTGCACCCTACTGCTTTCAATCTTATGCCCCTGATCCAAAATAGCAGCTTTTTGAGTGCTCAATATCACGGTCAAACAGTGAACCATTTAAAAATACTGCTATTTTCTATTTTTCGTTGACAGAATTGAACCCTGATGCAATTTTGATTTTGATAAAATTACCTTTTCAAGCGCATTGCTTTTTCGTTATTGAAAGCGTGACCAACTGGTTCATCCTGCTCCAAATCGCACCTTGGCGCCAGGCATCTGGAAGGCTGACGCGCAGAAAGCCGTACCCCGAGATATTTTAACTGGAGGAACTGGATACGCGACCACGAGGGCGGGATCACCATAATCAATGCATTAAATAAATCGGTTGTCACTGGGTAAACGACTAGATTTATCCTCTCAAGCTTCGTTTCCAGCCTCAGATATCAAAGTCTTAATCGGCACCGCTACGAGAGTGCTCTTGCTGACACCTCAAATTGACCCTGCAGCGCACAGTGATTCACCAAGGTGAGGCAAGAGCTTGCCTGGCAGTCGAGGAAGAACCTGGATGTTTGGGCACAGCAACTCGTAAATGCCACTCGTGACTTCCTTTTACTTCACTTTGCCGCTGGCGCGTCAATCGTCCCTTCGAAGAGATGCTGCCCGGCGTCGCCTGTTCTCAAGACGCTGTTGTCCCGCTCACACGTAATACGGTGAACGAATGACGAGGAAAGCTTCCCAGAAGGAACAGAGGAACGGATGGATGTCTCTGCAGTCAGCACTTGAGCACGCCACAGCCGGCGTTATCGAGATGCAGGAGGTGTTCGACCGTGCTTATGCCGATGAACTGCGCCTTTACAGGGATCTGCTTCGTACTGATCCGACCGGCTCCACAGGCTCTTTCCTCACTGGGCTGATGCCGCTGCGGCAAAGGATAGAATACTCGGAGCTGGACTTCTCCGTCATGATCGATCTCCGGCGCACACATGGCTTCGATATCCAAACGAAGATACTCAACCTCGGATATGAGCACCGATACGGCATCACCAGGTCAGAAGCGAGCAGGTTTAAAATAACCGTACACCAAGTCCCTTTGCAGAAGGAGGACCAGGATGAGTGACACCAGCAAACTGATAAACGATCTTACTTACGTGCCTAATATCATCGGCGGGCTGGGTTTGAGCATAGCGGCGGCTCAGAAGGCTTTCAATGCAGACTATCTCGAAAACGTTGAGAAGATCATCGTGCTGGCCAAAGCGATCGTTGGCGGGAAGAAAGGTGATGCTGATGGCAAGCCGGTGGAGATGACTGAAGATGAGAAGAGCCGTTTCATGGAATTTCAGAGCTTCTTCAAGGAGATTCTCATGACACTCGCGCCTCCGCGGTACCAGTACACGGAGACTACGCTCTCCGTGCGCCTCGATCTGGCTCAGACAATGGATGTCAGCGCGACTGCGGGGTTGGGCCTTGGATATGGTGGCATCTCCATCAATGCCGCCTTCACGGTGGGCTACGGCTACGACTACCGTGCTGCTGCTGAGTGCAAGACCGTGATCCACGCGATCCCGCCCGACCAGCGGACTTTCCAGAGGCTTCTTGATCGCGCCACCGTGGTCAACGATAGAGAGCTCACGCTTCCGAATCCTGCAAAGGTTGAGGAGAATTACATCCAGACGACCGAGCGAATCTTCGAAAAACTGCTCGGCGAGGGAGTGAAGCCACCCAAGATCAAGGTAGAGCCAACCAAGATCGAGTAAGAGAGGGAGGAGTTGAACGATGCCGATACCGCGAACCGATCTGAAAGAGGCCCTTCAGAGGCTGCGCGATGCCTCCAGAGATCTCCTCAACATAATGGACGAGCTTACGACGGACGAAGCCATTCTGGCCGAGTATGGTAAGGTCGATGCCGCAATCGGATCGGTTGATGGGATCATATCCGGCGAGGGCCAGAAGACGAGCTTCTCGGAGTTCTTGCAGAACGTGGGGTGCTCCCTCGTTCGAGCCCAGGAAAAGCTGGACGAGGAATCTGGAGCCTATCTGAAGCGGCTCCAGTCGGGAGACCGCGACTTCGTGCAACCTTCTGTGTTCCGCATCCCTAAAATGAGCGCAGAGATGAAGTTTGCCTTCGGTAAGATCGATTCCAAGCGAGTCGGCCTGATTTTCTACCGGAGAACATCCCAAGCCAGGGAGCAGCATCAGCAGTCCCTGACTTTTGAGCTGGCCACTGCTCCGCCGCCACCGGAAACCATTGCACGGCTCAGGCGGGAAGCGACGAAGTTGGAGGTTCCATCGATCGATCTCATACTCTCGACTGCAGACCGAGATGTGATTCTCAAACCGCTGAGAAACATTTCTCCTCTTGGCCGCCCGATCGATCGGACAAGAGTGTTGATCTGGGCAGCCGGGGGTAAGAGCGAGTACTTTCTGGCTCGAGCATTCGTTACCGATCCTGCTGGGAAGGTTGGCCTTTGGCACCTTGACCTGTCTGGAGAGGAGCCCATCCTGAAGGTAGTCGTCCCGTTCGATCCCGGCATTGATCCCGACACGCGTGCTCCCCTTCGCGCCTGGGTTCTAAGACTGGCAGAGGCACAGGCCAGGTTTTGGGGAGCCAGGTGAAAATGCAATCGCCCCTGTTCAGGTTGAAGAGCCTGCCGGAAAAGATTGCTGCCGTTGCCGGGCAGGTTACCACATCGAGTCGCGACATCGTCGCCATTTCCCTTGAGCGATTCGTTCGTATGCCATTGGGATGGCCTGAAACTCTCTTCATGAAAAGGGTCCAGCTGAGATGGCATTTTTTTTTCGCCAGACGTCGCACAGGGATGTTTTTTTTCTGGAAGAAGGGCTCGCTCGAACAAATTGTCCTCGATGCAGACCTGGATATGACCGTGGTGCCCGGTGAATCGTTCGAACGAGGGCCCTCCATTACGATGGAGGGTATTGAGTACTGTTTTGTCCTGCCACCCTTCGTCCGAATTGATCGTACCGCAGAGCTTCTGGCCAGTATCGGTCTGCCTGAAGCAAGCCCGTCGAATTGTATTGTGCTCGAGCTCGGTCCGGGAGAGCAGGACCTGCTTGCAATCAAGGACCCGAGAAAAGGCGTCGATGGGGCGACGATCACGTACACGCGATTTGGCAAGACCGTTCGGGTCCTGCCTGAGAGGATTGACAGGCAGAGGCTATGGCGCCCGCAGCCCTTCATCGCGCTTTTCGAGGCGATTCGCGCATGGTTTCTTGGCGGTGAAGGAGACGTGCTGCCTATAAGGCCACCCCCGAAGTCCAGGCAAAGTGATGTATGGAAGATGTTGCTCCAGCTTGTTTCCGCCTATGTTCAGTCGTCTCAGGCCATCGATGAGCGACAGCCGCCCCCGGACGGCAAACTGGAACTGGTGGATGAACTCGGCGTGAGATACGACATCGGGCGTTTTGAGTCACGCATCATTTTGCGTCTTACGCCTGAGGGGGAGATAGCGGTCGAGGACGAGGACGATCCTTTTCATCTTCGGCTGACACTATCCATGCGACGGGAGCCCCGAGGAGCGTCGGCGCTGGTCGATGTCCGTCCTCCGGACTTCCTCGCAGGGGGGGATTTAAGGGAAGCGTTCTTGGACGCACTTGATGGAGCGCCTGGCGAATTGTCAAGCGTGCTTGGCGCAAAGGAAGCCGAAGCGCGGAGGTTCCTGCGCGAAGGGCGAGACTCTGCAGTGGTCTTCCGTGTTCGTTGGGAACGGGACAAGGACACTGATGTCATCGTCCTGGACGGAATCCTTGATGGCACATGCGTGGTCGCCATGCTTCGGGGTGATTTCAGTGTGAAGGCGACAAACAGCGATCCCCCGGCGGTCGAGCTCCTTTCCGGGACGCTCGAGGCCCTCTTTGTCGGCCCAAGCCAAATGGATGAACCGGTCGTACCCAAGGATGTCGTGGGCTACGTTCTGCAATTTGCAGCCGAGATTCAGAAATGGTTGGCGGTTGTCGTATGAATCCGATTCGCACTATCCGCTCTTGCGCGTTTCGCATAATTCGCAAGCTGGTACTTGCGTCGCATAAACTGCGATCGATCCATGTGGGGCGTGACACCTACTGCGGCATCGAGTCTCCTCCTTCTCGCACAGTGGAAGACCCCCGTCTGCAGCCTCTTGCAGAGGAAATGCAGGCCAGGCTTCAAAGCGGCGACTTGTTCAAACCGCTCGCAGTCGCTGCAATGCAAGGGGTCGAGATTGTGGCGCTCTTCCGGGATGCGGGGGGAGAGGAAGAGTACCTGGTGTGTTTAGGGCCCAAAAGAAGGAGGTGACCGGATGAAGGTCGGAATCTTACTCCTGTCTTTATCACTTCTGACAGCTTGCGGGACCTGCAGAATCAATGGCAATGATTTTGGTGGGTGCAGCAAGGCTGACCTTTACAGATTGATTCTGAACAAGCAATCCGACAGCCACAGCATTCGCTCAGCTGTCGATGGGGGGTGGGAGACCTTCAATGCCGGCTATCAGACCTGGACCCCCTTCGTCCATAAATGGGAGATGATCCTCGACCGGATGGTCGCCCTGGAGAGTGGAGCAACCCAGACTGCCGTTCGCGAACTGCGTATCGAGGTCAAGAATCTGCTGGACGACGATGTTGATCTTCGCAAAGGAGCATTCCGCCGGATATCCATAGGTCCTCCCGTCGGGAAGCTCGATGCCCTCGAGCGACAGGCGGGAATGGGCGGCAAATAGGGGCATGGCTTCACGCAAGATCAGACGGCCAGATGCACATATGTTCCATCTTTCAAAAGGAGGGAGCACATGCCCTTGGAACGGACCCTGTTGAGCGGAATGCGAGCTTCCACAGTCTTCAGCACACAGTTGCAGGTTGGCTTGCCATCCAGGAGACTCCTATCCTCACCATCATAGCCCGTAAATACGAGATCTACTTAGAATTCAGGAACCAGGAACCAGGAACCAGGACCGGGAGCGTTTCAGAGCAGATGGTCATCCCATGCTTGAAGGCCCCCGGGCATTGACGACGGCTGGCGACCTATCCGGTGAGCCCCCCAGAACCTTTGGGAGGCAGTGCCAGAAACCCCCCTTCGACGAACCGGACCCGGTCGAAACCCGCAGCATTCAGGATACACTGCGCTTCATAGCCTCTCAAACCTATTTTGCAAAACGAGAGAATATCCCGGTCCCGAGGCAGCTCGCCGACCCTTTTCTCAAGTTGTCCCAGAGGGATGTGCACGAGCCGTTCGTCCTCGAGGTGCATTTCCTGATACTCCTTGGGAGTCCTCACATCGAGCAGGACGAGATCCTTGTCCGAGTCCATGCGCCGTCTGGCCTCGAATGGAAGGATGCCGTGGGCTATGCCGTTCATTTTGTTGAGAAGAACATGGGCGGCTGTTGCGATGGGGTCGATGGGAGTGCTGAAAGGAGGAGCGTAACCCAGATCGATATACCCGATCTGGTCCAGGGTCGCATCGAAGAAGATGGCGCTTGCCGCCACGTCCAATCTTTTCGCCCCGTCACCGACGGCCAGGACCTGAGCACCGAGCAGCTTCCGGTAGCGCCGGGAGGCGACCAACTTGATGACCATGGGACCGCTTTGAGGCATGTAGTGAGGGATGTCGTTGCCCGCCCAGACACCGGCCTCAATGTCGAGATTGAGCTGTTCGGCGAGCTTCTCGGTGATGCCGGTACGGCCGACGGTGTAGTCGAAGATCTTACAGACTCCGGTCCCGGTCACTCCCGGGAAGGGGGAGAGCAGCCCGGCAATGTGGTTGGCAATGACCCGGCCATGCTTGTTGGACACCGAGCCCAGGGGCACGTATATGGGGGCACCGGTTATGGGGTGAATATACGGATTCACGACGCAATCGCCGCCCGAGTAAATGTCAGTGTCGCTGGTCTGGCAATAGCCGTTGACGATGATGCCCCCCTTGGGCGAGCAGGCCAGCCCGGCTTCCCGCGCAAGCTCGTCGTTGGGGCGAACCCCTACGGCGACCACCACCACATCGGCTGCAAGGGTTTCACGGTCTGTTCGAACCGCCCGCACCCTTCCCTGGTCGCCGTCCAGAGCAAGCACTCGCTGCCCAAGCAGGACCTTCACTCCTTTTTCGGCCAGGTGTTTTTCGACCAGGAGGGCCATATCTCGATCCAGGAACTGCGGCAGCACCTGATCCAGCATTTCCACCACGGTGACTTCCAGCCCTCGCTTGCAGAGGGCCTCGGCCATTTCCATTCCGATGTATCCGGCGCCGATGAGGACGGCTTTCTTGAGGCCCTGCCGCTCCACAGCATCCACCAGTTTTGAGGCTTCCTCGAGATGCCGCATGCACGTCACGTTTTCAAGGTCGATGCCGGGAAGGGGAGGCTTGACGGGTCGAGCTCCCATGGCCAGAACCAGCTTGTCGTAGCTCAGGTCCTCCTCCCGACCCGACTCCAGGAACCGCACGCGGACTTTCTTGGTATCCCGGTCGATCTTAAGGGCCTGGCATCGGACGAGGGTTCGAAACCTCTTGACGCTCTCGAAGAAAACCGGGTCGCGGGTGACCCCCACCGGTGTCTGGGAAAGCATGGCCACATCCGAAAAAAGCCCCTCCACAAAGTAGGGCAGTCCGCACGCCCCGTAAGAGACCACACCTTCCTTTTCGACCATGGTCACTTCCGCCTTCGGCATAAGACGCTTGATTCGGGACGCCGTCTTGGGACCACATGCCACTCCGCCGACCACCAACACACGCAACCCTTCGTTCGACTGATTCGTCATGATCTCCTCCGTTGTGCTTTGAAGCTCCACTGTGATTCGATGTTTCCAGAAGTCTGAATGGGGACGACTGCGCTCTCTGCTGCCGAAGTTCCCGCCAAAGCTCCAGGGGCTCTTTTACTGAACGACTTCGATGGCATGTCCCAGGTTGTCACGCGTCAGGGCCATGAGCTGCGTCCTTCCGCCGTGAAAGTGGAAGGCAAAATCCGGGATGTCCTTGCCAAGGGCCGGAGATCTCTCCAGGTTTCGAGCAGGGTCTTGCCGGACCACTTGACCGCAACGATGCTGTCTTCCCCCTTCCGGGTACTCCCAAGGCCTGCCAACCTGACCAACCCGGAGCCGCCAGTTCTCCCTTTGTCGATCAGAAACATCTGATCGTCAAATGATTCTTTATATTCGAACCGCACAGGGACAAAGCTCGTTCCAAAGGTTTGCCTGGTGAAGCCTCCCGGATAACGTTCCCCGGGGAGTTGAATTCTGAAAGGAATTTCTTTGAGCTCCCCGTAGTTGCGCCCCACTGAAGATTCCACCTTTTCAGAAGGGGTGCAGTAGACGTTGAGGGTGCCGTCCGGTTCCAGGATGGCGATTCGCTGGTCATCGGATGGTATAAGATTGAACTGGTGGAGGGAATGGACGTTGTGCGCGGGCTGGTATTCGGACGAATGATCGAAGCCTCCCTTCCGGGCATCCCACAGGAAAACAACGATCTCACCCTCGAAGGGTTCATGCTTCCCCTTCTTTTGCCCCAGCAGCACGGGTTCGCCGCACCTGTCCTCCATCACCTTGAGGTAAAAGGGCAGATCACGGGCCAGCACCTGAAACGCCGTGCCGTCAAAGGTGAGGATCATGGAGGCCAGCCGGGTGTCGGTCTGATCGCTGGTGCTGTCTTTGAGGAGGCTGACGAGTATTTCAGCTCTTCCGTCGCCGTTGACGTCCGTTGCGTCGATGTGCAACCCCACCATATCCACCGAAGGGAGGCGATAACCTGCAACCGGCTGGAGCCTGCCCCACTGCAGCCGGAAAGCTTGAAGCTCTTCGTTGTTGAGCAGGACGAGCTCATTCTCGCGATCGCCGTCGATATCTCCCGCCGCCATGCGGTGAAAGGCTTCATCCAGGCGATAAACATCCCTTTCCGCCACGGGTTGTGCGGCAAGAAATCTCTCCTGTGCGGCGGGTTGCTCCCTGGCCTTCGGAGCGGGCAGAGATGCCGTGTGAGCTCGCTCGGAAACGGGCGGGGCAAGCCGACCAGCTGGACCGCATAATTCTAAAAGCTCGCTCTGAAATGAGCGAAATGAGAGTTTAAAGATGCTCTTCTCCAGAATGCCAAGGCGATTATTCTGGCCCACAATCACCCGGGCGGAGACCTTCGGCCAAGCCAGCTCGATCTCGCATTAACAAAGGAGCTCATTGAAGTCGGCAAACTCTTCCGGATACCCGTCGTTGAGCATTTGATTATCACCGAAGGAGAGTATCTGAGCATGGCGAGTGAAGGGCTGCTGGAGACTTGAACCGTGTGACGATAGTCCATGTGCTCTGATTCCCTGGGTGTTCCAGTCTGCTTCACAGCGGGTAGGTACGCCCATCTGACCATCCAGTTGACGATCTGGGGTGGAACCGATTAAAGTGGTAGAAAATCTTGGGATCTTTACTTTTGGAGGACTTGACATGTTGGTCAAACTGAGCTCGAAGAACCAGGTGACGGTGCCGCGCAAGATTCTCGCGCAGATGCCGGCCACACAGTATCTTGAGGTGGAATGGAAAGATGGAGCTATCGTGATGAAACCCGTGGCTCTTGTGGAGACCAACCTGGAGCAAATCCGTGACAAAGTAAAACGGTTGGGGCTGAACGAGAACAGCGTTGCCGAAGCGATCCAATGGGCAAGATCAAGGTAGTCAGGGTGGTCGTCGATACAAACGTGCTCGTGTCGGCACTGCTGTTCGGTGGAGTGCCGGGTCGTGTTGTGTCGCTCTGGAAATCTGGGCGCATCCAGCCGCTCGCTTCGCAAGCCATGATCGATGAGGTTCTGCGAGTTTTGGCCTATCCCAAGTTCAGTCTTGCCCCAAAAGAAATCGAGCTCCTTCTCTATGAAGAAATTCTCCCTTGGTTCGAAATCGTTGACGTCGCTACCGGGAGTCCTTTCATTGAGGACGACCCATCAGACGACATCTTTCTCTGGTGCGCCATGGACGGGAAAGCAGACCGGATCATTTCCGGCGACGAACATCTACTGCAGTTGCAGGATTTCCCTGTGCCCATCCTTACACCCCGTCAGTTTCTTGAGCTCGTTGAGAGCGACCGGTAGGCCTTTGAATCACCTTGGGGTATTGGGCCAACGCGACTCCCAACGGCCTGGTCTCATAGCATGGGCGTCCGAAGAGGAAAGCGGGCTGAGACGCTCGAGTGCCATCGGATATCAACCCCATCGGGAATAACGGTATTTGGCTGCATGCTTGGAATCCTCAAGGATCAAATCGACAATATCGAGATGGGGTGCTCGTCACGGAATTACAGGAGGAGTCGCCTGCTGGCATTGAGCCCACAGTCCTTTTTGCTGGGGTCGTTCTGCCGGATCATGACTTTCGGGGACCAGGGGAACGACTTCTTTGCGTTCCGGATGAACGAGAGACCCCCTGAAGCTCTTGAAGGTAATAGACGGTCATGCCGGCTGAGCTGGTTTTCTCTTGGCAAGACTCAGCGAACAGGTTCTCCGACGAAAAATAGCCCGTTCCATACCAGGACATGAGGTGGCCTTCCCGGAGGTAAGTCATCTTCTCGAAGGTCTTGCCCCTCTGGGCCGCATTAAGAATGGCGTTGTGGGATGGACGCAACTGTCGGCTGACAACGGATCCAAGATGGTGCGCATCTGAGTGCTGCAGGGAATGGCCTTCATCCTGTAGATGCTCTTCAGGTTGACCAACTGCCGAATCCGCCTTTGATCAAAAGCCAACAGCGAGGGAGCCAGAGAGAGAACATGGCGAATGCCAACATCGGCGCATCTTCTATGGGAATTTGCGCCTGGCACTTGCGCGTTTCGCCGACCAGCTCAAAGGATCTGCGGATAGTGCCAATGAGGGCGTCGGCGCTCAGGCTTGCGCATTGTCTTGCGAAGCCGTTTGTCTCGCTTAATCTTATGCTCTCGTCGGAACCGTCGACGGATTCATTGAGGTTCAACATACACGACCCCGATCCACTTGTTTCGTCAAAAATGAACCGCGATGGTGGAGGGCTTAACCTTATCCTTGCAACTGCGAAAAACTCTCTTGCAGGTCCGCGCCGTAACCGGCTTTATCGGTCATGCAGGAATCGCTGAGTTGCATATTACTTGGGTGCAGATCTTTTGGAACAACGATCAGAAGCGAACCCGGAGGGTTCAAAGCCATTAGCCGGTGGTTGAGTCCGCGATAGCGGGCGATACCACCGGGATAGGAACGGGATAACGATTGCA
>Ga0105094_10002131_pt1 | contig 10338 bp, 7 predicted proteins | sample PPLLak1March2015_2_FD_87023 | JGI IMG/M metagenome (GOLD analysis project Ga0105094, IMG submission 87023) | Freshwater sediment microbial communities from Prairie Pothole Lake near Jamestown, North Dakota, USA - PPLs Lake P8 Core (3) Depth... | ecosystem: Environmental > Aquatic > Freshwater >...
TCGACCGATTTTATCAGTGATTTGTGCCGGGCATGTTCAATCTGGTTGTAGAGGGCATCTTCATAAATGGTGCTGTCGGTGCAGCGGATCACTCCCATGGCTACGGGGTAATCGGGGAGGATCATACGGGCCAGCATATAATGCCGTGTATCATCATACTTGTACGCGTCGTGTATAAGAATGTCTTCCTGCCGGACGCCGTTTTCTCCGATTTTCACTATATAGAATTTGCCTCCGGTTTGTATGATTCCTTTTTTCCTGTCCTTGCCAAAAAGCATAGGCTTTCCATGCTCCAGGTACAGCTGGTTTTCCTCCCGCAGATTCTTATCGGCGATTTCTATGTGGATGTCATCATTAAAAATAACGCAATTCTGAAGTACTTCAACCAGCGAGGTGCCTTTATGCTGGGCCGCCTGGGTAAAAACATCCATCATCATATCCATGTTGTTGTCAACAACCCTGGCAAAGAAAGTTCCCTGTGCACCCATGGCCAGCTCACCCGGCAAAAAAGGATTTTCAATGGTCCCATCAGGTGATGACTTGGTAACAGTGCCTTTTGGAGTGGTCGGAGAATACTGTCCTTTGGTAAGCCCGTAAATTTTGTTATTAAACAGCAGAATGTTAATATCCAGATTTCTGCGCAGCAGGTGAATGAAATGGTTACCGCCTATGGCCATTGAATCGCCGTCACCGGTAACCAGCCAAACGCTGAGATTGGGATTGGCTATTTTAATTCCTGTTGCAATGGCAGCTCCTCTTCCATGTAGTCCGTGAAAACCGTATGTGTTAATATAATAGGGGAACCGTGATGAGCATCCGATACCGGAAACGAAGACCACGTTCTCGATCTTTGTCCCGCATGCCGGCAGCGCCCTTTGCACGGCAGCCAGTACGGCGTGACCGCCGCAACCCGGGCACCAGCGCGCAGGTTTGTCCATTTTAAAATCCTGTGCAGAGATTTCGCAATGATTGCCTTCGAATGTCATGATTTCTGTTCTTTTTTAAGGATGTCTTTAAATCTTATCTTCAGTTCAGATATTAAAAAGGGCAGGCCCTGAATTTTGTTGCATTGAAGGTAGGTGAACTGCGGCAACTGGCTCCGCAGATAATTTACAAATTGTCCCAGGTTGAGTTCGCAAACCACAATTTTCCTGAATCCTGAAAAAATCTCCGCTGTATTGGTGGGTAAAGGATTGATATAATTAAACTGAGCCAGACTGATATTATACTTTTCCGACTGCAGCTCTTTGACAGCTGTAAAGAGAGCTCCGTAGGTTCCTCCCCACCCCACCACAAGCAAGTCACCCTTTTCCTTACCCATCACTTTCTGTAATGGTATCCGTTGAGCCACCCGTTGGATTTTTTCACTTCGGGTATAGGTCATAAACTCATGGTTGAACGGATCATAGGATATTTCACCGGTCACATCGGCCTTTTCAAGTCCACCCACACGATGGCGCAAGCCCTCCTGTCCGGGGATCGCCCAGTACCGGGCCAGGGTCTTTGGATCGCGATTGTAAGGCTGGTAGGAGGGATCATTGTCTTGTACCAAAGGCGGATGGATGGCCGGCAATTCATCGACTTTGGGAATTTTCCACAGTTCTGAGCCGTTGGCCAGATATCCGTCGGACAGGAGGATGACGGGGGTCATGTGTTCCATGGACAGCCGGGCGGCTTCATAGGCAAAATCAAAACAGTCTGCAGGTGTCGAGGAAGCCAGCACGATGCACGGACTCTCTCCGTGCCTTCCATATAATGCCTGCATCAGGTCCGCCTGTTCTGTTTTCGTCGGTAAACCAGTGGAAGGGCCACCCCGCTGCACATCAACAACTACCAGGGGAAGTTCGGTAATAATGGCAAGCCCGATCCCCTCACTTTTCAGGGATAAACCGGGACCTGAGGTTGAGGTTACGCCAAGGCAACCTGCAAAAGAGGCTCCGATGGCCGAACAAACGCCGGCGATCTCATCTTCAGCCTGAAATGCAATGGCATTCAGGTGCTTCATCTTGGTAAGCTCCTGTAGTATTTCTGATGCAGGTGTAATGGGATATGATCCCAGGTACAGCTTGCGTTTTGCCTTCTCAGCTGCAGCCAGCAAGCCCCAGGCTATGGCTACATTCCCGTTGATATTGCGGTAAAGTCCGGGCCCCCTTTCAGCAGGTTTTACCTCAAATACCGTCGCAATGGCTTCCAGTGTCTCCGCGTAATTATAGCCGGCCCGCAACACCTCTATGTTGGCATCAATCAGTTCAGGTTTACTTTTGAACCGGTCGCGCAGAAACTTTTCCCCGATCTTTATATCACGGTGGAACAGCCAAAACAGTAATCCGGCCACAAATTGATTCTTGGTCTTGTCTGCTGTCAGGGCATCAAGGCCAAACTCTTTCACCACATCCCGGGTCATATCGGTAATCGGAGCCTTGATTACATTATACCCTTCCAGCGTACCGTCATAAAGAGGATCTTCAATGTATTCAGCCTTTTTATAATGCCGGGCATCAAAATTATCCATGTCAATAATGATGGTGGCTCCGTTTTTTATCCATTTCATATTGGCTTTCAACGCGGCCGGATTCATGGCTATAAGTACATCTGCCTGATCACCGGGAGTTTGAACCTCCTTGTGCCCGATATGAATCTGGAATCCGGATACACCTGCAATGGTACCCTGTGGCGCCCTGATTTCAGCCGGATAATCTGGAAAAGTGGCCAGATCGTTGCCCAGGAAAGCTGATGTGTCAGAAAACTGGGAACCGGTGAGCTGAATGCCATCGCCCGAATCCCCTGCAAATTTTATGACCACTGCATCACGTTCAACGACTTTGACTTTTTTTTTCATTTCAAATATCTTCGGTTAGTAGAAAAAACAGTTAATGCAAGTCAGAATAATACCCAAAGATTGTGCATATATACATGATTTGGTATGATAAATATCAAGCTTGTATTGGCCGGTGTTATCTGCCCGGCCGTTTTGTTCCATAACTGTACAAAGTTAGTGCAAAACCCTTAATCGTTAACCAAAAAGCGTTTATTTCAGCTCAATTGCATAAGAACACAAGAGTCTATTCTCTTATTCCCTTATCCCTTATCCCTTATTCCTTATCCCTTATCCTTTTTTTTTTAACTCCACAGGGAAACCTTTTCAAGTTTTATCTCATCCTCAAAGAATAGTTTTGAAATGGCCTGAAAATAATCGGTATAATCTGACACCAGGAATTTGCAGGTGCCTGATGAAGCATCGTTAAACAGGTTCTCCCGGCTCAGTATCATTCGCAGATGATTGGCTACGATCCTTGAGGAATCGATGACGTCCACGGTGAAATTGTAATATTTGCTGATCTGATTCTTGATTATGGGATAGTGGGTGCATCCGAGCACCAGGGAATCGATATGGCTGATCTCAGGTCTTGACAGATAGGTACGGATGATGGCATTGCTGATATCATCGAAAATAAAACCTTCTTCAATCATGGGAACGAGCATGGGAGTTGCAAGGGATGCAACGGTTACATGCGGGTTCAGGCGGATGATCTTGCTGACATAGGTTCCGCTGTTAATGGTCCCTTTTGTTCCGATCACGCCAATTTTTTTATACTTTTTCTGCTGTATAACAAAATCTACCACAGGATTTATTACATCAACAATCAGGGCCTTGCCGTCAGCTGCTTTTATAACTTCGTCATAAGCATTGGCCGAAGCCGTATTGCAGGCAATAACGATGACCTTGCAGGACTGTTCGAGAAGGTATTCAGTGATCCTGGAAGAATAGGCGGCAACGGTTTCTTTCGATTTGTCACCATAGGGAAGGTGGGCCGTATCGCCAAAATAGATGAGGTTTTCCCCCGGAAGCAACTGGTGTATTGCATTGGCAACGGTAAGTCCGCCAACGCCGGAATCAAAAATACCAATGGGATTTTCTTTCATGTTATAGGATTATTTTGGCCTGTTGATGATGGTTCAAAAATAAGGAACAAAGGGGAAAGAAAAAAGGATTAAAACGGGGATAAGTGATGAGGAGTCAGAATTTAGAAGTTAGAAGTTAGAAGCCAGTAGACAGTAGGCTGTAGTCTGCAGCCTGTAGCCTGTAGTCTATAGACTGTAGTCTGCAGCCCAGAGACAAAACTGCTAAAATGCCCTATCCATTGTGCCGAAAATAAGTGTTTCCGGCATGGAGATCACGAAAAGGTTCTTTATGACAACCCATTCGAAAGAATTACGTATATAAAATCAGACCTGAATCGTTTTTGTTCAGCATAGAACTTTAAACAAATCAAAGCTCATGATGACCCTTCGGAAAATATGCTTTTACCTGTTGCTTGGCATGCTCCTGCATTGTTTCACCGGATGCAGTGCCGAAAAAGAAGCAGCAGAAAGACGTAATCTGATGATGCCAAAGAAATCAGAGCAGCCCAGAAACAGCAGTCATTATAAAGAGCCGGCAAAAAAGAAGACATACAAGACAAAGGCCAGGAAAAGGAATAAAACGAAAAAACTCTTCTGATCCCGGATCTATTAAAGTTTTCATCACCGGCCGCCCCGTAAGCCATTGCCGTCATTTCTACTGCAGGGAAAAAACGATGGGTATCGTAAAGCCGACTTTTACCGGCCTGCCTCGCTGCATACCGGGTTTCCATAAGGGGGATGATGTTACCACGCGCAAGGCTTCCGCGTTGATCAGGGGATCTGCAGGGCTGATTATCCTCGCATCGGTCAGCTTTCCTGTTTCATCAACAATAAAGTTCAACACTACCCTGCCCTCAATTCCAGCCTCAGCAGCTTCTGCCGGATAACCGATGCTTTCCTGAACATACGTTAAAAACCGGCTGATATCTCCATCCATGAATGTTGGCATGTCCTCAACAGCAATAAAAGCCTCATCTTTTTGTTCCGCTACCGGTTTCACGGCATCCTGCCCGGTCAATACTGCCTCAGCCCTGACACGGCTTGATTTCTTACTGGCTGCTGAATAGCTGGCTGATGGGGAAGGCTGGGCATTCCTGCCAACATTCGGGCCACGTATTATGACAGTTTCTGTCATGAACTCCGGAATAGCCGCCCCTGAATCCTGAATGTCTTCCTCATCAGGGAGCACAGTCATAGCCTTCATTTCAGCAACTCCGTCAGATTCGGCGACTGCTGTTTTCATGGTACTTGCAGCACCGGCATTAGCGGTTTCCTTTTGTTTCTTTTCTTTCCCGGCCACCGGTTTTTTCACGGACGGTGCAGAAAACTCCCCTTCCGGACTGGCAGCAGGCTGGACGAATTGGGGGGCAGGCGCCATGACCGAATCATGCCGGGCCTCAGCCAGTGTCTTTTCAGTCATCACTTCCCGTTGTTTGAGCAACAAGAAGATCCCGGCCAGCAGAATTATCGTGGCAGCAACGGAAAAAACAGGGACCATTGACCGTTCTTTTACCGTCCGCTGATGAATATTCAGGAATCGCATGTGCAACTTCCGGTTCAATTCATGGATAACAGGGATGGCCGTTCCGTAATGCGTATGCTGCTTATATCCGTTCACTGCATCGGCGCATAATTCACAGGTACCGATATGAAGGTCTGCCAGTTTTTGCTCTTCAGGGTCAAGACTGCCCTCAATAAACCATGTCAGTCCCTGTTTCGACAGGCAACCTGAGGGAGTGAACAGATCCTTTATTTTATATTTTTCTGCCATTCAGGTTAAGTAAATAGTTTTTAAGGTTCCTTTTCCCATTTTGAATATGGCTTTTAACCTCGTTCATTGAATATCCCGTCTCGCCGGCTATTTCTTTATACGATTTATTTTCGAGGTACATCATCCTTACACATTCAGCCTGCCCAGGCACCAGTGAATCAAATGCTTTCAGCAATACCTCGTCGCTGACGACGGGATTATCTTCTTCCAATAGATGCCAGACGAAATCAAATTCCACACCTTCGTGCCGGAAATCATCCAGTAAATTTTCTTTAACCCTGAACCATGTTCCCTCCCTGCGGATCTGCATCAGACAATAGTTGCGGGAGACACTGTAGAGCCAGCTTTTAAAATTATGGACCTCATGCTTGGTCAGTTTCACGAACAATTCCTCAAAGATCTCCATCACGGCATCTTTGCTGCGTTCTTCACTTTTAAGATATTTCAGGCAAACGCCATAGACCAGGTGCGTATACCGTTCGAAAAGCCTGCCCACGATACCCATATCTTTTGTCCTACGGTATAAAGATACCAATGCTTCGTCACTGTCTTCACGGACAGCCAGCACCGGTGCATGGTTTCGTCTGAACTTCAGGAACAAAATGGTTACTTTTAATGATGCAAGTTACAACAAAAAACATTCCAAACTAACCCGGGGACGACAATCCCTGCATGCATACTGCTGATGGGTGATTCCAGTCTTCTATAAACATATTTGATTCACTGATTAACACTTATGGGAATTATTCTTATAAGTCAAATGTAACCGTTATGAAAAATCAGCGTAAAAAGAATTATTTACTGTAATTAATTCATATTAAACCACCCGTCCATGAAAAAGCGTTTAATTCTTATTTCATTCATTTTTGCATTGGCATTTTCTGCATCTGACGGACAACCTGCACCGGCCCGTTATGGCAAGATGGACATGGCTGATCTTGAGATGAAAGTCTATGACCTGGATACAACGGCCGAAGCCGTTATTTTATGCGATTTTGGTGAATTCAATCCGAATACCTTTGACTTTAGCCGCCTGTTACGAATTAAAGTACTGAAGAAAGAAGGAACGGATATTGTTAACAGGGTTTTTTATATATCCGGCACCAGTGCCATAAAAGGATGCACTTATAACCTTGAGAACGGCGAGGTGGTGGAAAGCAAATTAAAGAATGAATCTATCTTTAAGGAACGCGTAAGTGAAGACCGCTACCGCTATCGTATTACCATGCCGGATGTAAGGGTAGGTTCTGTTGCTGAGATCCAGTATTCATTTCCCTTGCTGCCGAATGAATGGTGGTTTCAGGATAAGGTTCCGGTCCGCTGGAGCGAACTTCGCATAAACGATTCACCCTATGTGACGTTCCAGAAAGTCTTCTTTGGCTTTGAACCCCTGCATATAAACCAGCCCGGCAGATGGGTAGGAAAGGACATGCCTGCCCTGCGTACAGAGCCCTACATGAATTCACTCACCAATTATCTTACCAAAGTGGAGATCGAATTGTCCAATGTCATGATCCCCGGATATACGAAGTTCTACACTTCATCCTGGAATGCCGTGAACGATTATCTGCTCGACCATCAGAATTTCGGGATAGCTATGGGAGCAGCGTTGTTCCTGTCAGAGGATGTTAAAACGATTGAAGCCCTTAATCTCCCTGATCCCGAGAAGATGAAAGCGGCCTGCGAACTGGTGAAAAAGAAAGTGAAATGGAACGATAATGAATCATTATATACCACTGGAGACCTGGGCATGGCTTACAGGAAGGGGTCAGGGAACGCTGCAGAAGTAAACCTTATCCTGGTTCAGTTGCTTAAAAAACTTGACTTTGAAGCTTTCCCCGTTGCCCTCAGCACCCGTCAGAATGGTATAATCTCGCCTTCCTTCCCCACCATCGATAAACTTAATTATGTTATTGCCGGCGTTAAATATAACGGGAAAGACTATTTATTCGATGCTACGGAAACTTACCTTCCGGCTGGCATGCTTCCTTTCCGTGCCCTTAACGGAAGGGGCCGGATCATAAATGATAAGTATTCTGACTGGGTTAACCTTTCGGCCAATGCTGAACAGAAAAAAATGGTATATTGTGAAATGAAGCTGTATGAAACCGGTGAAATGAACGGCACGGTAAACTATACGGACAGTGAATATGATGCCTATTATTTCAGGAACAATTATAAAAGTTATAACAGCCAGGACGAATATATCAAGGATCTGGAAAGTAATTATCCGGGCGTAACCTTTATTTCATCCTCTTTTGAGGATCTGGACAGTCTGTTAAAACCCGCCAGGGAGCAATATGAAGTATCGTTCACAGGATATTCTGATCTGATTGGCGACATGATAAGCATCAGCCCGATGCTGATGGAAAGAAAGGAAAACAATCCTTTCAAAATGGCAACGCGAAAATATCCCGTCGACTACGGTCATCCCATCAGGAGCCGGTATATCCTGAAGCTGGAGCTTCCTGAAGGATATGAGGTTACGGATATGCCGAAACCATGCAACATCGTGCTGCCGGACAAATCGGCCCGATTCACGTATCAGGCCGTGCTGAGCGGAAAAACCGTGCAGTTGAACGCAAACTTTGAGATCAATAAAACAGTATTTGTGGAAACGGAATACCACCTGATCAAAGAATTCTATAACCAGGTGATCGCCAAACAGGCGGAAGTGATCATGCTGAAAAAGAAAACGTGAAAACCTGTCTGATCCTTCATTGTCATAGGCAGTTATTGTAATAAATTTAAAACGGATGATCATGTTCAAAAGTATTTGTACCGTCTTTGTATTGCTGACCTTTGCGCCGGCACCATCATGGGCAAAGGAAATCAGGTACCCGGTAAGTGCAATACCCGACAGTTTAATAGAGAAGGCAAAAATAGTTATCCGGAACTACGACCAGGTATTTGAAATTAAATCCATTGGAAGCGGCACTGAAATGGTAACCTATGCAATAACCATTATGAATGAAAATGGTCTGAGACATGCAGTCTTTTACCGCGGCTATTATGAAAAACTGACTAAACTAAGCGGAATTAAAGGGACCATTTACAATGCCACGGGAGAAAAAGTTGAGCAGCTTACCGCCGATAAATTAATAGATCAGAGTGCTATTTCAGGGTATTCCATATATGAATCAATTCGTGCCAAGTATTTTAATCCTAAAACCCTGACCTTCCCTTTCACGGTAGAATATAGTTATACAACTGATTACAACGGGCTGTTGTTTTATCCTTCCTGGGATCCGGTTATTGCATTCAATTCGTCTTTGGTAAAAAGCACATTTAAGGTCATTTGCCCTAATTCCTTAAGCTTCCGTTACCGGGAGAACAATATCACCAGTAATGTCAGCATCAGTAGGAATGAGAATAACACTGTATATACCTGGGAATTACAGAATATAGCTGCCATTGAACAGGAGCCATGGAGTGGTTCCCCATACGAATATTTTCCGACGGTCAAACTGGCTCCGGATGATTTTGAGATGGAAGGGTACCATGGGAATTGCTCATCCTGGGAGTCATTTGGCCTATGGTTTCTTGAGCTTTTAAAAAACCGTGACCTGCTGGATGAGGCAACAAGGCAAACCATACAGCAGCTGGTAAAAAATCATGGCTCTGATTATGATAGGACAAAAGCGATTTACGAATATATGCAGCATAAAACCCGTTATGTAAGCATACAGCAAGGGCTGGGAGGATGGCAGCCTTTTGAGGCTGAAACCGTTAACAGACTTGGATACGGTGATTGCAAAGCCCTCACAAACTATATGAAAGCTTTGTTATCGGCCGCGGGTATCAAATCAGACTATGCGCTTATCAGAGCCGGTGAATTTCCAAATGTATTTTATCCTGATTTTCCGAGCAATCAGTTTAATCATGCCATACTCTGTGTTCCATTATCAAACGATACAATCTGGCTTGAATGCACAAATCAGCATATGCCCTTTGGATATATCGGCAGCTTCACCGATGACCGCGAGGCTTTATTGATCACTGAAACCGGTGGGAAACTTGTGCATACGCGCAGGTATACAGCTGCTGAAAACCTGCTTGAAAGAAATTCAGTCCTGCAGCTGGATGCATCCGGGAATACCACCCTGATAACAAACACCCGGCATAACGGAGTCTTCTATGATGACAAAATAGGGTTTTACCTGGCCGGGACGGAAGACAGGAAAAAGATGATCCTCGATGAGGTCAGCCTGCCCGGCGCAGTGTTAAAGAAATTCGATTATCAGGACATACGTACGGAGGTCCCTGCCATTGGAGAGAATCTTGAGATCGACGTACCCCGTTATGCCACCCTGGCCGGTACCCGGATGCTGGTGGCACTAGTTCCCCTTGACCGCCAGCGGGAAGTACCCAGGAAGGTGGGTAACCGTAAGTCGGATGTTGTTATCCGCAGGGCAACGGCGACCATTGATTCCGTCATTGTCATTGTCCCCGATGGTTACCAGCTTGAATCCGTACCGGGTGAGATAAAAGTCGAATCGAAGTTCGGGACTTATACCCTTAAGCCGGTCGTCAGTGAAGGCAAGGTAATATGCATCCGCAGCCTTGAAATGAAAAAGGGACGACAAGCTCCTGAAACCTACCCTGAGCTGATCGATTTCTATAAAAAGATGGCAGCCGCCGACAACACTAAAATGAGCCTGAAA
>Ga0105094_10002132_pt1 | contig 10337 bp, 9 predicted proteins | sample PPLLak1March2015_2_FD_87023 | JGI IMG/M metagenome (GOLD analysis project Ga0105094, IMG submission 87023) | Freshwater sediment microbial communities from Prairie Pothole Lake near Jamestown, North Dakota, USA - PPLs Lake P8 Core (3) Depth... | ecosystem: Environmental > Aquatic > Freshwater >...
CTATGGGGAAAAAAATTGTACTTTCTTAATTAAAAGTTAAAGTAATTTTTTTCTCCTCCATCATCTTCCTCATATTGATGAGGGCATACCTCATCCTGCCAAGGGCAGTGTTTATACTAACTTCAGTAATATCAGCGATTTCCTTAAAGCTAAGGCCTGAATAGTGACGCAGAATGACAACTTCCCTCTGATCGTCAGGGAGCTGGCTGATCAGCATTCTTATGTCTTTCTGGATCTGCCGCTTGATCAGATGGTCTTCAATATTTTCTTCTGCAAGCTTCCTTGAATTGAACAGATCAGACTCATAGTCATCGTTTGAGACCGTATTAAGCTGTTTGATCCTGCGAAAGTGATCAATAATAAGGTTGTGGGCTATTCGCATGACCCACGAAATGAATTTTCCGTTGTCGTAATACTTTCCGGATTTTACTGATTGAATTACTTTCAGGAAGGTATCCTGAAACAGATCTTCTACAAGTGCCTGATCGCGAATATAAAGACTTATATAAGCGTAGACTTTGTTTTTGTGACGGTGGATTAATGTTTCGAAGCAGGACTGCTCACCTTTTACAAACTTCTCGATAAGTTCGTAATCGGTCATCATTTTCTTCATAGCTCTCTCTTTTAAATTGGTTAAAGAGTAGAGTTGTTAAATAGGCAGTCCTCCGTTTTAGTTAATAATGATGTACAAAGAAAATCAAATATTTTTAATATGAAAGTATTACTTTTGATTTTTTACGAAATTTTTTAAAAAAAGTTTTAAAAAAGTAATAAAATCTTTCATGGAAGGGAATATTGAGATCCGCGGGGCAAGGGTAAACAATCTGAAAAACATTAATCTCAGCATACCAAGGAACAAGCTTATCGTAATTACAGGAGTTTCAGGATCAGGTAAATCATCGCTTGCATTTGATACAATTTATGCAGAGGGTCAGAGAAGGTATGTTGAGAGTTTGTCGTCGTATGCACGGCAATTTCTCGGCAGGATGAACAAACCCGAGGTCGATTTCATTAACGGTATTCCCCCTGCTATAGCAATAGAGCAAAAGGTCAATTCGCGAAATCCGCGGTCGACTGTGGGCACATCAACTGAAATTTATGATTACCTGCGATTACTATTCGCCAGGATTGGCAGAACATATTCCCCGGTATCGGGAAAGGAAGTCAGGCGCCATAGTGCCGACGACCTTGTTAATTTTCTTTCAACACTGGCCGACGGGACTAAAGTGATAATAACTTCACCTGCAGTGATACCTGAGACTATTAAAGTCCCCGAATATTTCTCATTCCTTGTTAAGCAGGGATTTAACCGTCTGGAGGAGAACGGTGAACTTACCAGGATCGATAATGAATTGCCGGGGATTTCATTCAACCCTGGCCAGAAAATCAACATTGTGATTGACAGGCTGGTCATCAGTCATAACCAGGATAGTCTCAGCCGTTCGGCCGATTCGGCCCAGACTGCATTCCAGACGGGAAAAGGGCATTGCCAGGCAGTAGTGCTGACGGCAGATGGCTTTTTACGGGAAAATTTCTCCACTAAGTTTGAAGAAGATGGGATCGAATTTGAGGAACCCAATGAATATTTTTTCAGTTTTAATAATCCCATCGGCGCCTGCCCGGTTTGTGAAGGTTATGGCAAAATAATCGGGATTGATGAAAGCCTGGTAGTACCCGATCAGAACCTTTCTGTCTACCAGGATGCCATTGCATGCTGGAAGGGGGAAACCATGAAAAAATGGAAGGAACGCCTGTTAGCAAGTGCGGATCTGTCCGGATTTCCCATTCATAAGCCATACTATCAGCTTACTGAGGAGCAGAAAGCGCTCATATGGAAGGGGAACAGGTATTTTTACGGGCTTGACCGTTTTTTCCAGCATCTCGAGGAAAAAAAGTACAAAATCCAGTACAGAGTTCTTTTGAGCCGTTACCGGGGAAAGACTACCTGCCCGGAATGCGGTGGAACCAGACTGAAAAAGGAAACATCTTATGTAAAGGTTGCGGGAAAAACCATCCAGGAACTGGTTTCGGTACCTGCCGGAAATCTTTACGATCTTTTCCTGGGCATTGATCTGACCGCATCAGAGTCAATAGTCGCCGAACGCCTTCTCAGGGAGATAACGCAGCGGTTAAAATTCCTTGTTTGCGTGGGCCTCCCCTATCTTACTCTCATCCGTCTTTCATCGACTTTATCGGGCGGAGAATCTCAGCGACTCAACCTGGCAACATCGCACGGCAGCAACCTTGTCGGGTCAATGTATATCCTGGATGAACCGAGCATCGGGCTTCATCCCCGCGACACGAACCTCCTTGTCGACGTGCTAAGGGAGCTCAGGGATCTGGGCAACTCGGTGCTGGTTGTGGAACATGAAGAAGAAATTATGAGGGCGGCCGATGAGATCATTGATATGGGTCCCGAGGCCGGAAGGCTTGGTGGCGAGGTTGTTTACCAGGGAAGCATTGACCTTTCCGCCGACAATCCTTCACTCACTGCCGCCTACCTGAGCGGAAGACGGTCGGTGAGGATCCCGGCGGCCAGGAGGAAATGGCACAGCTTTGTCGAAGTAAAAGGTGCCAGGGAGAATAATCTGAAGAACATAGATGTAAAATTCCCGCTTCATACCATAACAGTTGTTACAGGAGTAAGCGGGTCCGGAAAATCGAGCCTCGTATCGGACATTCTCTATAATGCCCTGTCGAACAGGATAAATGGGAATAATCTTAAACCCGGACAGTTTCGTAACCTTGAAGGCGATGTAGCAAGGCTTACCGGGATCGAGCTTGTCGACCAGAACCCAATAGGTAAATCGAGCAGGTCCAATCCGGTCACCTATCTCAAAGCTTATGATGAGATCCGTAAGTTATATGCCGAACAGCAGGCTTCGGTTCAGAATAATTACAAGGCCTCGCATTTTTCATTCAACATCGAGGGCGGAAGGTGTGAGGAGTGCCAGGGGGAAGGCATCATCAGGGTCGAGATGCAGTTTATGGCCGATGTGGAACTGACCTGCGAAAGCTGTAAGGGAATGAGATTCAAGAAGGATATACTGGATGTCAGGTATCAGGGGAAGAATATTTTTGATATGCTTGAAATGACAATTGATGAGGCCATCGAATTTTTTGAAAGCCACCCGGGCAAAAATGAAAACAGGATTATTGATAAGCTGAAACCACTTCAGGATGTGGGCCTGGGTTATATCAAGATGGGTCAGTCGTCAAACACCCTGTCGGGCGGGGAGAGCCAGAGGGTCAAACTTGCATATTTTCTAAGCCAGGAAAAAGGCACGGGACATATCCTTTTCATATTTGATGAACCCACAACGGGGCTGCATTTTCATGATATTAACAAACTGCTGAAATCAATAAATGCCCTTGTTGATCACGGCCATTCGGTAATATTGATCGAGCATAACGTGGAAGTTATAAAATGCGCTGACTGGATCATCGATCTGGGTCCTGAAGGAGGTGAAGATGGTGGATATGTGGTATTTGAAGGAAAGCCTGAAGATCTGGCTAAAAACAAATCTTCGTATACAGGAAAATTCCTCGCTGCAAAACTGAAATGATGCATGAAATGAAGAAACATTGCATGCACCGTTTTTAAAACAGGTTATTGTTTTATTCTGAATCCGAACATAATCGAAACGCAGCCGCTTGCCGGGGTGTTGCCCTGGTTTGATGCCGCATTGACCTTAATCACTATCCTGAGCTGCTGACTGGCCTCAAGCCTGAAGTCCCAGGTCCGGACAAAATTTGCTTCCCTGCTTGAATAAAGAACATTTCTGTTTGCATCATAGACGGTGAATTCCACTTGCGGAATGGTTTCCTCACCGCATATCGACAGGCGATAATCCATATCGGAATAAAATGTTTTGAACAATTCAGCCTCTTCGCCTTCGACGAGTACCGCAGCATGGTAGTTTCCGTCATGGGTGTAGCTTCCCAGCTCGGGCAGACAGGTTCTCTTGGCAAAGGCTTTGCATTGTGCATTCAGGCTCATTGCCGAAATGAACACCAGCAGAGTCAGAATTGATAAATTCCTGTATATTTTCATCTTTGATTTTTGGTTTGTAAGTATAAAGAACCTGTATTTCAGAAAATAATATATCCGTTATTTGCCAGGGTCCCGGGCATAACTGCTGCCCTTACCTGATAAAGCTGGCCCTGATTTCTGCAACTGTGTCAGAAAGTTCCTTAAAAACAGCCGGTGTCAGATCGGACTGGACTTGGGATTTTAAAATTGTTACGTCGGCTACCTGGTCATATTCAGCCTTGACCGGAGTTGTTTTCAGGGTGATCTTGTCAAAGACGGTTTTAACCCTGCTGATCTGTGAATAAACTTCATCAATTGCAGGATGTCCCCTGCTATCGCCGAGAAGGTTCATCAGGATGTCGATCGAAAGCTTCTGGTCGATGATCCTTCCGACCAGCTTATTTCCGTTGAAATCCTTCATATCAACCAGCTGGGTTGAAATATAGAGCCCTTCAAGCCATCCACCGGTAAGCACGATTGAGGCGATTGCCGACTGGTTATTATCTTCCAGGTAAGAGTTTGAATTAAGGTAGGTCTGGGAAACAATTTCCATTATGACCTCGGTATTATGAATATTTTCTTCCAGTCTGTCAATATCTTCCTGTTGAATGACATCAAGGATCCCCAGTCCGTCGGCCATTGATTTTGCTGCATTCATGTAATTGATTATCAGTTGTGTCTGATCATAGAGGCTGGCAAAGCTGAGATCGCAGGTATAGATACCGAGGTTGAGCGCCAAACTTTTATTGGTGCTGTAGTTCTTTGTATTTTCAATTGGATTAAGCAGCCTGTCATCAAACAAGGCTCCTGCCGACTTAATAAGCATCGCAGATTCCAGGGGCGAAGGGAGCGTGTAAAAGATCGTTTCTGCTTTCTTTATATCATCATAAATTGCTGCGTTATCTGTTGATACATCCAAAGAGTCAGCTGCTTTTTTTGAGCTTCTTCCACCTGAATTACAACTTGTAAATACCCATGTAAACAGAATAACCAGTGCAAGAACATGGTTAGTGATTTGATGAAGTTTCTTCATTTGTCAGGTTATTATTAAGATTCTCTGTAATCAACGCTAAATTAGTACTTTATTTTTTATTTTTCAAAAACAGGATTATCTAATTACTGGTAATCCTAACTTTGCAGCAAATAACTGCAGATGAACCGATCAGTAAAACGGCTTAAGGAACTGGATATTATATTGAACCGTGAGAATGTCAGGAAGATTACTGAGGCAATTGAAGTTCTCAGGAACGAGCAACCGCTGGAAGGAGCAATAAGCCTTCTGGTCTCGCTCTATAACAGGAGTCACGATCCTTCAATTAAAAGGCTGATCACCAGTTTCATGAATGACATTAAGGATCAGTCGGCATGCTCCGAGGTAATGGCGGAAATAAGAAAGGAGGCTTCTCCTGATACTCTCAGGATGCTCATATCATCCTGCTGGCAGTCAGGGCTGAATTATGCTGAATATTCGACCGACTTTGCAGGAATCTTCCTCCGGACCGATGATTATCTGACCGCATTTGAATGCTTCACTGTCCTGGAATCATTTGTTCAGGATATTCCGGGAAGCAGGCGGGATGAGATCATACAAATGATCCGCGACAGAACCCCGGTTATGTCAGATGAATTAATGGCGCTCAGGCTTGAGCTTATTACCGTGCTTGAGGGATAAAAGTGACGGGAATTCCTGTGGTACTCTATTCGAATGATGAAAAGTATTTCATGAACTGGGTCCTTTCGAACGTTGCAGGTTTCTCGTAGTTCTGGTAGTTCAGCTTACCCCTGAAATCGCCAATCGTTTTAAATCCTTTTGTATCCATCCAGTCGGATAGCTGCCTGTTCATCGTTTTAAGATGGCCTATACCCTTATTATACAGGACTGAGCAGATCTGAACTGTAGACGCTCCGGCCAGGAGGTATTTGACAGCATCCTGTCCGCTCTGTACGCCTGTCGATGCCGAGATATCGATCTTAATATCCTGTGAGCTGGCCATCCCTATCCACCTGAGGACGTGCCTCATTTCACCCTCATTGCTGAAAATAGCTGCAGGAATAACTTCCATCCTGTTGATATCAAAATCGGGTTCGTAAAACCTGTTAAACATCACCACTCCGGCCACACCTCTCATGTAAAACTGATCGATCATATAAAGTATATTGGAGAACCTGAAACCTATTTTCAGTGCAACAGGTATTTTAATTGTTTTTTTGAGGTTTTCTATCAGGTCGAAGTAGAGTTTTTCAGACTCGGCCGATGACTTCTTCCTGTCGACCGGCATAAAAAAGACATTGATCTCGATTGCATCTGCCCCGGCCTCCGCAATATTTTTTGCAAAACCCGTCCATCCCCGCGCGGAATAGCAGTTAATGCTCGGTATTACCGGAATGCTCAGGCTTTTTTTTGCCTTCCTGATAAGGTCGAGATATGTATCTACAGAGTTTGAATGGATATAGTTCGAGATATAATCGTCTGCTTCGGGGAATCCGGGAGAAACGGGAAAAGAGTTTATATGGTAGTTTATCTGTTCTTCAAAAAGCGATTTGAGCACGACGGCACCGGCGCCTGAATCTTCAGCTTCCTTAAGCTGACCTGGTGTGGATGTCAGTCGGCTGCTGCTAACGATGAGGGGACTATTAAGGGTGAGCCCGAGGTACCTGGTTGCAAGCTTTTCCATAAGTTAAGGTTTTCTCTTAATTTCTTTTGTTTCGTTCTCCAAATATAAGATTTCCTATCCTTATTATTGTACTTCCCTCCTCAACTGCGATTTTAAAATCGCCCGACATTCCCATCGATATTTCTTTAAATGCCTGATTATCTTTGAAATATTTTTCCCTTAGCTCAGAAAAGCAATCTGCCAGAAATCTGAATTCCCTTCTTATCTGCACCTGATCATCGGTAAATGTCGCCATACCCATAACGCCGCAGATCCGTACATGCGGAAGCTGCAGCGGAGCTTCCGACAAAATCATATGCTTGATTTCATCCATGCTGAACCCGAATTTTGTCTCCTCTTCGGCAATATGGACCTGTAACAGGCAGTCAATAATCCTGTTTACCTTATCAGCCTCTGAGTTAATAATTTCCATCAGCTTTAAAGTATCGACAGATTCTATCATGCTGATAAACGGAACAATAAATTTTACCTTATTGCTCTGAAGGTGCCCGATCAGATGCCATTCAATATCGCCGGGAAGGACGTCTTTCTTCTGAAGAAGCTCCTGGACCCTGTTCTCACCAAAGCACTTATGTCCTGAATTATATGCTTCGAGTATATCGCTGACAGGTTTTGTCTTCGAAACGGCAACAAGTTTAACAGATGCAGGGATTTGTTGCTTAAGCAATATTATGTTTGATGCAATATCTGTCATATTTTTTACTCCCAACCTCCTGAAGAGCGCTGAACTCAGTCCAGAAGGTGTATAACTAAACCACTCCTCAGCTTGGGTTCGAACCAGGTAGTTTTGGGAGGCATTATATTTCCCGAATCAGCTATTCTGATCAGTTGCTTCATGGAGACCGGGTAAAGTGCAAAGGCCACCTTCATCTCCCCGCTGTCGACCCTCTTTTTCAGTTCTTCGAGTCCGCGGATACCTCCTATAAAATCAATTCTTTTCGACCGCCTAAGGTCCTGGATATCAAGGATGGGAGTCAGTACCTGGCTGGCCAGAATTGTCACATCGAGCCCTCCGATAGGATCCCGGTCATCATAGGAATCCGGTTTAGCCGTGAGGCTATACCATTTACCATCGATGTACATTGAAAAGTTATGCAGTTTTGATGGCTTAAATATTTTTGCTCCCTTTTCCCTGATCACAAATGCCTTTTCAATCCGTGAAAGAAACTCCTCCACCGTAAGTCCGTTGAGGTCTTTTACGGTCCGGTTGTAATCCATTATCCTCAACTGGTTGTCAGGAAAATGGACGGCCAAAAAATAATTGTACTCTTCCGAACCTTTATGGGAAGGATTTTTCTCCCGCTTTTCCTTCCCGACAAGGGCAGCCGCCGCAGTTCTGTGATGACCGTCAGCGACATACATGAAGGGTACCTTTTCGGTAAAAAGCTTTTCTATCATCCTGTTGGTCTCTTCCTTTTTTACCACCCAGAAGTGATGTCCGATTCCATCTTCAGAGAAAAAATCATATTCGGGCTTCTCTTTGAGGACGATTGAATTTACGATCGCATCTATTGCCTTAACTGAGGGGTAGGTAAAGAAGACCGGTTCTATATTTGCATTATTGACCCTTACATGGATCATGCGGTCCTGCTCCTTGTCGGGTCTTGTAAGTTCATGCTTTTTGATGATCCCGTTCAGGTAATCATCAACCGAAGCACAGCCGGCAATGCCATATTGCGTACGTCCACGCATTGTCTGGGCGTAAATATAATAGTGCGGTTTTTCATCCGGTACCAGCCAGCCGCGCTTCTGCCATAAACCAAAATTATCCATTGATTTCCTGTACACTTCTTCAGAATGGACATCAGTGCCTGGCGGAAGGTCTATTTCCGAACGCGTGACATGGAGCAGCGAACATTCTTTACCCTGTGCCATCCTCAATGCCTCCCCGGTATTCATAACATCGTAAGGCAGGCATGCCAGATCCCTGACAATATCAGCAGGGGGTCTTAATCCCCTGAAAGGTTTTACTACAGACATATTTACTCTATTGTTAGCTTTTAATTATTAATGAACGTACGGGTTGTTGCATATTAAAAATCCGCAATCCGCAATCCGCAATCCGAAATTCTCGTTATCCCTCCCCTTTACCGGCAGCATGCAATTGGTTAATAATTCCTATCTGTTTAACCTGAACTTCTCATTTCCTGTGGCAAAATAATCAACAATCTGCCTGGCTGCCGCCACTCCGGCATTGATGTTCGCCTCCTCGGTCTGGGCCCCCATTTTTTTTGCAGTAAAGATGTATCTGCCAGGGTATTTTTCCCCGAACACATTTTTACAGTCGGGCTCAACATCGGCCAGGTATGCGAAGTCGGGCCTGACCTCAAAGACTTTCAGAAGTTCCTCTTCATTTATAATTTCTTTCCTGGCTGTGTTGATAAGGACAGCTTTATCGGGCATCCTGTTGAGAAGGTCAAGACCGATTGAATTTTCTGTGGAGTCATTGGCCGGCATATGAAGCGATACATAACGGCACTGCGAGTAAAGTTCCTCAGCTGTAGCGCATGCATGAACGCCAGAGGACCTTATGGTTTCGGCTGACACGAAAGGGTCGTACACATAGACCTGCATTCCGAATCCTTTTGCGATCCGGGCTACATATTTTCCAACGTTACCAAATGCATGGATCCCGATTGATTTTCCCCGCAGTTCGGTCCCGAAGTTCCCTTCAAATCCGCCTCTTGCATGGTAGAGCATCAATTCGAAGACAAGTTCGGCAACAGCATTTGAATTTTGTCCGGGAGTATTCATCGCCACCACTTTATGGGCTGAGCAGGCATCCAGGTCCAGGTTATCATAACCTGCACCGGCCCTGACGACAATTCTTAGTTTGTGTGCCGCATCAATGACCCGGGAATCGACGAAATCACTTCTTACAATCAGGGCATCCGCATCAGTCACTGCTGAAAGGAGTTCATCACGGCTTTTATAGTTTTCAAGCAGTGCAAGTTTGTGACCGGCATTTGTTGTTATCGAACGTATCTGATTAATGGCCGAAGGGGCAAATGCTTTTTCAGTAGCAACAAGTATCTTCATGAATTTGCTTCTTTAGTTCAAAAGTAGAGTTCACCTGTTCCGTTTTGAATGAAGCCAATTTTTAATTCTTCGATTCAAACTCCTTCATTGTGTCAGTCAAAGCCTTTACGCTTTCCACCGGCAGAGCATTGTAGGTGGAAGCCCGGAAACCTCCGACTGACCTGTGACCAGCAATACCAAGCATACCTTTTGACTTAGCATATTCTGCAAAAGGTTGTTCAAGTTCCTTGTAGCCATCAGCCATGACGAAGCAGATATTCATCAATGAACGATCTTCAGGATCCTTGATTGTAGGAACAAAAAGCCTGTTCCGTTCAATCTCATCATAAAGCATTTTTGCCTTTTCGACATTTCTCTTCTGTATTGCCTTAACACCGCCAAGATCCTTCAGCCAGTGAAGTGTCTGCTGTGCAGCAAATATTGCAAATACCGGCGGAGTATTGAACATTGATTCAGACTTGATATGGGTTCTGTAATCAAGCATCGTGGGAATTGGACGGCTTACTTTTCCGAGGACCTCTTCCTTTATTATAACCAGTGTCACCCCGGCCGGAGCAAGATTCTTCTGGGCCCCGGCATAAATGATCGAG
>Ga0105094_10002133_pt1 | contig 10334 bp, 10 predicted proteins | sample PPLLak1March2015_2_FD_87023 | JGI IMG/M metagenome (GOLD analysis project Ga0105094, IMG submission 87023) | Freshwater sediment microbial communities from Prairie Pothole Lake near Jamestown, North Dakota, USA - PPLs Lake P8 Core (3) Depth... | ecosystem: Environmental > Aquatic > Freshwater >...
CCCCTCTTTTGGGCCGATCGGGTCGACACGCCCTATCTCTCGATCCACAACGACGAGGACGACGCCGTGCCCTGGTACCAGGGCATCGAGTTCTTCTCGGCCCTCCGCCGCCTCGGCAAGGAAGCCTACATGTTCAACTACAACGGCGAGAAACACGGCCTGCGCGAGCGGGAGAACCAGAAGCACTGGACCGTCCACCAGGACGAGTTCTTCGACCACTTCCTGCTGGGGAAGCCGAGGCCGGAGTGGATGGACAAGGGCGTCCCCTATCTCGAACGGGGCAAGCGCGACGTCAACGCGCTCTACAAGAAGTCCGAAGAGAGGAAATAAGCCGATGACCTTCCGTCAATCGATCCTGCTCTACCTCATCACCTGGGCCGTCTTCTTCGCCATCGACATGTTCTGGCTCGGGATCGTGGCCAAGAATTTCTACCGCAAGCACCTGGGATACCTGATGGCCCCCAAGGTCGGCTGGCCGGCGGCGCTGCTCTTCTACCTGCTGTTCATCGCCGGCCTGGTCGTCTTCGCGGTCCGCCCGGGCGTGCTCGCGGGGGCGCCGCTCAAGGGGCTCCTCCTCGGGGCCTTCCTGGGTCTCATATCCTACGCCACCTACGACCTGACCAACCAGGCCACGATCAAGGATTGGCCGCTCGTCGTCACGGTCGTCGACCTCGTCTGGGGAACGACCCTCGGCGGTCTTGTCTCGTGGGTGAGCGTCCTTCTCGGACGGGCCCTGCTCAAGCTCTGAAGCTCAGCGGATGTCCAGCCCGACGATCGACGTCGCCGGGATGTCGAAGATCGTTCGGCGGGACTCGATCCTGACGGATATCGGGGACGGCCCCGCCGCCGCGGCATACTCCGTCGGTCCGATCATCCGTCCCGTGACGGCCCGGGGGATGGCCGGAAGCTCCAGCGCGATCTTGAACGTTTCCGCCGACTTGTTGAGGAGCAGGACACCGAGAGTCCCGTCCGCCTTCCGGGCCGCGTAACCGGACAGAACGGAGGACCCGGCGCCGAGCGCGACGGGCAGGACTTCGACCGGAGACATCGGATCGGCGGCCGAGAGCGTCTGCGCCGTCAGGGCCACGGGTCCGTAGTTCTTCGTCGCCGCCGGCGGGGTCGCATCGCTGTCGATGAGGGTGTGGGGATCCGCCCCGGGATGGAGGTGGATCCAGACGTTGGCCGCGTCGGCGCGTACGAGCGAGACGCCCAGGGCGTCGGCCAGCCACAGGCCCTGCTTGATCGTGAACTGGTCCCGGGTGCAGCCCGTGTCCCAGATGGCGGCGTTCAGCTCCGTCACGGCGATCTTGACCCGACTGAGGCCGCGGGAGGCCAGCCCGGACCGGAGGGCGTCCAGGCCGTCGCCGTATTCCTGCGGCTCGCCGAGGTCGATCCCGTTCGTGTTGCTGTTGGAGATCCAACCGCCGTAGTGATGGTAGCAGACCCAATCGAGCAGGCCCGTCCCGCCGACGAGGGTCAGCCGTTCGAGGAAGCCCTCGATCGTTTCGGGGTAGGAGGCGACAGGGCCCATCAACCGGGCCGACGGATCGGCCGTCTTGACCGCCAGGGCGAGGAGGACGAACCGGTCGGTGTAGGCCTCGATGCTGAGCATGGGGTTCCACGAGCCGTCGTTCTCGTTGCCGACCTCGTAGTAGGCGCCGGAGAAGCCTTCGGCGACGAGCTTGGCGGCGAGGGCCGCCGCTTCGGCCACCGCGGAGTGGCTCTCACCGTCGGTCGTATGGTCGAACGGATTGAGGGAGAACATCGGGACGCAGTCGACGGCCTTCAGGAAGGCGATGTACCGATCGACGTCGATGCCCCAGCTCCAGTCGTTCCAGACGACCTGGTCGTTGTCGCTGACCTTCTGCTCCACCCAGCAGTAGTTGTTGCACATGTTGCCGCCGGGGAAGCGGGCGACCGACGGGCGCAGGGCCTTGAGGAGATCCTGTGTCGCCGGGCCGAGCTTGGTGTTCGAGACCCACGCGCCGAGGTTGGCGCCGAAGATGAGGCCCGGCTCGACCGTGCGCAGGACGGAGCTGCCGGAAACGGTCACTTCCAGGTCGATGCCCGGCTCCGGGGTGGATGCGGCCTGGCAGGCGGCGAGGACCAGAGCGGCCGCAATGACGGGCAGGGGGACTCGCAGGAAGCGTCTCATCGTCGGCTCCTCCTTGTGAGGCCAGGATAGAACGCGACGCCGAAAATGTCCAGAGCGGTCAGGGCAGCCGTCCGTCAGTCCCGGAAGGCCCGGGCGATCATCTGGTCGTCGGGGGCGTCGAGCGGTTTGCCGTCGAACCCGCCGAGGATCTCCCACCGGGTGAAGCCGGCCGCGCCGAGCAGAAGCTCGAGCTCGAAGCGATAGACCCAGCGCTGGGCCGTCGCAAACTTGTGGACGGCCGTCGGCCGGTCCGCGGCGTCGAGCTCCCAGATCTCCATCTCGGAGTCCTGACGCTGGGCGACGATGTTCTTCCGGCGGTTGTCCCACAGCTGGAGCTTGCCGCCTCCGGGACGCGGCGTCTCGTGCTCGAGGACGGGCTTTCCGTCGGGCTCGGACCAGTAGGCCGGCCCGGGGTAGGACATATGAACGGCGAGCACTCCGCCGGGAGCAAGGTGCTCGCGCGCCGCGCGGAGGAAGGCGACCTGGTCGGGGATCGTCGCACAGTGGGCGAAGCCGTTGAATCCGCAGAAGATGAGTGCGTAGCGCCGGCCCAGGGAGAAGGTCCTCATATCGGCGACCTCGGCCCGGACGGCGAGACCGGCCGCCGCGGCCTTCTCCCTCAGCCGCGCCACCATCGCCGCGCTCGCGTCGAAGCCCTCGACGTCGATCCCGGCCTTGCGGATGGGCAGGAGGAGCCGGCCCGTGCCGCAGGCCGCTTCGAGCACCGGGCCGCCGGCCGCGCGTGCGGCACCGAGCCAAAAGGCGACGTCGAAATCGAGCGAGTCGAAGAGCAGATCGTAGAGCTCGGGGGAATCGTAGGGGGTCGGGTTCGGGCTGTCGTCCATGGGCACCTCCCGGTCATCATAAGCGACGAGGTCCGGGTTGGCAAAGGAAATGTGCTATCCTAGGGCCGGTCCGCCCCGTGAAGGAGGAGTACATGGCCATCCCCATTTTCCAGGTCGACGCGTTCACGTCGGAGCCCTTCAAGGGCAATCCGGCCGGCGTATGCCTGCTCCGGGGCCCGGCCGAAGCCGCCTGGATGCAGAGCGTCGCCGCCGAGATGAACCTGGCCGAGACGGCCTTCCCGCTGGCCGAAGGCGACGGCTTCCGCCTGCGCTGGTTCACGCCCAAGGTCGAGGTCAAGCTCTGCGGTCACGCCACCCTGGCGACGGCCCATATCCTCTGGGAACAAGGACTCGTCCCGGCGGAGCGCGAAGTGCGGTTCCAGACCCTGAGCGGGCTCCTGACGGCGCGCCGCGACGGAGACCTCGTCGAGCTCGATTTCCCGGCCCGGCCTCCCCTGCCGAAGGTCCCGGAATGGGCCGAGGCCGTCGTCGGCGCCCTGGGGATCAAGCCCACCGCCATCGTCCTGAGCGCGGAGGACGTCCTGTTCGAGGCGGCCGACGAAGAGGCGGTGCGCTCGGTCCAACCCGATTTCGCCACCCTCCGGGCGCTCCCGGCGCGCGGCGTCATCGTCACCAGCCGGTCGGCCTCGCCGGACTACGATTTCGTCTCGCGCTTCTTCGCCCCGGCCGTCGGCGTCGACGAGGACCCGGTGACCGGCTCGTCCCACACCGTGCTCGTCCCCTACTGGGCCAAAAAGCTCGGGAAAAGCGAGTTCACGGCTTTCCAGGCCTCGGCCCGCGGCGGCGTCCTCCGCCTGCGCTTAGCGGGCGACCGGGTCAAGATCGCCGGCCGGGCAGTCACCGTGATCAAGGGAGAACTCGTCGCCTGAATTCAGGGGATCGCGACGCGGACGGGGGTCGGCGCGAGGAGGCGGACGAGGTCTTTCGGCTCGAGTCCGACGATGAACCCGCGCTTGCCGCCGTTGATGTAGATCCTGGGGAGACCCAGGACCGAGGCCTCGACATAGACCGGCATCGGCTTGCGCAGGCCGAAGGGCGAAGTGCCCCCGACCGTGTAGCCGGAGTGTCGCTCGGCGGCGTCGGGCGCACACGGGCGGACGGACTTGACGCCCAGGAGGCGGGCCAACTCTTTCGTCGAGACCTCGCGGTCTCCGTGCATGAGGACCACAAGCGGCTTCTTGGCGTCGTCCTCCATGATCAGCGTCTTCACGACCGCGTGCTCGTCGACTCCGGCTTCCGTCGCGAACGCCGAGGTCCCCCCATGCTCGATGTACATGTAAGGATGCTCGGTGAACGCAACGCCGGCCTGACGGAGGGCCCGGACCGCCGGAGTCGCCGGGGCCTTATCGCGTCCCATCGGGCTTGAGTTCGGGCTCGGTGTGGACCAGGACCTGGTCGATCGCAGGATTGTCTCTTTTGAGCGCCTCCTCGATCCGGGAGGAGAGCTTGTGGGCCTCGATGACGGGCAGGTTCCGGTCGAACCCGCAATGGAAGGAGACGGCCAGCCGGTCGCCCTGGCGCCGGATGAGGATGTTGTGGCAGCAATCCTTGCCCACGATGCCGTTCGTGATCGTCCTCACCCGTTCGACGAGGGGCCCCTCTTCGGCCGTGACGTCCCGGCCGCTCCCGATGCCCGTGCCGCGCGATTCGATGTGGGTGTTGATGCGCGCGATCTTCGGGATCTCGGCCCGCAGGTCCTGCTCGACGTGGCTGGCCAGGTCGTGGGCCTGGTGGAGGAGGAGGTGGTCGTCGACTTCGATGTGGAGGTCGACGTGGACCTGGCCCTGGTCTTCGTGGACGCTGATGTTGTGGACGGGGATCTGGTTCCGGTCGGCGATCGCCCGGATGCGCCGGGCCATCGTCTCCCTCTCGCTCTCCTTCGGATCGGTGTGGATGACGACGTCCGCGCCCGGGACGAGGGCCTGGATCCGGGCCTCGACGCTCTCGGCGATGGCGTGGGTCCGCTCGAGCGACAGGTTGCGGTCGACCTCGATGGACATGTCGACGAAGGTCTCGGGGCCCGACTGGCGGAGGCGGACCTTGCCCGAGCTCAGCACGCCCTCGATCTCGGCGGCCGCGGCCGCGATCTTTTCCTTCAGCCCCGCCGGGGCGCGGTCGAGGAGGACGTCGATCGTCCGCTTGCCGAGCCGGTAGCTGACGAAGAGGACGATAAAGGCGACGGCCAGTGCGGCCACCGCGTCGGCCCGGTTGAGGAAGGCCGCCTTCCCGGGGAAGAACTTCTGCCCGATCCAGACCAGGACCAGGCCGACGAGGACGACGGCCGAGCTCCAGACGTCGGTCGAGAAGTGGAGCGCATCGGCTTCGAGGGCCTGGCTGCGGTACTTCTTCGCGGCCCGGGAGAGCATCCGCGACCGGCTGACGTCGATGACGATCGAGACGATGATGACGAGGAATACCCACAGGCTGACTTCGATGTGGACTTCGCGGAAGAAGATCCGGCGCACGGCCTCGTAGATGATCCAGGCGCAGGTGAGGAAGAGCAGCAGGGTCTCGATGAGGGCCGAGATGTTCTCGACCTTGCCGTGTCCGTAGGGGTGCGCTTCGTCCGCCGGCCGGTCCGATATACTGACGGCGACGAGGGTGACCAGCGCGGCGACGAGGTCGAGTCCCGAATGCGCGGCCTCGGCCAGGATGCCGAGCGAGCCGCTGAGGAGGCCGACGGCGAGCTTCATCCCGGTCAGGCCCAGGGCGGCCAGCACGGAGCTCCCCGCGGCCCGCATCTTCTCGTGGCGGGTCAGGTCGATGGTCGAGGTTTCTTCTTTGGACACGGCTTTCGACGCTCTCTGAAGAAGGTATATTAACACTCCGGGGGGGGCTCAAGCAACGCCTTGAGCGGAGTCCCCCGAGCGCCGTTGACAGCCTTTCCCGCGTGGATTATATTTCGCGCTCCGGACAAGGAGGGATCGCATGGACGCCGTTTTCCTCGCCCGTCTCCAGTTCGGGCTCATCGCCGGGTTCCATTTCCTGTTCCCGCCGACGACGCTGGGCCTGACGTTCATCGTCGTCATCCTCGAGACGCTCCACGCGCGGACGAATAACGACGCCTATAAACGCCTGTCCGCCTTCCTCGTCAAGATCCTGGGGACCGTCTTCGTCATGGGCGTCGCCACGGGCATCTCACTCGAATTCGCCTTCGGCAACAATTGGGCGGCCTACTCCCGTACGGTCGGCGACATCTTCGGCGCGCCCCTGGCCGCCGAGGCCATCTTCTCCTTCTTCCTCGAGTCCGTGTTCCTGGGCATCCTCGTCTTCGGCCGCGACCGGGTCAAGCCGAAGACCTACCGTCTCTCGGCCTTTCTCGTCTTCCTCGGGGCCCACCTCTCGGGGCTGTGGATCATCATCGCCAATTCCTGGATGCAGACCCCCGCCGGCTTCCGCATGGAGGGCGGCCGGGCCGTCCTCGACGACTTCTTCGCCGCCGCCTTCAACCCGTCGACGCTCGTCCGCTTCGTCCACACCATCCTGGGCGGCTGGATGACGGGCGCCCTGGTCGTCCTGGCCATCGCCGCCTGGCTCACGCTCAGGGGGCGGTCCGCGGACAAGGCCGCCCTGCTGTTCAAGCCGGCGCTCGCCGTCTTCGCCGTCGCGGCCGTCCTCCAGCTCGGCACGGGCCACGCCCACTCGGTCCAGGTGACCCGCACCCAGCCGGAGAAGATGGCCGCCTTCGAGGCCCTGTGGCGGACCGAGAACGGGGCGCCTTTCACCGTGTTCGGCATCCCCGACGAGAAGAACGAACGGACGCTCCTCGCCGTCCGGATCCCGAAAATGCTCAGCTTCCTCGTCAGCTTCGACCCGAACAGCCGGGTCCTCGGCCTGGACGAGTTCCCGAAGGAGGAGCGGCCGCCCGTCCTCCTCCCCTTCGCCAGCTATCACGTGATGATCCTCCTGGGCCTGGGCTTCATCGCGATGGGGGCCTGGGGCCTTTGGCTCCAGGCGCGCAAGAAGCTCGTCACGAGCCGCGGTTTCCTTAAGCTCCTGATCTTCGCCGTCCCTCTCCCCTACCTCGCCAACGAGCTCGGTTGGATCGCGGCCGAGGTCGGCCGCCAGCCCTGGGCCGTGTACAGGGTCCTGAGGACAGCTGACGCCGCATCGTCGGTCGTCCCCGCCGGGAACATCCTCTTCTCGATCGTCCTCTTCACGATCATCTATGCCCTCATCGGCATCGTGGGCCTCCGGATCATCCTCAAAACGGTCCGCGGCGGGCCGGACGGCGAAGCGGCGACCGCCGGGAAAGGAGCGGTCTGATGGAAGCCGGGACTTTCCTCCAGAACGTCTGGTTCCTGCTCATCGGCGTCCTTTTGGCCGGGTACTCGGTGCTCGACGGCTTCGACCTCGGCATCGGCGTCCTCCTCCCGTTCCTGGCCAAGACCGAGGACGAGAAGCGGTCCCTCCTCGGGGCCATCGGGCCGGTGTGGGACGGCAACGAGGTCTGGCTGCTGGCCGGGGGCGGGGCGCTCTTCGCCGCCTTTCCACCGGCCTACGCGACGGTCTTCAGCGGCTTCTATCTGGCTCTCATGCTCGTCCTCTTCGCGCTCATCCTCCGGGCCGTGTCGCTCGAGTTCCGGGCCCACGACCCGGCCCGGAAAGGCCTCTGGGAGGTTGTCTTCGTCGGCTCGAGCCTCCTGCCGGCGTTCCTCTTCGGCGTCGCCCTGGGGAACGTCGTGGCCGGCGTCCCGCTCGACACCCGGGGCGAGTACGCCGGGACCGTGTTCACGCTTCTGCGTCCCTGGCCCCTCGCCGTCGGCGCCCTCGGCCTCTGCGTCTTCATGTTGCAGGGCAGCGCCTACGCCGCGCTCAAGACCGACGGAGCCGTTCGCGAGCGGGCCCGGCGGGCGGCGCGGATCCTGGCCGGCCTGGTCTTCGCCGCGCTCTTCGCGGCTTTCTTCCTGGTCCTGGTCCTCTATCCCTACCTGTTCGACCGGACCCCCTCGTGGCTCGTCGGGAACTTCGTCTGCCTGTTGTGCATCCTATTCCTCGTCGCCCTGAAAAAGGGCCGGGACGGGCTGGCCTTCTTTCTCTCATCGGCCATTTTCGCCGGCCTCTGGGGCGTCATCGGCGCGATCCACTACCCGAACCTGGTCAGGGCCACCGACCCGGCCCTCAGCCTGACCGTCGCCAACGCCTCGTCGAGCCCGCTCGCGCTCAAGATCATGCTCGTCATCGCGCTCATCGGGATGCCCCTCGTCGTCGGCTACACCGTTTTCGCCTACCGGGTGTTCAAGGGCAAGGTCCGGCCGGGAGAGGGCGGGTATTGACCCGATTGCGTTCTGCCGCCGGATGGTGTATGTTTTCCGCAGAGAGACATGTCTCACCGGAGGGCCCCATGAAGAAATTCGCAGCGATCGCCGGCCTCCTACTCGTCGCCTCTTTCGCCGCCGCCCAGACGGCCACGGTCCTCTCGGGTCCGTTCGAAGAGGCGCTGGCCAAGGCGCAGAAAGAGAACAAGCTCGTCCTCATCGACTTCTACTCGAGTGGCTGAGGGAGCTGCAAACTGCTGGTTCAGCAGTTCTACAACAATCCCAAGTACGCCGATTTCCTCAACACCAACGTCATCGTCTACCGGGCCACGCGCGGAGAGAAGATCGGGGACAGCGTCTTCGAAAGGTTCAAGATCAACGGGACGCCGACCGAGCTCTTCGTAGACAGGAACGGCCGGGAGATCGACTGGATCGTCGGCTACGGCCCGCCGCCCGACAAGTTCCTGGAGAAAGTCAAGAGATCCCTGGCCGGGATCGACACCTACGGGTCCCTTAACGACCGCTACGCCAAGGACCCGGCCAATATCGAGGTCGTCTACAAGCTGGCCGAGAAGTGCGCCAGCCGGTACTCCCCCGAGATGGAGGCGCGAGCCAAAGAGCTCTACGAGAAGGTCCTGACCATCGACCCCGGCGGCCGCACGGCCTCCTACTATGACGAGGACCTCAAAGCGAGCATCGCCTACGTCGAAGGCGCCGAGTTCGCCCTGGGCCAGACGGCGGCGTTCGGCCGCAAGCCCGACCCGGCGCCGTTGCGGGCCTTCCTCAAGAAGTACCCGGCCAGCAAGCTCCTCAAGAACGCCTACTCCTACCTGGGCTATTACTACGGCCAGATGGCCTCCAAGGAGGACGCGGCCGCCTTCTTCGAGGAGTACATCGCGAAGTTCCCGGATGACCGCGACGCCCTCTCCTCCTACGTGCAGCGCATCATCCGGGACAAGGACCCGCTCGACAAGGGCATCGCCCTGGCAGAGAAGCTGAAGGAGACGGCCGGCTACCCGAGGAATCCCGATTACCAGGAATCGCTGGCCCAGCTCTACGCGCTCAAAGAAGACGCCGCCAAGGCCGAGGAAGAATACGGCAAAGACTTCGCCGACAGTTACGTCACGACCGCCGTCTACGCCCTCACGGGTTACGCCAACTTCTGGATCGAGCAGGGCAAGAACCTCGAGAGCGCCGAGGAGACGGCCGACATCGTCGCCGCCGCCGTCGGCGCCAAGAAGGACGCCCCGTCTTACTTCCTCTCCCAAGTCGCCGGAATCTACGCCAAGCTCGGCAAGGACGAGAAAGCGCTGGCCACGTACGGTCCGGAGATCGCCAAGAAGAACTGGGACGACCAGAACGCGTTGGCGAGCTACGCGTCGTTCTGGAACCGGCAGGGCAAGAACCTCGACAGCGCCCTCGAGGCGGCCAAGCGGTCCGTCGATCTCACCTCGGACTATTATAACAACTTCACCCTCGGGCAGGTCCTGTTCAAGCTGAAGAAATATCCCGAGGCCCTCAAGGCCGCCGAGAAGGCCGTCGAGCTGGTCAAGCCCATGGCCGTCAAGTACGAGGGTTTCCCGGTCCAGCAGTACGAGAACCTGGTCAAGCAGATCAAGGACGCGATGGCCCAGAAATAGACTCCATCGGAAGGGGGACATGTACCGTTCCGGTACGTGTCCCCCTTTTTTTGCCTATTTGACAGTCCCCGGACGGTCCACTATATTGCCCGTGGGCGGCAGGCATGAGAAAAACAGCGTGCATCATCATCCTCGGGGCGGCCTTCTGCCTCGCCGCTTCCGGTCAAACGGCCGCGGACCCGGCCCAGGCCCTCGACGCCCGAGTCCGGGAATTCCTGGCATCGCAGAAGGACCAGTGGCGGGAGGAGAACGTCACCGCGACCGACGGCCAGCTCCTCCACGACCTTATCCTCAAGCGGCGCTACACCCGGGCCCTCGAGATCGGGACGTCGACGGGCCATTCGGGCATCTGGCAGGCCTGGGCCCTGAGCAAGACCGGCGGCTCCCTCATCACCGTCGAGATCGAGGAGTTCCG
>Ga0105094_10002134_pt1 | contig 10328 bp, 7 predicted proteins | sample PPLLak1March2015_2_FD_87023 | JGI IMG/M metagenome (GOLD analysis project Ga0105094, IMG submission 87023) | Freshwater sediment microbial communities from Prairie Pothole Lake near Jamestown, North Dakota, USA - PPLs Lake P8 Core (3) Depth... | ecosystem: Environmental > Aquatic > Freshwater >...
CCGCATGTCCGTGCACACGACGGCCGACGACCCCAAGCGCTACCGGACGGATGACGAGGTGGAGGAGTGGGTCCGCAAGGATCCCATCACCCGCTTCCAGAAATACCTGACGGACAAGGGGCTGCTGGACGAGGCCAGAATTCAGTCTGTCGAAGAGGCAGTGAAAGCTGAAATCAAGGAGGCCGAGGAGCGTTTCGCACGATTCGCGGAAAAGCCGGTCGACCCGCTGGTGATGTTCGAGCACGCCTATGCAGAGTCCCCGCCCCATCTGGAGTCCCAGAGGGAGGAGCTGAGGAGAGAGCTCGAAGCCGGGAAAGGAGGGGATCAGCATGGCTAAGATGACGATGGTCCAGGCGCTCAACCTTGCGCTCAGGCAGGAAATGGAAAAGGATGACCGGGTGATCGTGCTGGGAGAGGACGTCGGCGTGGACGGCGGCGTCTTTCGCGTCACTGACGGACTCATCGAGCAGTTCGGACCCGACCGGGTCATGGACACCCCCCTGGCCGAATCGGGCATCGCGGGGTTCTCCATCGGCATGGCCGTCTACGGGCTCCGCCCCGTGTGCGAGATGCAGTTCTCGGGATTCAGCTACTACGCCATGCACCAGATGGAGGCCCATGCGGCCCGGCTGCGGGGGCGATCCCTGGGGCGGTTCCAGGTGCCCATGGTGCTGCGCTGTCCTTATGGCGGGGGGGTTCGGGCCCTGGAGCACCATTCGGAGAGCCGCGAGGTCTATTGGGCCCACACGCCGGGCCTCAAGATGGTGATCCCTTCGACCCCGCGCAACGCGAGGGCTCTGCTCGTGAGCGCCATCCGGGACCCGGACCCCGTGGTCTTCTACGAGCCCAAGGCCGTTTATCGGGCCTACCGCGAGGAGGTACCGGACGAGGAGGAGACGCTCCCCATCGGCAAATCCCAGCTGGCTCGCGAGGGCAGGGACATCACACTGGTGTGCTATGGCGCCATGCTCCATCCAACCCTGGAAGCGTCAAAACGGCTCAAAGAGGAGCAGGGAATTGAAGCCGAAGTCATCGATCTTCTGACCATCGCCCCCCTCGATGACGTGCTCTTCACGGAATCGGCCCGGAAAACCGGGCGCGTGGTGATCGTCCATGAAGCGCCGCGAAGCTTCGGGCCGGGCGCTGAGATCATGGCGCGACTCATGGAGAAATCCTTTCTCTACCTGGAAGCCCCCATCCGCCGGGTGACGGGATTCGACATCGTGATTCCCCTCTTCCAGCGAGAGAACCAGTACCTGCCGGGAGCCGACCGTATCGTGAGCGCCGTCCGGGAGACGCTCGAGTTTTAGGTTTGTCCACCGCAAAGGCGCAAAGAGCGCAAAGGTGGGAGATGAGAGTGGTTCTAGAGAAATGACAAGCTTTCTGCTGTTCCTGCTTTTCTTCGCGTCCTTTGCGCCTTTGCGGTGAGAAGGTTTTCGCTTTTGCAGACCAGATTGGACGAGCAGCCTACAAAGAGGAGGATGTATGCCGGTTGAGTTCAAGCTTCCGGACCTGGGCGAAGGGATCCACGAGGGAGAGATCATCGAAGTCCTCGTGGCGGTGGGAGACGCGGTGGAAGACGGCCAGCCCATCCTCGTCGTGGAGACCGACAAGGCGACCACCGAGGTGCCTTCCCCCGTGAGTGGAAAAGTGGCTGAAATCCTGGTGAAGCCTGGCGATGAAGTCAAGGTGGGGCAGGTCCTCATGACCTTCTCCGTTGAAGCGGAAACCGAGAAGCCCAAGCCCGCCGAGAAAGCCGCAGCAAAAGAGGATGAGACGGCCGCAAAGATGAAGGACGAGCCTCCGCAAGCTGCAGCAGCTGTACCGGAGGAGAGAGCCAGGCCAAGGGAGGAGGCTCCGAGGGCGGAAGAGCGGATCGGCCCGGTGCCGGCCGCTCCGTCCACACGCCGCCTGGCTCGGGAGCTGGGCGTGGATATCAGGCAGGTGACGCCTTCGGGGCCGGGGGGGCGAGTGACCCCGGAGGATGTGCGCGCGTTCGCCGAAAAAGGTGCAAAGCCAGTTGCAGAAGCTGCAGCTCCGCCTGAGCGGGAAGAGGGAATACCGCTCGCTCCGGCCGTCATCTCGCGCGTGGAGATTGAAGACCATGCCCGATGGGGTCCCGTGGAGCGGATCCCGCTGAAGTCGGTGCGGCGTGCCACGGCGCGGCATATGGCTCTGGCCTGGTCTCAGATTCCTCACGTGGCTCACCAGGATGTGGCGGACATCACGGATCTCGAAGCCTTTCGCCGAAGACACAAGGCCGGCATCGAAGAGCAGGGGGGAGCCCTGAGCCTCACGGTCTTCGCTCTCAAGGCAGCCGTGGCGGCACTCAAAGCCCATCCCCGCTTCAACGCGAGCCTGGATACCGCCGCCGAGGAGATCGTCCTCAAGCGTTACTATCACATTGCGGTAGCCGTGGATTCAGAGCGGGGGCTCATCGTCCCGGTCATTCGGGATGTGGATCGGAAGAGCATCACGGAGCTCTCTTCCGAACTGCGCAGCCTTGCCGAGAGAACCCGCGAGGGGAAGACCCAGGTGGAAGAGCTCCAGGGCGGCACCTTCACCATCACCAATATCGGGGCTCTGGGCGGCACCGGATTCAACCCCATCATCAACTTCCCCCAGGTGGCCATCCTGGGTATGGCCCAGGCGCGCTGGCAGGCGGTCGTGCAGGAGCACCGGGAGCCGTACGAGATCGTGCCGCGCCTCATGCTGCCGCTCATCCTGGGCTTCGACCACCGGGTGGTGGACGGCGCCGATGCCGCACGATTCCTGAACGGGGTCAAGGAAAGCCTCGAAGACCCCGAGAAACTGCTTCTGGTCTGACTCGATTCGAGTCTTCGCTTTGAGAATCCTTCGAAATCGAAGGTTCCGGAAAGGCATCGACCATGGTCATGGGTGAATTCACGCAGGAAACGGAAGTTCTGGTCATCGGCGGCGGACCGGGCGGATACGCCGCCGCGTTCCGGGCGGCAGACCTTGGCCGGGAGGTGACGATCATCGACCAGGAAGGACGGTTGGGCGGCGTGTGCCTGTTCCGGGGCTGCATCCCGTCCAAGACCCTGCTCCACGTGGCGGAGCTGATCACGGAGACGCGACGGGCTGAAGAAATGGGCGTCACCTTCGATCCTCCCCGCCTGAACATCGACAAGATACGAAAATGGAAGAATCAGGTTGTCGAGCGGCTGGCCAGGGGTCTGATGGACCTGAGCAAAAACCGGGGCGTGCAGGTCATCAAGGGGCGAGCTGCCTTTGAGGATTCCCATCACGTGAGGGTTCAGGGCTCCGACATCTCCCGGTTCACGTTCAAGCATGCCATCATCGCCACGGGGTCCCGTGCGACGCCGCTCCCCGGGTTTGAGGAGAAGAGAGGGGGCCGCATCATGAGCTCCACGGGTGCCCTGGCTCTCGCCGACATTCCTGAGCGCCTCCTGGTGGTGGGTGGAGGCTACGTGGGCGTCGAGCTCGGGTCCATCTATGCCTCCCTCGGGAGCCGCGTGACCGTGGTCGAAAACAACGATCGGTTGATGACGGGGGCGGATGCCGACCTGGTTCAGATCCTGGTCAGGCAGCTTACGGAGCTTTTCCATGCGATTCACACGAGAACGCGCGTCACGTCGCTTGAGGAGCGGGAGGACGGCGTGGCGGTCACCCTGGAAGGGGCCGTCGACGAACCGAAACAGGTGTTCGACCGAGCTCTCGTGGCCATCGGCAGAAACCCCAACTCCAAAGACATCGGCATCGAGAACACAAAGGTCTCGATGAATGAGAGGGGGTTCATCAGCGTCGATGAGCAGATGCGGACCAGCGAGCCGCACATCTTCGCCATCGGTGACGTGGTGGGTGGTGCCATGCTGGCCCACAAGGCCATGCACGAGGGAAAGGTGGCGGCCGAGACCCTTGCGGGCGAACCGGCGGCGTTCGACTACCAGGCCATTCCCGCGGTGGTCTATACGGATCCTCAGATCGCCTGGTGCGGTCTGACCGAAGAAGAGGCTCGAAGCCGGAACCAGACGGTCAAGGTGACCCGATTCCCCTGGTCCGCCTCGGGGCGCGCCGCTTCCCTCGGGCTCTCACGGGGAATGACCAAGCTCATCGTGGATCCCGAAACCCAGCGGATCCTCGGCATGGGAATTGTGGGACGGGAAGCGGGCGAGATGATCTCCGAGGGCGTGCTGGCCATCGAAATGGGGGCACTGGCGCAGGATCTGGCCCTCACCATTCATCCGCATCCCACGTTGTCGGAATCGGAAGAAGAGGTTGCAGAGGCTTTCCTGGGGAGCTCGACACACATTCTGCCGGCCAGGAAGTGAGGCACGGCAGAACCGGACTCCAAGCAGAGACAAAGCCAAAAACTGTTCTCGCGCAGAGGCGCGGAGGCGCAGAGAAGTCCTCTGGGAGGATTCAGGCCGGTCGGGCTGCGTGGGAGCATGATCGCACAACCTAAAGGGGCATGGAGGTGGGACGCGAAGGCTACCGGGTGGATCTGGGCTGCATGGATTACCTGCAGGCCTGGGAGCTTCAGCAGAGGCTGGCCCGGGCTCGCTCCGAAGGGCTGATCCCGGATTTGCTGCTTTTCCTGGAGCATCCTCCCACCTACACCCTGGGAAAGCGCACGCGACCCGAGCACCTCCTGGTGGAGAGAGCGGTCCTCGAAAGCGAAGGCGTGGCCGTGCATGTTGTGGACCGGGGTGGCGACATCACTTACCATGGACCCGGTCAGCTGGTGGGGTACCCCATCTTCAGCCTCGAAGGAAGAGCTGGCGGCCCCAGCCGCTATCTCAGGGACCTCGAGGAAGTGATCATCCGGGGCCTGGCGGCCTTCGGCATCGTTTCGGCAAGAATGCCGGGATTCACGGGGGTCTGGGTGGGAGAGTCCAAGATCGCCGCCATCGGGGTGCGCATCAACGCCCGGCGGGGGACCACCCATGGCTTTGCTCTGAATGTCTGTCCCGATCTCGAGGCTTTCGAGCGGATCATCCCCTGCGGCATTCGAGGGAAAGCGGTGACTTCCCTGCTGCAAATCCTGGGAGCCGAGCCACCGGCCGATGTCGTACGGGACCGTCTGGCCGAAGCCTTTGAGTCGGTTTTTGAGCTGCACATGATCTCCGTCGAAACCCTGGAGAATCTCGGCCTGGCAGCAGACTCCCCGCATACGTGATGGTTTGAAATCGAGGCAGCCCCCATGAAGGATCGTGACGTTTCGAACCCGGCCAAACCGCCATGGATCCGGGTCCGTCTCCCCCATGGCCCCACTGTCGAGAGGGTCCGCGGACTGCTCCGGGGCAGATCCCTTCACACGGTCTGCGAGGAAGCCTTGTGTCCCAACCGGGGCGAGTGCTGGGGGAGCGGCACCGCAACCTTTCTCATCATGGGGGAGACCTGTACGCGCAACTGTGCATTCTGTGCGGTCCGGGGTGGAGAGCCTGAGCCGTTGAAACCCGACGAAGCGTCGCGCGTGGCCGAAACGGTCAAAGCCCTCAACCTCTCACACGTTGTGATCACATCCGTCACCCGGGACGATCTTCCGGATGGCGGAGCCTCCGCATTCGCTCAGGTCATCGAAAGAGTGCACTCTGAGGCGGCAGGATGCTCAGTCGAGGTCCTGGTTCCGGACTTCCGGGGCGATGAAGAAGCCCTGAAACAAGTCGTTCAGGCACGCCCCGAGGTTCTGGCCCACAACCTGGAAACGGTGAGAAGGCTCTATCCTCGCGTTCGTCCCGGGGCTGATTATGACCGGTCCCTCGAGCTTCTTCGAAAAGCCAGGGCATGGGTTCCGGACATCATCACCAAGTCGGGCATCATGGTGGGACTGGGAGAGGAATGGGAAGAAATGCTTGAAGTCATCCACGATCTTCGGGCCGTGGGATGCGACATTTTTACGGTGGGCCAATACCTGCGTCCCACCAGGGCTCAACTCCCCGTGGTGCGGTACGTCGAGCCGGAGATTTTCAAATCCGTAGCGCACGCCGCACGCAAGGCGGGTTTTGGGTGGGTGGAAGCCGGCCCATTCGTGCGAAGCTCCTACCATGCAGAAGCAGCATTCCGAAACCTTCGGGCACCGCTCGCTCACCCCTGATCTCAGCCTCCGGGGGCACCGAGCGCATTCCCCATATCTCGAGCGCTCTCGCAGTTTCCAAGTGCATATCCATTCGTCAATCTGTCGATTGCCCGATGCATTGCTGGAGGGAGCCCCTTGTGAATTGTGGAATTTACTTGACGTATCATGGGCATTTATCCTATTGTCAACTTTCGTGTTTTTCCTGGAATTTCAGATGATTGACAGTGAAATGCCGGGGGCGCGGGTTCGTGTTCCCATCATGTCCCATTTCAAAAACCTTCAAAGCAGGCGGCTCGGGAATCCAGAAGCCCATCACCGGAGCCGGTTGCCCTCTGGGAGGAGCGCGGTCGCGCAGGGCTGCGAGGATCTGAGAAAGGAAGAGAAATGAAAGAGGACGTTGCAAAGGTTCGTACGTTCGCCCTCATTGCTCATGGAGGTGCCGGCAAAACTTCCCTCGCCGAAGCGATGATTTTCAACGCGGGGGTGACCACCCGACTCGGCAAAGTGGATGAGAACACTTCCGTCATGGACTACGAACCTGAAGAGGTGAAGCGCAGGATCACCATCAGCACAGCCTTCAACACCCTCACCTGGAACAAGCACCAGCTGACGCTCATCGACACTCCCGGCGACTTCAATTTCATCTCGGAGACCAAGACTTCCATGCAGGGCGCCGATGCGGTGGTGGTGTTGGCGGACGCCGTGGACGGAATCCGGGTGCAGACGGAGAAAGTGCTCGAGTTTGCAGACGGATACGACCAGCCCCGCATGATCTTCGTGAGCAAGATGGACCGCGAGCGGGCGGATTTTCTGGCGAGAGTCCAGGATCTTCAAAACAGCCTCGGCAAGCAGTGCATCCCGGTTCAAATCCCCATCGGGGCGGCCGAGAGCTTCAAAGGGGTCGTCGATATACTCTCGGGCAAGGCCTATGTTTTCGAGAACGGCGACAGCGGGAAGTTCGCCGTACAGGATGCGCCCGCGGACCTTGCCGACACGGTGGCCAAATACAGGGAGGAGTTGATCGAGCAGGTGGCGGAAGCCAAGGACGAGCTGCTCGAGAAATACCTGGAGGAGGGAGAGCTCTCCCCCGAGGAGCTCGTCGAGGGACTGCGGCACGCCGTGATCACGCGCAAGCTCATTCCCGTCGCCTGCGGTACGGGAACGGGCAACATCGCCATCCAGCCGTTGATGGACTTCATCGTGAACAACTTCCCATCCCCGGCCGATCGTGGAGCCATCGTGGGAGAAGCACCCGGCAGCGGTGCGGAGCTCCTGCGCGAGCCGGATCCGGCCGGACCGTTCAGTGCGCTCGTCATCAAGACCATCAGCGACCCTTATGCCGGCCGTCTTTCCGTCATGCGGGTGTTTTCCGGGAGCCTCTCCGCCGACGCCAACGTCTTCAACGCGACCAAGGGGGCCAAGGAGCGGTTCGGCCAGCTGCTCCGGCTGAAGGGGAAGACCCAGGATTCCATCCAGTCGGCCGGCCCGGGGGACATCGTCGCCGTGGCGAAGCTCAAGGAAACGGTGACCCAGGACACCTTGTGCTCCGAAAAGGACCCCATCGTGTTCCGGCCCATCGAGCTGCCCCCCGCCGTTTATTCTCTGGCGGTGGAGCCCAAGAGCAAAGGCGACGAGGACAAGATCTTCTCCTCCCTGACCCGTCTCATGGAAGAGGACCTCACCCTCAAACTGGAGCGAAACGAAGAGACGCGGGAGATGATTCTCTCCGGCATGGGGGAGATTCACATCGAGGCCACCGTCGAGAAGCTCAAACGGAAGTTTGGAGTGGAAGTGAATCTCAACCTGCCCAAGGTGTCCTACAAGGAAACCGTCAAAGGGAAGACGAGAATCCAGGGCAAGTACAAGAAGCAGTCGGGCGGGCGTGGCCAGTACGGCGACTGCACCATCGAGATGGAGTCCCTGCCCCGTGGATCGGGATTCCAGTTTGTGGACAAGATCGTGGGCGGCGTCATCCCCAGGCAGTACATCCCGGCTGTCGAGAAAGGTATTGCCGAGGCGGCCCAGGAAGGCGCCCTGGCAGGCTTTCCGGTCATCGACTTCAAAGTGGAGCTGGTGGACGGCTCTTACCACACCGTGGACTCGTCCGAAATGGCCTTCAAGATTGCGGGATCCATGGCCTTCAAAAAGGCGGTTCTTGAAGCCAAGCCGACCCTGCTCGAGCCCATCATGCTCATGGAGATCGTGGTGCCGGACGACTGCATGGGCGATGTCATCGGGGATCTGAACTCCAAGCGCGGCCGGGTGCTTGGGATGGAAACCAAGGGCAAGAGGCAGATCATCAAGGCCAATGTCCCTCAGGCCGAAGTGCTGAGATACGCGCCGGATCTGCGCGCCATGTCGGCGGGCCGCGGCATGTTCACCATGAGCTTCTCCCACTTCGAGGAAGTCCCCGGTCAGCTGCAGGAAAAGATCGTCGAAGCCTCCAAGCAGGATGATAAGTAGTCGCCGCTCAACGACTCGCTGGAGCACATGGAGTGCTCAGAGCAGGTATGTCTGAACATTGCAGGCAGGAAAGTCCTGACCGGACTTTCCTGCTTCTGAGCATTTGCCCTCCCTGTCATGCCGGTCATTCCCCTCCCCAAACCAATGATCTTCCATTACTACCTCTTGCCGACCTCGCTGCTATGGCTGATTTGCTTTGTTGTTCATTCAGAGAGAGGTTAAAAAAACCATTATAATCTTGAGTAACGGAGGCTCCAGAACGATACTTACTCAGTATTCTTCACTTTCAGCAGGGGTTGGCTCAGAAGCCTATGAATGAAAATACGTCAGAGATGCTGGGATTTTCCGGCATCATCGATTGGATACAACTCGAAAATGTGATCCAGCTCATCTGCCTTGCCCAGATGCGCCTCATACTCGAAGTCAAGAGTGGAGACCAGAAGGGGGAGGCATTTGTCAGCTCGAGCGCCGTCGTGCACGCACAGACTGCTGAGCTGCAGGCGGAGCAGGCCTTTCTGGACATTCTTCGCTGGGAGAACGGAGAGTTCGAAACCCGGCCCCTGCTTGAAGAAGTGACGCCAAGCATCAACCGTCCCTGGGAGTATCTCCTCATCGAAGCCTTCCGCCTGCGCGGCATGAGGACGGAAGCCCGGCTCATGGCAGACGAGGATTCGGGGGACGATGAGAGCGAGATCGGCTTCAGCGGCAGACTGGAGCAGATTCCGCTCACCGACCTCATCCAGCTCATTTGCTCTGCCAATGTCGATTACCTGGTGGAATTGCAGGGTGAGGAAGGTACCTCCGGGAGCATCTTCGTTGCATCGGGCACCGTGCGGCACGCTGAGCTGGGGGACCTTCAAGGCGAGGATGCCTTTTTCAAGATACACGAATGGAGTCGTGGAGCCTTTGTCGCGCGACTGCATCCCTTCGACGGCGTCATCTCCATCGAAAAACCCACGGACTTCCTGCTCACGGAAGTCATGCGGGCTCAGGACGAACGTTCGGGAGTGGGCGACGACGAGGAAGGCAGTACGGAGACTCTCCTGAAAACCCTTCAGAAGATGAAGATGATCGAGAAGATGCGTCTGGCCACCACGGGCGACCGTGAAGTCAGGAATTACCTGATTCGGGACCCCAGCCGGCTCATTCAGCTCGCGGTCATCAGCAATCCGCGGATTTCCGATACCGAAGTGAGCGCCATCGCCAACTCGAAAAGCGTGGACGAGGAAGTCCTGCGGAGGATCGCCAACAACCGTGAGTGGATAAGGATCTACCAGGTGCGATCGGCGTTGGCCAAGAACCCCAAAACCCCCCTCCCCATCGCCCTGAAGATGGTGCAGACACTCATGGCCCAGGACCTGAAATTGATCGGTCGCAGCAAAACGGTGCCCATCGGCATCGCCCAGGCGGCACAGCGCCTGGCGCGGGAAAAACTCTGAGCCGCGTTCATGAAGAGGAGCGATCTGATGCCGGAGAGAGATCAGGACTTCAATCGAACCGCGGCCATTGTCACGGTCAGCGATCGCGGTTCGCGGGGGGAAAGGGAGGACGCCTCAGGCAAAGCCATTGAGGCCATTCTGACGGATAACGGGTTCGACATCCGCCATCGGGTGATCGTCCCGGACGAAATACCCATCATCGAATCCGTGCTGCGCCGTTTCGCGGACGAGCAGAAGGTGGGGCTGATCGTGACCACCGGCGGGACCGGAGTCAGCCCGCGGGACGTGACTCCCGAAGCCACCCTGGCGGTGCTGGACAGGATTGTGCCCGGCATGGCCGAAGCCATGCGCGCATCGAGCCTTCA
>Ga0105094_10002135_pt1 | contig 10327 bp, 4 predicted proteins | sample PPLLak1March2015_2_FD_87023 | JGI IMG/M metagenome (GOLD analysis project Ga0105094, IMG submission 87023) | Freshwater sediment microbial communities from Prairie Pothole Lake near Jamestown, North Dakota, USA - PPLs Lake P8 Core (3) Depth... | ecosystem: Environmental > Aquatic > Freshwater >...
ATCATTACCGATGAAAACCCTGTTTCAATGCAAGATTTGCAGGTATCAAACGAATCACCATGGTCAAGGTGCAAAACAATGGGTATGGCATAACCGAGTTCTTTAGCATATTCCACAGCACCTTTGGCAAGGTATTGAAGCAAAGTCTGATTGGCATATTTGCGCGCTCCCTTGGAAACCTGCAGGATCACAGGTGATTTTGTTTCCACGCAGGCAGTGATGATTGCCTGCAATTGTTCGAGATTGTTAAAATTGAATGCCGGTATGGCATATCCTCCCTTTACAGCTTTTTTAAAAAGCTCTTTTGAGTTTACCAGTCCTAATTCTTTATAATGTAACATGTTTTTAGATTTTGTTAAACGGAGCGCAATTTACTCCATTTCAGAAAAGCCACCAAACTTTTTCAAGAAAAAGAAAGAGATCATGCGGTCGTGCAGCCTGCCTGCCGACAGGCAGGTCATGCTGTTAACTTTTAGGTGTTTAGCCTTTTAGTTTTTTAGGTGTTTAGGCGTTTAGGTGTTTAGGAAGACGTAATGCTAAACTTTACTTGATTTTAATTTCCCATATGGCTGAATTGCTAAAAAGCTAAACAGCTAAAAAGCTAAACAGCTAAAAAGCTAAACAGCTAAAATGCTAAACTGCTAAAAAGCTTTTTCAGAGTGATAGGAATTAAAATATTAAATTTATTATCTGATATCCGGAAATCATTTAAATTTGACCGTTTTTTTCAAAAAGTATGCAGCAAAAGTCAAAGGATCCATTTTTCAGGAATGTCACGCTCGCAGGGCTTATCATAACGCTCGGCGTGGTTTACGGGGATATAGGGACAAGTCCACTGTATGTGATGAAGGCCATTATTTCTGCCGCTTCCGGCGATAAGATGCTGGTTGCATACGGAGCCTTATCCTGTATTTTCTGGACCCTCACGCTGCAAACCACCGTTAAATATGTTATTATCACGCTGCGGGCTGATAATCACGGGGAAGGTGGAATATTTGCCCTGTTCGCCCTGCTGAAGAAGAGGAGCACATTTGTGATCATGCTGACCATGATCGGAGGCTGTGCCCTGCTGGCGGACAGCATTATCACACCATCCATTACGGTAACTTCATCCATTGAAGGACTTCACCTGATCAATCCTCATCTCCCGGTTATACCTTTTGTGCTGATTATCCTGACCGTCCTGTTTTTTGTGCAGCAATTCGGTACTGATCTTATCGGCAAATCATTCGGTCCGATGATGGTGATTTGGTTTGTGATGATCGGGGTCCTGGGCATTATGCAAATTTTTCGGTACCCCGCCATTTTGGCCGCCGTGAATCCGCTATATGCCTACGTGTTTTTATTCTCTCGGCCGCACGGATATTTGATCCTTGGCGCTGTCTTTTTGTGCACAACGGGAGCGGAGGCGTTATATTCTGACCTGGGTCATTGCGGATTAAAAAATATCAGGATTACCTGGATTTTTGTAAAAACAGCCCTTTTATTGAATTATTTCGGACAGGGGGCATGGTATCTGCTGGCTCAGCCGACGGGTACAGAAATCAATCCTTTTTATGCCATTATGCCGGATTGGTTTCTGCTGCCCGGCATCATTACGGCTACCATGGCCGCGATCATTGCCAGCCAGGCTATGATAAGCGGTTCCTACACGCTGATCAGCGAGGCTGTATCGTTGAATTTCTGGCCAAAAATCCGTATTTCACAGCCTACCTCAGTAAAGGGTCAGGTGTATATATCCAGCATTAACTGGTTTCTTTGGTTTGCCTGTTGTTTCGTCGTTATCCTTTTCAAGGAATCCACGCATATGGGAGCCGCGTATGGTCTTGCAATAACGATCACCATGATCATAACGACCTTCCTGCTTGCGTATTATTTATATGAGCGCAAAACACCGCTTTATCTTATTCTTTTGTTGGTTATCGTATATTTTACTTTACAGGGGACCTTTCTGATCGCCAACCTGAATAAATTCATGCATGGAGGCTGGTTTACGATAATGGCCGGTTTCGTTTTTTTCCTTATCATGTATGGCTGGTATTATGGCAGGAAGATCAAGAACAATTATATCAAGTTTGTTAATTTATATGAGTATCTCCCTGTTATAAAGGAGATTTCCAAAGATGTCACCATACCCAAGTTTGCCTCAAACCTGGTTTATATCGTAAAGGCCAATAAGCTTGAACAAATCGAGAATAAAATTATTTATTCCATTATTAACAAACAGCCCAAAAGAGCAGATACTTATTGGTTTTTGCATGTGGATATTCTCGATAATCCGGATACTTTTGAATACGAAGTTTATCATATAGTACCGGGCGTGCTTATAAAAATTGATTTCAGGCTGGGTTTTAAAATTGACCGGAGGATCAATCTTTATTTCAGGGAAGTGCTGGAAGATCTTGTTAACGACGGAGAAATCAATCTTACCAGCCGTTACAAATCCCTTTCTCACTATAATATTATGAGTGATTTTGTATTCATTAACCTCGACAGGGTTATGTCACCGGATTACAAGCTAAATCCCTGGGAGACTTTGACCATGGGTTTACATGAGATAACCCGTCGGTTAAGTATCAATGATGTTAAGGCACTGGGTCTTGACACCAGCAATGTGATAGAGGAAAAGGTACCCATTGCCATAGAACAGATTGTGACGCAACGGATCAAGCGAAAGGTTGAAACCAGCGAGGAACGATAATCAATCAGGTAATCCCAACCTTCCATTATTCCATCCTTCCATTCTTCCATCTGAAAGTTTTATTTTATATTTAGCCTTTCTTTTTTATTTCATAATGGTTCATATGGCAAAGGGCATATTCAGAACAAAGTCCGTTCACGACCTGATGGAGGAGGCAAACAGCCAGCACGGCCTGAAAAAAACACTCAGTGGTTTTAATCTTACCACCCTGGGTGTAGGCGCCATTATCGGAGCCGGGATTTTTGTTCTCACGGGTCAGGCGGCAGCTCAGTATGCCGGTCCTGCCATTATTTTATCCTTTGTTGTTTCAGCCATAGCCTGTGTGCTGGCCGGTTTCTGTTATGCCGAATTTGCTTCCATGATCCCCATTTCAGGAAGTGCCTATACATACTCCTACGCCACGCTTGGAGAGTTCTTTGCCTGGATAATAGGTTGGGATCTGATCCTTGAATATCTTTTTGCAGCCTCCGCAGTTTCTGTCGGATGGTCAGGATATCTGATCAGCTTTCTCAGGGATTACCATATCAACGTGCCCATTGAATATACAACAGCGCTGGGTACAAAATTAATCAACCTGCCGGGAGAAGGTTGGAAAATCCTGACGGTCGATCTTGAAAATATTTTGGCAGGCAGAGGCATGGATTTGTCAGCCTTGCCACAGACCACTGCAATATGCAATTTGCCTGCCATGGTGATTCTGGCTCTGCTTACCTTTCTGCTCGTACTTGGCATGAGGGAATCTTCGGTATTCAACAACATCATGGTAGTGGTTAAGGTTTCTATAATCCTCATATTTATTATAGCCGGTTTTTTCTTTGTCAGGAAGGCCAACTGGCAGCCTTTCATACCGGAGAATACGGGAACATTTGGGAAATATGGCCTTTCGGGGATACTGAGGGCAGCCAGCGTAATTTTCTTTGCTTATATAGGATTTGATGCGGTCTCTACCACTGCTCAGGAGGCAAAAAATCCGCAACGCGATATGCCTAAAGGCATTCTGGGATCCCTGGGAATAGCCACCGTATTGTATATTCTCGTTGCCCTGGTACTAACGGGTATTGTAAGCTATACCGATCTTAACGTCCCTGATCCCGTTGCAGTAGGTGTTAATCAGATGGGTGAAAAGATGTTCTGGTTAAGGCCAATCGTAAAAATAGCTGCCATAGCAGGTTTGAGTTCCGTAATCCTGGTCATGTTGCTCAGCCAGCCAAGGATTTTCTTTTCCATGTCAGGGGATGGCCTTCTGCCTCCTTTTTTTGCCAAGGTGCATAAACGTTTCCGCACCCCCTATGTAAGCACCATCATCACAGGATTTATTGCCATTATATTAGCAGGGATCTTTCCGCTTGCCCGGTTGGGCGAACTGGTTAACATAGGTACATTATTTGCCTTCACGATTATTTGCATCAGTGTTATCGTCCTGCGAAAAACCCGGCCTGATATTCCCCGGCCTTTTAAGACACCTTGGGTGCCCTTCATCCCTTTGATGGGGGCATTGGTTTGCGTTGCACAAATGGTAGTGCTGGCCGGTGAAACCTGGCGGTGGTTCATATTATGGCTCTTATTCGGCATTTTAATTTATTTTCTGTACGGAATGAGGCACAGCAAGATGCGGACCGGAGGAATGAACAAAACATAAACCAGCCTGTCAACGTTTTATAATTTCAGATAGTATTAACCATCTCAGCTTTGTAACTCAAAGGCTTTTTCACGATGAATGCAATATACCTGGTTATAATAGCCGCCTTGTTTCTCATCTTGTTTTACAGGTTCTACGGAGCCTTCCTGAAGGCAAAAGTACTTGCAATTGATCCTACGCTTCCCACACCTGCTTTCCGGTTGAGAGACAACCATGATTATGTTCCGACAAACCGTATTGTTTTGCTGGGTCATCATTTTGCGGCTATTGCAGGGGCAGGACCGTTGATCGGGCCGGTGCTGGCCACCCAGTTTGGTTACCTGCCGGGTACGTTGTGGTTACTGATCGGAGCTGTATTGGGAGGAGCCGTGCATGATGTTGTTATTTTATTTGCTTCAGTACGGTATGACGGAAAATCACTGGCCGAAATTGCCAAAGGAGAACTGGGCACATTTTCAGGTTTCATAACTTCCATGGCCATCATCCTCATATTGATTGTGGCAATGGCAGGTCTTGCCATCGCTGTGGTCAACGCACTCTATAAAAGCCCATGGGGTACTTTCACAGTTGGTATAACCATTCCGATTGCCATATTCATCGGTATTTACATGAAATTCCTCCGTCCCGGCAGAATCCTGGAAGCATCCATTATAGGGGTGGTGCTGGTATTGCTGGGTGTTATAGGGGGGCCTGTTATACAGGATACTGCCCTTGGCAGATTACTTACTTTCAACCGTGAGCAATTGACGATTATTCTGGCAGCCTATGGCTTTACCGCAGCCACGTTACCGGTATGGCTGCTGCTGACACCCCGTGATTACCTGAGCACTTATATGAAGCTGGGGACGATCCTGTTGCTTACCCTGGGTGTTATCATTGTACGCCCGATCCTGCAAATGCCTGCCGTAACCGAATTTGTACATGGCAACGGCCCGATCATCCCGGGGAAGGTCTGGCCTTTTATGTTTATTACCATAGCCTGCGGGGCTTTGTCGGGCTTTCATGCCCTCATCTCGAGCGGCACTACACCCAAAATGATATCCAGCGAACGCGACATCATCCCCATCGGGTATGGCGGCATGCTGCTGGAATCGTTCATTTCTGTGATTGCATTGATTGCTGCCGCTCACCTGTACCCTGCAGACTACTATGCCATCAATACTCTGCCGGAGGTATTCCGCAACCTCGATCCTGCCTTGCAGCAAATTAAGGAACTGCCCTGGCTGTCGGAAGCGATCGGTGAAGATGTTTCCGGTCGCCCGGGTGGTGCTGTATCCCTGGCTGTTGGCATGACCAGCATATTTTCAAGAATACCATTCTTTGCAAAGTTGGCAAGTTACTGGTATCATTTTGCCATTATGTTTGAAGCTTTGTTCATACTTACAACCATCGATGCCGGCACACGCGTAGGACGCTACCTGTTGCAGGAAGCAGGCGGAAAGATATATAAGCCGCTGGGCAACCTCAGATGGTGGCCGGGCGTTATATTGACCGGCGGGATTATTTCCTTTGCCTGGAGGTATCTGGTATATGGAGGAACGGTTTCCACCATATGGCCCTTATTCGGGACAGCTAACCAATTATTGGGCACACTGGCACTGGCGATTGGCACAACCTTTCTCATCCGCAGGGGAAAACGACGCTATATGTGGGTAACGGCAGTCCCCATGGCTTTTCTTGCCGTCACCACCATTACGGCGGGAATACAGAATATACTTATCAATTACTACCCCAAAGGAAATTATCTTCTGTCTGCCATTTCAATCGTTATCATCATTATGATCGTTGCGGTACTGATTGACAGTTTGAGACAATGGGCGGTGTTATTGAAGAGAGGGATGAGGAAGTAAGGGACAAGGGACGAGGAAAGCAAGAAACAAGAATCAAGAATCAAGAATCAAGAGTCAAGAGCCAGGAGCCAGGAGCCAGGAATCAAGACTAATGCCGGTGGCTGCATTTCAGGATAAAAATGCCCTGTAGCATTTTTGCGTTCAACAATTCTGTGTAATATTGCTGTGACCAAAACATTTGGATATGCGGAAAGTATTGATTGTCATTTTGTTCATATTGCCTTTGTTCAGGCTCACGGGCGGGGCACAAAGTCCTTCCGGTAATGGAATTGTTTACCGTAATCTGGCCCTGCACGCTTCCGTGACGGTATCCTCAGTGGGGGAGAAGGGGCTGGATGGCGAAAATGCAATGGACGGTGATACGCTGACGCGCTGGTCCAGTGCCTGGAAGGATGATGAGTGGATACAGGTTGACCTGAAAAAAGCCTACCCGGTTGACAGGATTGTTATTAAATGGGAAGTCGCTTACACCGCCGCATATATTTTACAGGCGTCACCTGATGGAGTAAAGTGGACGGACGTTTTTAATGAAAATAATGGTGATGGAAGAACCGACGTTATTGCATTACCATCACTGCCGGCCCGTTATCTGAGATTGCTCTGTGTCAGGCGGGGTACCCGGTTTGGTTCTTCACTCTGGGAACTGGAAGTATACAGCAATAACCACCCGATAGCCATGATTGAGGATTTTGAGGCCCCGGGACTGAAAGGCTGGTCGGGCAGTGAAAATTACCTGCTGAACCCGGAATGCAATACGCTCAGGATTGAAAAGAGCCCTTCCCCATCCGGTATGTTATCCGGCTCTGTTTTGATGACTATGCCCCAGCCAATCCCCACAGCGGACTATCCTTTCTTTAGCTTCAAATCAAAAGCAAATAAAAATCTCCGCCTTATCGTAAAACTGGAATACAGGTACGGAATGGCAACGACCATTACCAGCCTTCTCAATTCCGATAACCGCTGGCACAAATGTTCCTATGCCCTCGAACCATCCCAGGTGCAGTTGCTGGAAAAACTAAGTTTCCAGCTGATTTCCGCTGTGCCGGACAAAGATACCATCATCCTTTATCTTGATGATATAACCATAGGTTATCAGGGAAACATACAGAAAACCCATAAAGGCTTGTTGCAGAAACTTGTCCGCAACGCTGAAACCTATCTTCTTTTATCGGGGGATAACATCAGGCAATTTCCTGAAAATGCCCGGACCCGATATAAAAACGAAATTCAACGTGCTAGTGAAGTACTGAATAATGCCAGTCTGGCGCAGATTGAAATCGATAAGGCTGTTGAACAGATTATGATAGCCAATGCAGACATTGAAGCATCGGTGGTGTTGCCGCCCACGCCGATGAAAACCTGCAATCCGGATGCCACTTCCGAAACCCGATTTCTTTATAACAACCTTAAATTAATGGAAGGCCGGGCCATATTCTTCGGGCAGATGGATCCTTTTTTTCTCAACGGAAATCCGACAGGGAATCTTTTCCAGTCTGACATTGAAGATATCTGCGGATCACTCCCGGCGTTGGGATCATGGGAACTGAAGAATATCGGTGCCGGGTTCATGGATACTCTCATGTGCAGGGAAGTTGAATATTACTATAATAAAAACGGCATCATATCGTTTTGCTGGCATATGATGGATCCCGCGGGAAGAGGTTTTTATACAAAAGACATACCGGATCCATATGCCGGAAACGAATTGCTTCCGGGGGGGAAACATCATGAGTGGTTTCTGGGACAACTTGACAGGATAGCGTTTTTCTTCAGACAGCTGAAAGGGCAGGGAGGGGAATCTATTCCCGTACTTTTCAGACCTTTCCATGAAATGGACGGGGACTGGTTCTGGTGGGGCAAACCTTACGTTTCTGCCGAAACCTTTGCCCGCCTTTGGCAATTCACCTATGACTACCTGACAAAGGTAAAAAGGATAAATAATCTTTTGTTCGTTTTTTCTCCCTGCGACCGTTTCAAGGCCCGTGACGGGGAACTCGGATATCTTCACTATTATCCGGGAGACTCCTATGTCGATGTGCTGGCCCAGGATAATTACGGACAGGCAAGGACGGCGGCCGACAGCGGTGCATTTGTGAATCAGTTGAGGATCATGACAAAACTGGCTGAAGAAAAGAATAAGATCTCAGCGCTTTCTGAGACCGGGCTTGACGGGCTGGGAATTCACGATTGGTTCACCCAGGTATTGCTTAAGCCTGTGAAAAACGACAGTCTTGCCAGACGGGTCACCTATATGGCTATCTGGAACAGGTCATTTGTACCCTATCCCGGTCACCTTGCCGTACCTGATTTTCTTAAGTTTTATCAGGATCCGGTTACCCTGTTCATGGGTGATTATCCGGATCTGTACCATGGGTTGATAAAGGATTAATCCAGACTTGGTTATTCAGGGCAATACTTTTGCATTATTTTCATTCCGGACTGAGCTACTCCAATGATGAAGCTGTGAAAGATCTCTTTGCGAAGATCCGGAATCTCAAATACTGCAAGCAAAGGGAGATAGGTTGTCCGGCTGAGCAATTGTTCAGCCAGAAAAAATGATTACGGGGAATTCATTATCTCCGCATCTTCATGCTGCTTTTTAAGGTTTTTTTGTTTTATTTGCACCCGGAAACATAATAGGGGCAAATTCCGTATATATTGTATGATTCAGAACATATGCAGAGCCCTTCATATAAGAAGAAAGTATAAAAGCGTGGAAAATCCCGGCATTTTTACAGTTTCATTGATTTTGCTTGCAGGCAGCATTGAGTCAACCCTGGCACAGACTGACAGCATACTGTTCAGTCACCCTGCCGGTTTTTACAGTTCAACCTTTGCACTTACCGTTACCTCCGTTGACAATGCTGCAAGCATACTTTATACCCTGGATGGCAGTAACCCTCAGACTTCTTCCAATGCCATTCATGCCGGGAATCAGGTGACTATTTCGGTTGATCCGTCCAGCATCACGAACAGGGCAAAAACCCCGGCTTTCATGGTAAGGGCTTCACTCGAATGGGCAGGTGACTCTGTATCATTCCCTGTTACACACACTTACATTTTCCTTGATCATGTGAAAACACAGAAACATCCAGGCGGAAACTGGCCAACGTACAATGTAAACGGTCAGATTCTTGACTTTGAAATGGATCCCGACGTGGTTAACAGCGGCCTGTATTCAGGGGAAATAGATGATGCCCTGCTGGACATCCCGTCTGTTTCTGTGGTCACAGAGCTGGAATCGCTCTTCGATCCTTTGGCCGGATTATATGTCAATGCCGAAGGACATGGATTGGAATGGGAACGGATGTGTTCGGTGGAATTGATCAATCCAGACGGATCACCGGGTTTCACCATAAATGCCGGATTGCGCATCAGGGGCGGCTGGAGCCGGCATAATGATTATCCCAAACATGCCTTCAGGTTGTTTTTCCGTGGAGAATACGGTGCCGCCAAACTGGAATATCCCCTGTTCGGAGATGAAGGGGTCAGCCAGTTCGATAAAATTGACCTGCGGTGTGAACAAAATTATTCATGGGCCAACTATGACCGTGAACACAATACGCTGGTAAGGGAGGTATTCTCAAGGGATACCCAGCGCGATATGGGCCAGCCCTATACCCGGAGCCGTTATTATCATCTTTACCTGAATGGTATGTACTGGGGCATTTATCAGACACAGGAACGATCTGAAGCCAGGTTTGCTGCTGATTACTTTGGCGACAGTGCTGCAGACTACGATGTGATAAAGGTTAACACCGAAAATTACGTTTACCGCATTGAAGCCACCGACGGGACTATGGATAGCTGGGAGAAGATATACAACCTTTGTAAGGCGGGTTTCGCCAGTAATGCAAGTTATTTCGGGCTGGAGGGCAAAGACGCCTGGGGTAATCCCTTAAAGGGTTCGGAAGTGCTGCTGAATTTCGACAATCTCATTGATTACATGCTTACTATTTTTTATACGGGTAATTTCGATGCTCCGACTTCTTCATTCGGAGGTAATTCAGGTCCTAATAATTTTTATGCTATTGATAACCGTAACGATAAGTCAAAAGGATTTGTATTTTTTAACCATGATGCCGAACATGCTTTGATGATTGATCCGGTTGGTCCGGGCGTTGGTCTTTATGAAGA
>Ga0105094_10002136_pt1 | contig 10326 bp, 10 predicted proteins | sample PPLLak1March2015_2_FD_87023 | JGI IMG/M metagenome (GOLD analysis project Ga0105094, IMG submission 87023) | Freshwater sediment microbial communities from Prairie Pothole Lake near Jamestown, North Dakota, USA - PPLs Lake P8 Core (3) Depth... | ecosystem: Environmental > Aquatic > Freshwater >...
CAGTGCATCATGCCTTCGCTTGGAGCTATTGCCGGCTGTTTTCATACCAAGCTGATCTCGACCTCACCTAAGGCAAAATTCCCGGCAGCCGTGCATATGGAATTTCATGAGGAGCATGGCTATGAGATGGCAAAACAGATCGTAAGGGTTGCTGTTGAGAATTATCGTTTCCGCAAGCCGGGGCAGGTGGTCATCCCAGATGAGACATCTGAATGCATGGTAGGATTTAGCGTCGAGGCGATCGTGGAAGCTCTAGGCGGTAGCCTGGATCCATTGCTCGGTGCAATACAATCCGGCGCAATCCGAGGTATTGCAGGTGTGGTGGGTTGCAACAACCCCAAGATCAAGCATGATTACGGCCATGTCAATCTTCTAAAAGAGTTAATCCGGCAGAATGTGTTGGTGGTGACCACCGGTTGCAATGCGATTGCCGCGGCAAAGGCTGGCTTGTTGCTGCCCGAGGCAGCTGACCAGGCGGGGGAGGGATTGGGTGGTGTGTGCAAGGCTCTTGGCATACCCCCCGTCTTACACATGGGTTCTTGTGTTGATATCAGCCGTATCCTGGTGGCCTGTGCTGCTATTGCCAATGCCCTAGGCGTTGATATCAGCGATCTTCCCGTTGCAGGTGCTGCTCCCGAATGGATGAGTGAGAAGGCGGTCAGCATCGGTGCATATGTTGTCTCCAGTGGTATCTTCACGGTGCTGGGCGTTGTCCCACAGATTTTGGGCAGCCAGGAAGTAACCAAGCTGCTCACCGAAACCGCTGAAGATGTAATTGGCGGCAAGTTTGCAGTCGAAACCGATCCGTTCAAGGCTGCGGCATTGATGGTGCAACATATTGATAATAAACGCAGCGCGCTTGGGCTGCCAGTGCCAGCTGAGGCAGTTCTGGCCTGATCATTCTATAAATCTGCTCCATGCTGGAGCCAATAAACCGGCATGGAGCAGATTTTCTTGAAGAAGGTGCTTATGCCCACCTGGTTGTTCGTCGTCTTTCCCTGGGCTATTCTTTTAGCTTGTGTGTTGCTCCAGCTGATACTCATGCCATTTCTGTCTGGAAGGGGAAAAGGTTGGCTGGCGTTCACTGCCACTGTGATGGCTCTTGGCGGTGTTGTGGTTTTATGGCCAACCATCTTGAATAATCAGCCGATTGAGGTTCAGCTTTCCAATTGGGATGGTCCGGCATCGTTATCTTACTATATCGACGGATTGAGCTTTTTATTTGCCTTGATGGCAGTCGCCATTGGCGCGGCTGTCTTGCTGTTTTCCATCGAATATATGGTTGATGACCCGGCGGCAACTCGCTTTTACGCACTGATGCTGATCTTTATCGCCGGGTTTGTTCATCTCGTATTTTGCGCTGATTTATTATTGCTTTATTTCAGCTGGGAAGTGATCGGGCTGTGTTCTTTTCTCCTGGTTGGTTTTTGGTATCGTCAGAAGGAGGCGGCTTCCGGAGCTCGGAAAGTGCTGGTTATGACCCATATCGCTGGTTATGGCTTACTGGCAGCCATTCTCCTGATTCTAGTCCGAACCGGTCTTACCTTATGGACAGATCCGCGCGTGGTAGCAGCTTTCAGCTCAGGCATGCTGTTGCTTTTCCTGGTTGCAGCGATGGCAAAATCGGTGCAGTTCCCGCTGCATACCTGGATCCCAGATGCTATGGCAGCCCCGACTCCTGTCAGCGCTTTGCTACATGCTGCCTGCTACGTTACGGCAGGCGTGTACCTGATTGCCCGGCTTTATAGTTTTGGCGCTTTACCTGTAGCATTTGGAACGCTTGTGACCTGGGTGGGTACAATTACGCTCGTGATCGGCGGGCTTTTTGCCATGCTGCAATCTGATTTGAAACGCTTGTTGGCATTTTCCACAATCAGCCAGATCGGCTACATGGTGATGGGACTAGGGTTGGGCACACCATTAGGAATCGCGGCCGGATTACTGCACTGCCTGAACCATGGTCTGTTCAAGGGCGGATTGTTCTTGTGCGCTGGAAGCGTGCAGCATGCCATCGGTACCCGAGACATGGACCAGTTAGGTGGGGTAGCACGGCGCTTGCCCACCACGGCTGCTCTGTGGTTGATCATGGCGGGTAGCATTGCCGGCCTGCCGCTATTAAGTGGATTTGTGAGCAAATGGTTGCTTTACAATGCTGCCTTGCAAGCCGGACAGATACTACCAGCTCTAATCTCTTGGGTCGTCAGCGTCATTACAATTTTTTATTTCCTGAAAGCAACCACGGGGGTATTCTTTGGTGAGGAGACCCCGGTTGTAAGCCGTTGCCATCCCGTCTCAAAAACGATGCAATGGGGTGCAGGAATCCTCGCTGGTGGCAGCGTGTTACTTGGGGTTGCACCGCAGCTCGCTGTGTATTACCTGATCAACCCGCTCCTGGCAGGTCTGGGTATGTCTCCGGTGATTGGCGTATCCTGGTTGGGTTTAACCATTACCAGTACCAGTTGGTATACCACCGCTGGTCTCATCCTGGCTTTGGTAGCCATTGGGGTGGGTGTATTGATCTACCTGCTTTTGGCAGGTCGTCCTTACACGGCGGTTGCCGGTCAGGCAAGCCTGGTGGGCTCTGCTGGTATTTTCACCGGTGGTGAGCCATTGTCAGACACGGCGCGTTTGCAAGCCAGCGATTTTTCCCTGATTCTCAAACATGGGTTGGAGCCTTTCTATCGTTGGTTTGATCCAGATCGATATTATCTTTGGCTTTGGCATTTAGGGTTATCTATCGGAAAGGTGGTTGGCAAAGCCAGCAGATCATTAGAACGAAGAGCGATTCCAGCGACTTTGTTAGTAACTGCTGTGCTATTTATCTCCATCATCTTGTTGCCGGTCTCCAAGTTTCCAGCAAGTGGGATAGAAGGTGTCCAGGGGTGGATGCTACCGATAGCTATTTGTCTGTCATCCGTTTGCCTGATCTGTACAGCTTCCGCGTTGCCCGGTGGGAGATTGTCTCTGTTCCTGATGGCGATCTCTGGGATTCTGGCGATTGGAGGCTTATCCTTCCCATCCGCGATCACTCGGATATGGTTATTGGAATCCGCAGCTGTGTTTTCTCTGTTGCTGGTTTGGATGACTTCTCGCAGGGGTAGAGCAGCACAGGTTTATCTCCTGGCAGTCATTTTATCTGGACTGGCGACGATTTCATCCACGTTGTTATTAGAGTCGGCTCAACCCAGCTTGTTGTTGGCTTTGTTGTTGGTTGGGATAGCCATCAAGCTAGCACTGATCCCAGTATATTTTTGGCTGCCGTTGGTTGCTGAATCCGTTCCGGCTCCCGTCGCTGGGCTTGTGATTGCTGTGGTAGATATTGCTGCTTTTGGAGAGCTGTTGGTAGTGCGCGGCACAGCACCATGGTTATTTAACCCTCTCGCCCCTTGGCTGTGTATAGCGGTACTATCTGCGCTGGGTGGTGCGGTATTGATGCTTGGACAGGGGAATCTGAAACGGTTGTTGATATTTTCCTCCCTGGAAGATATGGGATATTTGCTATTTGCGGTCAGCATTGGCAGCGAACTGGCCCTCCAGGGCGCATTATATGGGGCTGCAGTGCACTCGCTAGGGAAAGCCTTACTTTTCTCCAGCCTGGCAAAAGTCGAAGCGGATGGCGGATTGAAGCCTAAAGCGCGTCTGCTCGCAGTCAGTTATCCTGTCAGTGGAGTGGGTTTCTTGGTTGGAGCATTGGCATTGACAGGAATTCCTCCCACGCTTGGCTACATTGCCCGCTGGCGGATCTATACCATTGCTGCCCAAGTCAGCCCCTGGCTATTGGGGACCTTGCTGCTGGCCTCTGCGGTGGCATTGTTGGCATATGCCCGCGCCCTGGCGGTAAACTGGTGGAGTGGTGGCGAACCAGGGAGAGGGTTTAACCTCGACCAAGTCGCACATTCGCCTGAGCCTGTCCTGTTGCGAATTGCCTTGTTGACTGTGGGTATCCTGTTGCTTGTTACTGGCATTTGGCCTGCCATAATTGGTGGGTAACGCTGAGAGAGGCTGGTAAAGATATGCATGCCTTTGTAAATCTACGGAGCAGTCTGATCCGGACAGCGCGAGGGCGTTCACCGTGGTTATTTCATCTGAACTCAGGTGGGTGTAATGGTTGTGACATTGAGCTGGTTGCTTGCCTGACGCCTCGCTATGATGTAGAGCAGTTTGGGATACGCTTGGAGGGAAGCCCCCGGCATGCCGACGTGCTGTGTGTTTCTGGTCCGGTAACCCGCAATACAAAATCAGCTTTGCTGACAATCTACACCCAAATGCCGGACCCCAAAGTGGTCGTGGCGATTGGTTCGTGCCCGGCAAGCGGCAATGTATTTGCCCACAGCCCGGTGATCGAAGGTCCACTCCAGGAGTTCATACCGGTGGATGTCTATGTTCCCGGCTGCCCGCCGCGACCGGATGCGATTATTGAAGGAATTATCCAGGCAGTGGCAGTATTGAAAGCTAAGCAATACCGTGGGAATGGAAGGGAGTGAAAGGATATGGAATCGGGATATTTCCTGCTGGCTTTCTTCATCTTCCCTGGCCTGTTATACGCCATTCCGATGGCATGGTTGATACTCTGGATTGAGCGAAAGGCATCAGCAAGGATGCAGGGTAGGATCGGCCCGCCCTTCTACCAGCCGTTCTTTGATTTTGTCAAATTGATGGCTAAGCGTCCCCTGCCACGAACTCGCCTGGAGTCATGGGTGTTCACCGGTTTGCCTTTATTGGCACTTGGTGCTTTGCTAGGCAGCCTGATGATGTTGCCGATTGACCTGTCGCAGGCCAACCATATGGGTGATTTGATATTGTTAGCTGCATTATTAGAGGTGCCGGCAATCTGTGCTGTGTTGGCTGGTTTTGCCTCTCGCTCACTCTTTGGTCAGGTCGGCGCGGTGCGAGAGGGTGTATTAATGATTGCATCCACCCTGCCTTTCCTGACTGCCCTGGCTGCCATGGCTGCCTCGGTAGGGAGTCTGGACTTGACTACGATCGCTCAGAGCACTCCCGCCTCCGTGAGCTTGTTGGCTTTTTTGGCTTTGTTTCTGTGTCTGCCAGTTAAGCTGCGGATAAATCCATTTTCTCTTGCTAACGCGGAACAGGAGATTTATACCGGTCCAACCACTGAGTTTAGTGGTGCCCAATTGGCTTTATGGGAACTGACTCATGGTATTGAGTGGGTGGCTTTGATGGGTCTGGTTACCAGCCTGGTTTTACCCTGGCGGACAGGTCAGTGGATTACAGATGCGTTGTTTTTTACTCTAATTTCCCTAATTTTGGTGTTGCTCTTGACAGCTCTGTCGGCAGCAACGGCGCGGCTAAAAATTTACCAGGCAACGCGTATCTATTGGCAATGGGGTTTTGGAATATCGTTGTTCGCTTTGCTGGTTGCGACGTTACCCATCGGAGGTTGATCGATGAACATTATTCAGGTTATTGCTGAAAATTTACGATCCAGACCTGTCACTCTGCGTTTTCCAGAAAGAGTTGAGCCACCGAAGGATTACCGGGGATTGGTTGGGATTACACCCGAACTCTGTGTTGGTTGTGCAACTTGCGCCTATGTGTGCTCATCGTCGGCGATCCGCGTCGATCAATTTTCAACGGCCTATGAGTGGCGATATGACCCCGGTAAATGTACTTTTTGCGCTCGGTGTGTTGAGGTCTGCCCCACTCATGCCCTGACGATGGAAAACGATCGACCACCCGTATATAGAGAATCTGGCGATTTGTTGGTGATGCATCGCTTGCAGTACCCTATGTGTCCGCTATGTGGGCAGGTTGCTAAGCCTGTGAATGAGGCCGTACTGGCGCGGGCATTCGATGAAGTCTCGGAAGAAATCCGCGCCTGGAGCCAGTTGTGTGCGCGCTGCCGCAGCCAAAGCTTTCAGCCTGTTAGAGTCGCTTCAAGTCTGGAGAAAGGAACATAGCTATGAATATGAAAGCTATACTCTCCCTACTACAGACTGACCAGCAATTCATCCAAAGAACGGATGGTTGTTGGCTTGAAGATCCAGATCTGGATGTTGAGCGTATGACGGTTTGTATGGTAGAGATGGGTGCTCGGTTGGTGACGATCAGCGCCATGCCAGCAGCGGATGGCGAAACCCGCCTGGTCTATCACTGGGACATCGAAGGAAACCTTATCAATTTAGGCACCCTCACCCGAGAGGGGGTGATTCCAAGTATTGCGCCAAACTGCCCGGCAGCTGATTGGATCGAGCGGGAAGTGAAGGACTACTTTGCGGTTGACTTTAGCGGACGGGAGAACCTAGCACCTCTCGTTCTGCGGAAGGGTGATCATCCCGGGTTGTTTCACTGGAACGGACAATTACTTGAGGAGAAGCCATGAGCTATACGATTCCAATTGGTCCCTACCATCCAGCTCTTGAAGAACCATACAAGATTGAGATTACCTGTGAAGGGGAACAGGTTCGGGATGCAAACTTGCATATTGGCTTTAATTTCCGGGGAATCGAGTGGCTTGCTCGCCAGCGCAATTATGTTCAAAACATTGCCCTCTTCGAGCGAGTGTGTGGGATTTGTTCCAATGTCCATACATTGACGTATTGTATGGCGGTTGAGCGTCTGGCGGAGATCGATGTGCCGCCACGCGCCAGGTATATCCGGGTGGTGGTTGCCGAATTAGAACGGTTGCATTCTCACATTCTTTGGGCAGGAATTGCTGCGCATATCATGGGCTTTCAGACGTTATTTATGACTTGTTTCAGCCTGCGCGAGCTGGTAATGGACCTTTTGGAAGAGATTTCTGGCAACCGGGTGAACTATGCAATGAATTGCTTTGGTGGTGTCAATCGGGATATCCAGGATGTGGCAAACATAATGGCAGGTGTACAAAAATTCCGGCTAAGACTGGAAAACCAGCTGATCCCCATCTTTACCACAGACCCAACCGTGCGTGCCCGCTGCTCTGGTGTGGGTGTAATGACCAAAGAACAAGCCATAGCCTGGGGTGCACTTGGTCCGACAGCCAGAGCGTCTGGGTTGACGCAGGATATCCGCAAGGCAGTACCCTATGCCGCTTATGATCAGCTTGAGTTTGATATCCCCTACAAGACATCGGGGGATGTACTGGCGAGGATCATTGTTCGGGTGTTGGAAATGGTGGAAAGCTGCCGAATAATTGAGCATGCGCTTAACACGATGCCATCTGGTGGGTGGAAAGGGTTTGTATTTTTAGATGTGCCACCTGGTGAGGCTGTGGCACGAGTCGAAGCACCGCGTGGGGAGGTTTTCTATTACCTGGCTTCTGACGGAAGTGATAAGCCGCTGCGCGTCAAGGTGCGCACGCCAAGCTTTTGCAATATGCCCACAGTGCGTCTGATGCTCCAAGGTGCCAGTCTGGCGGATGTGCCGCTGGTGCAGGCATCCATCGATCCTTGCTATTCATGCACTGACCGTTAAACACGGAATTTACAATCAATTCAAAACGTAACACGAGTTTGGGACAAGGATCTTAGGATCGTTTTGGGCAGTTTCGCCGCCCAAAACCACCCAAAAAGCATCGCTTCTCCCGAATACCCAAACTCACGTTAGAGTACTTTAAAAAAAATTCCCGCCTAATCTTTTGCTTAATTCTGGGCTTTGGCTATACAATAGGGCTTGTGTTCCGGGTCGATTGGGTGTGCACGAGAAAACTGGGAATCCACCCATGTTTTGTTTAGTCTGTACTCTCAGCAAAGCAATTCATACTAGATCACGGAAGCTCAGGAAAAAGCATGAAATCAAAATCAATCGATAAATGCCAGATATTATTGACCAATGACGACGGTATCCGCTCGCCCGGATTATGGGCTGCTGCTGCGGCGCTATCGGAGATTGGTTTTGTGCACGTGGTTGCCCCGCGAGAGCAGTATTCCGGGGGCGGTCGCAGCATGCCATCCACCTCGGATGGTATGCTCGGGGAGCAGCAAGTAGAAGTGGCGGGGAATGTGTGGACTGTCTATTCGGTGGGGGGGTCACCAGCCCAGGCGGTGCAGCACGGCGTGTTGGAGGTCCTGCCGGTAAGACCGAACCTGGTGGTTTCTGGGATCAACTATGGTGAGAATGTGGGCAGCGGGATCACCATCTCGGGTACAGTAGGAGCAGCGATGGAGGGCGCTTCCTTGGGCGTGCCGTCCCTGGCCGTATCCTTGGAAACTTCGGAAGAACACCACCTGTCTTACTCTGCAGAGGTTAACTTTTCTGCGGCGGCATATTTTACGGCTTACTTTGCACGCTTGCTCCTGGAGCGAAACCTGCCTGAAGATGTGCATCTATTGAAGGTTGATGTGCCCTCGAAAGCCACGCTGGATACGCCGTGGGAGATGACCCGCCAGTCGATGCACCGCTATTTCGAACCCCTGCCGCCAGTACGGACCTCCTGGGATCATCCCGCCCGGGTAGGCTACCGTCGGGCGACAGACCTGGACCAGGACCGGCCAGACACGGATGCTTATGCAATCCTGGTCAAGCAGGTGGTTGCGGTTACACCCATCAGCCTGGATCTTACCTCGCGGGTGAACCTGGGGGATTTGAGCGAGTTTCTTCGCAAAGAGGCAGACCGAATCGGCTGCGGCAAGCAAGCCGGTTAGCGCCAATTCTGCAATAGACTCGTTGGGTTAACCGTCATGCAGGACGTGCAGCATGGCGTCGTGCAGGGTTGGATTGGCAGCCAGGATCGATTGAGGTTGAGCCATGTAATCCGGGTTGCCATGAATATCCGTAACCAGCGCTCCGGCTTGCTCAGCGATGAGCGCCCCGGCAGCGATATCCCAGGCGTTCAGGCGAAGCTCCCAGAATCCTTCGAAACGACCACAAGCGACATAACACAGGTCGAGAGCGGCTGAACCCAGGCGGCGGATTCCCTGGCAGCGCAGGCTAAACCGGGCGAAATGGTCCAGGTTTGTCTCGGGGTGGGTGCGGATATCATAGGCAAAGCCGGTTGATAGCAAGCTGCGATCCAGGAGAGTGGTCTTTGAGACCGAGATTGCCTCGCCATTCAGCGTGGCGCCCTTTCCCAGTTCGGCGCTAAATAGCTCATCCCGCAGGGGGTCATATACAACTCCGAGCTGTAAAACGCCATCCTGTTGGTAGGCGATTGAAACTGTGAAAACAGGCACCTGGTGAGCGTAGTTCACTGTCCCGTCCAGCGGATCGATGTACCACAGGCAGCATTCCTCACCTGGGATCTCACCGCTTTCTTCGCTCATGATGTGATGGTTCGGATAGCGGCGATTAATCTCTCCCAGCAAATATTGCTCCGACCGGCGGTCTATCTCGGTAACCAGGTCGATCGTGCCTTTATGGCTGATTTGAATATGCTTGCCATAACCGGCGCGCAGGATTTCTCCAGCCTGGCGGGCCATGGACTCCAGATCATATCGTGTCGGGTTCATACGGGCGGGTTCTGTTCCAGCAGGCGGTATAGCTGGTCTAATTCAAGCTCGATCTCGCGCCGCTGGTTGCGGGCTTCTTCCAGCAAGGAGACGAAAGCCGGTTTTTGGGCTGGGGGCAAGCTCTCAAGCAAGCGTTCGGTACGCGCAATCTGCATGTTTTTATAGCGCAGCTTGCTCTCCAGTCGCCCCAGATAACCTTGATTGAACTCTTCCGGTCCAAGGGGAGGGGGTGGATTGGCAGTTCGAGCGGTCAGGACTTCAGCGATGGTCAACAAGAAGTCCTCGGTATCCACTGGTTTTTCAAGAAAACGTGCTGCGCCTAGCTTCAGAGCAAACTCCCGGTCTTCAGGAGTGACATAGGTAGCCGAAAGGATGATAATGGGGATGTGGCTGGTTTTCGGGTCTGTTCGCAATCTTTGCACCAGCTGAAAGCCATCCATCTTGGGCATCAAGATGTCGGTAATGATCAGGGCTGGGCGTTCCTGATCGATGATCTGCAAGGCTTCTTCGCCATTGATAGCGCTGATGACAGGATAGCCTTTAAACTTCAGGGTAACCGTTAAGAGCTCAAGAATATTGGGGACGTCTTCAACAACCAAAAGAGGGCCATAGGGGATGCTCATAGGATTGATTGTAGCCCTTTTCAAACAGGGTTAAAACGACAAAATTGTTAGGCAGCAGGTTTAAACCCCGCATTCGCCCGCCAGGGTTTCAAAGTATTGAACCATAAGCTGGTGCCTGGTTTCAGCGATCGCCAGGGCTGACGGGGTGTGCAGGCGGTCTTTGAGTTTGGAGAGCTTGAACACATACTCATGATAGGCGCTATGCGCTTCGCCAGGTTGGGTCCGTCCGCTATTCAAAAATGCAGGTGTGGGCGGGGCATAGATTGGCTGACCAGAAAGGATGGCAAAACCAATAGCCCGGGCGACGCCGATCG
>Ga0105094_10002138_pt1 | contig 10324 bp, 10 predicted proteins | sample PPLLak1March2015_2_FD_87023 | JGI IMG/M metagenome (GOLD analysis project Ga0105094, IMG submission 87023) | Freshwater sediment microbial communities from Prairie Pothole Lake near Jamestown, North Dakota, USA - PPLs Lake P8 Core (3) Depth... | ecosystem: Environmental > Aquatic > Freshwater >...
CGCGCCGAGGAATTCCGGCGGCGGCCGCTGCGGCTTGCCGATGCGGACTTCTCGGCAACGCCGATTGCCGTCGATATGGGATACCTGCGCCACAACATCGTGCTTTACCGTCAGCGCTACCACGCGGTGCCGCACGCCTTCGGCGCGGTCGACCTCAAGCGGCACATGCCGTTCGGCGTGAAGACGGCGGACTCGCTCGACGAGGCGCGCTTCGCCGTGGTGCGCCGCCGCCTGCTTTTCGGCCCGCTCTGGCGGCTGTGGGCGCGGGCGCTGGCGCTGCTGCGCCGCGCGTGAGCAAGCCGCTCTACCTCTCCGAGTATCCGTCGTTCGGCGACTTCGACCGCGAAGCCCTGCGGCGCCTGATCCGGCGCGCGGGCCGGCCGGGCGCCCGCATGGCCGAGGTGGGGAGCTGGCTCGGGCAGGGCAGCACGCAGGTCTTCATCGAGGAGCTGCGCCCGCTCGGCGGCCGCCTTACCTGCGTGGACACCTGGGAGGGCTCGCCCAACGTGGTCCGCCACCAGGAGCTGGCGCGCGATTTCGACCTCTTCGCCACCTTCCGCCACAACGTCGCCCATGCCGGCGACGCCGTCACCGCGCTCAGGATGGAAAGCGCCGCCGCCGCGGCGACCATCGCCGACGGCTCCCTCGACCTGGTATTCCTGGACGGAGACCACTCATACAGCGCCACCTCGCAGGACATCCGCGCCTGGCAGCGCAAGCTGGCGCCCGGGGGCATCCTGTGCGGCCACGACTGCGAGGCACGGCTTACGTGGCTCAACCGCCGGCGCATGGCGGCGAGCCGGGACCTGGACACCATCCCGGCGCGCCGCGGCCCTTTCGCGGTCAATCACCCCGGCGTGGTCGTCGCCGTGCACGAGTCGTTCGGCCGCGCGGCGCATCTCTGGGCGGAGGAGCCGATCGAGCTGGCCGACGGCCGGCGCGGGCGCTCTAGCCTCTGGGACGTCCGGCTCTAGAGCACCCGGCTCGCCGCCCGTCGCGCGAACAGCCAGAGGAAGAGCTTCACCCGGCGCCCGGGCGAGATATCGCGGTCGAGAAGCGTCGCGTTGAAGAAGCCCTCTGGAATGGAAATGCTGCTTGCGTCGATCGCGCGGCCCTCTATTGCGGCGCGCATGCGCGCGGCGGCCGCGCTGCGCTCCTGCCGCAGGCGGAGGAAGGTCTCGTCGTCGGCGAAGCGGCCGCGGTTGCCGTAGATCTGGTCGAAGTCGCCCTTGCCGGTGCGGAAATGCATGTGCTCGAAGATGACGTCTTCCAGGTAGACGATGCGCGGGTGGCCGCGCCATTCCAGGCGCTTGAAGACGTCGAGCAGGTGCTGGTCGATGAAGGCGCCCACATAGGCGCGCGGAAACGGATCGGCGAGCAGCTCGCACGTCCGGCGCGAGAGGATGGGGAAGGAGCTGAGCCGCCTGCCCTTGAAGAGATCGTTGGGATAAGCGAGGTAGACCTGGTCCTGCATGGCCGCGTGCAGCTCGCGGAGCTTGCGGTCCCAGCCGCGCGTCTGGATGACGACGTCGTCGTTGCCGAGGATGACGATGTCGCCGCGCGCGGCTTCGAGGCAGGCGCTGTTGTACTCGCCCATCGAGGCGCGCGGGCCAATGATCGTCTTTACATGCAATCCTTCCACGGACAATGCATGACTGGCGGAATCATCCTCATCGGCATAGAAGATCACTTCGACGAGGTCCGGGCGCTCGCTCCTCGCCAGCACGCTCTCCAGGAAGCGGCGCGCGAGCTCGGCGCGCCCGCGCGTGGGAACGAGGAGCGAGAGCCGGTAATCGGTGCCGCGCGCGCCGCGGCCGGCGATGCGCTCGCGGTAGCGCGCCACCACCTCGCCTGCCGGCCCGGAGTCCACGACGCGGCCGAAATCGAGGCAGATCGCCTCCTCGCAGAGCGCCTCGATCTCTTCCATGTCGTGCGAGACGAGGAGAAGGGTCCCGCCTCGCGCCTTGAAGTCGCGCAGCGCGTCCCGGCACTTGCGCTGGAAGCGCGCGTCGCCGACGGTGAGCACCTCGTCGACGAGCAGCACGTCGGCCGGCGAGTGGATGATGATGGAGAAGCGCAGCCGCGCGATCATCCCGGCGGAGTACTTGCGCAGCGGCCGGTCGAGGCTGCCCTGCATCTCGGCCCACTCGGCGATGCTGTCGAGGCGGCTGCGGATGTCGCGCATCGACATGCCGATCACCGCGCCGTAGAGGAATATGTTCTCGCGGCCGCTGAGGTGGCCCTGGAAGCCCGCGCCGAGCTCGAGCAGCGATGCGGCGCGGCCGTCGACCCGGACCTCGCCGCGGTCCGCCGGCACCGCGCCGAGCAGCGCCGAGAGCAGCGTCGTCTTGCCGCTTCCGCCCGGGCCGATCACCCCCACCGCGCGCCCGCGCGGCACCTCGAGATCGACGCCGCGCAGCGCCCAGCGCCGCGCGTGGCGCATCTCCGGCCGCCCGCGGTAGGACTTCCACAGGTTCTTGCACGCGACTGCCGAGGTCATACGACCTCGCCGACCCTCGGCGCGAAGCGGCGGTAGAGGAACCACACCACCACGCCCTCGACTGCGGCGAAGGCGGCGGCATACGCGGCATGCGTGGCATCGAAGCGCGACTCGATGAACACCGTGCGCCAGCACTCCATGAGGGCGTGGAAGGGGTTGAGCTCGAAGTAGCGGGCAAGGCCCTCGGGCACCATCGACACGGGGTAGACCATCGGCGTGGCGAAGAAGAGCAGCACGAAGCCGATGCCGAGCCAGTACTCGATGTCGCGCACGTAGGCATTGGCGAGCGCGGCAGCGAGCGCGAGCGGATAGACGAACACGAGCTGCAGCGCCATCAGGAGCGGGATCTGCCACAGCCAGGACCACGTGGGCGGATAGTCGCCGGGGATCGCCACCCAGGCGACGATGAGCGGCAGCGCCAGCGCGAAGTGCATCATCTCCTGCACCACGTTGGAGAGCGGCAGGATCGCGTGCGCGATCCCCATCTCCTTGATGAGCCCCGCATTGGCGACGAAGCTGCGGCTCGCGCTCACCACGCCCATGCTCATCCAGGCCCAGGGGAAAAGCCCGGCCACGAGGTAGACCGAGTAGTTCGGCAGGTCGAGCCCCATGATCACCTTGAAGGCGATCCAGAACACGAAAGCGAGCGCGAAGATCAGGCCGACCGCGCCGAGATAGCCGAGGAAGCGGCCCTTGTAGCGCGCCTTGAGCTCCATGCGCGCGAGCAGGTACAGGAACTCGAGGAGCTGCCAGGGGCTGCGCTCGATCATGCGCTCTGGTAGCGCCGGACGACGTCGCCGATGGGCCCCGCGTCGGTCACTTCCCCCATCTCGAGGCGGATGCCCTCGTCGCAGACCTCGGCGAGCGCCTCCATGTCGTGCGAGACGATGACCAGCGTGCCGTTGCGCTTGCGGAACTCCTGCAGGTGGCGGCGGCATTTTTCCTGGAAGCGCGCGTCGCCGACCGCCAGGACCTCGTCGATGAGGAACACGTCGGCGGGCGCGTGCGCGATGAGCGAAAAGCCCAGGCGGGTCACCATCCCGTTGGAGTACGTGCGCAGCGGCTCCTCCACCGCATCGCCGAGCTCCGAGAACTCGACGATGGCGTGGTAGCGCTCCTCGACCTCGTGCAGGCGCATGCCGAGGATCGAGCCGTAGAGGAAGACGTTGTCGCGCCCGGAAAGCTCGGGATGGAAGCCCGCGCCGAGCTCGAGGAGCGATGCCACGCGTCCCTGGACCGACACCGAGCCGCGGTCGGGCTGCACGATGCCCAGGAGCACCGAGAGAAGCGTGGTCTTGCCCATGCCGTTCGCGCCGAGCACGCCGAAGCCCTGCCCGCGCGACACCTTGAAGCTCACCCCCTGCAGCGCCCAGCGCCGCGCATAGCGGCTGGTGCGCGCCACCTCGGGCCGCAGCAGCAGCGTCTTCAGCCCGACCCGCTTGCTCGAGTAGGACTTCCACAGGTCCCGGCACTCGAGCGCCGCCGTCACAGCACCTCCCCGATGCGCGGCGCGAAGCGCCGGTAGCAGAGCCAGGCGACGGCGCCGAAGACCGCGGCGCAGGCGACCGCGTAGCCGAGCTTGCCGCCGTCGAGCGTCCCCGACAGGAACACGCCGCGCCAGCTGTCCATCAGCGCATGGAGCGGATTGAGCTCGAACCAGCGGCGCAGCCCTTCCGGCACCATCGAGATCGGGTAGACCATCGGCGTGAGGAAGAACAGCATCGCGAAGGCGAGCCCCACCAGGTGCTCGATGTCGTGCACGTAGACGTTGCCGACCGCGAATACCAGCGCGATCGGGTAGACGAACGCGAGCTGCACCGCGAGCAGCAGCGGCAGCTGCCACAGCCAGGACGCGCGCAGCTCGAAGCCGCCGGCGAACATGAGGAAGCCGACGATCACCGGCAGCGCGAAGAGGAAATGCGCCATCTCCTGCGCCACGCTCGAGAGCGGCAGGATCGCGCGCGGGATCCTGACCTTCTTCACGAGCGAAGCATTGTTCTGGTAGCTGCGCGTCGCCTGCGTGATGCCGCTGGAAAGCCATACCCAGGGGAAGATGCCCGTGATGAGGTACAGCGAGTAGTTCTCCATCTGCACGCGCATGATGTACTTGAACGCCACCCAGTACACGAGCGCGAAGGCGAAGGGATTGGCGAGCGCCCACAGGTAGCCGAGCACGCTGCTCTTGTAGCGGACCTTGAGGTCCTTGCGGACCAGCAGGTAGAGCAGCTCGAGCGAGTGAGCGCTCATGTGAGACTTGGTTTTCTCATACGATCGCCAGCCGCTCGGCCGACAGGCGCGAGCCGAGCACGGCGTAGCAGCGCCAGTAGAGCTGCCGGGTCAGGACGATGTTGCGGTCGTTCCGCTTGAGCAGCTCTACCACTTCTTCGGTGCGGTGGATGCGCACGAGCTTCGCCCGCGGCGCGATGCCGAGCCCTTTCAGCATCCTCAGGAAGAAGATGGTGCGCGGGCTGTCGGCCAGCACCGTGACGGCGCCGGGGAGGAAGCACAGGTTCTGCGCGAGGTCCCCGAGCGCGTCGCCGATCAGGCCGCTCTCGGCGGCGAACTGCTTCACCCGCTCCGCGGCCGGGACGCCGGCGCCCGGCGCCCCGCTCCCGCCCGCGGCGGCGAAGCGGCGCAGCAGGCGACCGGCGCGGCGCCAGAGGTGACCCACCGCCAGCCACGCAGGCACGAACACCCTCGCCAGTCGCAGCCCCAAGGCAGCTTTCGTGGGAGTGACTCCATCAATGGCTGCGTGCAGGGCAGGCAGATCCTGCGCCTCGACGTATTTCGTGTACTTGCCGGTCCTGCCGCGATGCCGCTCGAAGGCGAGGTGCGCGTAGTAGCCGCGCGCGTCGCCATACACGAGGAAGCCGCGGTAGGTGTCCACGTGCAGGTCGCCGGAATCGACGCGGCGCTCGAGCGCGCCGCTGTCCGCATGGCTCTTCAGCCATTCTGTTTTGTAAAGTGGATTGATAAGTACGGCGGACGCCTGGCCCACGGGTATCGCTGGGTTTTCGCGCAGCTTGCGGATGGCCGCGTTCTCGAGAAGCGGCGCGATGCGCCCGGAGGCGAGCGCGGCGAGCGAGGTCGTGGAGACATGCCGGCCGTCGTGCGGCCCGAGGTAGTTGTCCACCCCGGCCTGGCCCGGGTGCCACGTGTGGTACATGAACTCGCTCTGGTGCCAGTGCTCGCGCCGGCCGCTGTTCACCAGGCGCCAGGTCATGTCGTAGGGGCCGCAGATGTGGCCGAGGAAATCCACGTGCTCGTCGGCGCCGCCGATGGCGATCAGGGCGTCGCGGCGCGCGCACATGCAGGCGCCGTAGTTGCGGCTGTGGATGGGATCGGCGCTGTCGCCGATGCCGGCGGGCTTGCCGCCGGCGTTGTTGATGCAACCGTCGCCCAGCACCGCCTCGAAGCTCGGGTAGCTGAACGGGTAGAGGTCGCGCCGGTTGTTGCGGAACTGGTCGAGGTGCAGCACGAGCTGCGGCTCGCGCTCGAAGGCCTCGACGATGGCGCGGATGAAGGTCGGCTTCACCATCGCGTCGGAGTCGCAGATCACGCACACCTCGCCGCGCGCGAGCACGATGCCGGCGTTGTACATGAGGTGCTTGTGGTAGTAGCACTCGGGCGGCATCTCGAGGAGCAGCCAGGTATCGACTTCGGCCTCGAACCTGCGGATCGCTTCCGACTCGCGCGAGTAGTACTCGACGACGATCACCTCGAACCAGTCGCGCGGCACGTCCTGGTTCGCGAGGTAGTGCAGCAGGTGGAAGCTCTCGCGCACGCTCCAGTCGAGCAGGATCAGCGAAACCTTCGGCTTCGCGCGCTCGCTTTGCTTCAGGAACCTAGACATTCCCGTGCAGGGTGTTGCGGATCATCGTGTAGCCCTTGACGAGCTCCGCGACCCCGGCGTCGAGCGAGTGCGCCGGCTGGTAGCCGGTCGCCTCGATCTTGGCGTTGGAGACGATGTAGTTCCTCTGGTCGGGATCCTTGCCGACCGGCGCCTCGAGGAAGACGAACCCCGGGACGTGCCGCGCGATGATCTCGCACAGCTCGCGCTTGGAGACGTTCGCGTCGGACAGGCCGACGTTGTAGATCTGGCCCTTCATGCGCTCGAAGTTCGCCAGGCCGTGCTGGAACACGCGCGAGACGTCGCGCACGTGGATGTAGTTGCGCTTGAACGAGCTCTCGAAGAGCACCACGAAGCGGTCGTTGACCGCGCGGTAGGTGAAGTCGTTCACCAGCAGGTCGATGCGCATGCGCGGCGACATGCCGAACACCGTGGCGAGGCGGAAGCTGATCGCGTTCGGGTGCTGCATGAGGTGCTTTTCCACTTCGACCTTCTCGATCGCGTAGCGCGAGATCGGCCGCAGCGGCGATTCCTCGGTGCAGAAGTTGTCCTTCTCGCCGGTGCCGTAGGCGCTGTTGGTGGTGGGCATCAGCACCATCTGGCTGCGCGAGAGGTTCCTGAGCATCATCAGGATCGCGTCCCGATTGGTCGTCGTCGCGCCCACCGGGTCCTGGTTGCACAGCGGCGCCCCCACGAGCGCGGCCAGCGGTATCACCGCGTCGGCTTTTTTCAACAAAGGAAGAAGAATGGATTCGATGCGGATGTCGCCCTTCACCACAGTGAACTTGGGGTGGTAGCAGACGTGGTTGAGGCTCCCCTGCCGGAACATGAAGTTGTCCAGCACGGTGACTTCGTGGCCCGCGGCGAGAAGGTCGGGGACCAGGATGGAGCCGAGGTAGCCGGCGCCGCCGGTGACGAGGATTTTCATTGGATGATCGCGCCTGCGCTCTGGTAGTCGTCCGGTACCCCGATGTCGACGAACGGCCGGTCGAACTCCCGCCCGAAGACCCCCCAGCCATTGCGCAGCGAGTAGGGCATGAGGTCGCTCTCCAGGCTGAAGCGGCCGCCGGGCTTCCAGGGCAGGCCTTCGAGCTTCGACGCGTTCATCATGTAGATGCCGCCGTTCGCCAGGTCGCCCACAAGGACCGATACGCGCCCGTCGGCTTCCAGGCCGATTCCCTGGTAGCGCTTGCTTTCGCTCGAGCGGAAGAGCGCGAGCGTCCAGTCGGCCTTCCGTTGCTCGTGAAAAGCCTTCAATTCCTCGAGAGGAACGGCGAAGTAGGTGTCGCCGTTCATGACCAGGATGTCCTTCGTCCTCGCCTTCGCGACCGCCAGGAGCAGCCCTCCCCCCGTGCCCAGCGCCTGCTGCTCCACGGCATAGTCGATCTCGGCGCCGCACCAGTGCGTGCCGAAGTGCCGGGTGATGCGGTCGGCGAGATAGCCTACCGAAAGCACGAACCGGCGCACGCCCTGCCCGATCCAGTACTCGAGCAGGATCTCGAGGAAGGGCCGCCCCTTCACCGGGGCCATGGGCTTGGGCACGTCGCTCACCAGCGGGCGAAGGCGCGTGCCCAGGCCCCCGGCGAGAACGATGGCGTCCACGCTCGTCAGCGGGCGGCCGTGTCGAGGACGGCGCGCAGGCGTTCGATCTGAGGCCGCAGCTCGCGCGGATGGTTGCCGACGAAGAAGCCGCGGTCGTGCGCGAGGTCGGCGTTGCGCATCTCGCCCACTCGCTCGTAGTCGAAGTACTTGATGACGTCGTGGCGCAGGAAGCAGCCGCCGGTGATGATGCGAAAGCCGATGTCGGCCTCCTTCAGCGCATTCATGATCTTTGCTCTTTGCAGATCGCATTTCGGATTCAGGACGATCGTAAAAGCGAACCATGAGCTGCGGCCGTTCTCGCGCTGGATGATGAAGCGCTCGTCCCCCCGCATCAGGCCGACGAAGAGCTCCGCGTTCCTGCGGCGCACCTCGACCATGCGGTCGAGCTTCTTCAGCTGCTCGACGCCGATCGCGCCCGAGAGCTCGAGCGGCCGCGCGTTGTAGCCGGGCAGGATGAAGCGATAGGCTTCGTAAAAGTCGTCGCTTTTCTTGTCGAAGATCTTGCTGTCGGAAGGCAAATCGCGTGTCCATCCATGCGCCCGCAGGCTCTTCGCGACATGGTAGAGCTCGGTATTGTCGGTCACCAGCACCCCGCCTTCCATGGTCGAGATGTGGTGCGAGAAGAACGAGCTGAACGTGCCGAGGTCGCCGAAGGTGCCGCACTGCTTGCCGTTGAGGCTGGCGCCCATCGACTCGCAGTTATCCTCGAAGAGGACCAGGCGGTGCTTGTCGCAGAACGCGCGCAGCACGTCGAGCGCACACGGGTTGCCGAGGATGCTGACGGCCACCACCATGCGCGTGCGCGGCGTGAGCGCCTGCTCGAGCTTCGAGACATCGATGTTCAGTGTCTCGAGCTCGACGTCGACGAACCTGAGCTTGAGGCCGTACTGCTGCAGAGGGTAATACGTGGTCGACCACGAAATCGCGGGCACGATCACCTCGTCGCCGCGCTGCAGTGGTCGCTTGCCGGCGTAGAAGAGAGCGGCGACGCCGACCAGGTTGGCGGCCGAGCCCGAGCTCACCATGAGCGCGTGCTTCGTGCCGAACTTGCGCGCGAAGTCCTCCTCGAAGCGGCGCACGTGCTCGCCCATGGTGAACATGCCGCTCGAGATGACGCGCTGCATCGCGTCGATCTCCTCGGTTCCCCAGGAGCTGCTCGCGAGGTCGTAGAACATCAGCGGCACATCTCGCGGATCACCGCACCGATGCGCTCGACGTTCGGGTAGTAGAACTGCTCGAGCGCATAGCCGGCGGGCGAAGGCACGTCGGGCAGCCCGACCCTGCGCACCGGGCCCTTGAGGAGATGGAACCACTTCTCGGCGGCGAGGCAGCCGATCTCCGCGCAGACGCCCCCCATCATCCAGGAGGTGTCGACGACGAGGAGGCGGCCGGTCTTGGCGAGCGACTCTTCGAGGATCGCCTGGTCGAGCGGCTTGATGGTGCGCAGGTCGATCACCTCGCAGTCGATGCCCTCGGCGGCGAGCTTGTTCGCCGCCTGCTGCGCGAGCTCGATGGCGTGCGATGCGCCGGCGATGGTGAGGTGCGTGCCGCGCTTCCTGTAGATCCCTTTGCCGAGCGGCACCGCGTAATGCGCCTCCGGCACGATCCCGTCCTTCTTCATCAGCCAGCGGTGCTCGAAGACCAGCACCGGGTTGTCGTCGGCGATCGCCGAAAGGAGCAGGCCCTTCGCGTCGTGCGGCGTGCTCGGCATCACGATCTTCAGGCCCGGCACGCCGAGCAGCAGCCCCTGGATCGCCTGCGAGTGCTGCGCCCCCGAGCCCCAGCCGCGGCCGATCGCCGCCCAGACCACCATCGGCACCGTGGTCTTGCCGTTGTCCATGTAGTGCATCTTCGAGGCGTGGTTCACGAGCTGGTTGAAGGCGAGCAGGATGAAGTCGGGGCGGTTGTGCATGAACACCGGCCGCATGCCGTTCATCGCCGCGCCGGTGGTCACGCCCATCATGCTTTCCTCGGCGACCGGCGTGTCGAAGACGCGCTCCGTGCCGTACTTCTCCTTCAGCCCGCGCGTGCAGCCGAACATCGCGCTCGGGTCGTCGACCCCCTGTCCCAGCACGAACACGCGCTCGTCGCGGCCAAGGGCGATGTCGAGCGCCTCGTTGACCGCTTTCGGATACGGCAGCACGCGCCCCTCCGACGGGCTGGGCGCGTCGTAGACGAGCGAATTGACGAGGCCTTCATCCCACGGCATAGACGTGCCTGTAGAGGTCTTCCTCGGTGGGATCGGCGCTCACCAGCGCGTACTCGAACGCTTCCAGAATTTCCTTCTGAATTTCCTGCTCCATCGCCCGTCTGTCGATCCCCTTGAGAAGCGCATACAGACTCTCCACCGGGTCGAACTTCTCCCAGGCCTC
>Ga0105094_10002140_pt1 | contig 10323 bp, 9 predicted proteins | sample PPLLak1March2015_2_FD_87023 | JGI IMG/M metagenome (GOLD analysis project Ga0105094, IMG submission 87023) | Freshwater sediment microbial communities from Prairie Pothole Lake near Jamestown, North Dakota, USA - PPLs Lake P8 Core (3) Depth... | ecosystem: Environmental > Aquatic > Freshwater >...
AAAGGTAATGTATAAATTTCAACGTACAGCTAATTCTCAGACAGCTAATAATTCTTTTAGATAGGGGAAAATAAGGGAGATAAAAGAGCCAAACAATGCTGACTTGGCAAAAACGACAAATAGGGTTTTACCCTCAGACTAGAATCGGATCATTATCGGTTATTATGTGGTTTGCTGAATAATCTTGGAACAACCTTAACGATGACATCTGAACCTGACCGGCAGGCAAAAAAGATGCGTTCAAAAGTTTTCCGCCACATGCTTGAAACAAGGGGGTGGAAATACCGCACTTTTTTGCGCTATCTCCGTTTCTTCAAATATGCTGCCTTTGCCCGGACCAGAGGAGAATTTCTTGAATCGTATTATACCCTGATGCGCTACCTCGACGATGTCGTGGATGGAGATGTACCCTTGCCTGAAGGTTATTCGAACGAAAGTGAATATCTATCTGAGAAAATTGAATTTTCAAATAATCCTGTTAATCCTAAGGATGAGGTTGACTACCTGATGTTGTACTGTTTTAAGCTTGCGGAAAAGTTCGGAGAAGATTTTCAGGCAGAAACAAAAGACATTCTGAACTCTCTCTTGTTTGATGCAGAACGGCGCGGCAAAGGGCTGATTTTTCCGGAAGAAGAACTGATCAATCACTTTTATTTGCTTGATATTAGAGGAACTATAAGAGCCACATTGAAAGTCTTCAAAGATGATCCGGAAAAGTATAAGATGCTGGAACCCCTGGGAAAAGCCTGTCGCCATCAATATAATATAGAAGATTTTGAAGCAGATATTAATGCTGGTTATGTAAATATTTCCATTGAAGATTGTCAGCGTTTCGGAATTAAGCAGGAGAATCTTGACCATGGTTCTTCCCCCAGTATAAGATCCTGGCTGCTCCATCATGCCGGGGAAGGAATGGCTTTTCTTACAGCGCACAGCCGGTTAATGCCAAAAGCGAAATTTTCACTGCTGCAAAGAGCTGTTTTCAAAGTTGTTTATGAAATCCCTGCAAGGAAGGTATTCCTGAAATTACTTTCAGAAACTCAAAATCAGGATTCAAAAACAAATTATGGGTGAAGAAGAAATAAAGCATATACCGGGTGGAACTTTCCACCTCAGCAAATGGTTTCTCGACTTTATTGGAGATCAGGGAGAGGCTATGATTTTCTATGCGGCAAAGCTCACATGGCATGGTTGGTCAGCTTCTTATACGAGTTGGCTTCGTTATGATGCGGCGTCCGGAGTAGATCTGAAATCCAGATTCCGCCATGTTCAGATACCGCAGTTAAAAGACAATATGATAACATGGAACGATCCAAAATTCGGAGTATCAGGAACGTGGGAATCAACGGTGAAAATGATCCAATCCCTGATTTTTGATTCCGAAGAAGGTTCGCTGGATTGGAAATGTTTTCAGCCGGCCTCGAAAGTTCAATTGAGAATAAACGATAAGGTTTTAAAAGGAAGCGGTTATGCAGAACAATTGATTCTCACCGCTCTTCCCTGGAGAATTCCAATGGATGAATTACGGTGGGGACATTTTGGTTCTGATGAAAACAACATGGTGTGGATTGAGCTGAGAGAAAAAGACAAACGGCAATGGCTTTGGTTGAATGAGGAGAAAATTGAAAACTGCATCATTGAAGATGATCACATCGTATTGCCGGAGAAGGACCTGGTTTTGAATCTCGATCAGGGAATACGGCTGGAATCAGAGAAAAAGATTTTCTCAGTAGTGGAAAAACTCATCCGCTACATTCCGGGATTCAATAAAGTAATGCCCCTGAATTTTTTGATGGCTGACGAAATTAAGTGGTTCAGCAAGGGTCATCTTCAGGAACACAGCAAGAATATCGCAAGCGGGATGGCAATCCATGAACTGGTAAACTTCAACGCTTTTTTACCATGATCCTGAAAGCAGAAAATATTGCCAAAGCATTCGGGAATAACAAAGTTTTGAAGAATGTCTCCTTTGAAATGGGTCCCTCTTCCTTGTATGGAATTGTGGGTGAAAACGGGTCCGGAAAATCAACGCTGTTGAAAATCATTGTAGGTGAATGGAAATCTGACCATGGAACTATATCAGTTAAAGGCCGGCTCGGATATTGCCCGCAAAGAACATTGCTTTTCTCGCGGCTCACTGTAGAAGAACACTTCCGTTATTTTGCGGCGGCTTATGGAATTGAAAAGACAGCATTATTTAGCAGAACCGAATTACTGATGCATCATTTCAATTTCAAAAAATACCGGAGCGAAAGGATCGACCGTTTAAGTGGGGGGACACTGCAAAAAATCAGTCTTGCTATTGCGCTGCTTCATCAACCCGATTTGCTGATTCTCGACGAGCCTTATAATGGATTTGACTGGGATACTTACTTAAGGTTCTGGGATTACACAAATCACCTTAAAACGGAGGGTTGTGCCATTCTTATCGTCACACATCTTATTACTGAAAAGGAACGATTTGACAAAGTTTATAATCTTTCAGACGGACAACTGACATGAATGCACGGCGAATCATAACAGGGCTATCCATGATTCTCAAAATGCTGGTTCGGAGAAGGATTATTCTCATCTCGCTGGTAGTAATTCCTGTTGCTTTCCTTACCGGTGTTGAGTTGACAGCTTCCGAAAAGATTATTCCATTCCGGCTCGCATCACTGGATGAGAAGATATTCATTGAGCATTCCCAAAAAGGTATTGCCCTGGTTTTTTTTGCTGTTGCAAACACCGGTTTCCTTGTTTCCTTTCTTGCCTTAAATCTCATTCAGATTGATAGTGACGTTAATCGCAGGCTCGTCATCTGTGGGTATCATCCTTTCGAATTACTTATTTCGAATATGCTATCTCTTTTCCTGGTGATTTTTTCCATAGCCATTTACATTGGCTTGCTCATTCACGGGTTCGTTTCAATCAAACACCTTCTCCTGTTTATTTTCGGCCTGATGTTAATCGGATTCGTTTATGGATGCTATGGATTGATAATCGGCAGCATGATAAAAGGAAAACTCGAAGGAATACTGTTGGTTTTTTTGTTGGCGAATATTGATGTGGGTTGGCTTCAGAATCCTATGTATTATGCTGAAGCTCATAACAATATTATAATCAGATACCTTCCTGCATATTATCCTTCCCAATCAGTCATTATTGCAGCCTTCACCGATTATTCCGTTTTTAATGCAGCATTTTATAGCATCCTGATTGGATCCGGTTTTTTGATTATATCCATGCTGATATTTTATAATAAAATGCGTCTGAAAAAATGAAACAAATCAGTCACTTTTTGGGCAAACTGCTATATTCAATTGCCTTTCTCATCTTTTTACCGGCAGGTTTGTGGTATTGGGCAAAATATTCCCGGTACGTAATTACATTCCCGGCAATTGAATCCAGGCCGGTAGGAGGAATAATGATGGTTGCCGGAGGCTTATTCATGTTATGGGCCATGGTTGTTTTAATACAATCCGGCAAGGGATTACCCATGAATGCTTATCCACCAGTCAGGTTTGTTACGAATGGCCCTTACCGGCTGTTCAAACATCCCATTTACTGGGGTTTCGGAATCCTGATGGTTGGTTGTTCCATATTTACCGGCTCAGCAAGCGGTCTATGGTTTGTATCTCCTTTAACCATACTCGGAATGATAGCGCTTGTTTTGGGTTACGAAGAAATTGATCTGAAAAGGAGATTCCCGGATCAGAAAATTAAGACTATGCTGGATCTCCCCGAAAAACAGGACGTATCCCTTCATTTAAGAGATCGTCTTGCTTCGCTGCTATGGATATTTTACTTTTTAATGTTCAGTAATTTTACGATTATAAAATTGACCGGAACCACCCCACCTTTGTTCGGAGAACCGCTAATTAACTATTCAGGCCTTGAAAATCTTTACCTGCCTTTTGTAGGCATGGTTTTTTTAATCATGATACCTTTTTTCCTGAAAAGAAAAGATGCCCTCAGAGCCTGGTTATATTCAGGAATACTCTCTTTGTGTTTATCTGTTTTCATTGCTTTGCTTTATCCCGCTTTCGGAGCGCAATATCTCCCCCCTCACGATTCGGCTCTTTTTACGGTTCCGGTTTTTTTGATATTTATTTCATTAAAGGCAATTTTCCGCCAATCATGGACAATTGCCATCGCCTTCACTGTCGTTGCGTTAATACTTGTGATCTTCCAATTAATTTATAGTCCTTCAGCGATACTTTATTTTGCTGATTCAATCTTAATATTTTTGCTTTCAGCATATTACCTGAGAATTTGGGATTTTCTGAAGAACACCGCTGAAAAAATCGCCAATTCATGGAAAGAGTGGACTTTCCGAAAAGTCAGGGTGATTAATCATGGTTTCTATGTTGGATTCGGTGCATTCTTCGGCGTGCTGCTTGCCGGAATTTTGGCGGGTAAAGATTACGCATGGGCTATATTGGTCTTTACCCTGATCGTGACCCTGTGCTCTGCACTTTGGGCCCAACTTATCGAGGGCTCTGAAAAACTGAAAAGGCCTTTCGGCTATTATGGCGGATTGGTTGGAATTCTATTTGGAAGTCTTGCTGTTTGGGCAATGGGATTTAACGGTTGGGTTATTATCGGAGTTGCTTCCACAGTAATGCCATGGGTGCAGGCTATAGGACGGTTACGATGTCTGGTAAATGGTTGTTGTCACGGAGGGCCAACCAATAATCCGGTCGTCGGAATCCGGTATTTCCATCCCCGTTCAAGGGTATGTAATATTTCAGGTTTGAAAGGAGAACTGGTTCATCCTACGCAACTTTATTCCATTATATGGCTCTTTTTTGTCGGCTTAATTTTGTTCGTACTATGGAACAATGGGATTCCTTCCTCCTTTATTTTTGGCCTTTACCTGATTTTAACAGGCCTTGGTCGTTTTGTGGAAGAAGCTTACAGAGGTGAGGCACAAACGCCCTCCATAAAGGGTCTTCACCTGTATCAGTGGACTGCAATCTTTTCTGTCATTGCAGGCATCATAATGACAGTCATTCAGGTAGAACCTGCTATTATTCATCCGGGCTTAAGTTGGGAATCTGTTTTGGTGGCAGTGATAAGTGGTTCCTTCCTGTTTTTTGCAATGGGAGTAGATTTCCCATATTCGAATGTGAGGTTTTCAAGGTTGGTTTGATGATAATAATAACCAATGATAAATGTTTCTCTTATTGAATTTACAAGAAGATTAATTAAGGGCGGCGGATTATCCCTTAAAGGAATATTGCTGCTTCCTGTCTATTACCTGCAGATGATTCCAGGGCTTCTTTTTACATTGCTGCAATTTCTGCTATACGGGCAGCGCATAAAGAAAACGATCATTTTAAAAGATCCTGTTTTTATACTGGGTCATTATAGAAGCGGGACTACCTATTTGCAGAAATTAATTACAAGTGACAAGCGGTTTGGTTTTCTCACGAACTATGATGCATTATTCCCAAATTCCAATCTTCTTTTTGGAAAGAAGATTCAACAGGTGTTTCAATGCATTATAAATTTTTTCAAAATCAAAAACCCTTTCTTTCATAACAGCATCGTGCAACTTTCAGATCCGTGTGAAGAAGATGATTATCTTATGAATAAAGCCTCTGCCTATACAGCATACTGGGGGCTTGTTTTCCCAAAACGCTGGCGTGAATGGCTTAATGGTTCACAGCAATTTATGATGCAAGAGTATTCTAACGGCTGGAAAAGAGAATACCTGAATACGATCAGGTATGCCACGTTCAAGAATCAAGGGAAGCAGCTTGTTTTGAAAAGTCCGCCAAACACAGAACGTATCCACATACTGTTGCAGATGTTTCCGCAGGCGAAATTCATTTATATTTACCGCAATCCATTTCACCTGTATTATTCAATTAAAAATATGTGGCGGAATGCCATACTCAACTTTTACAGCGTGCAGAAAATTTCTGATGCGGAGCTTGATGAAATTGTATTTGACCACTTTATTTATCTTACTGAACGGTATGAAAAAGACAAGCAATTTATTCCCGGGGGAAACCTGATTGAAATATCATATGAAGCATTAAAAGCGGATTCATTCAGCACCATACAAAAAATTTATTCCAGGATTAATCTTCCCGATTTTGAACTGGCAGCCAATGATTTAATGTCGCGACTGGAAATGGAAAAGGAGTACCGGATATTTCAATATCAGTATAGTGACAATATCTTTAAGAGAATAGAAGACAGGTGGGGAAAGTATATCCGTCAATGGAAATATAAAGCCAACTGATGCTTATCATGAGAACTTTATGAATTTATATTTTGATGCTGAAATTTTTTGCATCCAGGCCATTTGTCCACCCGTGCCATATTATTGCAATTATAGTCATTATCTTTAAATTTTTAAAGTTATATTTTTATAGCTGAAACTGTATTTTAAAAAATTGAAAGCGACTAAAAAAGTAAAACTAATGCCTGATAATTGTTGTTCCGGCTTATTCCGGACCCAAGGTGATGTAAAAAGAAACCTGCTGTTTCTTTTGGCGTTGAACTGCTCTTTTATGGCATTTCCGCAGCAGGATTCAGCTGAAGATATGAAAGACCCCCGCGGAAAAATGATCCCCTGGGAAAAAGGAGCAAGGGAAACCGGGAAGTACAGGAACCTATTCCTGGAAGCAGGGTACAGCCAGGAAGCGATCGATGCCAGACTGGCCAAAGCATATCACGACCTTTTTGAAAGCCCCAATAAAGTTTACTTTGAAGTGGGTGACTCGATGGGCTATGTTTCCGATCTGAAAAACCATGATGTCCGTACCGAAGGCGTTTCATACGGCATGATGGTGGCCGTGCAGCTGAACAAAAAAGAGGTGTTTGACCGGATATGGCGCTGGTCGAAGCACTACCTGCAGCATAATGGCGGCCCCCGCGACGGGTACTTCGCATGGTCGGCCAATCCCGAAACCGGCAAACACAACTCAAAAGGGACTGCTTCCGATGGTGAATTGTATTTCGTTACCACCCTGTTGTTTGCCTCGAACCGCTGGGGCGACGACACCGGGATCGATTATTACGCCGAGGCAAGGAGAATACTGGATGCCATGTGGAGCAAGGACGGAAGCGAAGGCATCAACAATATCCTGAACGTGGAACACAAACAGATCAGCTTTGTCCCTGAATCGGAACGGTATAATCTCACGGACCCGTCGTACCATTTGCCGGCATTTTTCGAGGTGTGGGCTGAATTTGCCGGCGACGGGCATGAGCAGTTTTACCGTGACTGTGCCGACACCGCGCGCGTCTTTTTGCAGCGGGTCTGCCATCCGGTTACCGCATTGAACCCCGATATTTGTTTATACAGCGGGAAACAGCCGGAGAATTTTCCTTTCCGGGCCGCTTTCCGGTATGACTCCTGGCGGGTGCCCATGAACATCGCCATGGATTATTCATGGTATGCCAAAGACCGTGAATGGCAGAAGGATTACAGCCGGCGTATACAGAATTTCCTCTTCAGCCGGGGTATCGACACCTTCGAAGACCAGTTCAATATCGACGGTACCCTGCCCAACTGGATCCTGCCCGCCGGGGGAGTTCAGAAATTACGCCACTCCCTTGGGCTGGTAGCCACTTCCGCAGTCGCCTCGATCATGGGCACACAGGAGAAAAGCTGGCTGTTTGTCGATGCCCTGTGGAATGCTAAGCTCGAACCATACAGCGACGGTTATTTCGACCCCTATTACGATGGACTGCTTTACCTCTTCAGCCTGATACACCTGAGCGGTAATTACCGGATCATTTTACCTGAACCCTGACAGGGCTTAAGGATCATTTTGAAATTCGTTTATATTTTACGCGATCGTGATATCCGGGGACTAGTTTACGTTCACTTAATTCCGTTACTCAAATTCCATATTTAACCCGTATCATTTCAGTCAATTTTAATACATCCACTTTGCATCATTGTCTATTACATCCCTCATCCGATGGACGGCAATCTTATGTATAAGTTCTTTCGGGAGAGGTTTATCGTAACTGAATTGAATAGTGTCTTTGCCGGTTTTGTAACCTGACAATTCTTCCCTGAAGGGTTCCAGAGCCGGACCTGTCGGCATAAAGTTCAGATGGCCTTTAAATGCTGCATACGAGAAAAGAATTCTTCTTTCCATAAAAACAGGGCTTCCCCATTTCAGCATTTCTGCGGCATTGGGAGCGACCTTTTTTAGAATCGAGCGAATCTCCCTTAATTTCTCCTGAGCATAATCCGGCGCCGCATTGATATATTCATCCACATTGGTTGGTTTCGTCCTGGTCATAAAGTATTTTTTAATTCATTTTCTTTTCAACCATGCTTCCGGAACCGGGATGATGCATATATTCAGCGAGCGGCCGTCTTCTGAAAGCATGGCTGACTGTATCTGGATCCGGGTGCCATCGGGACTGAAAGTGGGATGCGGATGATCGGCCGCAGTGACCTTATGTCCGGCTGACAATAACATCATCTCATGCGTACGCCTGTCGATAAGGTAAATCTCACGTGAAAAATTGTCTCCCGCAGCGAAACGCCCGTCAGCGGAACCGGTCACGTGCCAGAATCCGCTTCCGTATGGGATCTGCCCGGCAATGGTCATCTCACCTGTTTTGATGTTTAAGATGCCCAGCCCGGTCGGTTTAAGCCGCGTGCCTGAAATTCCCCATCCTGGTTCCTGTCCCGGATTTGCAGGATCCGGAATGGTGTCGGCAGGATCAGCATCTGCACCGGTATGTTGGATTTTCCGGTGACCCAATATGGCAAAAGCAACTTCATCAGGACCGATCACCGCTTCATGCGTAACCCATTCATAGGGAGACTCCGGGTAAAGCGGCCTCAGCCCAGTGCCGTCAGCATTTACGGTCCAGGTTCGCTGCGGTGCCTTACCACCGGTCTCCCAGCAGAAGACGATCTGCCCCGGCACCCAGGGATTGCTTTGGATATGGCCTACCTGAAAGGGAACAGACACAACATACCGGATCTCGCCGGTATGGATATTCATGCCGGCTATGCCACCCGGCCCCGCTCCCATATTCCGGGGTCCGTAGTCGGGTTCAATGGCATTGCCCTCCGGTAGGTGATCCCGGGCTGCATTTTTTCCGACCTGAAACCAGACCCATTCTTCACCGCCATCCAGGGCCATATTCCCACCTGCCTGCAAGTCAGGCGGCGTGGTTCCGCATATGCGCTGATAGGCAGCAGCATCTTTCAGCATCCCTGTTTCACTGTCAGCCAGCAAAGCAGCCAGATCAACCTCGATGATCTCCATGGATCCTATTGCCGTGTCTTCACCAGCCTTTCTCATATAATAAAGCTTCATCGACTTGCGGGCAACATTCAGCATGCTCCTGAAACATCCTTCCGTAGCCTGCACCATCACACCGGTTTTTTCGTTGACGGCAATGGCCTCACCATTAACACGCCGTGACCTGAAGATAAGCCACTCTCCGTCGGATGTCCATGGATTATGGGTTGGATAGATCTTATGATCCCCGGCAGGAGTGCTGGTTAAAAAAATAAGCTTCGTTCCGGTAACAGGATCCTTTATCACTTTTCGCTCCGGAGGAAAACGCTTTCCTATCTGTGCCGGAAGGGGAAGGCATGTGAATAGATCAATGATCAGCAAAAGGATTACAGTACTGGTCTTAATTTTCATTTCCCTTTATAAGATTTAAAACAAATTCATTGAAAACCTTATTTCCCTCCTCCAGGAATTTCACCTCAACAGGAATGTAATATAAATTTGCACTGATATTTTTCAATTCACCGCTCATCTCCCTGAACTTCACTGCATCTTTTTCGGTGGTGACAATGATCCCTGAACCTGCCGGTATTTCCGCGAACCTGCGTTCTATAGCCCGGATATCTGCAGGTGTATAAGTATGATGATCATTAAATGAAATGGAGATCAGTTGTGTTGTGCAGGTCATTAAAAGATCTTTCAGGGGTTTGTTGTTGGCAATGCCTGATACCAGCAGTATGCCGGGATTATGTTGTTTTTCCGGATGCATCGTGAAGGCTTCGGCTTTATCCCTGAAAACAGGGAGGATATTGCCATATTGATACCCCGTGAAAAACACCGGTTGCTGATGCCGCAAACGCAACCTCCGTATAAACTCCCGGCGTTGCACTTCGCTTATCTCAGGGGGACATTTGGTTACAATAACCACATCTGCACGGTTGATGTTACACCGGCTTTCCCTCAGATTGCCCATGGGCAGCAGGAAATCCCTGAAAACTGGCCTGGTGTGATCTACCAGCACGATGGATAAACCGGGATTTACCCGGCGGTGCTGAAAGGCGTCATCCAGTATGATGGCCTGCAAACCAGGAAATTTAATGGTCAGCTGACC
>Ga0105094_10002142_pt1 | contig 10318 bp, 5 predicted proteins | sample PPLLak1March2015_2_FD_87023 | JGI IMG/M metagenome (GOLD analysis project Ga0105094, IMG submission 87023) | Freshwater sediment microbial communities from Prairie Pothole Lake near Jamestown, North Dakota, USA - PPLs Lake P8 Core (3) Depth... | ecosystem: Environmental > Aquatic > Freshwater >...
CTGCGTCGGCCAGGATCTCGAGCGCCGCGACGCTGTCGTCCCAGCCGATGCAGGCGTCCGTGATCGACTGGCCGTAGGTGAGCGGCTGGCCGGGGACGAGGTCCTGGCGGCCCGCCACCAGATGGCTCTCGATCATCACGCCGATGATGCGCACGTCGCCGCCGGCCACCTGCTCGCCGATGTTCGCGCAGACCGCGGTCTGGTTGTTGTGGTTCTTCTGGCTGTTCGCGTGGCTGGCGTCGACCATCAGCCGCTGCGCGAGCCCGGCCTTCGCGAGTTCAGCGCATGCGGCATCGACACTCGGAGCGTCGAAGTTCGGCTGCTTGCCTCCGCGCAGGATGATGTGGCAATCCTCGTTGCCCTTGGTCGACACGATCGCCGAGTGGCCGCCTTTCGTGACCGACAGGAAGTGATGCGGCTGCTGGGCGGCCTTGATCGCATCGGCGGCGATGCGGATGTTGCCGTCAGTGCCGTTCTTGAATCCGACCGGACATGAAAGGCCGGAGGCAAGTTCACGGTGCACCTGGCTTTCAGTCGTGCGTGCGCCGATCGCGCCCCAGGCGACGAAGTCGGCGATGTACTGCGGCGTGATCATGTCGAGATACTCGCAGCCGGCGGGAACGCCGGCTGCGTTGATCTCCATCAGCAGTTCGCGCGCGACGCGCAGGCCGTGGTTGATACGGAAGCTGCCGTCCAGATCCGGGTCGTTGATCAGGCCCTTCCAGCCGACGGTCGTGCGCGGCTTCTCGAAGTAGACACGCATCACGACCTCGAGGTCGGCCCGCAGCCGCTCGCGTTCGCTCTTCAGCCGCCTTGCGTATTCGAGCGCAGCGTCCGGGTCGTGGATCGAGCAGGGGCCTATGACGACGACCAGTCGGTCGTCCATGCCGTGCAGGATCCGGTGGATCGCGGCACGCGACTCGAACACGGTGGCAGACGCTTTCTCGTCGCACGGGAATTCGCGGAGCAGGTGGGCCGGCGGCGCCAGCTCCTTGATCTCCTTGATCCGCAGGTCATCGGTCATGAAACGCATCGTCATTGCTCCGTCCATCGTCGGTCCTCGGTGCCTACCCTGCGGACCGGCGAAAAAAAACCGCCAGGTGCAGGGCCTGGCGGTTGGTGTCGTTCCGGGTTCTGATTATGCGCGCCGTTCGACTCTCTCCGCCAGAGGCTGGAAAAAGCCGTAAAAATAGAAGAAGAAACGCGCGTTCGTCATGGGTTCGGGCGGGCCGCAAGCAGGCCCGTCAGGACGAAATCTACCCGAGGAGGCGGTGCCGCGGCAAGTCGGCTGCTTGATGTCCGTCACAGATGCCCGTCATACGTCGGCGCGGATCACCCAGAGATAGCGCGTGATCTGCCAGAAGACGGGCGCCGCGAAACTCAGTGAGTCCAGGCGTTCCAGCACGCCGCGCGTCAGCACGATCTCTGTGTCCCACACGCGGGCGCCGAGGCTGCGCTTCACCGACGAAAGCACCAGCGATCCCAGGAAGCCGGTGCCGACGATGACGGCGGACATCAGCAGGGCCTCCCACCAGAGAAACGGCGTCATCCACCAGAGCAGGGTTCCGAGCAGCGTGCCGGCAATCGCGCCAGCCGCAACTCCGCGCACGGTCTTGTTCGGATTCGACTTCAGCGCCGGCCCGGCAAGAGCAGCGCTGGCGATGATCTGCAGCAGGTCTGTCAGGTAAAGCACGAGCAGGAAGAAGAGCAGCAGCAACGGACCCCGCCCCTCGTAGCCCTTGATCGGCAGCGTGACGATCGCCGGTGCGTGACTGATGCAGTAGACGCTGATCATCAGCCCCCACTGGACCTTGGCCACGCGCTCGAGATAGCGCTCGGTGTCCTGCCTGATCGCGATGATGACCGGCAGCAGCAGGAACACGTAGACGGGGATGAAAACCGCGAACAGGCTTGCCCGGCCGAACCCCAGCAGCAGGTACTGGACCGGAATCACGACGTAGAACGCGACCACCAGCGCCCAATGGTCGGACGGCTTGATCGGCGTCAGCGAGACGAACTCGCGCAGCGCGAAGAAGGATGCAATCGCGAACACGACCAGTAATGCCTGCGGGCCGATCGCAAACGCGATCGTGAACACCGCGAGCACAGACCATGAGGCGCGGATGCGCGAGTTGAGGATGCCGAGCCGCGTGACCCGCAGCGGATCGAGCGTGCGCGATGCGACCCACTGGCCGACGCCGGTACCCGCCGCTGCGAGGATCGCGATCGCGCAGAAGGCGGCGAGGAAGGTTTCGTTCAGCGTGAGATTCACAGTGTCCTAGACCGCAAGCTCTATGACGGCGTCGCGCGCACGCGCCAGGAAGGCGTCCTTGTCTTCTCCCGCGCGCCGACCGAGCCGAGCGCCGAAGCGAACCGTGCAGATGATCGGGACCGGCACGATTGCCCCTTTCGGCATGCTGCGATGAAGGTTCTCGATGTAGACGGGAATCAGCTCGACCTGCGGAAATTCGTTCGCCAGGTGATAGAGACCAGACTTGAATGGGCCCGGCCGCGACTGAGCCGCGCGCGTGCCTTCGGGAAAGATGATCAGCGAGAAGCCATGCTCGAGTGCATCGCGCAGCGGTTCCAGCGGATCGGCATTCGGATCATCGCGGCTGCGGTCGACCATCACGACATTCAGTTCCTCGCGGGCAATCTGGCCCCGGATGCCCGGTTTGTCCCAGTAGTCCTTCGCGGCCACGGGTCGGGTGTTTGCGCGCAGGCTCGACGGCAGCGCGGCCCACAGGACGATCGTGTCCATGTGGCTGGTGTGATTCGCGAAGTAGATCCTCTGGGTTGCGGTCGGGGCCGATCCCAGCCAGCGGGGATAGGCACCCACCAGCAGGCGCACCAGCCAGACGATCGGCGGCAGGAAGCGGACGGGGATTTCCACGGGTTGCCTGCTGATGTCGCGACCAGAGGGCCCGGCGCGATTGTTCTTGTGGCTGCGATTATGCCGCGCCGGTCGGACGGCGATTCAGTGGGGGCGCAGGCAGATCGCGCAATCTCGAACGGAGACGTTCCCCGTGCCCGACGGACCGCGTTTCTATCCCGTTCCGCCGACCGTCAATCCTTCGATTCGCAAGGTCGGCTGGCCGACGCCGACCGGAACGCTTTGTCCGTCCTTGCCGCAGGTGCCGATGCCCGGATCGAGTCCCAGGTCGTTGCCGATCATCGTCACGCGAGTCAGCGCATCGGGCCCGTTGCCGATCAGTGTCGCGCCCTTGACCGGATGCGTGATCCGTCCGTCCTCGATCATGTAGGCCTCGGCCATCGAGAACACGAACTTGCCGTTGGTGATGTCGACCTGCCCGCCGCCGAAGTTCGTCGCGTAGATACCCTTTTTCACCGAGCGCACGATCTCGGCCGGGTCGCGGTCGCCGGCCAGCATGTAGGTATTCGTCATGCGGGGCATCGGCAGGTGCGCGAACGACTCGCGGCGCGCATTCCCGGTCACCGGTACCTTCATCAGGCGCGCATTCAGCGAATCCTGGATGTATCCGCGCAGGATCCCGTCTTCGATCAATACCGTTCGTTCTGTCGGATTGCCCTCGTCGTCGACATTGAGCGAGCCGCGGCGGTCGGCGATCGTGCCGTCATCGATGACGGTGACGCCTTTCGACGCCACTCGCTGCCCGACGCGACCGGCAAATGCGCTCGAGCCCTTGCGGTTGAAATCGCCTTCGAGGCCGTGACCGACCGCCTCGTGCAGCAGGATGCCGGGCCATCCCGGTCCGAGCACGACCGGCATGATTCCCGCAGGCGCCGGCTTCGCGGTGAGATTGACCAGTGCCTGGTCGACCGCCTTCGCTGCGTAGTCCGCCAGGATCTCGTCGGTGAAGTAGGCAAGGTCATGGCGCCCGCCGCCACCGGCGAACCCCTGTTCGCGCCGCCCGGCCAGTTCTCCGGTGCCCTCGACGATCGCATTGATCGAGAGGCGCACCAGCGGCCGCACGTCGGCGGCCAGAACCCCGTCGCTGCGCGCAATCAGCACGACGTCATATTCGGCGCCGACGCTCGCCATCACCTGCTTGACGCGCGGATCGCGCGCGCGCGCGAACTGCTCGATCTTCTCCAGCATCCGGATCTTCGCGGCTGCATCGAGCGATGCGACCGGGTCCGCCGTCGCGTACAGCGACGGCTGGGCGCGCGGCGCCACGCGTGTCGCCACCTTCACCTTGCCGCTGCCATGCCGCGCGATCGCACGCGCCGAGAGCGCAGCCTCGGCGAGCGAGTCGGCCGAAATGTCGTCCGAATAGGCGAATGCGGTCTTGTCGCCGACGATGGCCCGCACGCCGACGCCCTGTTCGATGTCGAAGCTGCCGCTCTTGACGATGCCTTCTTCCAGCGAATAGGACTCGCTGCGCGTGTACTGGAAGTAGAGGTCCGCGTAATCGGCGCGGTGTTCGAAGATCGTCGCGAGAACGCGCTGCAGGCGCGCTTCGTCGAGCTCGTAGGGCTCGAGCAACAGCCGGTTGGCGGTCGCCAGTCGATCGAGCGCCGGGTCGGAGAGTTTCATCGGGAGGTCAGCGAGGCGTGTGCGTGGGGTAGGCCCTGGATTGTACGGAACGCGGTCAGCCGAGGACCCGATGCTCGAGCGCGGGCAGGGAAGCGCGGCTGTCCGCAATGACTTTCGGGTCGATGTCGCCGAACACAACCCCGGCGCCTTCAGGGCGATTCGCAAGCACGGTTCCCCACGGGTCGATCAGCATCGAATGGCCGAAGGTCGCGCGGCCGTTCTCGTGGCGGCCGCCCTGGGCCGGCGCGAGCACGTATGCGAGGTTTTCGATCGCCCGCGCGCGCAGCAGGATCTCCCAGTGCGCGCGGCCCGTCGTCGCGGTGAATGCGGATGGCACGAGGATCAGGTCGGGACGCTGCATCGCGCGGTAGAGCTCGGGGAACCGCAAGTCATAACAGACGGATATCCCGACCCGCAGCCGCGGACCGCCGTCAGGCGCGAACTCGAACGTCGACACCTGGCGGCCGGGCGCGATCGTCTGCGCCTCGTCGTAGGTCTCGGTGCCCTTCGTGAAGCGGAACAGGTGGATCTTGTCGTAGCGCGCAACACGGCTGCCCTCCGGGTCATGGACAAGCACGCTGTTCATCACCCGTTGGGGCTCAGGCGCAATCAGCGGCAGCGTACCGCCGACCAGCCAGATGCGATGTTCGCGCGCCTGTCCGGCGAGGAACTCCTGGATCGGCCCGCTGCCATCCGCCTCGCGCCGCGCGATCTTGTCGGTGTCGCTTTGCCCCATCAGACAGAAGTATTCGGGCAACGCGACCAGCTGCGCTCCGGCCGTCGCGGCTTCCGCGATCAGGCTCGCGGCGGTGCGAAGGTTGTCCTCGACACGCGGCGTCGAAACCATCTGCACGGCCGCCACTCGCGCGGTGGGTGAAGCGTCGCTCATCTGACGGTCTCCTGGGTGTTCGGGGTAGTGCGGCTGCGGCGCGTGACCACGGGATCAGTCCAGCTCCCTGTCACGTCGAACTCCAGTGCAAGTGCCCTGGACAGCGGATTGCGCAGCAGCGTCTGCGCAAGAAAAGTGCCGAGCCCGACGATCGGGTTCACGACGGTAAGAGCCAGTGCCGCCGTCGAGGCGTCGATCTCTGGCAATACAACGACCAGCAGATTCTGCGTTTCGTTGCTGAGGTCGATCGTGCCCGACATCAGGACCGCGGCACTCTGGCCGACCATGCGGAAGTTCTGCGTCGTCATCACTCCGCGCGCTATCGAGGCTTCGGCGACGATCGAGGTGAACTCGAATCCCGCGCCGAACGTCTCGCGCGCCTCGGTGCCCAGCGTGCGGGCGAGCGACTGCAGCGACAGCAGTGTCAGCAGCCGCGCCGAGCTTCCGGTTTCGACCCTCAGGAATCGCCCGTTGTCGATCTTCAAACTGAAGTTGCCCGACAGCGACGGGTAATCGATCTCCAGCGGCGACCCGGTCCAGTCGAGCGCGCCTTCGACGGTGCCCTGGCCGCGGGTCATCGTGTTGCCGAATCCAAGCCGCGTCAGCGCTCCCCCAACGTCGGCGGCGTCCAGCTTGAATTTCATGTTGGTGTGGCGCGCCGACGACGCCGGAGCCAGCCAGTCTCCCGAGGCCGCGAACTTCATGTCCCCGTTGCTGATGTCGAGCCGCCGCAGGCGCCACGCAGCCGACGCGCCTGTGCCGGTGTTCTGCGCGAGCAGATCGAGCCGGCCGAGCTTGGCATCGCCCAGGTCGAAGTTGTCAGCCGTGAGTTCGATCGACGGCAGCTGGCGCGTCGGGGCGCGCAGCACAGTGGCGACGTTGTCCTTTTCCGCGTTGGGGATCACCAGCTTCGACAGGCGAGCCTGGATCCGGCCCAGCCCGGCCGAGTCGACCGAGCCGGTCGGACCCGGACGCCAGCTGACCTGGCCAACGAGGTTGTCCGACGAAATGTTCGCATCGACGAGACCGCCGCGCGACAGCGATGCACCGAGCGTCAGATTGCGGAAACTGCGCCGCATGATGACCAGTTCCTGAGTCTGCAGCGCGACGTAGTCGAACGGCGACTCGGTCGACGCGGGAGCACGCGCGCTCTGCGCCGTCGCGCCGGCCGGGTCTTCACCCAGCCAATTCGACCAGGCCTCGACGTCGAGCCGCGGCAGGCTGACATTGAGGAGCATTCCGGATTCGGGCAGGTTGGCCGGAGTGTTCAGGGCGATCACGCCGCGTGTCACCCGGAGTTCCCCCTTTTCCGTGTGTCGCTCGAGCTGCACGCCGAGCACCTTTCCGAGCGCGGCACGCATGTCCTCGCGTCCGCCGCCGGGCGTCGCGCGTTCGATACGCAGCGGCATCGGTTCGGTCGCCGATTTGCGCAAAGGCGCGACGCCGTCGATCGCGAGTCCGATCAGGTCGCTGTCGATCTGCAGCTGCGTCGTGCCCTCGTGTACGGTCAGCGAGGTGTTGTAGCGGGCGCTGCCCTGCATGCGATCGAGTACGCGCCCGAGCATCGGCGATTCCGACAGTGTCCGCAGGCCCGCAGGCGTCAGCATGCCGGTCGCAGTGACGACCGTTGCTCCATCGGCTCGGGTCTCGGCGTCGAAGCGGGCCGTGCCGCCGACGAATCCGGCCGCGAGGTTGTTGAAGCGAACGCCGCGTTCTGTGAATGCGAGCGTCCCGTTCACGCGCGAGAACGGCGGAACATTTGGCAGTTTCACATCGTTGCCGGCGAGCTGCACGGATCCCGCAACCCGTGTGCTCCCGGCTGCTGCCAGAGGAATGTCGAGCTTCAGGTCGAGCCGCGCATTGCCGCGCGCATCAACGCCTTCGGTGATACCTCCAATCCAGCCGGCCACCGGACTCGCATTCACATAGCGGACCATATCCGCGAGCGGACCGGTCGCCTGCCCCCGCACTTCAAGCGTTGCGTCGCGCCCCAGATCCGCAATGCGCGCACTGGTGTTCTGGATGCGGGCGCCGTAGACGCTGCCGCGCTGCGCGTTGATTGTGATCGAGGCCCGCTCGAACACAATGTCGGCATCGATTTCCGTCAGCAGCGGCCAGACGCTGCCGGCCGGCGGCTGGCGCCCGTTCACCGCGGCACCGGGCGCGACGTCGAGCGTGGCGTTCGTCACCTTGCCCGCCAGTCGAAACTCGCCATCCGCCGGCCGCTTGAACGGAAACTGCGCAAGATCGCCCCTCAATCGGAGCGATGCGTCGCCAAGACGTCCCCGGACGAGGCCGTTCTTCAGCCACCTGGCCGCGCCCGTGCCCGCCGCAAGCGGGACGTAACGGTGCGTGGCAGCCGCGTCGAAGCGGATGATGCGAGCGCTGAGATCGACGACCCCCGGCCCCTTGTCAGCCGTGCGGTAGCTGCCGGTGGCGTTCAGTTCGATGTCGCGATTGCTCGCCTGCATCGACTCGATGCGGAGCTCGACCGCGGGTTTCGACTTCCAGCGCAGTGATGCGTTGAGTCGATCGAAGCCGAACTTCGGATCCTCGAACACGCCGGGAAAGACCAGCACCGCATCCTTCGCGGCAAGCTGCAACCAGCCGGAGCCATCGGCCACCTCGACGCTGCCGGTGAGGTTCTCGAAGCCCGGCTGCCCTGCTCCTTCCGCGCCGGAAGGCTCGGTGGCGGCCGGCTGGCCGGCGCTCGACAGCCCGGCAAACTGCGTCTTCAATGTGATGCCGCCGGCCTCCAGAGTCGGGCCTTGCCAGCTCGCGGTCAGGTTGGAAAGCGTCCCCTTGATCGCGTGCCGGGTGATGTTGTCGCGAACCTCGCGCGGCAGTGGTACGTGGCGCGCCAGGGCTGCCAGTCCTTCAAGATTGATGCGACTGGCCTCAACCTGCGTCTGTTGCGGGACGCGTTCCGTCACACGGGTCTGGCGCAGCTTCAGGTCGAGCGGCGGGAAGGAATGCCCGGTCGCGCTGTCGAATGTGAGCCGGCTCAGCACGAGTTCGTGGCCGCCTGGTTCAGTTCCCCTGTTGTCCCACTGGCGCACCGTAATGCGGCCCTGCAACGAGGAAAGCGCCAGCGGCTCGAGGTCGGCGGCCAGCCGCGCATCGACGTCCTTCAATGCGAGATCGGCGTTGACGCGCGTGATGAGGGCGTTGTCGAAGGCAAGCCAGCTCCGAACGGCCCCGTGCGCGTGCGTGATGTCGAGCGGCAGGTCGGCGAGTCTCGTCAGCGCGGCGATGTCGGCATAGGCCAGTTCCGCATAAATGTCACCGCTCCATTCCTTGATATCCGAGCGGCGCGCGAGCGGGTCGTAGCGGATCCGGCCGCGGACGTCGAGCGGCCCCGCGATGGCCGCCGGCGGCGTCGCCTGCAGGCCGAGCGAATGAGCGCTGAAACTCGACTCCAGCAGCAAATTGACGTCCGTGAGTTCGAGTTCACGCGCGGGCACCTGCCGCTCGTCGCGATAGCGGACGCGGGCATCGCGGATCACGACACGTCCCTGCGCCAGAATCCACTCCATTGCGCGCGAATCGTCGCCGGCTGCGGCCGGATCTAGGACGAAGCCCGCGATCGAGAACCTGCCGCCGGGCAGTCGCAGGACGACGAGTTCGGGCGCCAGGACGCGCAGGTAGGAAAAGCGCGGCGCGAGGACAAGCAGGCTCGACCACGACACGGTGGCCTCGACGCGCGGCAGCGCCAGGCTTTCCGCGTCGTCGCGTCCGACGCGGACATCGTTCAACGCCAGGTGCGGACTGAGCCCGCGCCAGCTCGCTTCGAGGCGGCCGATGGTGACCGGTGCCTTCAGCGCGCGTGAGGCCACTTCCTCGACCCGGGGCCGCATCTCGTCGATGCGCGGCAATATCCAGTAGCGGGTCACGAGAAGCAGCGTACCGAACGCGAAGAACGCGGCAACAAGGAGCCAGGCGAAAGACTTCAGTGCAATCCGTACGCCCCGCAGCGCGCGATCGCCGAAGCGGCGCGCAAACGACGCCTCGGCGAGTTCGACCCCATGCTCGATCGACTGCTCGACGACTTCCTCGATGCGATGAACAGTCGCGCCGAGGTCGGAGATCGGTTGCGGGAATTCCGGACGGTTCACTTTGGGAGCTGCCGGCGCCGGGTCCGGAACTGGAGATTCGGGCAAAGCAGAGCCTGGAGCTGAGACGAAGGCGGCGCCTGTTTCGGATCGCGCGGGCTCGCGCGGGCGCTCCGTAGAATGCGATACCGCTTCGGTCGCCGATCCGACGCAGGCCCGGGACGTCCAAGGGGGACGAAGGCCGTTGCAGGGAACGCGTGCACTCTATCACAGCGACCTCGCAGCCATCGGGCAATCGACCCATTCGACCTTGTGAATTCAGCTCCCAACCTCATAGCCGGCGACTGGCGCGGAACGCGCTGCACCCTGGCCGAACTGCCAGCGCTTTCGCACTTCGTGCAGCGTGTGCTGCAGTCGGACCCGGCCTGTGTCGACGATCCGGATTCGGCGCTGGCGACGGCGGCCGGGATTGTCTGGACCGCGGCGCTGCTGCGAACCGAGTTGACAGCGCTGACGGTTGCCGCAACGGGAACCGAAGCGGAACGTTTGGCGACGGCGCTGCGTCGATTGCGCCGCCGGGTGCTGCTGTCGCTGATCGCGCGTGACGCCACCGGCCGTGCGGATCTTGCCGAGGTCGTCGGCACGATGACGGCGCTGGCCGAACTGGCGCTTGAGGCGACCGTGCCGGTGCACGCGCGCGAACTCGCGGCCGCACACGGAATCCCGGTCGGGGAAACGGGAACACCGCAGGACCTGCTGGTCGTCGGCATGGGCAAGCTGGGCGGCGCGGAACTGAACGTCTCGTCGGACATCGACCTGATCTTCGTGTACGACGAGGACGGCGAAACGCGAGCGGAC